>Ga0080064_1000426_pt1 | contig 112256 bp, 98 predicted proteins | sample Subgrocontami54m_FD_69260 | JGI IMG/M metagenome (GOLD analysis project Ga0080064, IMG submission 69260) | Subsurface groundwater microbial communities from S. Glens Falls, New York, USA - GMW46 contaminated, 5.4 m (SPADES assembly) (version 2) ...
GGTACCCTTCCGGTATAGAACAGAAGTTCCCAATGTTTTCTCGGGGGCCGGCCGCTCATCACCAACACGCCGCCGCGCCTCACCTCAACCAGATCCACGCCGATAAAATCAGGGGAATCTAGCTAGCGTAGCTCCTTCGCGTTTTCCTTCTCGCGCCTCGTGAGGATGTCGAAATCGTAGACGACCGTCCCATCCTCCGCGATGAGCAACTCGACCGCGCGACGAGCGGCGAGATCGTTCAGGATGTTCTCGGCCTCCTCGATGGTGAGGTCGCATTTGCCTGCAACCTCGACGAGCGTGACCCTTCCCTCTACCGAGACCGCCGCCAACGCTAAGACGGCCTGCTCCTTGTCTCGCGCCGAACGGACCTGAATTCGGGGAACTCTCAGAATCCCGATCTTCCAGCCAAATCCACTCGAAGCCAGCTTGAATCCCCAAAAGCTCAAGGCGCCGAACATCACCACGAGCCCGAAGAGGACACCCCGCTCTGTCTTGGACTGGCCGGTGATCAAGTCGTGCACGGCCATCACCACAAATGGCAGGCTGATGGTAATGAGCGCGATCCCGAAAACGCCGAAAATCTTGCCGGCCATACTCCTCACCCCCTCTCTAGATCCACCCGATGCGTTTGAAGACGGCAAAGAGAGCGGTCGCGGAGATCCCCATCAGCGCCATGGCGAACCAAAACCCCCATTGAGCGTCGTTCGGTGGCGAGAGCTGATAGTTCATGCCGTAGATGCCCGCGATCAGGGTCGGAACCATCAGGCCAATTGTGAGCGCCGTCATCGTTCGCATCGTTTGATTCAAACGATTGGAGGTGACCGAGAGGTGCGTCTCGACGGCGCTGGACAACAGATCGTGGTGCAGGTCGAGGGTCTCGATCACGCGGATCGCATGATCGTAAACGTCGGCCAAATACGGGACCAAGGCTTCCGGGAAGATCGGTATGTCGCGCCGGGCCAGCTCGTTGAGCACGTCCCGGGATGGTGCGAGAACTTTCCGCGTATCGAATAGCTGCTTGCGCAAGGTAAAGATCTCGCGCACGAGGGTCTCGTTCCCATCGAAGATTCGGTCCTCCAGGTCTTCGATGCGGTCGGCGATCGCGTCTACGACCGGGAAGTATCCGTCGATCACCGCGTCGAGCAGCGCGTAGGTCTCGAACGCAACGCCGTATTCTTTGTTCTCCTTGCCACTTTCCCAGCGCTTGATCGCTTGATCGATCTCAGGAACCGGATCGTCGTGCAACGTGACGAAGTAGCTCTTCCCCCAGAACGCATGGATCTCATGTGTTCGGATCGCGAGCTGGGTGCATTCGGCCGAGTAGAGGACCATGAAATAGTAGTCCTCGTACTCGTCGAGCTTCGGCCGTTGCAGACCGCGCATCGCGTCTTCCAGCGCGAGCTCGTGGAACCCGAACTCCTCGCGAAGCAGCGCCGCGTCCTCGTCCGTCGGATCCTCGATGTCGAGCCAGAGAAGGCACTTCGGATTGCTCAGGTGCTCGTCGATGCGGGCCGGTTCGATCTCCTCAACATTCCCGTTGCCGAGATGAACGATGGCTCGAACGCGAGACACGGCGGCTAGACGAGTGCCGTCCAGCCGATGGAGGAGAGGAAATGCTCCATGTTGGACCGAGTCTCGGCAAGGTTGTCCCCCCCGAACTTCTCGAGGTAGGAGTCCGCGAGCACGAGTGCCACCATTGCTTCCACCACCACCGCCGCGGCGGGTACTGCGCAGATGTCAGAGCGCTGGTACTCCATCACCGTCTCGGTTCCCGTGCGCACGTCGACTGACGGCTGCGGCGTCAAGGTCGTGGAGATAGGCTTCATCGCCGCGCGGATCACGACCGGCTCGCCGTTCGTCACACCGCCCTCGGTGCCGCCGGCGCGGTTTGTCGCGCGGATTGGCCTGCCCTCGCCCCAGCGGATCGCATCCTGCACCTGCGTTCCCGGCCGCATCGCGGAAGCAAAACCGTCCCCGATCTCGACGCCTTTGATGGCGTTGATGCTCATGACGGCGCCCGCCAGACGGCCATCCAGCTTGCGGTCCCAGTGAACGAAGCTGCCGACACCCGGCGCCAGGCCCCAGGCGACGATCTCCACGACCCCGCCGAGCGTGTCGCGGTCGGCCTTCGCCCTGTCGATCCGCTCGCACATGCGGGCGGATGCGTCCGCGTCGTAGCAGCGCACCTCGGACTCCTCGGCCCGACGGAACAGCTCGTCCCAGTCCATCTCGGGCACCGGCGCCTGGACCTCGCCGATGGACACCACGTGTCCGGCGATCTTTACGCCCAGCTCCCGCAGGAGCGCCTTGGCGACGCCTGCGGCGGCCACTCGAGCGGTCGTCTCCCGAGCGCTCGAGCGCTCCAGCACGAGCCGCATGTCGTCGAGCTGGTACTTCAAGGCGCCGGAGAGATCGGCATGGCCAGGTCGCGGAACGGTGATGGGCGGAGGCGTCTTGTCCTTCCAGTTCGCGTAGTCCTTGTTCTCGATGCTCAGGGCAATCGGCGAACCGGTCGTGAGGCCCTGAGTGACGCCGGCGGTGATGTAGGCATAGTCCTGCTCTATGAGCATGCGGCCGCCGCGACCGTAGCCGCCCTGGCGCCGCCGCAAGTCAACGGCGATCTGCTCTTCCGTGAGCGGCACCGCCGCGGGCATCCCCTCGACCACGATCGAAAGGCCCGGGCCGTGTGACTCGCCTGCTGTGAGAAAACGTAAAGATCCCATCTGTATCACCGCCGCTGCTGAATTATGGACGTGTACCTGCCGAGATAGAATGCCCACCGAAAGGGGAGACTGTTCCCGTGGATGATATCCCGACGCGCAAGGCGGATCACATCGACGTCGCCACGCAGCGCGCCGTCACTGCTTCGATCTCGCCCGGCTGGGACGACGTTACGCTCATCCATCAGTCTCTCCCCGAGATCAACCTCGAAGACGTCGACCTCAGTGTCGAACTGTTCGGCCACCGTCTGCGCGCACCGCTCGTCATCGCTTCTATGACCGGCGGCCACCCCAGGGCGACCGAGATCAACCGTCTGCTCGCCGGCGCCGCCCAGGAATTCGGCATCGGTATGGGGGTCGGCAGCCAGCGCGCCGCGGTCCGCCGACCCGAGCTACTGGGAAGCTACACCGTCGCCCGCGAGACCGCGCCGGACGCGCTCCTGATCGCAAACGTCGGCGCGCCGCAGCTCATCCCGCAGGGCGCGGAGCCCGCCCTGATCGACGAACAGATCCTCCACCTCGTCACGACGCTGCGGGCAGACGCCCTGGCCATTCATCTCAATTATCTCCAGGAAGTCGTGCAGCCCGAGGGTGACACCCGGTCGAAAGGCTGCCTCGAAGCCATCCACCACCTCGCGGGGGTACTCCCCGTGCCCATCATCGCGAAGGAGACGGGCGCAGGAATCAGCCGTCCCCAGGCGTTGCTGCTCCGCGACGCGGGCGTGGCTTGCATCGACGTGGGCGGCGCCGGCGGAACTTCGTTCGCACTGGTCGAGTCGTTCCGCTCGGCCGATCGGGGCCTAGGACCCATCGAGCGCCTGGGCCGCACCCTCGCGGATTGGGGGCTACCAACCGCTGCGTCGGTCGTCGAGTGCACCGGCCTTGGCATCCCAGTCATTGGGACCGGTGGCATACGCAGTGGGCTCGACGCCGCGAAAGCCTTGGCTCTGGGTGCGGACGCGGTCTCGATCGCGCGGCCGATGCTGACCGCTGCGCTCGAAGGCCGCGAGGCCCTCCATGCGTACATCCAGGAGCTGATCGATGCGCTCCGCGCGATCTTGTTCCTCACTGGCGCCGCCACGGTCCAAGGGCTCCGCTCTCGCGACCGCGTCGTCACCGGTCGAACCGCCGACTGGCTCCGTGCCCGCGGCTTAGTCCCGAAGTAGCTGGGATGCGGGTCGTGGCATGACGTGGATCTTCGCATCACCCCGAATCATGGCGTCCACTGTCTGCTCTGCTACCAGATCCTGGATGTCGAAGTCGTTGCTTGTGTCCGCATAGACGGTGAGGTGGAGTCGGGCGTCCATCGCCGCGCGCACTTCGAACGTCGCATCCGGAAACCGCTGCAGAATCGATTCCTCGAGCGCGTTGATGACCGCGTCCGCGGCAGCGCTGAGTGACGGAGGCTCGCTCATGATGACGCACGGACACGAGCGGCTATCAGGTCCACGAAGACGCGCGCCCGGCGCACAGCTTCGGCCGCGGTCTCCTCGCCAACGCTGTCAGGCTCATAGTCGGCCTTGAGCCGCTCATCGAAGATCGCTTTCAATGTGCCCCGCTGCGTTGCCGGGTAGCGCTGAAGAGCGTCGATGAGAATCGAGGGAAACTTCACGTGGACCACGTCGTGGGGCCAATAGCGCTCGACGATGGGGGGAACACCCTCGGCGACGAGGGCAGCGACGGACGCTTGATAGCACGCGTAATATGCCCGATTAACGGCGCTGTCGTGGTACTTTCCGGCGAGCTCCAGCTCGGCCCCAGCCATGCTCTCGATCGCTTTCGTCAAGTATGGCATCCACGACGGGGACACAGAGCGGGCTGTGCGGCCGCGCCGGGCGTCAGGAATTTCTGCCACCCTTCACTCCCGCAACTTTCTGACAAGTCTAACGGCCCCTTGAGGCGCCCCGCAACGAATACGGTAAGCTTGGTTGTCCTTGTCCCCTCTCCCTCTGGGAGAGGGTTAGGGTGAGGGCGTAATCGGACGAGCGCTCTAACTTCGGGGTACCCGGCAAGCTTCATTCTTACCAGCAATCCGGAGAAGCCTCACTCGATGGACTTCACTCCCATTGACTCGGTGGCCGCCAACAGCGACCACCGACGCACGACAATCACTTCGATCACTCGCGCCGCGCCACCCTCCCAGCTCGAAGCGGTCGTTTTCGACCTTGGCGGCACGCTCATCGATTACCTCGGCGGCGCGCCGAGTTGGCCGGAGCTGGAGTTTCCGGGCGTTCACGCGCTTCACGCGCATCTCTCCACGGCCGGATTGGTCCTCGAGGTCGAGAGCTTCCGGGATACGTTCATCCATACGATGGACTACCATTGGCGGCGCGCGACCGAGTCGCTGCTCGAGCCGCCGACGCTCGAGAGCCTCATCACCGAGGTCTGCCAAGAGGTTGGCCTTGCCGTTGCGGCCGACGTTCTGGAGGCATCGATCACGTGCTACTGTCAGCCGATCGCCGAGCGCGCCACACTACGCGACGGAGCGCAGGAGCTACTGGCGTGGCTTTCTGGCCACGGCGTCCGGATCGGCTTGATCTCCAACTCGCTGTGGCCGGGCGACGAGCACCGCCGCGACCTGGAGCGGTTCGGCCTGCTGCACTACTTCGACACGACGACGTTCTCGTCCGAGTGTGGACTGTGGAAGCCGGATCCCCAGGTGTTCGCGAGGACGTTGAGTCGCCTCGGGGCGACCGCGCCCGGATCGGTCTTCGTGGGCGACCGCCTGCTGGAAGACGTCCAAGGAGCGCAGCGCGCGGGCTTGCACTCCGTCCTTCTAGAGGGAACCATCGACTACGAGGACATCGATCCAACCCAGTTCATTCCGCATGCGCGAATCCGCCGACTGGCGGATCTACCAGAGGCCCTCGGCTCCCTCTGGAGTGCATGAGGCTCGCCGTCTAGCCTCCCCAAAAGACGCCAGATGGCGAGGGAAAGAATCCTCTTTCGGGGATTGGCAAGCGGTTCCGGCGTCCGATCTAATAGCCATGATCATGGCTATTAATGCGGGGAATGCCCGGCGATGATGAAACCTGGTGAATATTCGGACACCCTGCGTGCGCTCGGCCGATACTTCGAGTCCGTCTGGTCCGCCAAAGAGGTCGCCCTGGCGGACCAACGATCTCACCTCGAGATCGCCTGGATCAGCGGAGGGCGGCGGGAGGAGCGCCGCCTCAGCCCTGAGGACTTAGAGGAGCTACGGGCTGCCGCTCGGCAGTTTCGCGGCACAGGGAGTGGTCAGCCGACCTCCGGTACGGCTGAAGCGTTGAGGACGATTGGGCGCGAGATCGACGGTATGCGGGCGGAGCGAGTCTCCATCACTGAGACCGACACAGGGTTCCAAGTCGTCGGCCAAGTGAAGGGAGGCAAGGTCAAGCGCGACTACACCCACGAAGAGCTCGCCAAGGAATCGCAGACCTTCCACCTCGCGCGGCTCGATAGGGAACCCGAAGCCTAAGAACCGCGACGTCTAGTTCCTTGAGAAGGGTCCGAGGCTGCTGCCACGCCGCTGCAGGAACTCTTCGAGGGTCTTACTCTCGTTGCGGAGGAGCTCTCGCTCGATCTCGAGCCGGCCCGCCGTCGACGTCGTCTCCAACAGCCGCTGACGCTCTTCGTTCCCTACGCGCAGCACAGCTCCCACCAGATACGACAGGTCCTCGGCCGTACCCGGGAGCTGCAGCGGTGTCATCTCTTGCTCCGAGGCTGCCTGGATCATGGCGACGTATCGCTGAACCAGGGCGCCGACGTCTGTAACGAGCTCGATGTTGGGCGCGGCGTTCGCCGGCTCAGCCTCGAGGATCTCAACGTCACCGACCATATATGCCCGCTTCTTTGTCGAGAAGCTGTGGATGCGGAAGCGGTGCGTGCCTACGGTCACGATGTTCAAGCGTCCATCGTTCATGCGGTCGACGCCCACGATCTTCGCCATCGTGCCGATGTCGAATGGCGTGGCAGGCTCGCCAACCTCGATGCCCTCCTTGATGAGGACAACCCCGAAGGGGACGTTCTCGTCCGAGCACATGCCGATCATCTCGCGATAACGCGGCTCGAAAATGTGCAGGGGGAGCGGCATGCCCGGAAAGAGAACCGTGTTCAGCGGGAAGAGAGGAACTTCCTCGTTCACTCGGGGGCCTCCGTGCGCGGTGGTGCCATTCTACTCGCTCTTGTAGGAGCCGTTGGCCTCACGGATAAGCTACTATCTTTCTACAACACACCGAAGGAAGCGCGCCGGAGACGACGCGAAAATCGGACCACGGGCCCTTCAGTGTAGAGGTCGTGCCGGTATCGCCATCTCACAATCCCGCCAACCGTCGCCCCCGACGGATCCGCATTTCACTGACGATGAGGCGCTGGAACACATCGACGGTCTCTATCGGACCGCGTTGCGCCTGACGCGCAACCCCGCCGACGCCGAGGATCTCGTTCAGGACACGTATCTCCGCGCGTTCCGGTTCCGTGATCAGTTCATCCCTGGCTCGAACCTGCGGGCGTGGCTGTTCAAGATCCTGAGCAACACGGCCATCAGCCGGTTTCGCCACACGAGCCACGAGCGGGGCAACACGTCGCTCGACGACATGGAGGAGACCGAGCTCTATCCCCAGTTGATGGACGGCGCAGGCAGGCTTCCCGAAAGCGCAGAGGAAGAAGCGCTGGGCGGGCTCCTGGACGTGGACGTGCGCCGTGCGCTGGAGGAGCTCCCCGAGCCGTTCAAGCTCGTAGTCGTCCTCTCTGACGTCGCCGGCTTCTCTTATCGGGAGATCGCAGATATGCTCGAAGTACCGCTGGGAACGGTCATGTCACGCTTGTTCCGCGGTCGGAGGCTCCTGCGGCGCGCCCTTGCGGATTACGCCCGGCACGGGTCACGGGCGACGGAGGAATCAAACCGATGAACTGCAGCGAAGTGGCCGTTCTCCTCGATCAATACGTGGATCGCGAGTTGAGCACCGAGGAGATTGTTGAGGTTCAGCGACATCTCGAGGCGTGTCCTCCATGTCTAAGCCTCTTCCATTTCGAAGCAGGCGTGCGGCGGCTGGTTCGGCACGCCTGTAATGAGTCGGCTCCGGACTCGTTGCGGGAACGCATCTTGAGCCGACGAGTCTCGGTAGATACCTGAGGCTGGCGCCGGATCGGCACGAGCTCTGTGATAGACTGGACTTTCGTGGAAATTCAACCGTCATGCTGAGCGCAGCGAAGCATCCGCCCTCACCCTACCCCTCTCTCAGAGGGGACAGGGGACTTGGTACGGATTCTTCGGGCTACGGGCCCAGTACGACACCGACAAAAGGGAGGCTCAAATAGCTCGCTGTGAAGTTTGCGGCCGCAAGGTAAAGCAGCCGTCGAAATCCATCCTCAACGGGCGCATCATCTGCGCCGTTCACAACCCAAGGCAGGACCAACGCGCAAATCGACGCGAGGATCGGCCGCCGCCCCGTCGAATGGACGGTGACGGTCCCGACCGGCGCTATGGGCCCCCGCCTGGTGCGCCAATGGGTGTTCCCGCGGCAGTCGCCGGCGCTCCGGGCATGGTTGGCGCCGCGATACCAGCACCGATGCCGGAAGGTGCGGCTTTGGCAGCGGCGCCAGTTCAAGATGTTCCCACCGAGGCCGTAGCGCCAGCGCCAGTTCAAGATGCACCCCCTGTGGCGGCAGCGCCAGCGCAAGATACGCCCGCTGTGGAGGCGGCACCGATCGCCGAGCCCGTCAACAGCGCGCCATCGGCAGCACCTGAGGCGCCCGCGGACGACGACGCCACCATTCGCCTTGCAGACATTGCTCCCCAGGCCACCGCAGCGACCCCCGCCGACGCGGCACCCGTCGACGCGGAACCCGTGGCCGCAGCTCCCGAGTCGGGAACTGAGGCTCCGGCGGGCGACCAAAAGGCCTGATTTGAGCTCGCAGAATACGGGCTTCCAATGAAGTATCCTGTCGGGAAGCCCCTTGTATACGAGGAGTTGGGATGAACCAGCCGAGGACGTTCGGCGAATTGCGCCGTAGCGGGTATCAGCCGCTATCAATCAAAGATGAGATGCGGAAGAACCTCGCCGAGCGGATTCGGAAGGGTGAAGAGCTCTTTCCCGGAATCGTCGGCTACGAGGATTCCGTCATCCCGCAAATCGAGAACGCGATCATGTCCGGCCAGGACATCATCTTCCTCGGAGAGCGCGGCCAGGCAAAGACCCGCATCGCCCGCTCGTTGCTGAACCTCCTCGACCAGGAGATCCCGGTCGTCGCCGGGTCCGAGGTCAATGACAGCCCGTTCGGGCCGATCAGCCGGTACGCGGCCGAGCGGCTCGAGGCAGAAGGCGACGACACCGAGATCACGTGGGTCCCGCGCGAGCGCCGATACGGCGAGAAGCTGGCGACGCCCGATACGACGATCGCCGACCTGATCGGCGAGGTTGACCCGATCAAGGTGGCCGAGGGCCGCTACCTCTCCGACGAGCTGACGATCCACTACGGGATGTTGCCGCGCACGAATCGCGGCATCTTCTGCATCAATGAGCTCCCCGACCTTGCCGAGCGCATCCAGGTGGGTCTGCTCAACATCATGGAAGAGCGCGACGTGCAGATCCGCGGCTACAAGATCCGGATGCCGATCGACGTCTTCATGGTGGCGAGCGCCAACCCCGAGGACTACACGAACCGCGGACGCATTATCACGCCGATCAAGGACCGCTTCGGCTCCGAGATCCGCACCCACTATCCGAAGACGCTCGAGCACGAGATCGACATCATGGAGCAGGAGTCCCAGCGCATTGGGCTCCCCGACATGCAGACCGACGTTCCGACCTACATGAAGGAGATCGTCGCCGAGGTAACCCACCTCGCGCGGAAGAGCCCGGATATCTCCCAGCGGTCCGGCGTTTCCGTCCGCGTCTCGATCTCGAACTATGAAAACCTCGTTGCCAGCGCAATCCGCCGCGCGCTTCGCATCGGCGAGACGGACGTGTCCCCGCGGGTCAGCGACCTCTCCGCGCTCCTCGCCTCCACCACCGGCAAGATCGAGCTGGAGACGGTTGGAGACACCAAGGAGGACCGCATCGTCGACCGTCTGATCCAAGGCGCGGTGCTGAATGTGTTCAACCGCTACTTCACGGTGCAGGAGTTCGACGACCTGGTCCACGCCTTTGAGGGCGGGCTCTCCGTCGAGGTCGGCGACACCCTTCCCTCCATGGAGTACATGCTCCAGGCTTCTTCGGCCGTGGGCCTCAAGGCAGCGGTCGCGAAGCTCGGCGTGCCGAACAACCCGGCGAGCATCGCCTCGGCGGTCGAGTTCGTCCTCGAGGGGCTGCACCTCAACCGAAAACTGAATAAGGACCGCATGGAACACCGCACGCGCTACCGCAGGTAGCCGACACACCGGGGCCCAAACAAGGGAGGACGCATGAGAGCCGAGGACAACCCAGGAGATCGTGCGCCCAGGCCGCCCCAGGAGCCATTTCTCCTGCCGCGCAGCCGGTACCGCTACTCCCGCTGGGACGGGCAGCAGCACGTCGCGCCCTTCGACCCCGATGAGGTGATGGAGAGCCTCGCCGACGACCTCCTCGCCGATGGCGACGTGCGGAACGCCCTCCAGCGGATCATGCAGCGCGGGTTTCAGCATCGGTCCGGCGACCGCACGATGGGCCTCCAGAACATCCTCGACCGGCTGCGTGCCCAGCGGCAGCGCCAGCTCGACCGCCATGACCTCGGCGGTGTGATCGACCAGATCAAGGAGAAGCTGGAAGAGGTGCTCAAGGCCGAGCGCGAAGGCATCCAGCGGCGCCTCGAAGATGCGCGATCTCGGGTCGAGGAGGAGATCGAGGGCGACGACCGCCCGGCCTCCAACACGAACGGCCACAATGACGATGCTCCGGAGTCCGAAGCTGGTTCCGCTGCGGGACAGCAGCAGCCCGCCGGCTCGGCGGAGAGTCAGCAGCAATCGGGGCGCCAGCGAGGCCAGCAGCAGGGCGGCCAGTCTTCAGCGGGCCAATCGCCGTCCGGACAGGCTCCGTCGGAGCGGTCGCCCGGGGGGCAATCACCAGAGGACGCCCTCACCCCAACCCTCTCCCAGGGGGAGAGGGGGAAAGGCGAGAGCCCGAGCCCGCTCGACATGCTGGAGAACATCGCGGGCAAGAAGTTGCAGTTCCTCGACCAGGTGCCCGAGGACGTTGGTGGCGCCGTGAAGGCGCTGAATGACTACGATTTCATGGATCCGGAGGCCCGCGAGAAGTTCCAGGAGCTGCTGCGCATGCTGCAGCAGCAGGTACTGCAGTCGTACTTCCAGGGCATGCAGCAGAGCATGCAGTCCATGACGCCGGAAGACATGTCGCAGATGCGGCAGATGCTGCAAGACCTGAACCAGATGCTGAAGGACCGCGCTGAGGGCCGCGAGACGGACTTCGACCAGTTCAAACGGCAGTGGGGCCAGAACTTCCCGGACGACATCAATAGCCTGGACGAGCTCGTCGAGCACATCCAGAACCGCATCGGCCAGATGCAGTCCCTGATGCAAAGCATGACGCCCGATCAGCGCCGCCAGCTCCAGGAGATGGCCGAGCAGCTCATGGGGCAAGCCGGGATGAGCGATGAGCTCGCCGAGCTCGCGAGCCTGCTGGACCAGCTCTCACCGCCGCGCCCGGGTCGCCAATACCCGTTCCGCGGGGATGAGCCCGTGAGCTTGGGCGAGGCGATGCAGCTCATGGACCAGCTCCAGGAGCTCGACGCGATGGAGCGCCAGATCCAGCAGGCCCGGGACCTGAGCAGCCTCGACAATTTAGACATCGACAAGATCCGCGAGCTCCTCGGGGACGAGGTAGCGGACGCCGTCGAGCAGCTTCGGGCGCTGCAGAAGATCCTCGAAGACTCGGGCTACATCACACGCCGCGGCAACGAGATGGAGCTGACGGCGCGTGGCATGCGGAAGATCGGCGAGAAAGCGCTCACCGACATCTTCCACAACCTGAAGCGCGACAGCTTCGGCAAGCACCCAATGAACTATCGCGGCCCAGGGGGCGAGCGCGTCGACGAGTCGAAGATCTACGAGTTCGGCGACCCGTTCTCCCTCGACATGCAGAAGACGTTGATGAACTCCGTGATCCGCGAGGGACCCGGCACGCCGGTCCGTCTCGTTCCAGATGACTTCGAGGTGTACCGTCACGAGCTCGTCACCCAGAGCTCGACGGTCATCGTGCTGGACATGAGCCGCTCGATGTTCTTGCGGGGCTGCATCCTCGCGGCGAAGAAAGTGGCCATCGCGCTGAACTCGCTCATCAAGGGCCTGTACCCGCGCGACAATCTCTACATCATCGCGTTCTCCTACTACGCACGGGAGATCCAGACGGAGGATCTGCCTCGCCTGAGCTGGAGCGAGTGGGGGTACGGCACCAACATGCAGCACGCCTTTATGGTGTCCCGCCAGCTCCTCGCCCGCCATCGCGGCGGCACGAAGCAGGTGATCCTCGTGACGGACGGCGAGCCCACCGCGTACTTCGAGGGCGGCCAGATCGAGTTCTCCTACCCGCCGACCTACCGCACCTTTCAGGAGACGCTCCGCGAGGTCAGCCGCTGTACCAAGGAGAACATCCGCATCAACACGTTCATGATGGAGCGCGGCCGCTACCTCACCGACTTCGTCGACCAGATGACCCGCATCAACCGTGGTCGAGCCTTCTACGCGACTCCGGACCGGCTGGGCGAGTACATCCTCGTCGACTACGTCGACAACAAGCGGAAGACCATCCGCTAGCGAGCGCCGCTGGCTCCGCGGTCGCGCATCGCTTCGTAGACCCGCTCTGAAGTCACTGGGTACGTCTTGATGCGCACGCCGATCGCGTCCCGAACGGCGTTCACGATGGCGGGGTGAACACCCGCGTTGATGGTCTCGCCCACGGCCTTCGCACCGAAGGGTCCGGGGCCGATCTCCGTCGGCACGAGGATGGTTCGAAGCGGAATCGTATCCATCTGCGTCGGGAGCTTGTACTCGCCGAGGCTCAGCGCATTGACGCGGCCCTCCTCGTCGATGGTGAGCTCCTCCATCATCGTGTTGCCCAGACCGTAGACGAAGCTCCCGTCGAGCTGCCCCTGGTGCGCCGTCGGGTTGATGATCGGACCGACGTCCACGGCCATCACCGCTTCGATCGGCTTGACGTGCCCGGTCTCGGGGTCGACCTCCACCTCGATCATGTAGGCGCAGAAGCTCGTGTCCTCGGTCTTGTGCTCCACCGCGCTGTCATACGCGCCGACGACCTCCACCGGCGCGCCCTGGGCGATGCGTTCCGCGACCGCTTCGAACGTGGCCGACTCCTGTGAGCCGTCCCCGACGACGAACTGGCCACCGGTGAGGTGGACGTCGCCCGCTGGCCAGCCCATCACCTCCGCTGCGAGCTCCTCGAGGCGGCTCTTGAGGCTGGTTGCGCCGGCGATCGTTGCGCGTCCCATGACGTGGGTGACCCGGCTCGCGCCCGCTCCAGGGTCGGGATGCGCCTCGCCTGTGGAGCCGTACCGCACCATGATGCGCTCGGGCTCGATCGAGAGGATCGACGCCGCAATTCGTCGGACGAGCGTGGCCGAGCCGCTGCCCTGGTCCGGGGTGCCGTAAATCGCTTCGATCTGTCCTCCAGAGAGGAGGCGCAGCACGATCTCCGTCTTACCTTCGCCACCTTCGCGGTGCCGCACGGCGAGTCCTCGGCCACGGTTCGGCGCCAGGGGTCGCTTTCCCCAGTCGGTCGCCAGCTTGATCGCCTCCAGCACCTCGACAGCACGCGGGTTGCGGAGGTGCTCGCCGGCAGGACCGATGTCGCCCTCGCGGAGGGCATTCTTGAGACGGATCTCCAGTGGGTCAATCCCCAGGTCGCGCGCGATGTGATCTATTTGCTCCTCGCCAGCCAGCGCTGCGATTGGCACGCCTGGCGCGCGCATGTTCCCGCAGGGAACGGTGTTGGTGTAGACGACGGCGACTTCCATGCGGGTGTTCGGGATGTTGTAGACCTGCATGACGCTGAATCCGGGCGCGACGACGAGCTGCGGCTTAGCCCCGGCACAGGCCCCGCCGTTGTAAAAGGCGCGGGACTCGAACGCGACGATTCGCCCATCGTTCTTCACGCCGGTCCGTACGTAGATGCGGGCCGCGTGCCGTGGGTTCGTCGTCCCCAGCTCCTCGGCATAGGTCATGATCGACTTGATCGGTCGGCCAGTCGCCTTGGCGAGGAAGTAGCAGGCGTACTCGTCGATGGAGTTGCCCTTGCCCCCGAAATCCCCGCCGATGAAGCGGCTGTCGACGTCGATTCGATCTTCGGGCACGCCCGTCACGATCGACAGGTGCCGGCGCAGCCCAAATGGGGCCTTGTTCGTTGTGTGGACACGGACGATGCCATCCTTGTCGATCCAAACGACGCACGAGTGCGGCTCGATGTAGCCTTGGTGCTGGCGCGGACCCTCGTACACGTCCTCAAAGACTCGATCGGCTTGTGCGAACGCCCGCTCGATGTCCGGATCGCCCTTTTGGATCAACCGATAGCCCTGAAGGTTCAGGTGAGGACGTTCCGGGCGGGTGCCGGCGAGGAACGTGTAGGTCGCCGCGTCCGGGTGGAGGATCGGCGCGCCAGCCTTTAACGCCTCCTCCGGGTCGAGGACGATGGGAAGGTCCTCGTACTCGACGTCGATGAGCTGCACGGCCTCCTCGGCAGCATCACGCGTTTCCGCCGCCACGGCTGCGACACGCTGGCCAGCGAAGATCACCTTATCGTAGGCCAGAACCGGCCAATCCATCAGCGCGCGGCCGAAGCGCCGGCGGCCGATGTCCTCGCCCGTGAGCACAGCATGCACACCCGGTACGGCCTTGGCTTTCGACGTGTCGATCGAAACGATGCGGGCATGGGGTCGCGAGCTCAGGAGGAACTTGGCCCTCAGGGTGCCGGGCAGTTGCACGTCACCCGAATACCGTGCGCGGCCGCTCACCTTCAGCGGACCTTCGATGCGGTACTCCGGCTCGTCAAAGATCTTGGTTGCCTCAGGAGACAGCGGTAGGGCGGTCATCGAGCGAGTCCCAGCTTCAGCGTTGCGCTCACGTCATTCCTCATGCGCCAACCAGCGCCTTCGCCCACGTTATAGCCCCTCGATAGTTCGCCACGTTCGCGGCGTACTTGCTGAAGTAGCCGTCAGGATCGGTTCGCCAGTAGCTGCCCGAGTTGTACTGGCACAGTGCTCCCAGGTAGGTGTCTCCCCCGATGTAGGAGAGCGCGGCCACACCTTGGATCGCGTTCAGGTTCGCTGCTATCCGCTGACACATGTCGAGCATCGCGGCATTCGGGTCGTTGAAGAGCTTGGCTCGCACGTCGAGCGCCTTCTGCGTCGTGTACGGCTTCTGGGTGAAGAGCTGGAGCGTCTGTTGGCCATAGCTGAACGAGATGTCTTCGCCGCTCTGGTCGATGATGTTCTGCAGCGCGGCCATGTTGCCATCCGCGATCGCCGTCTTGGCGCTGGGCGTCAGACCATCCCACCGCTCAGCATAGCGTGAGAGGCCGCTTTCCGCTTTCGCGCAGGCAAGGCAAAACCATAGCGGAAGGCCGGTCGCCGCCGCGCACTCGGCTAGCACCTTTCCGATCTCCTCGCCCTCCCGATTCAAAATCGATGGGTATGTCGGTGGCTTCGGGAGGCGCAGACCCGGACAGAACGTGTCGCCCGCGCCGGCCTCGGCGACGGTCCAAATGTCGCATCCGACAGCGCCACCACCCGGGGCGGGAGCACCTCGAATGCCCCAGAGCATCCCGTTCTGGAACACCGCGATGTATAAGCGATCTGCCACCATGAGCTGCGCGAACGTGGTTGGCGCGATCCATTGGCCCCCGATCGCCTTGGGGTCGGCAACGAGCTTGTCGGCACCGGCGGCTTCCGGCACCTCCCACGCCGTCGGCTGGCCGTTGACGGGCAGCTCGAACCGTAGCGCACGGTCGAACCCCGACAACCGCATCTGATCTGCCAACTGGCCTAATGGCGTCGGATTGACCCACGCGTTGCCGATCGCCCCCGGGTCTGTCAGGAGATTCCGCGCCTCGGGCGCATACGCCAGCGTCCACGCAGCCGTGGTGGTTGACCCATCGGGTGCGCGAACACCGTCGAGCTCCCACCGAACAGCATTGTCATAACCAGCGAAACGGACCCGGCCAGCCGCAGAAAGCGCGCCGAGCGACGTCGGAGCAAGCCACGTAACTCCGAGCGAGCCACCCTCTCGTTTGATGGTCGGGGCGAAATCGTTCGTCGGGTTGTATGGGTTCATCATTGGCCTCCAACTCGTTGCGAATCAACGGCAGATGCGCGACGGCTCGGCCCGCGCCGTGATGAGAGTACACTCACCTGCACGCGAGGACGAATGTTCCGTGCACAGGTCGGGGGTGCGATGAAGGTCTGGCTCCTCAGCACGATGTCGTGGCCCTTCCGACCGGTCGACATCCCTAGCCCGTTCCCGGCGAGCCTGTTTGACCCCGCCCAAGCCACTCAGCTCTATCGCGACTACATCTCGCTCTTTCGCCAAGCGGACGAGCTGGGCTACGAGGGCATCTTCATCGCCGAGCACCACTACAACCGAACCGGAACAGCTCCGTCTCCCAACCTCATGGCCGCCGCGATCGCCACCCATACGGAGCGGGCGCGCATCGGTCTGATGGGCAACTGCTTGCCGTTGCACGCCCATCCCGTGCGCCTCGCCGAGGAGTTGGCGATGATCGACGTCCTGTCGGGCGGCCGGCTCGTGAGCGGCTTCCTGCGTGGAAACACAGGCGAATACCACGCATACAACGTCGACATCTCGAAAGCACGCGGCATGTTCGAAGAGGCGTGGGACCTCATAGTGAAGGCATGGACCGACCCGGAACCCTTCGCCTGGCACGGCGTCCATTACGACTACGAGGTCGTCTCGATCCTTCCGCGACCAATTCAGCAGCCGCACCCGCCGATCTTCACGACGGCCAGCTCCGCGGAAGGAATCGAGTGGGCAGCGCGGCACCGTGTGCCGATGCTGACGGCGTTTTCGCCGACAGAGCACATCGCCCAGACCTTCGCCTACTACCGGAAGTACGCGCAGGAGCAGTGCGGCTGGACGCCCACCCCCGAGTTCAACGGGATGAGCCGCCACGTCTACGTCGCTCCGACCGATGCCCAGGCGCGCGACGAGGGCGACCAGTTCATGGCAGACTACTACCATGCCAGCATCGAGCGTCCGACCGACCAGCAGGCGTTTCGCGCCATGGACGCCGCGCGCTACACGGGCCGCAGCTTCGACTACAAGGGCGGCACGCACGTCAGTCGCCCGCGCATGGAGACGGTGGACTGCGAACGGCTCCTACGAGACGGCTACTGCATCGTCGGTAGTCCTGACACCGTCACCCGCGCGATCAAAGAACAGCAGCGGATCACCGGTGCGGGCAATTTGCTCACCTATCTGCCTTGGGGCAACATGAGTCTCGATCAAGCGTCCAAGAGCATCGAGCTGTTTGCGAAAGAGGTCCTTCCCAACCTCATCGACTGAAGCGGAGGAGCGCCATGCGGACGTGGCTACTCTGGTTGAGCGTGGCGGGCACGCTCTGTCAGCTTCTCGTCGGCTGCACACCTTCTCCACCCGCAGAGGCGAAGCCGGACCCAACGATCGCGGCGCTTCAGACTCAGGTGAGCGACCTCAGCGCTCGGCTCGAGCCCACCCGCACGCCCGCACCTCCGCCACAGAGAGCACCAGCAGCCGCACCGGCGCCGACCGCATTGATCATCGGTGACTCTGCGGTCCAGGCCGCTTCACTCGCCGACCCAGAGGAAGTAGTGGCTCTGGCCGAGCCAACAGATGTCCCGATCGCGCGCCCGCCAACGGCCTTCCCGACTCGCACGCCCAGAATGCTGACGGCATCCGATGCCGAGCCCTGCGAAGTGGGACAGGTGAAAGGAAACATCAGCAGCAAGATTTACCATGTCCCTCTGGGGGGCTCCTACGCCCGCACCAAGAATCGCGTCGTCTGCTTCGACACAGAAGCCGAGGCGCAGGCAGCCGGGTATCGCAAAGCCCGCAACTAGGGCCTTTTGGCGACGATGGCCTCCCAGAGGATATTCACACCTTTCCGGAATGATCGCGATCGGCTAACGGTCCGGCCGCTAGGCGCGAGCCCCAGCGAGCTCACTCGCCGGCAGGTACTCGTGGAACCACGCAAGCAGCCGCGACCATGCGTCCTCGATCGCCTCCGATGGGCGACGAGGGCCTTCCGCCGACATGAAGCCGTGGTCGGCGCCTGGGTAGATGTGGACCTCGTGCACGATGCCGTGACGAGCTAGCTCGGCCCCAGTGTTTCGAACCTCCTCGGGCGAGGGGTGCTGGTCCTCCTCGCCATCGAAGATGATGATCGGGCAACGGATGTTCTTGGTCAGATCGAGGGGCGATGGGCCACCCTCGCCCGTGGGAACTCCTCCCCCATAGAAATCGGCCGCCACGCCGATCAGGGGGCTGGTTGCCGCCATCAAGTAGGAAATTCGTCCGCCCATGCAGAATCCCAGGATTCCCATCTTCTGGTCTGCTCGGACGTAGGGCTGGCTCTGCAGGTATGCGATGGCCGCGTTCACGTCGCCCATCTTCTGGGCGTCGTTCAGAGCGCGCCTGCGAGTGTTCAGGTCTTCCCGGGAAAAGCAGGCGGGGCCGCGGTGGAACATGTCCGGCATCGCCGCGACGTAGCCTCTTTCGGCGAACCGTTCGGCCACGTGAAGCTCGAAGCTGTTCGCGCCGTGCATCCCTTGGATCACCAGGACAGCAGGGTGCTTTTCGGAGCCCTCTGGCGTGACGACGTACATCGGCATCGGGCCATCGGCAGTCGGGACGACCACGAAGTGAGGATAGACCGACATTTGGTTCTCCTTCAGCTGTTGGTGAGGAAGTCGGCCACCAACCGATTGAACTGGTCCGCCTTCTCCAACTGCGCCCAGTGGGCACACTCATTGAAGATGTGCATCTGGGCGCCGGGGATGCGCGCCATCGTCAGGAGCCCGAACTCGACGGGCACCGTGCGATCGTTCCGACCGTGAATCATCAGCACCTTGGCCTTGATCCGAGGCAGGTCGGACGAGAGGTCGCGGACCGGCGTCGCCGACTTGTTGTAGTTGTCCAGGTGGTGCTGCTGGCTGATCGCGTTTCTGCGCCGCTCTTCCAGCAGTGCGTCGGTCACAGAGGACGAGTCGAACACCATGATGCGAACCAGCCGTCCGAAGTTCTCCACCGTCGGCTCTCGATAGGTCTCGTTGAGGATCTTGATGCCTTCCGTGGGCGTCTGACTGTAGAAGCCGGCGCCGCCACCCGAGGCGCCCATCACCACGAGCTTGTCGATGCGGTCCGGGTAGTCGATCGAGAATGCGAGGCCCGCGCCTCCACCCATCGAATTGCCGACGATGCTCGCCCGTTCGATGCCTAGAGTGTCGAGAAGGTCGCGGAGGGCGCGCGCGTTGACGGTGCTGCGAGCTTCGTCGGTAATCACCATCGGGTGGGACTTCCCATATCCGGGAGCGTCGACCAAGAGGCAACGAAAAGACTTCGAGAGCACCTGCACGTTCGGCGCGAAATTGCTCCACGAGGTCGCCCCAGGCCCGCTGCCGTGCATGAAGAGAATGGGCGGTCCACTGCCCACCTCGTTGTAGTGAATCGTGCGTCCGCCCGCGACGGTCGCAATCTTGCTGGTTTGCTCCTCGGTGACTGGCGTCTGCATTGGACTGGCCTCCAGCCTCTGGCGCGAGTTTCGGTCAGTTATACGATCTGGGCTCAGCTAGCCCGACCCGTAATCGCTGCCACGTCGCAGACGCTCGACTACCCGTCAGCAACGGTCGCGACGGGAGCTGCCATGCGGGGGATGACCTCCTCCGCGAAGAGCCGCAGAGATCGCTGCGCGGTTTCGAACGGCATGCCGCCAAAGTAGAAGGCGCCGTCGACTCCAGTGATTCCGAGCTCGCTCTGCGCCCATTTGAGGGTCGCCACCACGTCGTCGGGCGTGCCGCACAAGATGCGCCCCTCATCGATCCATTTCTCGACGGAGAAGTCAGCCAGCGGGTCCGGACGCGCGGGTTGGGTCGGCGAGGTGAACAGCCGGGTTGAGTCGTCCAGCAGACCGAAGTAGCGCGGGATCGCCTCGGTCACGGTCCTTCGCGCCTTCTCTCGGTCCTCGTCTACGACGATCTGAAAGTGGGTCGCGTACTTGAAACCGTGGGGGTCCCGCCCTGATTCGCCCCACGCCTGCCGATAGTGTTGGACGAACTCCGCGATCTTGCCCATTGGGCGCAGCGAGCTGACGGTGAGCAGGTTGTAGCCGTTCCGCCCCGCGAAGACGAAGCTCTCGGGGCTGGTGCTGCAGGCGATCCAGACGGGCGGGTGTGGCCGCTGCTCAGGCCGCGGCCAGACCTCGATGTTGTCGTAGTGGAAGTACTTCCCGTGGTGGGTGAAGGGGGCGCCCGACCAAGCCTTGAGGATGACCTCCAGGCTCTCCAGTGTCCGCTCCTGCCCCTCCTGCATCGGAATGCCCATCGTCTGGTAGTCGAAGGCGACGAAGCCACGGCCTACGCCCAGGTCCACGCGTCCCCCGGACATCACGTCCACCATGGCGAGCTGCTCGGCCACCTCGATCGGGTTGTGCAGGGGGAGCACAACCACGGATGTGCCCAGGCGCATTCGCGTCGTGCGCTGGGCAACGGCAGACAGAAGCACCGCTGGGCTCGGAATCAAACCGCCATAGGGATGGAAATGGTGCTCGTTCGCCCAAATCGCGTCGTATCCCAAGTCTTCAGCGGAGACGAGAAAGTCCACGAGCCGGCGGAAATAGGGGCCAGGCGGTCCATCGGTCTCCTTGAAGTACGTTGGCAAGGCGAATAACGAGAACTCCATACCTTCCCCCCATCTACGCAAGCGGAGCGGGAGCGTAGCCTCCCGTCGCGGCTTGCTCGTACGCGAAGGCTGCCTGCAGGACCCGGGCGTCCTCCCAGTGACGCCCTGCCAAGCTGAGCGCGATGGGCAGTCCGTCGGCACTGAAGCCGCACGGCACTGAGACACAGGGGTGGCCAGTCAGGTTGTAGGGCGCGGTCAACGTGACGGCCGTGCTCGCAAGGGTCGGAGCCCTGCGATCCTCGGAATTCTCGATCGGGAAGGCTGGCGTCATATTGGTCGGCATGGCGAGGACGTCCACTTGGCCGAAGGTCTCCTGGAACTCGCTAAGGATCAAGCTGCGAAGCCGCAGCGCTTTGAGCGTGTCGGCCGTTCGCACGAACTCGTTTAGGATCACACGGTCCCACACGGCGGGGTCGGCGAACGCCTTGCGCCCTTTCGGGAGGAACGGCAGCAGATAGGTCCGGAGCTCGTTCACCCAAGCCGGATCGGTGAGCGACATGTACTGCAGCGATGGGATCTTCACGTCGCGAACCTCGGCGCCCAGGGAGCGGAGTACGCCGACCGCCGTTTCGACGCTCTGACGCACTTCCTCATCCGCTTGCTCGAAGAAGAAGTCGCGGACGACGCCGACGCGCAGGCCCTTGACACCCATGCCGAGGGTCGCCGTGTAGTCCTTGGGATCCGAGTGAATCGAGTTGGGATCCTGAGGGTCGTACCCAGCCATCACGTTGAGCATCAGGGCCGCGTCCGTGACGTCCCTGGTCAGTGGACCCAAATGATCCGTATTCGCGCTGGAGGCCGGTAGCTCGCCGAAGCGGCTCACCAGGCCATAGGTCGGCTTGTGGCCGACGATGCCGCAGAACGACGCCGGATTCCGCACCGACCCCTTGTTATCCGTGCCGACCGACGCATAGATCAGCGAGGCGCTCACGGCCGCCGCCGATCCCCCGCTCGATCCGCCGGGAACACGTGTCTCATCCCACGGGTTGTGGACCGCTCCGAATGCGCTTGGAACCGATGTACCGCCCATCGCCCATTCGTGCATGTTGTTCTTGCCGACGATGATCGCCCCGGCCGCGCGGAGTCGAGCGACGGTCGTGGCATCGTAGTCGGTGACGTTGTCGGTCATGAGCGCTGACCCGTTCGTCGTCGGCCATCCCGCCACGGCGATGTTGTCCTTGATGCCCATCGGGATCCCGTGGAGCGGCCCCCGATACTTCCCCTGCCCGATCTCCGCCTCGGCAGTCCGAGCCTCGGTCAGCGCCTTCTCCGCGTCCAACGTGATGAAGGAATGCAGCCGACCATCGAGCGCTTGGATGCGCTCCAGCATTTCTTGAGTGAGCTCCACCGGCGACACGTCTCGGCGCTCGATCAGCGGCGCCACCTCGTGGATCGGCTTCTTCGCCAGCTCGCTCATTTCTCACCTCGTGCGCTCGAAGCGATCGAGCTCAAACGGTTGTCGGCGATGAAGTGCATCGTGCGAGGGTCCTCGCCGCCCAACTCGATGGCGTGTAGCGCGTGGAGGCGCTCGGCTTGTCGCTCAACGAGTGGCCGCAGCCGCTCCACTTCGTCTGGACCCGGGTCGAAGCCGACGTACTGAATCAACATCTCGCGCAGGGTCTCGTTGGTCAATGCCATCGGTCCTCCTCGGCGGTCACAGATCTCGAAGGTGCGGTCGGGCCACCGCGCCAAATGTACCGGGCGGTGGCGCTGAGCAAATGGCGGGTGGGTACTGCTAGTCCCGCTAGGGCCGCAACATCTGCACAAATGAGTCAAGTTTTTGCGCGACCCTCTCGGCGGTATGAGGTTGCACGCTACGAGCTAGTCGTCGTACAAGGCGACGGAAGGCCACTCGGTTAGTGGCTCGCCGTCTTCCAGCGCGCGTAGCTCGCGCGCCCAGATCTTTCGCTTGAGGACGATGGCGACGTCGGTCCGGCCCAGATGCTCCTGGGAACGGTCGGCGTACACGCCCTGCCCGACCTGCGTGGCGTAGTCCTCGACGTAGAACTGCTGGTAGAAGCTGAACGACTCAGTCATGTCCTCGATTGTGATCTTGCCGCGAAGCACGTCCTCGCCGGTGGCGTAGAGCTGGCTGTTGTCTGAGCCCTCTCCACGGTCTCGGCGCTGTCGCAGCGCTTCACCTTCCTCGCCCGTCAGGTGAACCCGGCTCGCGTTGAAGCGAACGCTGTGCTCGTCGTCGATGGGCACGTGCCAGAAGATGCGGTCCTCTTCGACGCTTCCATCGATGTACCCGCGCGCCTTCGTTCGGATCTGGCTCACGCTCGGGATGTGCACGTCGAGATAACCGGCGTGGCCACCGTCGGGCTCGGTCGCCATGCTGCGGATGCCGTACGGCGTTTCCTTGGCGTTGATGGTCCGGATTCCCGGAGCCGCCCCCATGCGTCGGCTGGACGCCAAGTGCGTATAGCAGACGTGGAACTCGTCGTTCTCGGCCTGGTTGAAGTAGTTGCACGGGAAGACCAGGGGAGGGTCGTTCAAGACAACACCCGGTCGCTCGAAGTCCGGATACCGTTTCATCTGAGGCGGCTGACCCTCGCCAAGATAGACGAACAACAGCCCGATGTACTCCTGGACCGGGTAGCTCCTGATCCCGACTTTCGATGCATAGACGGGGTCCTCGCCGGGTTGCTCGACGCACTGGCCGGACGCGTCATACTTCCAGCCGTGGTAGCGGCAGCGGATGCAGTCGTCTTCCACCCACCCCACGTTGAGCTGCGTGCCGCGATGCGCGCAGCGGAAGGAGACCGCGTGAGGCTGGCCCGACTCGCCGCGGTATAGGGTGAAGTCCTCGTTCACCATGCGAATGGGAAGCGCTCGGCCCGCGGGGAGATCCTGGGCACGGAGAACTGGTTGCCAAAAAGATCGCAAGAACCTTCCGGCCAGTGTGTCGGGCCCCGTGTGTGCGAAGTCCAGGTGGTCCCCGTGTGCCACAATGCTCTCCCCGTCTGCTGCTGAATGCGCGCATTCTATGGTCAGCGGTACACCTTGTCAATGCACCACCAGTCTGGTAGCGTCACACGCTGGTACCCCGCCACGATCGCTCCCAGGGCCACTAACCCGGCCGCAACGCTCCGCTTGGAATTGCAATTATGAAACTACGCGCGGTAAAGTTCGTCTCCTTGCTCGCCCTTCTGCTGCTCGCCTGTGCCGGCCCCTCGCCACGGCAAGAGGCTCAGTCCCCATCGGCAGCACAGCCCGCGCCGACGCAGCCGAAGCGGGTGACCACCGCTATCAATGGGAACCCGACGACCTTCTACCCGCGCACGCTGGTCCTCTCGGGCGGCACGCCGGGCGTCGATGCCCTCGCCGATCTCGTTCAGGCCGGCTTGGCCGTGCGCGAGCCGAACGAGGCTCTGCAGCCACGCTTGGCCGACGCGATCCCAAGCCTCGAAAATGGACAGTGGAAGCTCTTCCCAGACGGACGCATGGAGACCACGTGGCGTCTGCGCCCGGGTGTTCGTTGGCACGATGGAACGCCCCTCACCGCGGAGGATCTGGTCTTCACCCTCACGGTATCGCGTGACCGAGACCTCCCGACCTTCCGCGATCCGGCCTTTGCCAGCATCGAATCCTACGAAGCGATGGACGACTCGGTCATCCTCGTTCGATGGAATCGGCCCTACATCTACGCCGAAGACCTCTTCACCCGTGACCTTGCCGCACCGCTGCCGCGCCACCTTCTGGCGACCCCCTACGCCGAGGACAAGGCGAACTTCATCAACCTCACCTACTGGACCGGGGATTTCGTCGGCTCTGGCCCATACCGCGTGCGTGAGTGGGTCGATGGGAGCCACACGGTGCTCGAGGCGTACGACCAGTACGTGCTTGGCCGACCAAAGATCGACGTGATCGAGGTGAAGTTCATCCCGAGCTCCAACACACTCGCCGCGAACATCGTCGCCGGAGCCGTGGAGGTGACACTGGGCCGCGCCCTCTCCCTCGAGCTAGCTTTGCAAGTTCAAAGCCAATGGAAGGAGGGGAGGATGGAGGTCGGCCGCAACATCCTGGACCGGGTCTATCCACAATGGCAGAACCCGAACCCAGCCACCCTCCTGGACGTTCGCATGCGACGGGCGTTGCTCCACGCCATCGACCGTCAGGAGATGATCGACACGTTCGAGGCGGGACTGACGACCGTCTCTCACAGCTTCCTGCCCAACGAGCCCCGGCTAGAAGCGGTCAACGCACGGGTGCCGCGATACGAGTTCGATCCGCGCCGCTCCGCCGAGCTCTTGGAGGAGGTCGGCTACACGCGTGGCACCGACGGCGCCTTTCAAGACAGCACCGGCCGCAGGCTCTCGATCGAGATCATGGCGAGCTCGGGAAACGACCGCTACGAAAAGATGGTGCCTGCAATCACGAACTTCTGGAGCCGCGTAGGCGTGACCAGCGAGGCCACGATGATCCCGTTCCAGCGGCAGCAGGACTGGGAGTATCGGATGACCCGCGGCGGGCTCCTCTTGTTGGGCGGCGCCAGCCTGCTCAAGGGGTTGGAGCAACAGCACACGGCCGAGATGAAGACCCGCCAGAACAACTGGGTCGGCTTCAACTTCGGCAACTACAGCAATCCTGCCATGGATAGCCTGCTCGACAGGTACCTGTCGACGGTGCCACTCGCCGAGCGCACCGAGATCGTCTCGCAGATCGTCTACCAGCTATCGGACCAGGTCGTGCTGTTTCCGCTGTACTACTACGTCGACCCGACCATGATTGCGAACCGGCTGATCAATGTGGCCGCGCGAGGTCCGTCGTCGAGTCAGGCATGGAACGTCCACGGCTGGGACGTCAGCAGCTAAGTGGGCCGATAGCATCAGTGGCCTTTCGAGTCTACGGGCTTCGGTCAGCGATTCCAACGCTGGCGCTCCCGGTCGAGCACGCTGTTGATCGCGGCAACCTCCGCGGAGAGACTCTGGACGAGCTCCGTCGCCTCACCCACCGCGCCGTGGTTCAGCCCGGCTTTGCCGAGGGCCTCGAGCTGCTCGCAGAACATGCGAACCCGCGTCGCTCCGAGGTAACTGCTACTGCTCTTTAGCTGATGACCCACCCGGGACAGCGCCGCGCCATCCCCCTGAGCAGCCGCTTCGCGCAGCGTCTCGATGAGCAGTGGCGTTTCTCCCTGGAAGATCGTGATCAACTCGCTAAGAAACTCAGGATCCCCGCCGCGCGCGGGGTCGGCAATGTTCGCCAGCGCCTCGGCGTCTAGCGTGCCCTTTACCTCTATAGACTCAGGCCGCGCTCCATCGATAGCGTCTCTGCCGTGGGACTCGTCTCCTTCCGTGACCGCTTGCCCCGGAAGCCAGCGGGCGAGCACGGTCGCGAGCTCTTCTGGTCGTACGGGCTTTGAGATGTAGTCATCCATCCCTGCTGCGAGACAGCGCTCGCGGTCCCCCTCCATCGCGCCGGCCGTCATGGCGATGATGGGGGTGTGGCGCTCCGACCCCTCGCGTCTCCTGATGGTCCGAGTCGCTTCGTACCCGTCGAGCTCGGGCATCTGGCAGTCCATTAGCACCAGCGGATAAGGGATCTGCGCAACTGCGTCGCATGCTTCCTGTCCGTTGGCGACTACCTCCGCATGGTAGCCCAGCTTGTCCAGCATGCGGACCGCGACCCGCTGGTTCACCACGTTGTCTTCCGCGACCAGAAGGCGGGGCGCGCCGTCGGCTGCATGGAGGCCGGGTTGTGCGACCACCGGAACGACGATATCCACGGACGGGTCGGACACGTCTGTTTGCGACGTCTCGGCTATACCCATCACCGTCCTCATCGCATCGTAGAGCTGCGATTGGTGCACAGGTTTCATGAGACAAACTTCGATCCCGGCAGCCTTGGCCTCGGGGATTTCCCCCCGTTGACCGATGGGGGTCAAGAGCACCAAGCGTGTCCTGGCGATCGCCGTGTCGGATTTAATCGCACGGGCGAGCGTGATTCCGTCCATGCCGGACATCTCCATATCCAGGATCGCTATATCGTACGGCGCCCAATCTGCGACGGATTGAAGCTGCTGGATTGCTGTCTCCGCGTCTGAAGCGGACTCACTCCGCACGCCCCATGCCTCCAGCGTGTGCTCGATGATCGTTCGGCTCGTCCAGTTATCGTCCACGATCAACACGCGCAAGTCTTGCAGATCTCGCGCCGCCGGTCGTTGCACGGGGGCATCCGCGAGCGCCACCTTTACCGTGAACCAGAACGTGCTTCCTTTACCCGACTCGCTATCTACACCGATCTCTCCGCCCATGAGCTCCGCGAGTTGACGGCAGATCGCCAAGCCGAGACCAGTGCCGCCGTACTTGCGCGTGGTGGAGGCATCGATTTGCGAGAAGGCCTGGAATAGCCGACCGCGAACTTCGAAGGGGATGCCAATGCCGGTGTCGGACACCTCGAACCGGATCGCCGATACGCCGTCGACGGTCCCCGCGAGGCGCACGTGCAGGACCACCTCGCCGCGCTCGGTGAACTTGATTGCGTTCGCGAGAAGGTTGGTTAGGATTTGACGCAATCGCCCGGGGTCGCCGCGAACCGAGGTAACGACGTCGTGATGGATCACGTACGCGAACTCGATCTTCTTCGCCTGGGCGCCTTCGGCGAGGAGCTCGACGACCTCCTCTACCATGTGCCTGAGGTCGAAGGGGATATCTTCGATCTCCAGCCGTCCGGCCTCGATCTTCGAGAAGTCCAAGATGTCGTTGATGATCGCCAGCAGCGCCTCGCCTGAGGACCGCACTGCTTCCGCGAACTCGCGCTGCTCGGCAGACAGTGGCGTATCCAGCAATAACCCCGTCATACCGATCACGCCGTTCATCGGTGTCCGGATCTCGTGGCTCATGGTGGCCAAAAACGCGCTCTTTGCCTCCATCGCCTGAATCAGCGCCCGATTGCTCTCCTCTAGGCGGTCTGCCCTTTCCTCGAGAATGACTTGCGCGCGCTGCAACTGCGCGGCCATGGCCTCGAAGTCCCGTGCAAGATTCTCCAACTCATCCCCAGACTTGATATTCAGGGCCCCGACTTCGTACTTCCCGATCGCCACCTTGCCCGCGGCGACCCGAAGCTGCTTGATGGGGTCGGTCAACCGCCGCGCCAGTACACTCGCCGTCAGGAAACCGCCCACCAGGATCAGCACTCCCGCGCCCAGCGAACGGAGGAGATTTCCACGTAGGAGATCGTAGGTCTCCTCTACGGGGACTTGAACCTGTGCAACCCAACCGAGCGAAGCGATGGGCACCGCCGCCGCGAATACCGTGTCCCCGTTTGACGTTGGGGTTTCGAGCACAGCCGTCTCGCCTCGCAACGCCGCAACGATTCCCTGGTTGGTTCCCGTCGCCTGCCGAAGTAAGCGATTGCGGTCTCGATGAGCAAGAATCACGTTGTCCTGACTCACCAGAACGACGTAGCCGTTCTTGCCAATCCGTATCCGGTCCAGGTCCTCGCTAAAACGGGACAGAGACAGGGTGCCCTGGAGCACGCCGATAACGGGGCCTTCGGCTCCGTCACGAATGGGAACACCGATAGGCACAATGGGCAGCCCGGTACCTGCGCCGGGTCGCGGATCGCCGATGGTAGCCTGTCCTTGGAGTCCATTCGTGACGTGACGTTCGGAAGTGCGGCTGTTTCCCATGGTCGACTTGTCGATGGAGCTCGTGGCTACGACTGCACCTCGAGAATCCACGATCGACAATCCCGCAAGGTCCGCTTCAGCGGCGGCAATGGCTTCGAGCTGGCGGTTGAGCGTCTCGTAGTCTTGGGTGCGGAGAACGGACTGGATTTCGGAGATGGCCGCGAACGCCGCAAGCTCCTGCTGGGTGCCGACGATGAACTTCTCGACGTAAAGGCCCACGAGCCGCGCCTGGGCGAGGTTCGCGTTGATGACCTGCTCGCGACCTTGTTGGAACTGGAAATACGCCGCCAGGCCGCTCATGGCAATGACTGAGCACGCGGCAACGCCGCAGATCGCGAGTCCAAACTTCAGGCCCAGGGAGCGGGGGAGAAATGATCTCATTCGTCACCCAGCAGATGAGATAGTCAGCCATCGGACTATGTGCTTGTAATGTACCTTAGGTTGTCCCTGAGGCAAAGTCCGGTGGAGGTTGAGGACTGTCCGCTGACGCCGATCTTCGCGCAGGCAATCTCTCACGATGCTGGGAGAAATCCAGGGCACAAGGCGCGTTGCGCGCGATAGGGACTCAGGCGCGAACGGCTTGCCTTACGCGGACACTGATCGCCTGCTCCCGCTGGCTCACGCGCTCCTCCAGTGTCCGGTCGAAGAGTCGCTGGCCCGCCTCGCGATCCACGAATCGCAGATCCCCGGGAATGGCGATGTACTGCTCGGCTGCTTCTCCCCGGACGATGCCGACGGGATCCAGACCCTGCTGGACTCGCTCCACCTGCTCGCGCCAGAGGTCGTGCATGATCATGACGCCGCGGTCCGATGTGGCCAGTCGCCACCTCTCCCAGTTGGGCAGGCGGTGCCGCTCCTCGGGGCCCTGGGTACTCATGATCGCCTCGTCTTCCCAGATCGGACCCTGGCGCAGCGGGTGGCCGTAGTTCCACCAGTGGCCGACGTCCTCGAACCAGCCCTCGTAGAACGGGCCGCCCGAATCGGTCGGTGTCTGATTGTTCATGCGCTTGTACAGGTCCTCAGGGAGCTCGCCGTTCGCGTCGTAGGGATGGAAGGAGACGCCGAACCAGCGTGTGTTGTAGTCGTCGATCGGCACGGCCCAGTTGATGTTGGAACCGCCGGGCTGGCCCATCCGCAGGCAGGGCAGGACGGCGTGGGTCTCGTGGTACTCGTAGACGGCTGGTTGGTTTGTATTTTGGAGCGTCGCGTAACAGGCGCCCCACGGCGTGCGCTCGTACTTGATTGGCGTCTGCGGCAGGCCATCCCGCCCATGGTGGATGGCGCCGACTCGCGGCTCGCCCTTGAACCACCCGTGGGCGACCTCCCGGTGCCACACATCGAGCACGTTGTCCAACGTCTGCAAGAACACGTTCGAGTTCTGAATGCGCTTCCCGTTGCCGGTCACCCGCACGCCGTCCTCGCGGAAGAGTTGTGGGAAGCGCGGGAACGGCGGCTCTAGCTCGGGTGGGCCCATGTACGCAAAGATCAGCCCACCGACTTCGCGACATGGGTAAGCGGGGTGGCGCACGGTGTGCTTGAAGTTGCTGTCGGGCGGCTCGGCCGGCGTGTCGATGCACTGTCCTGAGCGATCGTATTTCCACCCGTGATACATGCAGCGCAGGCCGTCCTCCTCCACGCGACCGTGGTAGAGGGACGTTCCGCGGTGGCTGCAGTGCTCCTCCACGAGGCCTGGCTTGCCCGACCCGTCTCGGAACAACACCAGGTGTTCGCCGAGAATCGTCGTGCGAAGCGGGTTGTTCGTGCCCGAGTACGAGGGCCCCCGCCCGCCTCCAAGGTTCACGGCTACCTCGATGGGCAGCCAGTAGCGTCGAAAGACCTCGCCAGACGGTGTGCCCGGCCCCACGCGTGAGAGGAGCTCCTCTTCCTCATTGCTCGGCATCGCTATAACCCCCCGATGGTGTTCGTCTGACGGCGCCGCGGCAACGCGTTACCGGAGCTCCCATTCGTGTACGTTCCAGGCAACCAGCCCGCTTGTGTCAGGCCCGACTCGCCGCGGGCCCTGAAGCGCAGCAGTGTGTGCCACCGCGCCAAGGTCGTAATAGAGCGAGATAGCAGGCAGCTCGTCTGTCAGGATCTGCGCCATCTGTCCGATCGTCTGCACGCGGTCCGTCGGGTCGAGCGCCGTACCCAGGCGATCGACGAGTCGGTCGAAGGCCGGGCTGATCCAGCCCTCACGATTGTTCCCTGTCCACCGGTTCTCCGGCTTCGGAATGGCATTGCTCGCGAAGTTCGGCAACGCCCGCTCTCCCACGCCCGTGCTGAACGCATACAGCGCCGGGAACGTCGCGCGAAGCACCGGATCCTGCGCCTGTGAGGCCGGCAAGGTCGCCTCCTGGAAATCGATCCCCGCCTGTCTCCAGCCGCTGGCAACGACTGATCGCTCATTTTCGTACTGCACCGACGCGTTCACCTTCAACTCGGGGGCGAAGCGGCCCTCGTCTGGTCGGGCATAGAATCCGTCGGCACCCTTCCGATATCCAGCATCAGTCATAAGCTGATCCGCCTGTCGCAAATCATACGGATATGTTGTGATCGACTGCGCGACGGTCGGGTAATAGTCGACGCCCGGTGCGAGGATCATCTCGGCCATGATGCCCTCGCCGGCGTAGAGCGTCTCGTTCAGGATCTGTTTGTCGATAGAGTGGGCCAACGCTTTCCGCACGCGGGCATCAAGAATGCCCGGTGGGGTGGCCACCTCTGGGCGGAATTGGAAGTAGACCGCGCGCCAGAGATCAGTGGTCACAAGAAACGACCCGCCTCCAGTGGACGCCCACTCGCGTTTCACGGTCACACCCTGCTCGAACCCCATGGCGTCGTCGGCTGCGAGCACGATCGCGCCAGACAGAAGGCTTGCGAGCGCGGAGTTCGCATCGCTCATGAAGATGATGCGCACGCGATCGATCTTTGGCCGTCCAAGGACGTGGCCGGCAAACGCGGCGCCTTCGATGGACACGCCTGGCTCCCACCGCTCGAGGCGGAATGGACCGGAACCGACGAATTCGCTGGTCCAATAGGGGCTGTTGGTGAACGCCTCCCACTGTGCTTCACGGAACTGTGCGTCCAGCAAGTGTCGGGGCATAGCTGGGAAATGGGGAGCATCCCCAGACGCCTGGAGCACCCCCGCATAGGGATACGGTCGCTTCCAATGGATGAGGACGGTCTTGGCGTCCGGTGCTGTGACGTTCTCCATGGCGCTAAAAGGCAACGACCCTGCCGTGCCGAGGTCAGGCGTCGAATAGACCTGCCAGGCGAAAAGGAAGTCGTCCGCAGTGAGTGGCGCGCCGTCGTGCCAGGTGAGATTGGGCTTCAGGGTGTAGGAGGTCTCCATCCGGCCGTCGGGAAGCACGCGCCAGCTATCGGAGTTGAGCCGCGGTAAGGCCTCTGCCATGTACGGTCGGGCGACGTTTTGGTCGTCGATGAGGTCCAGCCCAGCGTTGAAAAGGCGAGCCGACAGTTTGACCTTGACGAACGCGCTCCGAAGTGGCTTGGCGGCGATGGTCGCTGGCTCGACGCGCACGCCGACGGTGAGCAGTCGCTCCGGAGCGGCAGCAGGCGCGCCCGCGGTCGTCTGTGAGGCGGCCGGCCGCGTGGCCGGAGCGCACGCCGCGAGCAGCACGAGCAAAAGCACCAGCCAGAGACGCAGCCGAAGCCGATCCATGCTCATCCTCCCGTGACGATAGCGCTGGTGGCTCATCTTATCCCAACCGGCGAAACCTCGCTCCGTTTAGGGCAAGAGGTCCAGGGCAGGACAGTGCGCCGGACGGATCATGCCGAAGTGCCTGCGATCGAGGGTGAGAACGCGTGTGACCTTTAGCCTCTCCGCGACGGCGACGACCGAGGCGTCGACGAAGCCTATGTTGCTCTCGCCGTAGGTCTCGATCAGCGCCAAACACCGATCGATGTCCGTCTGTGTGACCTGCTCCACCGAGAACTCGCCAGCCACAATCGCGCGCAGCATACCGAGCTCGACTCGCAATCCGAGACGAGTGGCGACGAGATCGTCAGCCTCCGGAATGACGGTGATCGGAATGATCAAGGCCTCGGTCGAGGCCTCGACGAATCGACGGACCTCGAAATGGTGGGCATCGTCGGCATCGATCAGGGCATAGAGGCCGCTCGTGTCGACCACAAGCGCCACCGACGCGTCTACTGACTCTCGCGAGCCTCGCGGCTCGCCTCGAGCTTCCGGCGCGGAGACCAGCCGCCCGCGGGATCGATCTCAGCAGCAAGGATCTCGTCAGCGCGTTCCGAGATGTCGCTCTCGCCGCTGCGCCCGATCCCGAGGATCGACAGAGACCGGGGGCGACGATGCGCAGCAACGTATTCGGCGAGCGCCTCGTGCACGACGGCCGTGAGCGTCTTGCCCTCTTGAGCAGCAAGGTATTTCGCCTCGACGAGCAAGGCTTCGTCGGCAAGGATGGTGGTGCGCTTCATTGGTCCCGCTCCAGCCGCTCGGCATATCATTGGGTGGGATATGCGTATGGTAGCATATTGTCCTCGCATGGGTTCTCTCAATGGCTTGCGCACCTGTATGATGTACCAACTCGGACCGGGTTTTGGGCCGGTTCGCTTCATATAAGGAGGTTCAAGATGACCGAGCTTGCCGAGCGCGCGGAGCGCGAGCTATCCGAGATCGTTTCCCGTTACGGAGGCGCCGAAGGCGAGGTTGTGCGTGCCTTCTTTACTCAGCCGCACACGACGGAGGAGTACCTCGACGTGTGCCTGCGCCAGGCGGGCCGCGAGATCCACACGGCTTACCAAATGCACCGGGGCCTCGAAATGTTGGAAGGCCTCGAAGATACGGCCACTCGTGAAGACCTCTACGAGCAGATGGAGCACATTACGGACGAGGTGCGCCACTACAGCCTGCTCGCCGAACTAGCCGAGGAGTTGGCGGGCAAGAAGCTCGGGCGCGAGCTCCTCAAGTACTGGGTGTTTGCCGTGTACGACCCCACTGTGCCGCGGAATCGTCTGTACAACGAGCACCTGCCCGAGGCGAACGCCGCCCTCGATTTCGGCAAGGAGCTCATGGATCACTTCGGCTGGGAGTACGGCAAGTCCCTCACTCGGCTAGCCGAGGGCGGCGGTGGCGGCGCATTTGTCGAGGCCACCCACCACGACGCCGACGCCTTCCAGCGCCGCTTCTCTCAGGTGATGGGGCGGATCTACCAGGACGAAGTCGGGCATGGACCAGGCATGGTGCGCGAATACGCGATGTCACGAGTCAAGAGCGGGGAGCAGCTCGAAGAGGACAAGCAGTGGCTGGCCCAATTCATGAGCCACCACCTGCGCCTGCGCAACGAGATCTACCGCTACCCGCTCTCTCCAGCGCGACTCGCCGAGATCGACTCGCTGCAACCTCAGCCTGCAACGGCATAAGGCGTTGATGCGAGGGCCTCGCCGCCAGTCGCGGCGAGGCCCTCGCCGTCCCAGATTCCCCCCACCCCACGTCGTGGTACGCTAGACGCAGGGGGCGCACTCATGGCTACTGCTGGGCACGAGGTCGTCGTCGACGGTAAGACGATTCGGGTGACCAACCTGGACAAGGTGCTCTACCCTGCCACCGGCTTCACCAAGGGGCAGGTGATCGAGTACTACCAGCGGATCGCACCCGTGATGCTGCCCCACATCAGCGCGCGGGCCGTGACCCTCAAGCGATGTCCGGACGGTGTCGAGGCCGAGCCGTTCTTTTCCAAGAACTGCCCTCCTCATAGGCCATCATGGATCCGTACGGTACGCGTGCCGGCGTCGAACGCCCGAGGCGAAGTGAACTACTGCGTCGCGAATGACACCGCTACCCTCGTGTGGTTCGCCAACCTCGCCGCCATCGAGCTCCACGTATGCCTTGCCCATGTCGAGGACGTACGACGCCCGACCAGCGTGGTGTTCGACCTGGATCCCGGCGCGCCCGCCACGCTGGTGGAATGCGCGCGCGTGGCGCTCCGCATCCGGGAGATTTGCCGCAGAATGGGTTTGGAGACCGTCGCCAAAGTCTCCGGCTCGAAGGGGCTCCACATCTACATCCCACTCAACACGCCCGTGACCTACGCGCAGACGATGCCCTGGGCTCACTCGATGGCGGAGGTGCTCGTTCGGCAAGAACCCGATTTGGTCATCTCCGAGATGGCTCGGTCATTGCGACCTGGGCGGGTCTTTGTGGACTGGAGCCAGAACGACGAGCACAAGACGACGGTATGCGCCTACTCGCTCCGCGGAAAATCCGAGCCGTCAGTTTCTGCGCCGGTCCGCTGGGAGGAGATCGAGGCGGTAGCGAAAGGCAAGAAGAAGGAGCTTTCGTTCACGCCCGAGGAGACCCTCGCGCGAGTAGCGCAGGACGGTGACCTCTTCGAGGGAAATGTGACGCTCCGACAGCATCTACCAGACATTGGCGCCCTCGTAGCGGCTTGATCCCTAATGTAAGGGTTCGCGTACAAGGCATCCTGAGAGTTGCGCAGGCATCCGATGGCCGTCTATCCTGTCCTGGGCACCGCGCTTTTCCAGTCCCGCGCATCTCATTGCAATCGTGGTGTCGGCCCCTAAGGAACGTTCATGAATTCTTCCGTCTCCGTCGCGCCCGCCTCGGTTGGCTGGCGCTTGCGAGTCGTCCCGTGCAACCTGTGCGGATCCGAATCGTATCGTGAGATGTACCCAGGCCGGCTGGAGCTCTCCCCGGACAGCGACATTCAGCACATGTACGCGTGTACCAGCTCGGCCTATGGTGAATGCGGCCCGATCGTGCGGTGCACCCGCTGCGGCTTCGTCTACCAGAACCCTCAGCCGGATCCCGAGTGCGTCCTTACCGCGTATGAAAACGTCGTGGACGAGCGATACGCCGAAGAGCGTGAAGGTCGAGTCCACACGTTCGGCCGAGCCGTCGACGAGATCGAGGAGTTCGCGACGTCAGGACGGCTGTTGGACATCGGGAGCCACCTCGGCGTTTTCGTGGAGGTCGCGCGGCAGAGAGGCTGGGACGCCGAGGGCGTAGAGCCCTCCCGCTGGGCAGTGGACGTCGCGCGGGGGCGAGGGCTCCCAACCACCTGGGGAACCATCACAGACCTGGTTCACGCCGGCCGTGAGTACGACGCTCTCACCATGTGGGACGTCATCGAACACCTGCCAGACCCTGCGAGCGATCTCCACACGATGCGACGGCTCCTCCGTCCTGGCGGCCTCTTGGCCATTTCGACGATGGACGTCGACGCCGCCGTAGCCCGGGTACTCGGACGTCGCTGGCCGTGGTACATGCAGATGCACCTGTGGTACTTCTCCCGTCGCACGCTTCGGCGCATGGTGGAAGCCGCCGGCTACGAGGTTCTCGAGATCCGTCGGCACTGCCGGATCGTGCGCCTCGGATACGTAACCGAGCAGATCGAGCAGCGACTTGGGCCTCTCGCACCAATCGCGCGGGCAGTGACGCACTCACGCCTCGGGAACCGACTGGTTCCCGTCGACCTCGGCGACATCATCACCCTGTACGCCGTGTCGCGCCCCGAGTCTTGAGCTCCAGGCCCATGCGCGGGACGGCTCGATTGCGAGCCCTACTCCTCGAGCCCCGCGCGGTGCTCCTGATCGCCGCGGTCATCCTCGAAGCGGTCGCGCTATTCCTCTGGCCGGCGCTCTACCTGGGCAGCGCAGGGCCGGAGCCAACGGGCATCGAGGCAATGTTCGTCCAGCGCTACCCTTTCGCTACGCCTGTTGTTTTCGCCGTCAAGCCGGTCGTGGACTTCCTGTTTCCCGGGGCCCTTTGGAGCTGGGAGCAGATCATCGCCTTCTTCTTCCATTGCTTGGTGGCGGCGTACGTCGCCTACTCTCTGGCCGCGTGGCGCTTGACGCGGGGCGATGTGGCTCCTGTGCAAGGGTTAGAGGGCGACGTGACGCCCAAACGCCGCATCGGACTGCGCTGGATCGTCCTGCCGCTGGTCGTATTCCAGATAACGCTCATCTTCGTGCCTTCCACGATGACGACCGACATCTACAACTACGCGCTCTACGGAGAGATGCCTGTCCTCTACCAAGCCAACCCGTACATCCACACGCCCCAGGAGTTTCCGCAGAGTCCGCTCTACTACATCATCCCGGTGTACTGGCACGACGCTCCGTCGGTTTACGGTCCGTTGTGGGTTACGCTCTCGGCCGGCATCGCCTCGATCTTCCGAGCGCAGGCGCTAGCCGACGAGCTCCTCGCGTACCGCGTCATCGCCAACGTCGCCCACCTTGCGAACACCTGGCTGGTGTGGCGGATCGCCGGACGCCTGCGACCCGAAGGAGCGCCTTCTGCCGCATTGGCGTATGCGTGGAACCCATCGCTGCTAATAGAGTTCGCGCTCAACGGCCACAACGACGTTGCGATGCTCACGCTGACCCTCGCGGCGGTACTCCTGTCGACCCAGCGCAAGTACTCGATGAGCTCGATCGCGCTCGGACTCTCAGTGGCGCTGAAGTACACGTCGCTTCTGATCGCTCCGTTGCTCCTTCTCTGGTCCGCACGGGGATTACCGGTCTCGGACAGGGAAGCACATCAAGCAGCCACGGCGCGGCAGGATAGCCCTCCACCCGACCCGCGGCTGGGAAGGGTCAGAAGGTGGATCTTCCAAGCGGTCGCCACAATGCGGAGTATCGGGTACGGACGGCTGGTTATCCGCGGGCTCGCGCTGGTGGCGGTCGTTGTGGGCCTGTACCTGCCGTGGATCGAGGGAATCGATACCTTCGGCCCGGTGCTCTACTGGATGAGCGGGCCTCGGAATAACAACTTCTGGCCGGAGACGATCCTCTCGAGCATCACTACCTGGCTCTACTTACGGAACGGGACGGATTGGACCGAGACGTGGAACGCGGTCCTCGAGACGTTCAAGCTCATCGCGAAGGTTGGGCTGGTCCTACTGGTGCTGGTCGAGGCGTTTCGCGCGCAGACGATCGAGCGGGTGTTGGCCGGATCCGCACGCATCTTCGTGTTCTTCCTGATGCTGGTCAACACCTGGGTCCTGCCGTGGTACTTCGCCTGGCCGCTTACTCTGTCCGCGGCGCTGGGCTGGAGCGATCGGCTGGTTCGGGTCTGCGCTGGACTCACGCTGACAGCATCGGTCGTCATGTACCAACGCCAATGGAAGATTCCCGTCATCGACGAAAGAGGCGGGATCTTTCTCGCGCTCCCCATCATCCTGGCCCTGACGCCATGCGCGTACGGCGTTGCGCGCGGTGCCGTACGCCGCCTTCGCCCTAGCGCGACGCCCACGGTTGGAGCGCAGCAGCGGCAGCCGGGCTCCGTTTCCTCGACTTAGCGGTGCGGCGCTAGCCCTCTTGCGATTCGGCCAAGTCTGCAGCCACACGGAACCCGTAGTCGTTGTAACGGTAGTCGGGCGGGAGCGAGCTGCGGGCGGAGCAACGGCTGAATTTCAGATCGTGCCGCCAGGCGCCGCCCCGTGATGCGCGTCGTTCGCCGCTCTCCGGTCCGCGAGGATTGTCGACTGGCGAAACCGCGTAGTAGCCCGGGTCCCACCAGTCGCTGCACCATTCGTGGACGTTGTCACCCATATGGCAGAGGCCGAAGCCGTTGGGCACGCCTTTGCTCACGGGGACAGGCTGTTGCTGACCGGCGGAGCCCCGGGCCCAAGCTCCGGTCAATGGCGGCTCTTCATTTCCCCACGGGTAGCGCGCACGCGAGATGCCACCCATGGCGGCCCACTCGCGCTCCGCCTCGGTCGGGAGTCGGTAAAGCGTGCCTGTGATGGTTCCCAGCCATTCGCAATAGGCGACAGCCTCGAACCAGCTCACGCCCACGACGGGCTGAGCCGCCGCGTTGAAGCGCTCGTCCTGCCAGAAGCGCGGCTCCTTGGCATCGGATGGCTCGAGGTAGCTCGCATACTCGGCGTTTGTCACCGGAAACCGCGCGAGGAGGAACGCCCGTACGGCAACTTCATGCGCGGGACTCTCGTCAAACTGGCCGGCATCGCTCCCCATAATGAATCGGCCGCTGGGGAGCGCAAGGCATGACGGTATGAAGAGCGCTGAGGTCTCTTGAGAGTTCGCCTGGGTCACGGCGCCAGGGAGATATTCGCCGCCGTGCTCTGGTTGACTGGCTCGCCAGACGGGTTCATGCCATTCTGGTCCAGGATGTAGGCAAGGATGTCATAGTACTGCTGCGAGCTGAGGCTGCCCGGTTCGTCCTGCGGCATTTCGCTAGAGATGAACGAGTACGCTCGTGCGGCCGTCCGATAGTCGGCGAGCTGGGTGCGCGGTCCCATCAGCGGCGGGGCGTCGTCGATACCCTCGCCGCTATCGCCGTGGCACATCGCACACATCCGAGCGTAGAGCTGCTGGCCCGATGCGACCTGGTCGCTCTGCGCCAACACGCGCGCCGTCTTGACCGTACGGCCTTCGGCCACCGTGGTATCGCCGAGCCCAAGGGCAACACCACCCGCGATCGTCACCGCCGCTACGAGAGTCCCGAATCCAATTCGTCGCATCCACCTGTCCCGAGTTGAGTTGAACCAAGAGGATAACGACCCAAGCGACCGAGGTCAAATCCGACAAGGGCCGCCGTATAATCTTCGTGAACCCCATCGAACCGCAAAGGACACACATATGGCTGAAACCGGTTCCGGTTTCTTTGCCGAACGGTTCGGCATCGACTCCAAACTCATGAATGACATCCTGGCGGTCGCACTGTCCGCCGGTGGTGACTACGCAGACCTCTACTTCGAGCATCGAAAAAGCAGCTCGATTGTCTTTGAAGAGCAGGCCGTCAAGAACGCAGGCGGCGGGATCGTTCAGGGCGTCGGCGTTCGCGTCGTCCATGGCGATGCCACGGGATACGCCTACACCGAGGACCTCACCCCAGAGGCTATGCGTCAGGCCGCGCACACCGCGGCGCGCATCGCCAGCCGAAACCAGCACGTGTCGCCCGTGGCGGTGAGCCGTCGATCGGCGGCAGACCTCTATCCCGTCCGCATCCCTTCGTGGGAGGCCGCGGCGGCGGAGAAGCTGGCGATCATTCGACGAGCAGACGAGGCCGCGCGCGCCTACGACCCGATGATCCAGCGCGTCGTCGTCTCCTTCGGCGACGAGATCAAACACGTCGCGATCGCGACCAGCGACGGGACGTTCGTCGAGGACCTCCAGCCGATGATCCGGCTGAACATCCAAACATTGTCGGAGAAGGGCAAAGAGCGCCAGACCGCGGTCGGCGGCGGCGGTGGACGACTCGGCCTCGAGTACTTCGAGGAGCATTCACCCGAGGAGCTGGCACGCGATACGGCTCGCCAGGCCGTCCTGTTGCAGTCGGCCGTGGATGCGCCGGCGGGACTACTCCCCGTGGTTCTCGGGGCAGGTGATTCCGGAATCCTCCTGCACGAGGCCGTCGGTCATGGTCTGGAGGCGGACTTCAACCGCAAGAAGACCAGCAATTACTCCGACCGCGTCGGCCAGTCCGTTGCCTCGAGCCTCGTGACCGTCGTGGACGACGGGACTGTCATGAATTCTCGCGGCACGATCAACGTGGACGACGAAGGAAACGCGCCGCGGAAGAACGTGCTGATCGAAGAAGGCGTGCTGCAGGGATACATGCAAGATCACATCAGCTCGCGGCACTTCGGGATCACGCCATCGGGCAATGGACGGCGGGAGAGCTTCCGCCACAACCCGATGCCACGGATGACCAATACCTACATGCTCCCGGGCCAGAGCGACCCTGACGAGATCATCCGCTCCGTGGACCGCGGTCTGTACTGCCTCTCCTACGCGGGTGGGCAGGTGAACATCTCTAACGGAGACTTCGTCTTCTCGGTGACCGAGGCGTACCTCATCGAGGGCGGAAAGGTGACCGCGCCGGTGAAGAACGTGACGCTGATCGGCAATGGCCCGGAGACCTTGTCGCAAGTCACCATGGTGGGCGGAGACTACCAGCTTTCGGATGGCCGTTGGACCTGTGGGAAGGATGGACAGAGCGTGCCAGTTGGCGTTGGCATGCCCACGATCCTCGTCTCCGGCATCACCGTCGGTGGGACGAACAACGGATGACAGACGACCTTCAAGACTACCTTACCCTGGCCCAGGACGTGGTCGATCTCGCGAAACGGCATGGCGCGGACGATGCCGACGTCCTTCTTGCGTCAGGCACCGAGTTCGAGGTCAACGTCCGGATGGGCGAGATCGATCGCCTGTCGGAGGCCGGTTCCAAAGCCCTCGGGCTGCGAGTGTTCGTCGGCGGGCGCCCCGCCATCTGCTACACCTCCGACTTCTCTCGTGACGCTTTGACCCAGCTCGCGCGGGACACGGTCGCCCTCGCCGCGATCACCGACCCTGACCCAGCCGGCGGGCTCCCAGACCCACGGGAGTGGGCGGAGCGATTCGAGGCCGATCTCGAGCTGTACGACGCCTCGCTGACGACCATCCCCGGCGAGGTCAAGATCGAGATGGCGCGGCGATGCGAGGCGGCAGCGCTGTCCTTCGACCCGCGTATCACCAACTCTGATGGTGCAACGTGCTCCACTGAGGTCGGCCTCCGAGTGCTGGCGAACTCTCGCGGGTTCGCCGGAGCGTATCGCTCGAGCGCCGCGTCGCTGGCGGTCGAGGTTATGGCAGACGATGCCGATGGGAAGAAGCGCAACGATAGCTGGTACTCGGTGGAGCGATTCCTCGATCGACTGGAGTCACCGGAAGAGGTCGGCCGGATGGCGGCCGAGCGCGCCCTGACCCAGCTCGGCGCCCGGAAGGTGACGACGCGCGAGGTCCCCGTCGTCTGGGAGAACAAGCTGAGCCAGCGCCTCGTCGGCATCGTAGCTCGTGCTGCCAGCGGCGAAGCACTCTATCGCCGACAGACCTACCTCATGGACCTCGAGGGAGAGCCGATTGCTTCGCCCCTCGTGACGATCCTGGACGATCCACTCATGGCGGGTCGTCTCGGCTCGCGTCCGTTCGACGGCGAGGGTGTCACGTCCCGTCGAAACGAGATCGTGGTGGGCGGCGTATTCCGTGGCTTCCTGTTCGACACGTACACGGCGCGCAAAACGGGTCACCGAACGACGGGGAGCGCGACGCGTGGTGTCGCGGTGGCGCCAGGCGTAGGCACCAGCAATCTCTGGATGGAGCCTGGCTCATCCACGGCCGAAGAGATCATCGGCAGTGTAGAGGACGGCCTCTACCTGACGAGCCTGATGGGCTTCGGCGTGAATATGACGACCGGCGACTTCTCACAAGGCGCCGCCGGCCGCTGGATCGAGCACGGCGAGCTCACCTACCCGGTCACCGAGATCAACGTCTCGGGCAATCTCCGCGAGATGCTCGTCGACATCGAGATGGTCGGGGACGACCTCTTCTTCCGAGGCAGCTCGGGCGCGCCAACCATTCGCATGGCGAAGCTCATGGTTAGCGGCCTGTAGACGGACGCAACGCGATCCAGAGCAGGAGGGGCGCGACCACTGCGATACGAGGGTTAGCCTCGAGCGCCCCCTTGAGGTCACCGTGAAGCAGCAACGCCAATGCCCGTGTCATGCCACACCCGGGGCAGCGCCGGCCGAGGAGCCGGCTCGGGCACATAGCCGGTAGCGCCTCCCACCTACTCACTGGAACCCACGCCGCAAGACAAAGGGCTACGACCGCTAGGAGCGATCCCACTGGTTTGGGAGCTCAGCCTTCCCGCGCGCGCTTGCGGGCGAGATAGTCTTGGATGGCCTTGTACTCCACCTCGTAGTTGTACTCCTCAACCATCTTGCGCATGTTGACGAGGTCAATGATTGTCCCGATTGCGCAGAGTCCACCCGTCAGGAACCAGAGAATTCCCGTCCCGACCTTCCCAAGCATGAAGCGATGGATGCCTGCAACTCCAATAAACCCGAGGCAAGCTAGCGCAGACAGCGTACCAGCATCCTTTTTCTGACTGCGGATCTCCATATCGAGCTGCATCCGCTCGTTCTCGGTTAGATCCTTCTTTAGCCGCTCGAGTTCGGTCGGATCTAAGCTCAACCCATCGCCCCTTTCTCCTCTAGACCGCGTCGCAACGCGCTCGCAAGCGCGCGGAGCGTCGAAATACGCGCCACCATCCGAGCGCGCACCTCGGACAAGCCAAACGCGAAACTGCTCCGTGCTGTGCGGAATGTTACGTTCGGTCGGCGCAGGTTACAAGTCGCTCTTCGACGGTACCGCGCACTTGGTCACCGTCGTACGCAAGATGGGCGCGCTCGGGCCTCTCGCTTGACAGATATTGTTCTTCGTGAGGCTCAGGTGCGGGTGTCCATGTTGGCCCGCAGCCAGTCGCGCCAGCGCTCGTAGGTTGGGTCATCGTCGACGTAGCAGCGCTTCACGCCGTCGAAAAAGACCCAGAACGTCTCGAGCGTCCGCTCAACCGCCTGGCGCACTGCCGCCTGCTGCTCGTCCGTACGCGCGAACTTTTCGACCGCCATCTCGCCGACCGAATCGTCGTGGTCTTTGACCTCGACGTGCATCGCCCAGTAGCTCATCTCTTCGGGAGGGATGTCATAGTGCGTACGAAGCCCGTGGACGATGCGCTTCATTCGCGCGGCGACCGTTCCTTCGAGCGCGTAGTCCTGCGCGGCCATCGCCTCGATCCAGGGCCGCTGGTAGAAGAGCACCTCGCGCCAGTTCAGGACCGCCGCCGTCTCGGGGAGCGGCTCCGCCGCGTCCAACGCCTCGCGGTCCAGCCCGAGCGCCTCGCTGAATCGGATGAAGAGATCACGGTGGCTCGCGCTGCCGCTCGCCTGCCCGGTGCCCTCGATCAGGTTCTCTCGGAGATGCTTCTCGAGGTCGCGGTCGTCGGGGCAGCGCGCGTAGAGGGCGGCGATGGGTCTTGGAAAGACCTTTGCGAAGAGCTGATAGAACTGTACCGCGAAGCCGAGGAGCTGCTCGTTGGTGAGCTCGCCCCGCTCGATCATGCCGATGAGGGGATGGTCCTTGGAATGGCGCGCAGCCACGACGCCGTGGAGCTCTCGCGCGACGGCTCTTGGAGCTATCGGCATCGGTCTGCGCCCCCTGGCAGGATTGCCGCGCGCCTGAGATTCAGATGTCGGACAAGGGAGACGCCCTCACCCCAACCCTCTCCCACTGCGGTGGGCGAGGGGGTTACTATTCCCAGGTGTTGGTGTTCGGCTCGACGTCGTCTCGATGGCGGGCCGACAGCTTTGCGCCGGTCTCCAGCCAACGGCCCTCGACCGCCAAGCGAGCCTCCTGCTCGAACTCCTCGCTCCATTGACCGAGCGAGTATCCATGCCACGGAGCCTCTGGCTTCAACGGAGGCAGATCCAGCTCGTTCCAGATCTGCGCGGCTCGCTCCATGTACTCCCGTTTTGGCAATGACACCGGGGGGAACGATGCGCGCAACGTGGCGTTGATGAGCATCGCCGAGTCCTCGGCATCGTCACGCGTCTGGACGCCGACGCGCGGGCTGTGCCCCCCGTCCTTGCCACGGATGACTTGCAGATCCCGATGTGGCTTGCTGCGATAGCAGATGGCCCACATGACCGCGTCGATGCTCTCGGGGTCGATGTCCTCGTCCACGGCGACGACGAGCTTGCCAACGGGCGATTGGAACGAGGTGGCGCCCATCAATGCCTGCCACACCTCGGGCTCGGTGGGATCGCGCATCTGGACGATGACGAGCTTGCGGAGGTTCGTTAGCGGCTCGTGGAGCGCCACACGGAGCACGCTGCGCACGCCCAGCGTGTTCTTCAAATGCTCGGTGAACATCGGCTCCATCGCAACTTTCTTGATGAGGCTCGACTCGCTGGGAGTGACCTGGCTGATGATGGAGGGCAGGATCGCATCGCGCCGATGCGTGATGGCGGTCACCTCCATCACATTGTTGTATTCCTGGAGATTCACGTGCCCGTGGGATTCGCCAAATGGTCCTTCGGGCTCGAGCCAGCGCGGATCGATCAACCCCTCGATCACGATCTCCGCGTCCGCCGGCACGACAAGATCGACAGTGAGACAGCGAACGACCTGGATCGGTGAGCCCGCGAGCCCACCCGCGACGGAGTACTCGTCCATGTCGTACGGCAGTTTCTGCACCGCCGCGTAGGAGACTGCGGGCGGGCCGCCGAGGATGACCGCGCAGGGCAGCGGCTCGCCACGTTCGTGGGCCTTGGCCCAGTGCACGGTGATCCCCTGCCGCAGCTCGTGAGAGGCGTTCATGCCGAGACGGCGGCGCCCCTTCAAGTGCCCGCGGTAGTTCCCGATGTTGTAGATACCGGAGTCCGGATCTTTGGTGACGTAGTGGCCGGCCGTGATATACGGCGCGTTGTCCCAGCCGGGCGTCGAGATGGGAACCGGTAGACCATCGAGCCCCTGCCATGGCCCGTCCAACTGGTCGCCGGTGCGCACCACCTGGTGTACCGGGCCGTCGTCCACGACGATCGGGGCGACCGCGTTGGCTTTCGCCTGGCGCCATTTGTCATTCACGCCGTCGATCTCGCACCCGAGCCCACGCGCGTAAATCCAGCGGCTGGCGGCCAGCGCGCCCACGACGACAGGCATCCCGTAGTCACGACCACTCGCATCGGTCACATGTTCGAAGAGGAACGCCTTCCGATCGCGCTCGGGAATCCCGCCGCGAAACTGCCACCGGACCAGCGGGTGCAGCTCGGTGTCCTTGTTGATCGGGCGCCGCACGCGAATCAAGAAACCGTCGCGTTCCAGCGCGGCGAGGTGGTCGCGAAGGTCGGGATACGAGCGCTGCGTGAGCGGCCGTCCCGGCTCAGTCACTGCCATAGTTACACTCCATCACGCGGCACACGAACATCGTTGCACGGAACATCGTTGATTGTAGCGACAGCCGACAGCGACCCGCCGTGGCCCTAAGAGAGAAACGTAGAATGAACCACGATCAGGAGGCTTCCATGGCCGCGGCGCCCGACCGGAACGATCAGGACCGGCTCGCAAAGGAGTTTGACAAGCTCTACGAGAAGCATGCAAAGCCACTCGAAGCTGAGCACTACGGAGAGTATGTTGCAATCGCGCGGGACGGGAGGATCCTGCTGGCGGAAACTTTGCTGGAGGCCACTAGGCGGGCGCGGACCGAGTTCGATGTCGAGTCGTTTATTTCTAAGATCGGACCGCGAGTCGTCGGCAAGATCAGGTGAGGCCAGAGCTCACCAGCTCGCACTTCCCGTACGTGCCAATATCACTCGATGCGGAAGGCTACTCGGATAGCATCGAAGCTCTGATAGACACCGGCTTCGACGGGGATCTCGCCATACCGACAGCAACTCTGACAAGTCGTCCCGCACGGTACACGCCCTGGAGCTTTGCTGACGGTTCAACAGTTTTTGCGCCTACCTACGATGGCATTCTGCGGATCGGAAACTTCGAACCCCTCCGGATAGTCCTCATCGCAGTCGGTGAGGAAGTGATCGTCGGCCGCGGAGTGACCGATCGGTTCATGGTCGTTCTCGACCACGGCCAGCGCGTATTGATCAGCGCCTAACACGGCTGCGCTCCTTTGGGGTTCGACCGATCCAGCCAAATATTAGGTGCGGTAACGCGTCCAAACCCTGGGCTGGAGCCCGGCCCGGCTGATCAGGCCCCAAGCACCTGCGCGGGGTTGCGGCTGGCCATCGCTTGGATGTCGGTCTCGCTGAAGTCAGCATCCAGCAGCTTCTGGATGAAGATCGCCAGGCCGTCGTCCACGAACGGGTTGTTGGACTGACCCAGGTCAGTGGAAAGGATCGTGCTTTCAGGGCCGAGCGCTCGGATGTTCGCGAACATCCCTTCCCACGAGATCTTTCCCGAGTGTGCAGTCGTGAAGCACCGCTCGAAATAGACGTCGAAGTGCGAGAGCTCTTTCTGCTGGTCGATGGTGAGGCAGGTCGTTGGGAACTCAGGGTGGGTGATCACGATGCGCTGCACCTTGTGCTCGACGGCGGCCTTGATGACCGCGGGCATCTCACCGGGGCTGATGTGGCCGGTGGCGAGGATCATGTCGTGCTTGCCGATGAGGTCGAGGCAATCGTGGACGGGCTTTGTCACCTTCCCGTCGTCGTCCGTCACCTTGAGCCAGTCGCCGGCGATGCCGAGGGAGCGCATCTCGCGGGCGATGCCCATCCAGTAGGGCAGCTTCGTTTCATCAGTTTGCTTCGTTACGGCCTCGAGCTCGTTCGCGGAGTCGACCGTCGGAAGCCACACAACCTTGGCGCCCAGCCGGCCCGCAATGTCCACCGCGATCGGGTTGAGACCACCCACCGCGTTGTTTAGGACGATGCCGCCATACGCTTTGACATCGGGATAGAGCTCGCGGATCAGGCTGGCCCGGTCTGCCGTGCACACGTAGTGCGACTTGAGCACGAAGCCACCCATCCCGGAGTCGCGGGTGCGCTCGGCGAGGCCTATGTCGTCGAACTTGCGCGGCAGCACGTCGGGCCCGCTGTGCACGTGCATGTCGAACGCGCCCGCCAGCAGCCCTCGCGCCGTATCTTGATCAACCATGGTCCCACTCCCAGAACGAAGGTCAAAGTGCCTCGCAAGCATACACGAGCGCAGAACCAAGGGATGCGAAGCGCAGGGCGTGATCTTTCGGCGCGCCTTGCGTCTGCTATTCTCTATCGAATCGCATAATAATCGTTGCAGCGCAATGTCCCAACTGGAGAGCTTATGGCAGCCGAGCGTGAAGATCCTACGACGAAAGTGGTTTCGGCTTTTCGCGCCAGGCAGAATCTCGGTCAGCTCCTAGACGAAGCCCGCTATCAAGGTCATCGGTTCGTCGTTGAACGATCAGGCAAACCCATGGCGATCGTAGTGGGCATCGAGGAGTGGGAGAACATCCTGGAAACGCTCGCGGAGTTGAGCGACCCGGAATATCTCGTGTCGATCAAACAGGCGAGGCGAGAGATCGAACTCGGTCAGGGCATGAGCTTGGAGCAGTTGGAGGCAGAGGTATCCAAGGCCCAGAAGCGTGGACGCTAAACGCCATCAGCTCATCATTGCTCCCCGGTTCAGCCGAGACCTCAGGCGCCTTGATCGACAAGGGCAACGGCGTATCCTCGAGGCACTCGCGAAACTTCAGGATGATCCCTACCAGGGAGAGAAGGTAGTCGCTGCGGAAACCGGCACTTGGAGGCTGCGAGTGGGAGACTGGCGCATTCGCTACGATATTGTCGACAGCGCCGTCCACGTGCTTCGCGTGAGACATCGCCGCGAGGTCTACCGTCAGGACTGAAGTCAGCGGCCGGAGAGCAGTTCCCAGATGCGCGCAAGTCGTTCTATGAGTGGAACACGGCGGGGAGCGCATCGGTCGCAGGCCGCGCATGCTTCGGGAGCAGACGCATCGAAGTAGCCCGCGATTGCGGCGTGTCGACATCCCGGCCCTTCGACGTAGGAGAACAACTGGTCGATTCGCTGCTCCTGCGCCTCGGCCATTCGGTCCAGGATCCGAATGATCCGCGTGTCCGCATCGGGTGGTAGCGGCTCGATCTCGACGCACAGGTCCCGCTCGGACGCCCGATACTTCAACCACCCACGCGCCTGCCACTCCAGGAGACATCCCTCGAGGCTGAGCAATGAAACGCCGGAGCGTTCCGCCAGCTCGGACGTGTCGAGCGACAGCCAGCGACCGAGAGGGAGCCGAGCTCTCTTGATAAAATCGCGAAAGTCGGTATCTTCGACAGCACTACGATCGACCCGCACCGACACCCCACGAGGGATATCGAGAAGCCGCCGAGCGATCCCGGCTCGTTCGAGAACGCTGATGGCGACGCGCAACTGTGTGTCATCGATCTCGCCACCCAGGTCGTCTTGCACCTCGCGCGCCAGGTCATCCGTAGCGATTTGCGCTAGCGAGCCAGCCGCGGCCCGTCTGAGCACTCGATCCACGGCTCGGATCACATTGGTGCTCGGTCGCTCGGAGTCGAGCCACCCGCTCAACGTCTCGCGGTCCCCCGAAGTGACGAGGGCAATGCAGCGCGAAAGCTCTCCGTCACGCCCCGCCCTGCCCACCTCCTGGACGTACGTCTCGAGCGACAGGGGTAAGTCGCAGTGGATGACGAAGCGAACGTCCGACTTGTCCACGCCCAGTCCGAGAGCCACGGTTGTAACGACGACTCGCGTCTCACCATCCATGAAGCGCTGCTGGCAGGCAGACCGCTCGTGCGACAACAGACCTGCGTGATAGTAGTCCACCGCAACGCCATCGCCCTGGAGAATCGCCGCAAGCTGCTCCGCTCTTCGCTGGGCGTTGACGTAGATGAGTCCTGAGCCGTACAGCTCCCGGCAGAGCCGCCGGATGCGCTGCCGTCGAGCCGCGTTGTTCCGGACGCGCTCGACAGAGAGATGGAGGTTCGGACGAACTACCCCTGTGCTGATTCGTTCGAAGTGGCGGCCCAGCTCCACCGCGATCTCGCCCGTCGTCGTGGGCGTGGCCGTAGCGGTCAGTGCCATGAGGGGCGGCTCACCCAACGTCCGAAGTGCCTCTCGGATGAACAGGTAGTCCGGACGGAAGTCGTGGCCCCAGAGACTTACACAGTGGGCCTCGTCGACGACAAACAAGCCGACTCCTGCTCGCTGCAGCGCATACAAGAATGGACGTTGGCGGAGGCGCTCCGGCGACGCATAAACAAGCCGTACCTGCCCGCTTGCCAAGGCCGCGAGTCGCCTTTCCCTTTCATCTCTGCTCAGTGAGCTGTTGATCGCCGTCGAGACCCGTGCGAGCTCAGGTGGGAGCGAGTCGACCTGATCCTTCATGAGAGCGATAAGCGGCGAGATGACCACGGTGCACCCATCTATCAACATGACGGGTAGCTGGTAACACAGGGACTTGCCCGCCCCGGTCGGCATGAGAACGAGTGTGTCTTGGCCCGTCGCATTCCGGTAGACGACGTCGAGCTGGCCCGGACGGAAATCGTCGAAGCCAAAGACCGCGCGCAGAACGGCCCGACCGCGCTCGACAACGTCCGTCGTCACACTCACGGGTGTTTCGGGTCCACGACGATGTCGTAGTCGGGAACGACGTGCACGCCCACTACCAGCGGAAAGAATTTCCCATCGAGCTGATCACGGTAGGAGACGTCTCCCAGCAGGAGGGTCTTGAAACGCTTCACGGGTCGGCGCCACACGCCCCGCTCATCGACGCCGGCGATGCAGAACCCGCTCAGCATGCGCGTCACGGCCAGCAGAACAATCTCCTCGGTCACAGCTCGATCCCCACGGTCTCTACATCAGATGCACTACGGAGGACTCCTGCCAGGCGGCGCCCAGCTCTTCCACCAGGAGCCGTCGATGGCAGTGGGCGGGGTCGTGCTCGGAGCACAGCAGACAAATGCGGTCGTAGCCGGCGAGAGAATCGTGGAGCTGAGGTACGAGCTTCCGCTCACGCATCAGCGCCCGAAAGTCCGACTCGTATTGAGTCCAATCGCGGCACCGTCGGTACCGATCGAGCAGATCACGGGTCGGAGCCGCATCGATCCGATGGCTGTAGGCGATGCCGAACGTCTGCAGAACAAACGCGAGGTCGTCGCGCTTCGTCCACCCGGCGAGCTGGCCCGTGTTGCGCAGCCGCACGTCGAGGACGATCTGCACGCCCGCGTCGGTGAGGAGCTCGATGCATCGCCGGAGCGGCTTCTTCGTGTAGCCGAGCGTGTAGAGCGTCACTGCCACGCGGGGTGTCTGTACACCGGGCGACCCCCAGGGCGCGGGGGCCTCCCCAAGCAAGCTCTCCCGAATCTGACCCAGGCTGCCGTCACGCAGGATATGCCGCACGACACATCCGCGGGCGCGCAAGGTCCGACCGATGAGCCGCTCCCGGTGGCACCGCATCGGGTCGGCCTCGCTACACAGCAGGGCAATCCGCTCGTCGCCTGCGATCTCCAGCACCCGCTCGATGCCCCGTTGGTATGGGATGCTGGCTGCGATTCTGTCGTAGTCTGGCGCGCCGGTCGCGGTAAGGAGCGATGGATCTGCCGGCCGGCCGCCCAACTCCCTGCCAGCGAACTCGTATGCCAGCCCCGCCCGCTGAAGCTCCACGGTGAGCTGGCCCTTGTTCGTCCAAGGGACGTAGCGACTGTACGGCACCGAACGCACGTCGACGACTCGTGTGATGCCGTAGCGTTGTAGCGCTTTGATGAACTGTGACACGTCGAGACTGCTGTGTCCGATCGTATATAGCTCCACGCGCCCTCCGCGTAGACAAACTCCTGCTGGCTTCTGTCGCCCCCTCACCGCCAAACTCTCCACCGATGAAGAGGACTATCTGGCAGAGTCGCAACATGAATGAGGCGACGAGCCGCTGAACATCACCTGGGCTAGGCCCGGGACAGCGTATGCGCCAGTCCTCCGAACATCAAGAGTAGGTCGTTCTGCTCTCCCAGTCGCCGCGCCCTGCGAACGGGGATGGAGAGGCCTGTCGATCTTCGTCGAGAGGCTCTCGGCTGAGGATGACGAGGCCGTCGGCGTTATGATAGGGACGGAACGCAGCACTATGAGTCCGCGTTTCGGGTAAGGCGTCGATGACTGAATTTCTCGGCACCCAATCTGTAGGGATAGACGACCTTCGGCAGAACGTGTCCAAGCTGCTCGACTCGCTTCGCGACGATGGAGCAGAGCTGGTCATTACTCGCCAGGGGAAGCCGGCGGCTGTGATCTTAGACATAGAACGCTATCTCGAAGTGCAAGAGGCGCTAAAGGAATTCTCTGATCCGGCGTACCTTGCCTCGTTGCTCGCCGCCCGCGAGGAGATTCGTCAGGGCAAAGGCATTCCCGCTGAGGAGGTCTTCCGCCAGAAAGGAGTCTGATGTATCAGACAACGTTCTCGGCGCGAGCCCAGCGCGCATTCCAAGACCTAGACTGATCCTCCTCATCGACATCCGAAGGAGGGATGAGCAGACGTACCACTAGCGACCGGCAATGTCCGAGGGACGGAGGTTGCCAAAGCCGACGCCGCTGCGCTCCGCTGGCGGCATGCCGTCAGCATCCAGGATCCAGCTCCAGAGGCGCCGCGTCTCCCGGGCGTCTTCTGGGCTGACGATCGCTGGGGCGAAGCGGTCTTTCCATTCATAGGGCTTCGTCGCGTCGATGAGCGCCCGCGAGTTGGTTGTCCGCTGGTCTGGATGGAGCGCGGCATCGAGCGGCCCGCTGTAGGCGCGGGGGATGAGCTCGATGTCCCGGATGGGGTCCACTCGGGTCGTCATCGCCCAGAGCACGTCGTCCATGTTCGCAATGTCGATGTCCTCATCGACCACGATCACATAGCGACCGGTGTAGACGGCGCCCGCGCACTGAGAGGCGATCGTCGCCGCCTGCTTCGCGTGCCCGGCGTACGCCTGTTGGATGCGCACGATCGTCATGAGGCGATTGCCCGCCACGGGTGGCATCCATACGCCGGTCACGTTCGGGACGCCAGCCTTCTCGAGCTGATCCCAGACAAGCGCTGACTTTAGGTACGCGAGGAAGCGATTGTCCTCGTGGGGCGGCTTGCCCTGCGGACACCCGAGGATGATCGGGTCCGTCCGATGGTACACCCGCTCGACGTGGACGATGGGCGTTTGGGGCGAGCCGCTTGCGTAGTACCCCATCCATTCGCCGTAGGGGCCCTCGGTTTGCAGCTCTTCCGGCTCCATGAAGCCCTCGAAGGCGATCTCGGCGTGGGCGGGGATCGGCAGGCCGGTCACCTCGCCCCGAATGACGTCGATCGCCTCACCACGGACCGCGCCAGCCCAATCGAGCTCGGACTGCTCTGAAAGGATGCCTTCGGCGCACGCCGCCATGAACAGCAGCGGATCGTGTCCGACGAGTACCACGATTGGGCACCGCTCGCCTCGGGCAAACCAACGCTCGCGGAGCAAGCGCCCGTGCTTTCCGGGCGAGATCCAGATGCCGAGCGTGTTGGGGCCAAATATCTGGTTTCGGTACGTTCCCGCGTTCAGCCAGCCGGAGTCAGGATCGGGAATGAGGTTGATGCTGGCCGTGCCGATGAAACGGCCGCCATCCCACGAGTGCCAGATGGGCGCCGGAAACCGGGTCAGATCGACTTCGTTGCCCCGCTGCACGTGCTCGAGAATCGGGCCACGCGCGACTTCACGGGGAGGAATCGGCTCGATCCCGCGCAGCACCTTCCGCCAATAGCCCATCAGGCTATCGTGGGTCGTTTCATTCGGGTTCATGCCGAGGGTGATTGCTTGCCGTGGGATCGTCCCTTGCGTGTTTACCGCGACGCGAAAGCCGGGTTGAAAGCCCGGTATGTCGTCGAAGAGGACACACGGGCTGCTCTCAGTGTGGTCGAGGAGCTCGGTGACGGCGCCGATCTCCGATTCCGAGTTGGCGCCTCGCACCACGCGCAGCTCGTTGATCCGGTCGACGTGGACGAGCCACTCGCGCAGTCCCGTCCAACGGAGGGCGGCCTCACCCGGGGACAACGTTTCGAGGCTCATCGTGCGACCTACCTCTCAAGATAGAACGAATGCGCGGAGCGGATTTGTTAGCACAAAAGCTACGGGCGAGTCTCGATTATAATGCGACCAGGTGCCCGAGCTGGGCGCAAGCACAGAAAGGGAGCACACAACCAAATGATCAGCATTAGCGACAAGGCAGCAGAAGAGCTGCGACGCATCGTCGGCGAGCAGGACGAGGCGGACGCCGCGATCCGGGTGTTCGTACAGGGCGCGTGCGGCTGCGGCGCAGCGCACTACGGCATGGGCATCGAGCGCGAGTACGGCCCGGAGGAGCAGCTTTTCGACAACAACGGCATCAAGCTCGTGGTGGACGCTGAGTCCGCCCCGTACCTCGAGGGGGCGGAGATCGACTACCGCGACAGCCTCGTGGGCCGCGGCTTCATGATCAAGAACCCGAACCAGGGCGGTGGCTGCGGTTGCGGCGGCGGTCACTGAGACCCGAACCATTTCAATCAACAAAGCTTGGCATGAGGAGCATCCAATGCCCCAGCACCCTTCGCTGGAGCAGCGGATGGTCTGGCATCTCGAGCACGCGAAGGCGTGCGGCTGCCGACGGATCCCCGCCAAGCTGCTCGACGAGATGACAAAGCGACAGCTCGTCTAGCCGCCTCAAACGACACTCACATCAGATGCATTATTGTCGTGTCATGCACCGCCGTCGACGGCTGCTGACCGCGTTCGTCGCAGCGTGTGTGGCGTTGATGCCGCTGCCCATCTCGACTTCCTCCGCTGCCCAGACACCCGAGAGCTGGGCGCGGCTCGGGCCCATGGGGCCTGGCGCGATAGACGCCATCGCCGTCGCGCCAGAATCCCCCGAGGGACAACTGCTATTCGCGACCCGCAACAACCAGGTACTGCGCAGCTCTAACGGCGGGCGGACGTGGGAGCGCGTCACGACCCCGTTCTCGGCCGGGGCTGCCGACCTGCACTTCTTCGGGTTCGCACCGCCTCCCGAAGGCTTCATTGCGCCGCTCTATGCCCTCGTCCAGAACGCCTCCTCTGACTCAGGCTGGTCCCTGTTCCGCTCTCGCGACGCGGGGGCCACCTGGGTAACCGCGGTCAGCGGCCCGCGAGTGGCGTCGCCCCCGCGTCTCACGATGTCGCCGAATTTCTCCGTCGACAGCACGATGTTCCTCATAGTGAATGGGCAGCTCCGCCGCAGCCGAGACCGCGGCGACAACTGGAGCAACATCTCTCTCCCTGAAGACCAGCGAGCGCAGCAGCTCGTCTTCTCGCCAGGCGTCGCCAGCGACCAAACGCTGTTCGTCGCCGTCGCGACGCGAGACTCACCGCCGTCCGACCTCGTGGCGGACCAGACCCTCACAGATCATAGCGACAGCGCCGGCGTGCTGATGTCCGCTGATGGCGGCGACACGTGGACTATGGCCGCCGCGGGGCTGGAGATAGACGGCACCCCGTACCGCAACGTCCACGGGCTGGCCATCTCGCCGAACTACGGCGAGGACGGCACCCTGCTCGCCTATGCGTGGGGACCCATCACCCCCTTTGCTCAGCCCACGGCCTTAGCACGCTACGACTGGACGAGCAGGCTCTTCTCTAGTCGCGACGGTGGCGCCACCTGGGAGCCCAGCTCCATGCCGACTGGCTCGCGTCAGACGAGCGTAACTCTGGCGCTCGCGCCGTCGTTCGGGGCAGACGGCGCGGCGTTCGCTGCACTCAATCACTCAGGGGCAACACCGGCAGCGTTCGGGTGCGCCGTGCTGCGCACGACGGACGCGGGCGCCACGTGGACGGTGGCGGTGCGCGCAGTCCAGTCGTACGTTTGCTCGCGCGCCCAAGCCTTGGGCGCAGAATCAGACTTCTCGATGCTCGTGCTCCGCGGCGGGGAATGGGCTGCCACGTCCGGCGGCCTGGCAGAGCGCCTGCTGCGCCGGCTTCAGGATGGGCCGTCGGAGCTCTCTCCCGTCTCGAACCCCGTCGCCACCATCCTCTCGCCCCTCAGAGGTCCAGATCCCATCGTCTTTATCGGCGCTTGGGGCAGCGGTGTATGGGCGTTCGGACGCGACGTCCAGCCAACGGACGGTCGACTTCCGTGCGCAGTGGACACGGGGCCAGCCTTCACGCGCGTGTGGACCGCGGATCCCTTGATGCACGGTTGGCTCGGGTGCGCCGTGGCGGCCCAACAGCAGGTGCGCGTTCGGGAGATCCGAGTCCGCCCGCCGCAAGGCCGCTCGCTGCGGTCCTATTGGACCGAAGATGGAGACACCGAGTGGTTCGAGCTCTTCGAGACCTATTGGCTTCCTCGGGCGAAGGCGACGAGGCTCTGGCCCGATCTGCCGTACCAAACGGTCGATGGGATCGTGCAGCGTTTCGAGGGGGGGCGTTTGATCTGGCTGCCTCGGTCCGACGGCACGGGAACGATCCTACAGCTCGTCAGCGGACGCGATACGGGGTCGTGGCGCGAGATGCCGGCCATCCCGATTGCCCTCCCCGCGCCGTTGAGCTCAACAACTCCGTCGACTGCGCGATCCCCTAAGACGTTCGAGCCAGCTCCTGGCGCACCGCGTGGGCGAGCCTCTCGAGTGTCACTGGCTTTCGCACATATGCGCCGGCGCCGAGCGCTTGGGCCTCGCCCACCCGGCCTGACTCGGAAAAGCCGGACACGATGATCGCCCGCTGGCCTGGGCGGATCTCAACGATCTGGCGGTAGGTTTCGGCTCCATCGATGCCGGGCGGCATGACCATGTCGAGGATTACCAGGTCGAAGCTCTGCTCCTTGATCTTGGAGATCGCCAGCTCGCCACTCTCCACGAGCTCTACCTGATAACCGAGCGCGCCCAGCATCATCGAGACGACATCGCGCTGACCAGCATCGTCGTCCACCACCAGAATGGACTCGTTTCCGCCCCTCAGCTCGCTGCGCGGCTCGACGGCGACCGGGCCACGGTGGACGGGAAAATACACCCTGAAAGTGGTCCCACTGCCGATCACGCTGTCGAAGTCGACGTAGGCCTGATGGTCGTCCACTACGGCCAACACGACGCTGAGTCCCAATCCAGATCCACGGCGCTTGTCCGTCGTCTTCGTCGTGAAAAAGACGTCGAACATCTTCTCACGGGTCTCGGGTGAAATGCCCGATCCCGTGTCGGAAACGTCGATCTGCACGTATTCGCCGACGTTGATCTGCGTGTATCGGCCGATGGGCTGGTCGAGATACACGCTCTGCGTGCGGATCTCCAGCGTGCCGACGTCACGCATTGCATCCCGCGCGTTGGCGATGAGGTTGGCGAGAAGGCGCGTGAGCTGCGCGGAGGATCCGAGGACAGGGAGCAGGTCCGGGGCGAGCTCCAAGCGAACGGTCAGTCCCCCGGGGCGCTCCGTCGTTTCCACCAGCGCGTCGCCCACGAGCTGGTTCAAGTCAACAGGCGCGTGCACGAAATGGCCCCGCCGACCCAGCGTCAGCAAGTCGTCGTTGATCTCGGCCATCCGTGTGGCCGACGCCAGCATCTCGTCGCAAAAGCCCACGATGGGGTGATCGGGGGGCAACCGCATCTTGATGAGCTCGGGATAGCCGACGAGCGGCGCCAGCAAATTGTTGAAGTCGTGGGCGACCTGGCCCGCTATACGACCGGCAGTCTCGAGTCCCTGGGCGCGTGTGAGCTGACTCTCCAAGCGACGGCGCAGCGTGAGGTCGCGGGCGATCGTGGAAAACAACTCGACAGCCCCATCCGCGCCCCTGTGGGCAAGAATGACCTGCGAGACAGGCACCTCTCTCCCGTCGCGGCTGACAAAGACGCTCTCGCCGGTCCAAATACCATCTCGGGTGGCGGCTGGTATCGCTTCGTTGAGGAGCTGCTCGCGTGCCCAAGGCGGTCGGTCGTCGGTGAAGGCGTCTGCTGTGATGTCTGCGTCCGGGTCGATCCCGAGGATGCGCCGCCCCGCCGCGTTGAGGTACATCCGTCGACCGGTACTGTCCGCGATGGCGACCAGGTCGGGCGTCGCCTCCAGGATCGCCGCGAGGCGCGCGTGGCCCTCCTCGGTGCGCCGCAGGTCCTCGAGTGCCTTCTGAATCTCTTCGTAGAACCGTGCCTTCTGAATCGCGACGCCAAGCTGGCTTCCCATTGCCGTCAGGAGCTGCACCATACGGGGAGCGACGTCGCGATGGGTCCGAGTGCCGACGGCAAAAATCCCGAGCACCTCGGCGCCAGCGTGAATGGGGACGACCACGGCGGATTTGACCCCTTCGGGCTTCAACGCACGGAGACCATCATAGGATGGCACATCTGAGATGACGAGAGGCTCTTGGCTCGAAAGGACGTGGAACATGGACTGTCTGCGCCCGGTCTCCGTGCTCCGTGTATATGATTCGGCGTGCTCCAAGTTCCAGAAGCCGCGTGTCGCGACCGGTTCGACCTGATTGTCGCGGACGAGGTGTATCACGCCGAGATCGAACGGCCCGAGGCTCAGCGCCTTCTCGAGAACCAGATCCACCACTGCCAGCGAATCCATCGTCTCGAGGACGACCGTTCCGATCTCCTGGAGGGTGGTGAGCGCCTGGACCCGCGATTCGATTTCGTCCGTGTGATCGCGCGCTTCTTTGGAGAGTCGAGCGTTCTCGACCACGATGCCGGTTGCCAGCGCAAGCGCGTCGACGAGGCGCTGGTCAGATTCCACGAAGCGTCCCGCCCCGAACGCTGCGACCCGCACCACCCCAATCGCGCGTCCTTCCACCAGCAGCGGCGCGGCGATCACGGACTCCGCGCCCGAGCGCGGTCGAACCCGAGCCCGCGGGTCCTGGGTAATGTCGTCGACGAACGCTGACTGTCCGGTATTCATGACCCAGCCCACGACGCCCGAGTTCAGGAGCCAGATCCGCCGGTACCGGTCCTCGAGGCCCCGCGCTTTGCTCAGCTCGGAGTGGGCCTCCGCCCGCAGCAATAAGGATTCTCCGTCGGGCTGTTGGAGGAGGACGAGGACGACGTCAGCGGACAGGGTCGCTCGGATGCGCTCGGCGAGAATCTGAAGATGCGAGTCGAGATCTACGCTACTGTCGACTAAGGCGAGAGGCATGAGGTCGAGTACAGCGGCCATGTCGTGCTGCGACCGGTCGGAACTCTCTGGAGGACCGAGAGACTCCTCTTGATGCGGGTCGGTCATGGTCATGCCTTCCTCGAGCCGGCATGCAGGCGTCTTTTGAACGCAAGCCCTCGTACTACACCGCTATTATCATTCAGCCGTGAACGAGTACGTTTAGTCAAGGGGAGAAACATGACGGACAATGCGGGCGTTACCGTCCAGGGCCTCGTGCACTGGGCTATTGGAGTCAACGATCTCGAGGAATCCCGGCGCTTCTACACACAAGTCCTTGGCATGCAGGATGGTGGCCCGGTCGGCGGTGGCATGCACTGCGTCTGCTTTGGCGATACCAAGGTGCTCCTGTGCCGCAAAGAAACCCCTGATGCCAACCCGCAACGCAACGGATCGGTCCACCTCGCGTTCCGCGTGACCACCGAGGATTTCGACCGTGCAGCCGGGCACATGCGTGAGTGGGGCGTCGATGTCGTGGCGCCGTCCGGCCCTCCAGGCACGATCCAGGGTGACGTCGAACATCGAGAAGAAGGCGTCTTCGTTGGACGCTCGCTCTACTTCCACGACCCATCTGGCAACCGGTTAGAGATCCACGAGCCTCACGGCGCGCCGAGGCTAGGCTAGGGACACGCGGACGGAGCAAGGACCGCGATCGCGGCCCGACCATCACCGTACAATGAGCGTTACGAACAAACTGTTGAGAAAAGACTGTGGCCACAGCAACCAAGCTGGTTACCGCGGACGAGTTCTTGAGGCTACCGTCAAGCCGCTGGAGCGAGCTCATAGACGGGGTGGTTGTGGAGATGTCGCCGCCAAACAGCGAGCACGGTGGCAACCAAGCTACGGTCATTCGTGTTCTCGGTCGAGCCCAGGATCTCGGCGCCGGACGTGTCGTTGGCGAGCTCGGCTGCATCATCCGACGCAACCCGGACGCAGTCCGTGCACCGGACGTGGCATTCATTTTGCGAGAGCGCATCCCAAGCTCAGGACTTCCAAGGGCCTTCTGGGAGGGCGGGCCCGACCTCGCCGTTGAGATCATTTCCCCACACGACCGACCCGGCGAGGTCCAGACGAAGATTAGAGAGTGGATCGAGGCAGGGTCGCGTCAGGTTTGGGTCCTCTATCCGGAGACCAAGACCATACACGTTGTCCGCTCCCTGCAAGACCGAGTCACTCTTGGTGGCGACGAGACCCTCGACGGAGGCGATGCCGTCCCTGGGTTCTCGTGCCGCGTGTCGGAGCTCTTTGCCTAATCACACGCGACCAGTGGTTGCGCAGCGGGTGGTACCATACGGGGCCATGGAAATGACTGCCGCGGATCGCTTCCGCACCCTGCATGAGATCGCGGCAGCGGCCCGAGCGAAGCTCGAGCCGGGCCCGTGGGACTACCTCATGGGCGGCGCCGAGACCGAGACGACGCTTCGGCGCAACCGCCAGGCGATCGACTCCATCGCGTTCCAGCCCCGCATCCTGCGCGACGTTTCGGCCGTCGACTGCACCAGCACGCTGTTGGGCAGACCCGTGCGTTTGCCAGTGATGCTGGCGCCGATGGGGTCGATGGAGGCCTTTAGCCCAGGCGGTGGGGTCACCGTGGCCCGCGCTGCCGCCGAGTTCGGCGTTCCCTTCATGCTCTCCTGCGTGTGCTTGCCAAGTCTGGAGGAGGTTTCGGCCGCGGCAGATGCCTTCCGCATCTTCCAGCTCTACGTTCGGGGAGGCGACGACTACATCGACGAGTATGCAAAGCGCGCGATCGACGCCGGTTACCACGCGTTTGCTATCACGGTCGACGTCGCCGTCTACAGCCGGCGCGAGCGCGACCTTTCGAAGCGGTACACGCCGCCCTCTCGGCAGCGCTCGGTGGGCCGCGATTTTCAGGCGAGCCTCACCTGGGACCACGTCAAGCGGTTCAAGGACAAGTTCTCAATTCCGCTCGCCATCAAGGGGATCGCCACGCCACAGGACGCCGTCATCGCGTGCGAGCACGGCGTCGAGATCATCTACGTGTCGAACCATGGCGGGCGCCAGCTCGACCACGGCCGTGGAACTATCGACATGCTCCCGGAGATCGTCTCCGCCGTGGGACGGCGAGCCACGATCATCGTGGACGGCGGATTCATGCGCGGGACGGACGTCGTGAAGGCGATCGCTCTAGGGGCCCACGCGGTTGGACTCGGGCGGCTGACCGGCCTCGCGATGGCAGCGGGTGATGAAGCCGCCGTGGTCCGCGCCCTCCAACTGCTCGAAGAGGAAGTCCAAATCTGCCTCGGCCTTCTCGGCGTGAGCTGCCTCGACGAGCTGAACCCATCCTACCTGTGCCCCGCCGCGCCCGTGGGTCCGTCCCACGTCATGAGCGCCTTTCCCCTCCTCGACGAAGGCTACTGATCGACCCACACCGCAGCCCCGCCGAGCTAGCGAAGGTCCCACTGCTCGGCGTTCCACCCAGGGGTCGCGATGGGCCCGCCCGCAGTGACATTAACCAGTCTGTTTCCGATCATGACGGGACCCGCGTTGTAGAACAGCGCGACTGGGATCACCTGGTCCGTCATATGGTGAACAATCTGGGCGAGCACTCCGTTTCGCTCGGGCTTCGGTACCGTCACGTAATACCGCTCGATGAGGGTATCGAGCTCGGCGTTCTGGTAGCGCATACGGTTGCTGCCACGGTACTGGTTCTCAGGTAGGGCAGACTCGGGGCCGTGGTAGCGGGTGAGCGCGTCGGGCGTGAGGTCGTTCGGCTGACGCACCTCTTCGAAGCCGGTGAAGTTGGCGCGGTACTCGCGATCCGTCGCTCGTTGCCGTGGAATCACGACCGTCTCGACCCCGACTCCAGCGCGCTGCCAGTAATCAGCAAGTGAGAGCTGCGTCTTCTCTTGGAGATCGTCGTTCCCCGTGGTGCGTAGCTCGAGAGCCAGCCGCTCGCCCGACGGGTCGTGGTAGAACCCGTCTCCACCGCGCGCATAGCCCAGGCCTTCGATCGCCTCGGCCGTCTTCCGCACGTCGAACTCATATCGAACGATGCTTGCCTGGACGTCGGCATACTCGGCGGCGCTCGGACTCACGTATGAGTGGGCGATGGAGCTCTGTCCCGCCTGGATCGCGTCAACCATCGCCTGACGATCCACCGCCTGGATCAAAGCGCGACGGAATCGCGCGTCCGCAATGATCGGCGGGTTCGGCTGGAGCATCTGCGGGTACGCGGCGATCCAGCTGTTCAGCGCGATCGCCAGCTTCCCGTTGCGCCATTGGTCTCGCATCTGGATCGCTTGGTCGAGGGACAGGCCGCGGCCCATGGTGAGCTGCACTTCACCCGCGAGAACGTTTGCGATGACGCTGTTCGGGTCCGGGAGGAACCGCACCTCGATCTCGTCGATCTTCGGGCCACCGAGGACGTACGCCGGATTCGCGACGAGCGTCAGATAGCTACCCTTCGCCCAGTCACGGAGCTTGAAGGGGCCGGTGCCCACGAAATCCTGGGTGAAGTACGGCACCTGCGTGAAGTTGGCCTTGTCCTCGTTGTACGAGCGCTCCAGCAGATGCTTCGGGAGGGGGATCCCGAAGGAGTAGGTGAACATCGTGTCCGCCTGGACGAACGGCTTCGACCAGCGGACCACCACCGTCGAAGGATCGGGTGTCTCGATCCCTTCGATGCTGCCGTAGGCCGCGTTGCCGAACGCGGGCAAATCTTTGTCAGCGCCGACCTGCGCCGTGAATGCCATGTCCGCCGAGGTAATCGGCGTGCCATCGTGCCAGAGCGCCCGGTCGCGAATCTTCCAGGTGGTCTCCATGCGACCGTCCGGGAAGAGTCGCCAGAGCCCGTTGTCGATCGAGGGAACCGCCTGGGCCAGCAATGGGCGAAGGTCGCCCTTGTCGTCCTGGCCAGCCATGCCCGAGCTCACGAGTTGTTCGACGGCGTCCACTCCCGGGATGCCGCCGGAGCCAGCGCGGGTCACCGCGTTGTTCATCGTCGTCGGCTCGCCCATGATCGCGGCGACGATGCGCTTGGGCGCGCTTTGCGGCGCTGAACCGGATGCGCTGGCTCCCCTAGATGTCGTCGACGGAGCGGGGGCAGACGTGCAGCTCGCGATGAGGGCAACCAGGATCAGGAGCGAGGTGAGGCGGCTCACAGCCCGTAGAGCGCTCGGGCGTTGTCGTCCAGGATCTTGTTGATCGCGGTCGCGCTGACCTCACCCGTCAGGCGAAGCTTTGCCAGAGCCTCGAGCTCCGTCGCGGTGTCCGCGTGACCGTAGTCCGAGCCGATGACGAGGTTGTCTTCACCAGCGTACTTCAGGACGTACGGGATGTCGTCGTCGACCTGGCAGGCGACGTAGATCCGGCTTTCTCGCAAGATGTCCTTGCTGAGCTGCTTGCCTCGCTTCTCGAACCGCCGTGCCAGATCGTGGAGCGCGTACGGCACCCACTGTGAGCTCACTTCGATGAATCCGTAGCGAAGTTGCGGGAAGCGCTGTGGCAACCCATCCGCAATCAACGAATGGAACGTGGAGACCGCCGGTAGCTTGAATTTGGCGAAGCCGATCTCGTTGTCGAACGTTGTGTCCCAATGGAAGCTGGGTGTCGCTGCATGGACGCACACAGGGATATCCAGATCCGACGCCGTCTTGTAGATCGGGTCGTAGTACGAGTCCGTCAGGACCCGCTCCTCGAAGATGCCGCGCGTATAGAGCGCGCAGCCGCCGTTGTCCTTGGCGAACTTCGCTTCCTCGATCGAGGCGTCCATGCTCATCAATGGGAGGATCGCCGCCCAGCGCAGGCGCCCCTTGCCGCGCCGCCAAACGTCGGCCAGCCAGCGGTTGTAGCTCCGGCATAGCGCGACCTCGACCTCAGGCCGATCGGTGAGCGGGCGCAAGAAGAGCGACGGGAAGAGCACTTGGACGTCGACTTCGAGCTCGTCCATGTGCTTGATGCGCGCCTGGATGTCCGACATCTCCCGCGATTCCTTCGACATCTCGCCGCCTTCGTTGGCGCCACGGGGGATCAGGTGGCCATCGATCGCCCAATACGATGTCGAACCGTCCCCGTCGCGGGGCACGACGGTAAAGGGCTTGTATTTCGCATCCGCCCCATCCATGTATTCCCAGGTCAGCTCATTCTCGATCACGTGCGCGTCGGAATCGATTCGTGGCATTTCACGCCTCCTTCGATCGAGGGTGCTGTATCGGAGAGGCGCGTTCGGGTATGTCGATACATTCCGTGCGCCGCTTGACATTGATGCTATGTGCTTGCACAAGAATGCCGCGACGCAGTCGCTGCGTCAAGGGATGAGGCAGTGGGATCGAGCGGCGCGGCTGGCGCCGCTAAGCTCTGAGGCTGGCCGTGGGCGAGGCGTCTCGCAGAATGCGCACGCTGCGAGGGGACGTTCGCACGGGCGGCGTGTGGGTATCCGAGTGGCGGTGGTTCGTGTCTTTGACTTCGCCATTCTCCTGTGGTTGACGCCGGTGGAGGTGGTACGGGACGCTCGCTACCACCACACCCGGACGGAAGAGCAGCGCCGCTTTGAGTCTCAGCGCGGTCTGGTTATGGAGAATCTGCTCCCACCAGTGGGCGGGCACCATCTCGGGGAGGATCACTGTCAGCGTCTTCTCTGGATGCCGCGCGTGGACCGCGTCGACGTAGGCGAGCAGCGGGCCCACCAGCGAGCGATACGGCGACTCGATGATTGTCAGCGGCACGTCGTCGTGTCGCGTTTCCCATTGCAGGCGCATCGCCTCGGCTTCGGCCGGATCGTCGGTGATGTGTACCGCGCTGATGCCATCGTCAGGGTCGCGGGCGATCGAGCGCGCATAGGCCAGCGTCTGCAGGGCGACCTGATTCAGCGCCGAGATCGGCACGATCACCTCATGGCTGATGTCCGATGGGTCGATAGGCGTCTCAGTGGCGAGCTCCTGCTCTGCCTGGGTGTAGTGGCTGTGGATCCCCTTGAACAACAGGATCAGCATCGGGAGGAGTACGACGACCATCCAGGCGCCGTCGAAGAACTTCGTCGTGGCTACGACGACGAGAACGACGAACGTGGCTAGCGCGCCAAACCCGTTGACCACGATGCTCCGCTGCCACCCCGGCTCGCGCCGCTTCCACCAGCGCACCACCATGCCCGATTGGGAGAGGGTGAAGGCGGCGAAGACGCCGAACGCGTAGAGCGGGATCAGATGAGTGATGTTGCCGCCGAAAGCCCAGAGCACGATGCAGGATGCGATCCCAAGGACCACGATTCCGACGGAGTACGCCAGCCGGTCGCCGCGGAAGGTGAACTGGCGCGGCAGGAAGCGGTCGCGCCCCAGGAAGTACGCCAGTCGCGGGAAGTCGGAGTACGCCGTATTCGCGGCGAGGAACAAGATCAGGAACGTCGCGTACTGGACTGCGTAGTACATCGGGCTTTCGCCGAAGACACCTCGAGCGATCTGGGAGACGACCGTTTCGGACGAGTCGTGGCCGGGGTCAGGGACGACGCCCATCTGGTTGGCCAGATAGGTGATGCCGGTGAAGGTAATGGCCAGGATGATGACCATGGCGGTGAGCGTCTTCTGCGCATTCACCCATTCGGGCGGCTTGAAGGCGGGCACACCATCGGAAATGGCTTCGACTCCCGTCAGTGCAGCGCCGCCCGAGGCGAACGCGCGCAGCATCAACACGAGCGTCAAGGGCTCCAGGGCGGGATGGAAAGCCGTCGGTGGAACGGGCGGTCCGAAGCCGAATCGATACAGGCCCCAGCCGAGGAGGACGAAAATACAGACGAGGAATGCGTACGTAGGCAGCATGAAGATGCTGCCGCTCTCGCGAATTCCACGAAGGTTGATCAATGTAACGGTGATGATGACGGCGACGCCGATTTCTGCCCTATGGGCGTGCAGGGCAGGATATGCCGAAGCCAGCGCGTTCACGCCGGCGGCGACGGAGACCGCGACGGTCAGCGTGTACGAGATGAGCAGCGCAGCCGCGGCGGTGAGCCCCATCATCGTCCCAAGGTTGTCCTTGGCAACGATGTAGCTGCCGCCCCCAGACGGGTAAGCCTTGATCGTCTGGCGATAGGAAAAGCCGACCACGAACAGCAGAGCCACAAGCACGGCTCCGATGCCCATCGAGGCGCTGAGGGCGACGGTGCCCGCAAGGAGCAACGTCTTCATGATCTCCTCGGTGGCGTATGCCACGCTGGAGAGCGCATCGGATGAGAGGACGGCGAGGGCCTTCGGCTTCGTGAGCCGTTCGTGCCCAGCGGCGGCGGTCGCAAGCGGCTCACCGACGACCAGCCGCTTGAGGCGGGTGTAGAGGTTCGGCTTGCTCGTATCGCCGCGGACCTCGTAGCGACCAGTGGCCGTACGCCTGAACGCGCGCGTTCTCGGCATGCGGACGAACTGGTCGCCCGGACGCACGCCGTGGCGAACCTCGCGCCACTCGAGCCCAGCGCCTTCGTGGCGCTCTGGAGCTCCAGCGGTATTCATGCCGTCATAACCCCCGCGTCAGCGCGGAGCCGATACCCAATGCCTGGCTCCGTAATGATGATTTCTGGATGTGCCGGATCCACCTCGAGCTTCTTCCGAAGGCTAGCCACGTGGACGCGAAGCGTGCCGTTCGCATCTTCATAGCGCGGACCAAGCACGGAGCGCAGGATGTGTCCATGCGTGATGACTCGTCCCGCATGGCGTGCGAGGAACGCCAGCAGCTCGAACTCGATCGGCGTGAGGTGCACCTCTTGGCCGTCCCGATGTACGAGCCGTCGCGCCAAGTCGAGGGCGATGCGCCCCTCTGCTAAGTAGACGACCGGCTCCTCGGGTGCGGATTCCCAGGAGGCGCGCCGCAGCGTGCTGCCCATCCGCGCGAGGAGCTCGGGCGCGCTGAAGGGCTTGGAAACGTAGTCGTCCGCCCCTGCGTTGAGGGCACGGATCTTGATCTCCTCTTCCCCGTGGACCGAGAGCACGATCACCGGTAGTCGGCTCCACTCGCGCAGGCGGCGGCAGACCTCCACGCCGTCCATGTCGGGCAGCACGAGGTCGAGAATCATGAGATCAAAGGTTTGAGTTGCGACGGCGTCCAAGGCATCCTCGCCAGTTCCCACGTCAACGACGGTGTAGCCGTTGGCGCGGAGCACCAGTCGGAGGGCTCGGCGGATCTGAGGCTCGTCGTCTACGACCAGCACGCGGCGGTTGGTCATTGGGCCATGCTCCAGACGGGGAGCGTAAAGACGAAGCGAGCGCCTGATCCTGGGCCGTCTTCCAGCCATAGCTTCCCGCCGTGGGCCTCGACAAACCCGCGGGCGATGGTGAGTCCCAACCCTGTCCCTGGGGCGCGCGTCTGGCCGCGCTCGAAAGCTCGGAAGAGGCGCTCCCGCTCTGCCAGTGGGACGCCCGGCCCTGAATCCACGATCTCCGTACGAACCATCCCGTCGGCCACTCGCGCGTGGGCCTCGATCGGCGTCCCGGCTGGCGTATGGTGCGCCGCGTTCTCCAGGAGATTGGCGACGACCTGGTCGACCTGGGCATAGTCGCAGCTCACCGGGGGAAGCCCATCGGGGATGTCGATCCGGACACGCCTGTCCGAAAGGATCGGCTGCAGCCGACCGACGACCGCCTCCACGATCTCACCGAGATCCTGGGGGTGTGGGCGAAGCTTGACGCCGCCGGCCTCGAGGCGAGATGCGTTCAAGAGGTTCGTCACCAGACGATCGAGGCGATCGGTCTCCTCCTCGATCTCTGCGAGGAGCTCCGCGCGATCTTCGTCGTCGTAGTGAGCCCCGGGCTGGCGTAGGCCCGAGACGCTCGCCTTGATAGATGCGAGCGGTGTGCGAAGCGTGTGGGTCACTCCACGGAGCAGCGCAGTCTTCAGCTCGTCCGACCGTAAGACGATCGCCGCCTCGCGCGCGGTCGCGGCGCTCCGACGCGCCCCATCCGCCAGGTGAGCCGTGACGAGGGCGGTGAAAAGCAGGAGGATGAGGCCAAGCGCCTCATCGGCGCGGGCGACCGAGAAAGTCCCGCGTGGCTCGACGAAGAGGAGGTCGTGGCCGAGGATAGAGAGCGCGGCGGCCGCGACCGCGGGCCCGCGCCCCCACCGGCTGGCAGCGAGGACGATGGGCACCAGGTAGAGGAGGATCGACGCGGGTAGATCGACGACCGTGGACTTCAAGACTCCTACGGCCACAAATGTGATCGAAACTGCCACCAGCGTCAGGCTGTAGGGAATGACCGAAGCACGCCAAACGATCCGGTGCACGAAAGACTCTCGCGGTCGGCCGGGATCGAACAAATTCTTAATGCCGATAGAGGTCATCTTAACAAGAACTGAACGTGCCCACTCGTAGCATTATTAGCGTGATCTCCTCACACAGTCCGACGAATTCAGCAACTGCACCGGTCGCGACCCGCCGGAGCCTCGACACGATCGACTCGATGGTCGACTTAGCCCGTGACTATGGCTCCGTTATCCACGTCGTCTTGCCACGCGAGGCGGGTGTTGTCCAGCATGCCCGAGAGGCTGCGAATGCCATCGGCGTTGCGGTGACGGTTGACCTCATGGCCGCGACGATCCGCGTCCGTCTCGACGGCGCCGCAGCACACTAAGAGGCGGGACTTCCGCTGCGTTGTTGCTCGACAGGCGCCTGCCCACGGCGTCGTTCCGCTGTTGCGCGCCCGTTGTTTCGGTGGACCAGAACCCAGAAGAACACGACGAGCAGTAGCACGGCGGCTGCATACTGGCCGCGCTGTGTCAGGTCGGGAATCGCCGAGCTGTCCCCGAAGGCCAGGGTTGGAAGCGCGCTCGCTACGACCAGCCACTTGTAGGGTCCGACGCGCGGCATCTCTCCGATGCTGATCCGACGGGTAATGTCCATCTTTAGCTCGGCCTCGATCTCCAAGGCGCGGTCGATTGCTCGGCCGAGCAATCCTGCCTGTGCTACGTCCAGACGCGACCAAGCGTGAACGAGAATCATGATGCCGACGGACGCGGCGATCTGGCCAAAGGGTGAGGGGTACAGGAAGGTGTTGAGGAGCGCATTGACGACGATCAACGCGGCGATCAATGCCACGCCCTGCTTGCGTAGATCCGAGAGCAGCCGTTCGTGTCTCTCGATTGCCTCGCGGCACTCCTTCCACTCATCGAACAGAAAGGAAGCCGGCGTCGCCTCGGTGGGGTGCTGTCCCTGCCAGCCCCTGAGGGCGAAGAGTGCTTCGGCCAGCACCGCGCCGACGCGCATGAGCTCGCCGACCGGGATCGCGGGCATATCTTCCTAGCTCCTCGTGCCTACCACTCGCGACTCCGGCCGTCGTCGATGCAGGCGCCGGGCGTCATCGTCATGCGGAGGTAGTTCTCTCCCGCGGGTAGGCACACAAGGTGGGAGAGCCAATGATCTCGGTGTCCTTCGGGAATGCCGAGCGCCGCTGACACGGGCAGATGGATCAACGAATCATCTGCGCTGATGCCAAAATTCACCATCCACCCACCTGGAGCGCGCAGCCGCCCGGCGCTGTCCGTTCGCAAGATCCGTGAGTCTGGGTCGCCGCGATACCGATCGAGCACGGAGCTCTTGAACCAGATCGGCATGATGTCGTACTTGCCGTTCTCCAGCGCTCGCTTGACGAGTTGCTGGAAGTTCATGCTCTCGGTTGCCTGCATTCCATCCCTCTCGATGCCGTCATGGTGCAACCTGCGGTCATAATGATCTACGCAGGGCGCTCTGCGATTCTACCTGTGGGACAACTCGAATGCCGATCGAAATCAAGGTCGGGTCGTCGTCGCTCACCATAAGCCAAGACCGGACGTTCATGGTGACCGACGAGCGGGGTGAGATCGATCCCGCCAACGAGCAAGGCGTTTTCGCTGGCGACACGCGCTTCGTGAGCTTCTACAAGACCTATATCAATGAGGAGCACTGGGAGCTCCTTACATCGAGCCAGGTGAGCTACTACGCCGCCCGGCTCCACTTCGCCAATCCCCACATCACCACCGAAGATGGTGAGATCACGGCCCATAGCCTGGGTCTGACGATCACACGCACGGTCGGCGATGGTGTTCACGAGGACCTCGACCTCTTCAACTACTCTCAGACGCCGCTGCGCTTCCAGCTCCAAATCGCGCTGCTCTCGGACTTCGCCGACCTCTTCGAGGTCAAGTCGCACCGGTTCGTGCGGCGCGGTCGGACCAGCACGCGCTGGTACCCGGCGCGGAATCAGCTCGTGACGTCCTACAACAACCGCGACTTCAATAGGCGGTTGGTCTTCCGCCTTCTGAATAGCGGCGCCCCGGCTGAGTATGCGAACGGCCGCATCGTGTTCGACGTTAGGATCGGGCCTGGGGAGGCCTGGCACACGTGCGCGCACTACGTGCTGGTGGAGGGGAGTCGCTCACGCCAGCCGCTCTATACCTGCCACGCGATCGGCAGTAGCGGTGACACGACGATGGACCGCCTCCAGACCGAGTGGCGATCCATGGCGACAAGCATCACGACCAGCAACGAGGACGTGTATCGGACGTACAAGCAATCGGTGGAGGACATGGGTGCGCTGCGGCTGTACGACGCCGACTTCGCCCCAGACGTCTGGCTCCCCGCGGCGGGCGTGCCATGGTTCGTAACGATTTTCGGCCGCGATAGCTTGATCGTGAGCCTCCAGAACATGCTGACGTATCCCTCGCTGGCGCGGGGCTCGTTGGAGAAGCTCGCGGGGTATCAAGCCACAGAGATCGACGATTGGCGCGACGCGGAGCCGGGGAAGATGCCCCACGAGCTTCGGGATGGCGAGCTTGCCCACTTCAACCGGATTCCCCACACGCCCTACTACGGCACCGCTGATGCCACCATCCTCTACCTCATCGTCCTGCACGAGGCGTGGAAGTGGATCGGGGATCGCGCGCTCTTGCGACAACATAGAGATACAGCGCTTCGGTGCCTCGAATGGATCGACAACTACGGCGACTTGGACGGCGATGGCTTCCAGGAGTACAAGTCGCGCTCGCTGCAGGGCTACGAGAACGTCGGCTGGAAGGACGCCTTCGACGCGGTCGTCTACCCCGATGGGACTCAAGTGAAGCAGCCGAAGGCCTTGTGCGAGCTCCAGGGTTACGTCTTCGACGCGAAGCTGCGGATGGCCGAGATCTTCGACACGTTGGGGGAGCCCGACCGCGCGAGCGAATTGCGGCGTCAGGCCTGGGACCTGCAGGCGAGGTTCGAGGAAGCGTTCTGGTGCGAGGACTTGGGCTTCTACGCCTTCGCTCTGGACCCGGACAAGAAGCCGATCAAGACGATCGCGTCGAACCCCGGCCACTGCCTGTGGAGCGGAATAGCGCGTCCGGACCGGGCTGCCCGGGTGGTGAGTCGACTCATGAAAGACGACATGTGGAGCGGCTGGGGGATCCGGACGCTCTCCGCCGATCATCCGTCGTACAACCCGTTCTCGTATCAGCTCGGGTCGGTCTGGCCACACGACAATGGGATCATCGCTCTGGGCTTCAAGCAGTATGACTTCGACGTCGAGGCGGCCCGAATCGCGCGGGACATCTTCGAGGCCGCGAGCTATCACGCAAGCTACCGACTGCCCGAGCTCTACGCTGGTCTCTCCCGACAAATCACAAGCTTCCCCGTACAGTACAAAGGCGCCAACATCCCACAGGCGTGGGCGGCCGGTAGCGTGTTCCACCTCCTCCAGGCGATGCTTGGCCTGCGCGCGGACGCGCCCTCTGGGCGGCTCTTTGTCCACCCAACGCTTCCACGGTGGCTGCCGGACATCGAGCTGCACGGGCTCCGTGTCGGTCATGCGCGCCTCTCGCTGCGCTTCTGGCGAGAGAAAGAGGTGAGTCGCTGGGAGGTCAAGGAGCAGGAGGGCAGCGTCAAGGTCGAAGAGCAGGTGTGGACCCCGCACCGTCGGGTCGATTGACGTCAGGAGGATTGCAGCATGAGCAAGGCGGTTACCGGTCAGGACGCGCCCATCGAGGATCTATCAGCCGAGGGGCGCGCGAACAAGCGGGCGGAGCAGGCCGCCGTGCGCGCACACCCTGAACGTCGCGGCAAGGGCCTGGTGCTGATCAACACTGGCGACGGCAAGGGGAAGACGACGGCGGCGCTCGGCATCCTCACCCGGGCATGGGGGCGTGGGATGCGGGTGGTCATGTTGCAGTTCATCAAGGCGAAGACGGCGAACTGGGGTGAGATCAAGGCTTCTCGGAAGATGGGCGTCGAGATCATCCCGTTGGGCGACGGCTTCACCTGGACGAGCAACGACATCGAGAAGGATCGCGCGCTGGGCGAGGAGTGTTGGCGGCAGTGCCGCGAGCGCATCGAGGGCGGCGAGTACGACATCGTCATCATGGATGAGATGACGTACTGCTTCAAATTCGGCTGGCTGGACGTGAACGAGGTGATCGAGGTGCTGAAGAACCGTCCACCGGACCAGCACGTGATCATCACCGGGCGCGATGCTCCGCAAGAGCTGATCGATTACGCCGACCTCGTGACAGAGATGCGCGAGATCAAGCATCCGTACAAGTCCGGCATCAAGGCGCAGCCGGGAATCGAGTTTTGACGGCTCCCGACCAGGGAGGGGCGGGAGCGTTCCCGACCAAGCGCCGCATCACTCGCAACATGGTGACGCGCGCCGACGGCAAGCTCGTCAACGTGGCACGCATGCGGGGTCACCTCTTCGTGTGCGCGATGGGCTGCTGCTGCGGCGACACCGTCCATGGTGCGGCAGCCGTTCCCACGGACCTCTATCAAACCGAATGGGAAGGCCGAAAGCTCCGTCCCCACGTGCACCTTTCGATGGGTGGATGTTTGGGTCCGTGCACCCTGGCCAACGTGGTCATGTTGCTCATCGATGGCCGCCCGATCTGGTTCCATTCTTTCAACAGTGAGCGGCTGGTGCTCGCCCTTTACGACTACATCGAGTCCATGGTCGAGGCGCAGGCCTATCTTCCGCCACCCCCGCCCCTCTCTGACCTGCAGTTCAACACCTTCAGGTGGGACGGCGCAACTGGGCATGCTGCGGCCGCACCGTTGTCCACTGGTGAGGGGCAATCGCTACCTGCGACAGGATCGGCGGCGCAGCATCCCCCTCTCCCTCTGGGAGAGGGTTGGGGTGAGGGCGTCGCCTCCTCGCTCGGCGGAGGATTCGTCTTCCTAACCCACGCCGATACGGACCTACTTGCGCTTTCGAAAGTGCGTGCAAACCTCGGTCCAGACTTCCCACCGGTTCGCGGTTTCAACATCTCTCACCTGAAGAGCGAGGCGGACGCGGCGTCGTTCGTCGATGCGGTGGCGCGGAGCGCGGATGTCGTCATCCTTCGCTTGCTCGGTGGTCGGTCGAGCTTCCGCGGAGGCTTCGAGCGGGCGGTCGAGCGAGCGACAGCCGACGACCAGTGGCTGCTCTGCCTGCCCGGAACGGACGCCCTCGATCCCGACCTGACCGCCGCGTCGAACGTCGGGGCCGAGATCGTCCACGAATCCCTCGCGTATCTGCGGCTCGGCGGCCTAGAGAACTTCGAGCATTTGCTGCGTTTCCTGAGCGACCACCTGTTGACGACAGGTTTCGGCTACGACGCGCCGCGGCCGCAGCCGCGCCACGGCATCTACTACCGAAGTGAAGAGATTGCAGACCCTGACGCGGCGCCGATCAGCTCTGATGCGGGACCGATCAGCTCCCTCTCCCTCAGTGGGGGAGAGGGTTGGGGTGAGGGGGTCGTCGCCCCAACCCTCGGCGTGCTCTTCTACCGTTCGCACCTTCTATCTGGAAACACGGAGTTCGTCGACGCAATCGTGAGAGAGATCGAGCGGCGCGATGCCCGCGCCCTAGCCGTCTACACGAGCTCGCTTCAGGACATGGCAGACGGTCCGTCGTTGGCCAGCCCTTCCTCCACGGATGATCAGGGACCGGTTTTGCCGGCCGCGCTTCAGTTCTTTGCGCCGGATGGGCGGGTTGCGGTGGACGCAGTTATCACGACGACGAGCTTCGCCGCAGCGTCCGGCAACGTCGACGCGACACATGATCCCTTCGTGCTGCTCGGCGTGCCGGTGATCCAGGCGGTGGCGGCCTCGATGGGTCGAGAGCAATGGGAAGAGTCGCTGCGCGGTCTCTCTCCCGTCGACACGGCGATGAACGTTGCGATACCGGAGCTGGACGGGCGCATCAACGCTCCTCCTGTCTCTTTCAAGCGGGAGCTATCGAGTTTTGAGACGAACGACCTGGGTGTCGCTCCACAGCTCTACGAGCCCAATCCGCACGGCGTCGCCCGGGCGGTGGGGCTCGCGCTGCGACACGCCGCGCTCCGACACAAACCGAATCGCGACAAGCGCATCGCGGTGGTCCTTTCCAACGCGAATGCGAAGGCATCGCGGGTCGGCGCCGCGGTGGGTCTGGACACGCCTGCATCGGTCGTGCGGATCCTGCGAGCAATGTCCGAAGCGGGCTACGAGGTGGGAGAGATCCCAGCGTCGGGCGATATGCTGCTCCACGCGCTCATCGAGCGCGGCTCGTATGATCGCGACGTCGTGACCTCGGCACAGCTCGCGATGATGCTGACCCACGTGTCGCCCGACACCGCAAAACAATGGGTCGCGGAGCTTCCCGAGGGCCGTCGCGCCGAGATGGCGGGCCGTTGGGGCGAGCCGCCGGGCGAGCGCTACGTCGACGCGAGCGGCAACCTGGCGCTGGCGGGGCTGACCTTCGGCAACGTGTTCGTCGCGATCCAGCCCCCGCGCGGCTATGCGATGGATCCCGCGGCGATCTACCACTCGCCGGAGCTGCCCCCGCCGTATCCGTTCCATGCCCTGTACCGATGGCTGGCGGAGCCTGTCGAGAACGGTGGCTGGGGCGCCGATGCGATGGTCCATGTGGGCAAACACGGGACGCTGGAGTGGTTGCCCGGGAAGAGTGTCGGGCTTTCCGAGTCCTGCTTCCCCGACCTCTTCCTCGGCGACATGCCATTGATCTATCCATTCATCATCAACAACCCTGGGGAGGGTGCGCAGGCCAAGCGACGCGCGCATGCCGTGATCGTGGACCACCTCACGCCGCCGATGACTACTGCTGAGGGCTATGGCGAGGTCGAGGAGCTGAGCCGCCTGGTCGACGAGTACTACCAGCTCGAGCAGCTCGATCCGTCGAAGCTGCCGCTGTTGCAACAGCAGATCTGGGAGCTCATCAAACAGGCGCGGCTCGACGCCGACCTCGGCCAGCTCTTGAACCGGGATTCGGCCGCCCACACGCACCCCTGGGACCCTCAGGCGCACGAAGACGGCGTGCCATACAGCATCTCGGACATGGGAGCACGAGATTTCGCGCATCTGATCGAGAACGTGAACGGCTACCTCTGCGAGCTGACGAGCGCCCAGATCCGCGACGGCCTCCACACGCTGGGCGAGGCGCCTCGAGACACGCAGCTCATCGATACGCTGTTGAGCCTCGTGCGCTTGCCCAACCTCGCCGTGCCGAGTCTGCGGGAGGGTGTCGCCGACTGGTTCGGCCTGGACCTGGCAGCGATCCTCGATCGTTTGGAGGTCCGAGTATCTGAGCCGGGGCAAACTGCTGGCCAACCCACAGTGTTGCGCAGCCCCTCCGGCTCTCTCAATGGCCGAGAAAATGTCGAATCTGTCCTGCTGCCAACTGCGCAGGTGACTAGGGAGGGGCTCGAAGGTATCGTCGGGCGAATGCTTCCGACGAATGCCGACGTGCTCGAGGCAATCGATCTCGTCGGCCGGCGTCTGCTTGGATCGCTTGCCGGGCAAGACTATGGCGCGACCGATTTATCGCGAGCGATCGCGCGCGTGCTGGGAGCAGAAGAGGGTCGGCGAGCGGCACGCCCTCACCCTAACCCTCTCGCAGAGGGAGAGGGGAGAGGTCCGGCTCGGATTGAAGTGACTCTGCGGTTCGTCTGCGACGTGCTCGTACCCAACCTGCGTCGGACGGACGAGGAGATCCTCAATCTTCTGCGTGCACTCGACGGCCGGCACGTGGCCGCCGGACCGAGCGGCGCCCCGACCCGCGGAATGGCCCAGGTGCTGCCGACCGGGCGCAACTTCTTCACCGTCGATCCGCGCGGCTTACCGACGCTCGCGGCGTGGACCGTGGGCCAGCAGCTAGCCGACGCGCTCATCGAGCGACACGTGGCAGACGAGGGTCGCTACCCAGAGACCGTGGGCATCTCCATCTGGGGCACGAGTCTGATGCGGACCCACGGCGACGACGTGGCCGAGGTCATGGCGCTCATCGGAGTACGCCCGCGCTGGCAGCCCGAAAGCCGCCGACTGATTGGATTCGACATCATCCCACTGGATGAGCTAGGCCGCCCCCGTGTCGACGTGGTTTGTCGCATCTCCGGCTTCTTTCGCGACGCGTTTCCCGAACTGATCGCGCTGCTGGACGATGCCTTTCGCACCGTCGCAGCGATCGACGAGCCGCTCGATCTGAACGTGGTTCGACGCCATGCCCTTGCGCAAACACAGCAGCTCGAAACCGAAGGCGTGAGGCACCAGGAAGCGGAGAGGCGATCGATGTATCGGGTCTTTGGCTCCCCACCTGGCGCCTATGGCGCTGGCATTCTTCCGCTCATCGACGCGCGGAACTGGAAGACGGACGCGGACCTGGCCGAGGTGTACGTCAACTGGGGCGGCTACGCGTACACGGCGGAGGCGTTCGGCATCGATGCCCGTGAGGACTTCCGCTCGTCTCTCGCGCGGGTGGATGCCGCGGTCAAGAACCAGGACAACCGAGAGCACGACATCTTCGATTCCGACGACTATTTCCAGTACCACGGTGGCATGATCGCCGCGATCCGCTCGCTCGCAGGGCGGAATCCGCGCCGCTACTTCGGCGACAGCGCCGACCCGCAGCGCGCCCGCGTGCGCGACCTGAAAGAGGAGGCGCTTCGCGTCTTCCGGTCCCGGGTCGTGAACCCGAAATGGATCGCCTCGATGCGTCGCCACGGCTATAAGGGCGCACTCGAGATGGCCGCCACAGTCGACTACCTCTTCGGCTACGACGCCACTTCCGACGTGGTCGACGACTGGATGTACGAGCGAGTCGCCCAAGCCTACGCGCTCGAACCCGAGGTGCAGGCCTTCTTCATCGAATCGAACCCCTGGGCGCTGCGGGATCTCACCTCACGTCTCATGGAGGCCATGGACCGCGGCCTTTGGCACGACCCCACGCCCGAGATGCGCGAGGCGCTGCAAGCGGCCTATCTACTGGCCGAATCAGACGTTGAATCGCACGCCAATGCCGCACAGGCTCGCGGCTCGCAGAAAGGGGCGCTATGGTGACTCGATGGGAGTACAAAAAGTTGAGCGGTTGGGATGAGGGGCTCAACGGGGACTGGTTCCGGGAGGACCGTCACTATCGGGGCCAGCAGGTCACTCGTAAGGGCGACGAGCAGGCAGGATTTCACCGGGCGCAAGAGCTCGGCGAGGAAGGATGGGAGTTGGTCGCTGTCCACAGCGGGACGTGGATCTTCAAGCGACCGCTCCCAAACTAGCGGCGCTCCTTCAGGAGGTGAAATGGCACAGACACGGGCGTTCACCGCGGTGATTCAGCGGGAGGGTGACGGGTACTTCGCACTTTGCCCCGAGCTGGATGTTGCCAGTCAGGGAGACACGGTAGAGGAAGCGAAAGCCAACCTCGAGGAAGCCTTGGAGCTGTTCTTGGACGCCGCTGACGACGAGGAGGTCGAACGACGTCTTCACACCGAGGTCTACGTAACTCGGCTCGAAGTCTCAGTTGTCTGAGCTTGTAGGAACCAGATTGCAGTTTGTGCACGATCCGGAAGCGAATGCCCTTTACATTCACCTGGCAAACAAGCCTTACTCGCATGGCCGCGATCTTGATGCGGAGCGGCGCATCGACTACGCCGCCGACGACACGCCGATCGGCGTGGAGTTGACATGTGTTCGCTCGGGTATTCGGCTCGGCGACCTTCCCAGAGCGAAGGCGATAGCCAAGGTCCTCAAGGACCTCAATCTGCCCGCATTCAGCCTGACTGGCAGAATCGATGGGTTGACAGCAATGGAACGTATGATCTAGTATGCAGCGATGAGCGATAGATCATCGATAGAGTGGACAGACGCTACCTGGAACCCGGTTACGGGGTGTACGCAGCTGTCACCCGGTTGTGATCATTGCTATGCACTGACGTTCGCCGAAAGGTTCCGCGGCGTGCCGAAGCACCCCTACCAGCAGGGATTCGACCTCAAGCTCTGGCCGGATCGCCTCGACCTCCCATTGAGCTGGAAGCAGTCACGGAGAGTCTTCGTCAACTCCATGTCCGATCTGTTCCAGGACGATGTCCCTGACGAATTCATCTTTCGGGTTTTCGACGTCATGCGCAAAGCCGAGCGCCACGTCTTTCAGGTCTTAACCAAGCGACCCAAGAGAATGGCCGAGCTTGCCCCCGGTCTGGCGTGGCCACCAAATGTCTGGGCGGGCACTTCTGTGGAGTTGGACCGATATTCGTGGCGAGCCAATCACTATCTGGAGCAGGTTCCGGCCGACGTGCGATTTGTAAGCGCGGAACCGTTGCTGGGACCACTGCCGTCGCTCAGGGTCGAGAATATCGACTGGCTGATCGCCGGGGGAGAGAGTGGTCCACACCATCGTCCGTGCAACTCGGAGTGGGTCCGGGATCTCCGAGATCGGTGCAATGGGGCCGGGACAGCATTTTTTCTCAAGCAATGGGGCGGGCGTACACCCAAGGCCGGAGGACGAGAACTGGACGGACGTACGTGGGATGAGTACCCTCAGCGGCTTGGCGACCCATCTGCCTGCAACGGACGCAGGAACCGCGCGGTCGTGGGGGCGTGAGTGTCCAGGATCCACGACACGCTCTGGCCAATTGAGCCGCACACCGCGGCTAAACACGCGATTCTCAAGGCCTACCTTGATGCCTGGTTTCCTATCATGTCTAGCTGGGCTCCGCGTCTCGTCTTCATCGATGGGTTTGCAGGGCCCGGCCGTTATGTTGGTGGAGAGCCAGGATCGCCGCTTGTCGCGCTGAATGCGGTCTTGGAGAGATCCACACTGATAGGCTGCCCGGTCGATTTTCACTTCATCGAAGAGCGCCACGATCGAATCGAATACCTGCGGTCGGAAGTTTCCCGCCTCCGTTCAAGCGATCTGGTGCGGGTCCACTTTCACGAGGGGCAGTTCGACGCAGAAGTAACGCGTTTCCTGGACGACGCTGATTCCGTCAGCCGCCAGGCAGCCCCGATCTTCGCCTTCATTGACCCCTTCGGGTGGGCCGTTCCAATGAGCGTGATAGCGCGTCTCATGATGAACTATCGGTGTGAAGTGTTCATCAACTTCATGTACGAGGAGATCAATCGGTTCATCAGTCACCCACAGCAAGTCGCTGCCTGGGACCAATTGTTTGGATCAAGTCGATGGCGCGATTGCGCCAGCCTCAACGGGCGGACCGAGCGGTATCAGTGCTTGAGCGAGCTCTACCGTGCCCAACTCTTGGGACTGACGGATGCTCGTTATGTTCTGTCTTTCGAGATGCAGAATCAGAGGAGCCGCACCGACTATCTTCTGTACTTCGCGACCCAGGATCGCCAAGGCTTGTTGAAGATGAAGGAGGCGATGTGGCAGGTTGATCGGAGTGGTCGATTCGTGTTCTCGGACGTCTTCCACGGGCCACAGCTCGTCCTTCCGCTCGGTGAGTCGGGGCCCGACTTCCCGCAGCTTCGAACAAAGATAGAGACGCGGTTCGCTGGGCTTCACGTTTCAATCGAGGAGATCGAAAGATTCGTGGTCGAAGAGACCAAGTTCCTGGCCACCCACTACAAAACGAACATTCTGAGAGCGATGGAAAATGAATCCCCACCTGCTTTGACAGTCGTCAGAGGTCCCGAGAAGCGACGAAGGGGCACCTTTCCGCCGTGGACCGAGGTGTCGTTTCGCAGTCCACGTCCTGAATGACTCGCCATCCCCAGATATATGAGTAGGCGCGACGATCGGGCCGAGAGCGCGCCGTTCGTGCAGAATGGTCCGAGGCTGGAGGGAACGCATGGCGATGGGCGCTCCATATCACGGCCGTCCCGAGCAACGGTCGAACGGAACACAACTGGCCGATCGTCATGGCCAACGAGGTTGAATCAGTGACCGATCTTCCACGCTTCGAGTACGATCCGGAAGCTGACGTCGTCTACGTTTACCCTGCTGAACAGGAGTATTCTCACGGCCGAGATCTCGACGCCGAGCGGCGGATCGACTATGCTGCCGACGGTACTCCGATCGGTGTGGAGTTGACATGCGTTCGCTCTGGTGTGAACGTCGAAGGACTTCCATCCGCACAGGGAATCTCACGAATCCTGAATCACCTTCAGGTTCCCATCCTAGCGCGAAGGCCCTAGCCAGAAGCTCTCCCTGGGGCCTTCGCCCACCCTTGCGTCGGACCCTGGTACTCCTGGCGGCGTGGAGCGTCCTCGCCGCGTGTGCGGCGCCACAGGCTCGACCGAGCAATCAAGGAACCAGTGGCAGCGTGTCTGCGCCGGCACCCAAGCGGCTGGTGGCGGCGATCATGGCAGAGCCGCCTGCGCTTCACAGGGCGCTTATTCCGCCCGGGTACATCATCCAGACGGGCGACGTTGTCGACACCATCGTGAACATCGGTCTGACGATCGTCGACAGCAACGGGGTGCGTCAGCCTGTACTCGCCGAGACGGTGCCCTCGGTGGAGAACGGCCTGTGGAAGCTGCTGCCTGATGGCCAGATGGAGATCGTTTGGAAGATCAAGCCTGGCACAGTCTGGCACGACGGCACGCCCTTCACGGCCGAGGATCTGATCTTCACGGCGCAGGTGTCTCGCGATCCCGAGCTTGCCGAGTTTCGATCGACAGGGTTCGACCTGCTCGACAAGGTCGAGGCGTTGGACGCGAGCACGATCTCGACCACCTGGAAGAAGCCGTTCATCCGCGCGGACCGGTTGTTTTCGACGGGCGCGGACACCGTAGCGCCGCCCCTCCCGCGCCACCTCCTGGAGCGGCACTATCTGGACAACAAAGACGGATTCAGGCAGCTCCCTTACTGGACCACGGACTACGTTGGCGTCGGGCCGTACAAGGTGAGGGAGTGGGTGCCCGGAAGCCACATGCTCTTGGAGGCGAACGACCGCTTCCCTCTTGGCCGGCCGAAGATCGACGATCTGGAGATTCGCTTCATCCTGGACTCGAATACGGTCATCGCCAACATCCTCTCGGGCGCCGTCTCGATGAGCATCGGGACCGGCCTCAACCTCGAACAATCGATTGAAGTGCGCGATCAATGGAGGGAAGGCAAACTGCTCGTCGCGACCGATTCGTACGTGTTTGCGGCCCCGCAGTTCATCAACCCGAACCCGGTGATCGTCACAGACGTGCGATTCCGCCGTGCGCTCCTCACCGGTGTCGACCGCCAGGCGATGGCCGACGTGATTCAAGCTGGCGTGGTTCCGCTGGCCCACAACTACGTGCGGCCCGAGGAGCCGGAGGCGAAGGAGACCGACCCCTACGTCGTTCGCTACGACTACAACCCGCGGCTTGCCTCCCAGATGCTGGAGGAGCTGGGCTACGTTCGCGGTGGCGATAGCATGCTGCAGGACCCGTCGGGACAACCGCTGTCGATGGAAGTCCGAGCCACCGCCTCACCCGCGATCCATGCGAAGACGATGTTCCCGGTGGTGGACTACTGGCAGCGGCTAGGGCTCTCGATCGAGCCCGTCGTCATCCCGGTCCAGCGGCTTACCGACTTCGAATACCGCACGACCCATCCGTCCTTCGAGGTGGTGCGCTATCGCAGTGGGGCCGGGCGGATCGAGCAGCTCCACGGCTCACAGACACCGCTGCCGACGAATCGTTTCAGCGGCAGCAACCGGCCTCGCTACATGAATCCTGAATGGGACGGGCTGATCGACACATACCTGGCCACGATTCCCTGGCAGCCGCGCATGCAGGCGCTTGGTCAAGTGATGCGTCACATGACTGATCAGCTCAACGTGATGATCATGATCTACGATGTGCAGCCCACACTGGTGAGCAACCGCGTTCAGAACGTCTCCGCCCAGAATCCAACTTGGAATGCCAGTCAGTGGGACCTTGCGAACTGATGGCGGACGCCGCTTTTCGCGCGGCCGCAGCGCGAGGGGCGCCGTGCCGATCCTCAGTCGCGAGGAAGCTGCAAGAACAGATCGGCCACGGGGAGACTAAGTCCTGGCAGCAGCGAGGACTCTATGACGTCCGACTCGACCAGCGTGACCTGGTGCTGCAAAGCGAGATCTGAGCGACGGTAGATCTCCACGAGTCGTTGCTGGGGATCGACGATCCAGTACTCGAGAACGGCGCGGCGCGAGTACAGCTTTAGTTTCGCCTCGCGGTCCCTACGCTCGTTGACCGGTCCCGGAGAGAGAACCTCGATCGTCAGCTCTGGCGCGGCGTGAAGGTGGCGGCCGACTCGCCTAGAAAGTCTTGCTGTCCTCGGGGATGTCGAAGGCGTTGATGACGAGGCCGATCAAGCTGTACTGGCCCATGAGGGCGACCGTCTCGATGAGCTGCTTCTGGCCCAGCTCCTTGAGTGCACGGTCGAACAGGTCCTGGGGCAGGCTCTTCGTTCGCAGGAGTGTGCGGGCGAGATCGACGAACGCCTGCTCTCGCGGGGTCAGGCTATTCGACGGTCCCTTGGCCCGGAGAACCTCGACCGCTTCTTGGCGCGTCCCGGCGTCCTTGGCTCGGGCCTCGTGGCGCGCCCACGCGAAGCGGGCATCCATCTCGCGCACGGTTGCCAGGATCACCAGCTCACGATCGGCCGGGGAGAGCTCCGCCTCGGTGCGGAAGTAGCCCTCGACCTGGTCGACGCGATCGGCGAGGTCGGGAATGTTCATCAGAATGGCGGAAGGTCCCCGCATGCCCGTGCTGCGGGTTGCGGCGATGCGATCCCAGATTGCCTGCGCCTCGGGACTCAGGGACTCGCGCGTTGGACTTGGCAGACGGGTCATGTCTCCCTCTCACCTCAAGTTGTGGACACGCAATATGGTCTAGCGAGCGGTCGCAACGGCGTAAGCCGGCGTTGCGTCCTCAGTTAGATCCACTGGGCGAACCCCATGGCGCAACCGGTGCCGGCCTCGGATCGGTAGCACGGCACGTAGTCGATGAGCTCCATGTTCAGGTTGGTCTCATCAAGAGCGCCAGCCACGACGATCCAGTTGCGGATCTCGGACGTGCCGGAATTGAAGTACTCGACTGGGAAGCCGGTGAGCGTCTCACCGTCCTTCTTCTTGAGGGCGGCGAAGATCTTGTCGTCCAGGTCTTCCTCGATCACGAAGTGGCTCATGCCACCGGAGGCGATGAACGCCACTGTGGCGTCGCTCTCCCATGACTCGACGGCCCGCCGCAGCGCCTTCCCGAGCTGGTAGCAACGCTTCAGCGTTGGCTGGTTCGGCGGGTAGTAGGTGTTGAGCAGGATAGGAACGTTGGGCACCACTTCGTCCTTCATGAGGCGACGGTACACGTAGCTGAACGCGTGGCCGACCCCATGCTCGCCGTGCTTGCCCGCCGGCAGACGGTGTGAGTGGGCCGGATCGAACTGCTCCTCGATGAGCGAGCCAATGATGTGGCGGGCCAAGTCAGCTTGAACCGGGTTGGCTGTGCGCTTCTGCGGATAGCGGCTGAGCTCGGGCCGAGAGGCGCCGTATTCTCCGGTTGCTCGGTCCGGTGGCGGGGGCACGGTGTCGATCGTGTCACCCCAGTAGACGCTAAGCGAAGGCATGTTGTCTTCGAGGAAGCACTCCTCCTGATCGTCGCCGAGGATGACGGCGACGTCCGGATTCACCCGTTCCAGCACTTGGGAGAGGTTCTCGATTGCCGTTTGGCACGCGTTGAAGCGCGCCTCGGCCGTCTCGGGCGAGAGCTCGCGCTCGAAGTGGCTCGACGCGCGCTCCTCTACGAGCTCCGGATAGGTGTAGGTCTTGCCCCGGTACCACATCGCTGGGTTCTTCTTGTCGAAGTCAGCTCGACGCCACCACTGGTCCGTGGGCAGGGCGAGCTGGGGCGCGTGGGAGCTTCCAAGTCCCAGCACGATTTTGGCCATGAAACAACTCCTATCGACGCGGTGCATCCCGCGTGGGTCTCATTGAGGCCATTCTACTGCGCGTATCAGTCCAGCGCGGGGACCTGGCGGGACATGAAAACCTCGCGTCGCTCTTTGGCGGACTGCATGATGCCCATGACGACTTCGAGGGTCGCCATGCCCCAGCGGCCGTCGTGGAATACGGGCCGATTCTGCGCCACCGCCGCGTAGAGCTCCTCGATCTCGGCCGCTCGGCCGCGCTCACCTGGAGCAACGGGTACTTCCCACTTCTTCTCGTCGCCGTAGATGTATAGGCCTTGGAGCGACTGGCGGACGTCTCCGTGCTCGCAGCTCACGACGGTCAAGCCGAAGTGGGACTGCGGCCGTTGGCTCGGGTCCGAGCTGTAATGGGTGCGCTGAGACCCGCCGCCGTAGCGCTGCGCTTCTTTCAACGCCCATTCTTCTTCAGGCGTGTTCACGCCTGCTAGCGTGCGACGCACGCGCAGGTTGTAGTCCGGGTCGCGCTGGCCCTCGGCCATCCACGATGTGAACTCGGACGTGTCGAAGTGGCCGTAGCCGTTGTACACCAGGGTGGCGGGCGTCCCGTCCTCGAACTCGAGGAACGCGGTCCAGGCGCCCTCAGCTCGACGCGCCGGATCCCAGATGCCGGTCATCGCTCGAACGCTTCGGACCAGGCCGCCTCCGATGAGGCGAACGATGTCCACCTGGTGTGGGCCCTGGTTGAAGACGACGTTGCCGCCCTTCGACGAGTCGAGCTCCTGGGGCATGCGCGGCCGGTACATGAACTCGTTGAAGTACCAGGTGTTCACCATCCCGAGCTTGCCCAGCTCGCCACTCTTCACGATCTCGCGCATCTTGCGGACGGGCGGGTCGAAGCTATGAGTATGGCCGCACAGCAGCTTCGTGCCATTGCGCTCGGCCGCGGCGTTCATGCGCTCGCATTCCTCGAGGCTGAGCGCCATGGGCTTCTCGACGATCGTGTGCTTGCCGCGCTCGGCCGCGGCGATGACGTGCTCCGCGTGGAGGTGATTCGGCGAGCAGACGTAGATCGCGTCGACCTGATCGCTCCCACACATCTCCTCGACGGTGGTATAAGTCTCGCCGCCGAATTCCTCGGCGAACTTTTCGAGGCCTTCCTTACGGACGTCCGCCGCGGCCGTCAACTGCAGGTGGGGTCGGCCCTTGAACTCCGGGATGATCTGGGTGCTGGCTATGCCCAGCCCCGCGATCCCAAACCGCAATATCTTCGTCTTCTCATTCGTTGCTGCCATCGTTCCCTCATTGGTATTCTTCGCTCGCCGTTGAGCCGTGACCTCCCGATTCTCCGGGGCAGATCAGCCTCGGCCACTATGCCAGACACCAACGGCGTCCCGCGACTGACACGGTGTCTCCGAGCATGACGGAGTGCACGACGAGCGTGACGGACTGTTGGGCACAACGACGATGCGTGCGATGCTGCTCAGCGCATATCCTCAAAGCACAGAGCCAGGCTGGCTCGGCGCTGAGCCGTGCCTGACCACATTCGTGTGTGACACACGGCGCCGTAAGAGGGTTCGCGAAGCATGGACCGCTTCATCTGCATTCATGGTCACTTCTATCAGCCTCCGCGGGAGAACCCGTGGCTCGAGACTGTCGATTACCAGGAATCGGCGTACCCTTATCACGACTGGAACGAGCGGATTACCTCCGAATGCTACGGTCCGAACGCGGCGGCCCGGGTCATGGACGGAGAGAATCGGATCGTCGACATCGTGAACAACTACGCGTCCATCAGCTTCAACGTCGGTCCCACGCTCCTGAGCTGGCTCGAGCTCCACGCACCCGACACGTACCAGGCGATCCTGGACGCGGATCGGGAGAGCCAGCGGCGCTTCTCGGGCCACGGCGCCGCGATTGCACAGGCGTACAACCACATGATCCTGCCCCTCGCGAACGAGCGCGACAGGTACACGCAGGTCCGTTGGGGACTCAAAGACTTCGAATACCGCTTCGGGCGCCCAGCCGAGGGAATGTGGCTGCCCGAAACGGCCGTCGATCTTGGGACCCTGGAGACCCTGTCGCAGCTCGGTATCCGATTCACGATCCTGTCCCCGTACCAGGCTCGACGCGTTCGCAAGATTGGGACCGATCAATGGGTGGACGTACAGGGTGGAGAGATCGATCCCACAATGCCGTACCGCCAACTCCTTCCTTCTGGGCGGACGATCGATCTGTTTTTCTACGACGGACCCATCTCACGGGCTGTCGCGTTTGAGCGCCTGTTGGCGAGTGGCGAACGCTTCACGCATCGGTTGATGGAGGGGTTTTCCAACGATCGCGAGGGGCCACAGTTGGTGCACATCGCGACCGATGGCGAGAGCTACGGTCATCACCACAGGTGGGGTGAGATGGCGCTCGCGGACACGCTCCGTCGCATCGAGACGCAAGGTCTTGCGCGCGTCACGATCTACGCCGAGCATCTCGATCTCCACCCTCCGACCCACGAAGTCGAGGTTCTGGAGAACACGTCGTGGAGCTGCTTCCACGGGATCGAACGGTGGCGAAGCGATTGTGGCTGCAACTCCGGGGGCCGCTCGTGGAATCAGGCGTGGCGGCGCCCCCTGCGCGCCGCGCTGGGAACCCTCCGCGACGCGGTGGCGCCCATGTACGAGTCTGCTGCTGGACAGCTACTCAACGATCCGTGGGCCGCGCGCGACGACTACGTCGAGGTCGTGCTCCACCGATCCGCCGAGAACGTCGAGCGATTCCTTGCGCGACACGCCACCCATGAGCTGACCCCGCGCGAGATAACGACGGCGCTGGAGCTGCTGGAGATGCAGCGGCACGCCATGCTCATGTACACGAGCTGCGGATGGTTCTTCGACGAGATCTCTGGGATCGAGACCGTTCAGATCCTCCAGTACGCAGGGCGCGTCGTTCAGTTGGCGGAGCGAGCCTTTGGCCAGAACGTGGAGCAACGGTTCCGACAGCGGCTGAGGGCGGCGAAGAGCAACCTCGCTGAGCACGTGGATGGTGCCGAGATCTACACGAAGTTCGTGAAGCCTGCGGTCGTGAATACCCTTCAGGTGGGAGCCCACTACGCAATCGACCTCCTCTTCCCGAACGGTCACTCACCGAACGGGCGGCAACCCTTTCGGTTCGAGCTTCTCGATTCTGCCCGGTGCGAGCAGGCTGGTTCCAAGCTCGTTGTCGGGCGGGCGCGCGTAACGTCGGACACCACGTGGGACAGCAAGACGATCAGCTTTGGAGCTTTGCGTTTCGGAGACCACAACCTCAGCGCCGCGGTCCGCGAATCCAACGGCATGGACGACTACGCGTCATTGGCGACCGAGGTGGTGGGCGCTTTCGAGTCGGCCGACCTCGCTCACGTCATTCGCCTTTTGGACAAGCACTTCGGCGGGGCGACCTACTCGTTCAAGTCGCTGTTCCGGGACGAGCAGCGGAGAATCCTCGGACCAATGCTGGATCAGGCTACCGAGGATACAGAGTCGGCCTGCGCTCAGGTCTACGAGCGACACGCGCCGCTCCTCGCGTTCCTCGAGGGGATACAGGTGCCGCTGCCGCGTCCCCTCAAGGGTCTTGCGGAGCTTGTGCTCAACGTCGAGCTTCGCCGCGCCCTAGAACGCCCATCGCTCGACGTGCCGCGTATCTCATCGCTGCTCGACGACGTGAGGCACGCCGGGGGCGCGCTAGACGAGGAGCTCCTGGCGCACCTCGCCGAGGGCTCCGTGCACCGATGTCTCGATCGGCTGAAGGCGGATCCCACGGATCCTTCGGTGATCGAGAGCGTTTCCGAGGCAGTGCGGGTCGCCCAGCTCCTGCCTTTTGGCGTGAACCTCTGGCGTGCCCAGAACGCCTATTGGTCCATCCTCAACGCCTGGCACCCGCCAGCATCCGCTCCGCCGCGGGGTGGCGAGCGTGACGGAGGCACGTGGGAGCGCTCGTTCATGGAGCTCGGTTCCCTCCTTGGAATCCGCGTTCCCGGCTGAACGGCCGTTGGACCTATTCGCGTGCGCCGGCGAGTGCTCGGGACCGGGCGTCGCGTGTGCTCGCCAGGGCCTGACGGGCATCCTCGTTGCGCCAGTAGTTGTGCCAATCGATAGAGCTCGGTAGCACGACATCGTTGCGGACGAAGATGTCGAAGTCCTGGCTACGTGCTGGGTCCCGAATGACGTGGGGTGGGTCGCGACCCTCTTGCACGTCCCGAATGGCGCTGAGCATGACCCGGCGCATGGCCACGATCGCCTGGTCCGTATAGCCGAGGTGCTCCTGACTTCGGTCGAAGATCTCGCCTTCCCCCTCGGTCGCGGCTGTGTCGTGGAGCACGAAGTTCTTGCCGAGTCCGCTGTATGCCCACGTCTTCATGGATTCGCGGTCCTGCTGGTACCGGTTCGCTCGGTTACGGGTGAGATGGTAGTCACTCGTTACTTCGGTGTTTCCCCATCGCGTGCGATCGACGGGGTTGTTGCGGTTGAAGCGGATGCCGTATCGCCAGTGGTGCGTGTCGTCGATCGCGACGTGCCAGTTACAGCTAAAGCCCTCGGCGTCGCCGGCGATTGCGCTGTTGTTCGGTAGCACGAAGTTCGTCACCCGGACGTACGTCTTTTCGTCGTCCACGGGGCGCACGGCGTAGATGCGTACGCCATAGTCTGTGTTCTCAGTCTCGATATGAGGCGCGGTTGCCTTGGCGTTGAGAAACTGGTTCAGATCGTCGTTCACAGACAGTCGATGGAGAAACGACAGGTGGGCTGGGTCGAAGTTCCCCTCGTTACCCTGGAGGTAGTTGCACTCCTGGAGGACTTTGCTCGTGGCCCAGTAGCCGTCCTTCGCCGTCAGGTACTCATAGTCGGGGAGGACTGGAGGCTCACCAGGACCCATGTACGCGAGGATCAGGCCGACCCGCTCCTCGCACGGATACGCAGTTTGCCGAATCCGCTCGTGGAAGGTCGACCCAGCGGGCTCGCCTGGCTGCTCGAGACAACGGCCGTTTATGTCGTAGAGCCAGCCGTGATAGATGCAGCGGATGCCGCCGTCCTCCAGGCGGCCGTAGCTGAGGTCCGCGCCACGGTGGGCGCAATGGATGCCCAACAGGCCAGGCCGCCCAGAGTCGTCGCGGAAGAGAACGAGGTCTTCACCCAGGAGACGGACGGGGATTGGGGCGCCGCCGGCCGGAATCTCTTCTGCCAGGGCAACGGGCTGCCAGTAGCGGCGCATGAAGTCACCACCGGGTGTGCCCGGCCCCGTCTGGGTCAGCAGGTCGTTCTCTTCCTTCAGCATTGTTCCTCCAGCGTGTTCACACGTTCAGATCCCATTCGTATGCATTCCAAACGATCGGGCCTTGGGACACGGCGGTCACCTTGTCGAGCCGTGCGCTGACCAGCGTCGGCTGAGCATCGTAGAACAGGTCCATCCAGATCACTTGATCGGTCATGAGTCGAATGATCTCACGTCCCGTGTTCATGCGCTGCTCCCAGGGGATCGTGGTGAAATAGGCCTCGAGCAGCGCGTCTACCGCTGGGTTGGTGTACCGCGAGTAGTTGCGTCCAAGGTAGTTGGTCTCGGCCACCCGCGATTGGTTGCTGTACAGGTACTTGAAAGGCTCCGTGTCGCTGGGCTGCCGCTGCATGTCGAAGCCAGGGAAGGTGGCGCGCCAGGCGAGGTCCCGCTGGCGCTGCGGCGGAATCACGATCGGATCCACGCTCACGCCGACCTTCTGCCAGAAGTCTGCCATGGCGTACATGATCTTGGTGTTGATATCCGTCGAGACGGTGCGAATCTCGACCGTCAGCTTCTCGCCATTCGGGTCGCGGTACATGCCATCCGAACCCTTCGAATAGCCAAGGCCGTCGATGAGCTGGCCCGCCTGCCTCGGATTGTGGACGTAACGGACGATGGCAGATTGCACGTCTTTGAACTCGGGCTCGGTTGGCGTGAGGAACGTGTGTGCAACCTGCGCGGAAGCTCCCGGAAGCAAGCTCTCGGACATCTGCTGGCGGTCCAGGGCGTGGTAAAGCGCACGGCGGAATCGCACGTCTCCGATGACCGACGGCGAGGGATCCAGGAACTGAGGCTGGTTCACAAAGCGCTGGGAATACTTGATCTCCATCCGTCCCGACCATCGCTCCTTGATCTGGCCCGCCTGTTCGAGTGACAGGTTGCGGCCCCCGACGTTCATGTCGACGGCGCCCGAGAGCATGTTTGCGACGAACGTATTCGTGTCGTCGATGAACTTGACCTCGATCTCGTCGAGCTTCGGGCGCCCGAGCACGTAGCCGTCGTGCGCAGCGAGGAGCATGTGGCTGCCTGGTACCCACTCCCTCAACTTGAACGGACCGGAACCAACGAACTCCTGGCTCCAGGAAGGGCTCTGGGTGAACATGGACTTGTCTTGCATGTAGATGGGCTCCAGCACGTGCTGGGCCATTGGCATCACGAGATCGAGCGCAAACATCACGTCTGCTTGGATGAAGGGTTGCCGCCAGCGGACGGTCACCGTCTGAGAATCGGGCGTCTGAACAGAGTCGATGTTCTCGAACTGTGCATCGCGGAACTCGGGGAGGTCGCGGTCCTGGACGACGCGGGCTGTGAACCTCATGTCTTCGGCAGTGACGGGCACGCCGTCGTGCCAGCGCGCGGTGTCTCGGATCTTCCAGGTAGTCTCCATCCGACCGTCCGGGAAGAGCTTCCAGAGCCCGTTCTCGATTGTCGGCACGGATTCTGCAAGCTGGGGTCGATGGACGCCGGCGTTGTCTTCGACGGTGAGTCCCGCGTTCACGAGGTTCTCTAGCTCGGATCCGCCGGGGACGGAGGGGGACGAGTCGATCTTGGAGCTAAAGGTGCGGGGCTCGCCACGAATTGCGATTGTCACGCGCTTTGGCCCGCTTGCTCCCTGGAGCGCCCCGGTTTGGGACGGCGCTGAGCCGCGACTCTGGGGAGTGGCGCAGGCTGAGATTGCGACTGCGAGCGCAATCCCGATGAGACAGGCGCGGAAGCGGTTCATTCTCGTTGGTTCCCTCGTCCAGCGACCGTCACCCAATGAACACACAGATGCCGTGTACGCATCCCTCGCTCAATCCAGAAGGAGCTATTTTCATTCCTAGGCACACTGTACTGCCAGTAGGGCCAACACACGTTGCCGTATATGGAAAGGAATGCGCAGAATCCTATGGAAGATCCGCAAAAGGGGGCATGGTGCGTCGGCTCGTTCGATTGGCGCGCTCGGCTGAGTGCCGCGGCATCGTCAGCCGCGGCATTGCTGCGCTTGCGCTGCTCTTCCCATTGGCAATGGTGGTTCTCGATCATCATGGGGTCGAACGCATTCCAATTCACGTCCACCTTTCCTCGGTCGAGAAGCCTGCAGTCTTCCATGCCCACGGGTTCGACACACCGCACATCCACGAACCTGGAGCAGTGGTGACGACGGCGCCCGCCGTCGTGGCGTCTGTACCAGTGGCTGTGCTGGTCCTGGCATTTGCCCAGGTCGCTGGCCTGCCGCTAGCCCGTCCCATCGCCGTTGACGCTATCGCGGAGGGCCGTGCGCACCTGGATGGATCCCTCCTTCGAGACCAGTTATCTCACGACCCACCCACGCGTCCTCCTGCTTCCGTCGCCTGATCCCAGGTCGTTCAGGCACGCGAACAATCAAGGAGGATTTCATGCGACACATCGTTTCAATGCGCCGGCTCACCGTGGCGGGTGCGTTCATGCTTCTCGTCATCGGCCTTATGCCGTCGGCGGCGTTCGCCCACGAGCGCCGCACGGTCGACAAGTACACATTCGTCGTCGGGTTCAATACCGAGCCGGCGATCCAAGGCGAACCGAACGGAGCCCAGATTACGGTTACCGTCCCAGGCGAGGACAACCGCCCCGTGGAGGGGTTGGCGAATTCGTTGAAGTCGACTGTCGCCTTCGGCGGGGGACAGCCGAGGGAGTTCAAGATGCGCGCCGTGTTCGGTCGCCCGGGCCAGTACGTGGCGGATTTCATCCCGACGCGGGCTGGGAGCTACATCTTCAACTTCAGCGGAACCATCGAAGGGACGCCGATCGACCAACGTTTCGAGTCTGGCCCAGGTCGCTTCAACGATGTGGAATCCGTAGACACGCTGCAGTTCCCGGATGTGGCGCCACTGAGTAATGATGTGGCGCGACTTGCTCGCGCCGCCGACGACAACGCGGCCGCCGCGGCCGCCGCGGCGGAGAATGCTCGGAGCATTGCGATGATGGGCGTGGGCGTCGGCGCGTTGGGTGTGGTGATCGGAGCCGTTGCCTTCGCCATGCTCCTGGCGCGAAAGCCGGCCGACGTGGTGAGCGCCCAGCGGAGATCCCAGCGTCCGTGACGACGCCGGTCGTCAGGAACTCAACTGCACGCATCCGGTCGATGCGTGCGTTCGTGTGTGCCATCTTGCTGATGTTGGGGGCCACGGTCAGCGCGACCGTGGCCCCCAACATCGCGCATGCGCATGCGGAGCTGATGCGGGCCAATCCAGCGCCCGATTCCATCATCGCCAACCCGCCCTCACAGGTCGAGGTGTGGTTTTCTGAGCCCCCGGAGCTCCGCTTTAGCGAAGTTCAGGCCCTCGATCGAACCGGCCGTCAGGTCGACCGTGGAGATCTCCGCAAAGACCCAACGGACAATCTGGGCCTCATCATCAGCGTTAACCCCCTGTCGACGGGCACCTACACGGTGGTCTGGAAGGCACTCTCCGCCGTGGACGGGCACGTGACTCGTGGGGTCTACGTCTTCACCGTCGGGCTGGACCAGACTCCGTCCGCGCCAGTCATCACGGGAGGAATGGAGCGCTCGACGGCTACACCGGACCAGGTGATCGTTCGTCTGGTTACGTACATCGGACTCTTCTTGCTGCTGGCCGTCTTCCCGTTCGTTCAGCTCATCCTCTTGCCGGCATTCGCCCTGGGGATGGCGACGGTGGATACGCGCGAGATCACGTTGCGTCACACGTGGACCCTTGCGTGCGTCGGCGCCGGACTCTCGTTGCTGGGAGCCCTTGGCGCGCTGATAGCTCAGACGGCGACGGCGTACAGCGTGCCGTTCTTTCAGGCGATCGGACCGGGCATGCTTTCTGTCGCATTTGGCACGCGCTTCGGGTTGCTATGGTGGACGCGCGTTCTCCTGGTCGTCGCTCTCGCCGCGATCGTCTTCACCTCACGCCGCTCTCCGCCGTGGCGAGCGCTGTCTCGGATTGGCGTCGTTCTCGGGCTCGCGGTGCTCCTGGTGCACGCGCTGGGCACCCACGCGGCGGCCGTGCCGGATTCGACCCCAGCGGCCGTGGCGTTCGACTGGCTGCACCTGATGGCCTCGGCAACGTGGCTTGGCGGTCTCGGGTATTTGGCCCTCGCTGCCTGGACGCTTACGCGCCATTCCGACGCGCGGGAACGTACCCGCGTGGCGGCACGTCTAGTGCCGCGCTTCTCGACCCTGGCCGGTGCCTGCGTTGCCATCATTTTCTTCACGGGCGTTTATCAGGCGTGGCTCCACGTGGGGAGCGTTCAAGCGTTGGTGGCTACGCCCTACGGCCAAGCTCTGCTCGTGAAGCTGGGGCTCATCGCGCCGATCTTGGGTCTCGCCGCTTTCAACCTCCTCGTTCTCAGCCCGCGACTTCGGGCAGCGCGAGAACGGGATCCGCAGCAAGACGACCTCGTGCGCCGGCTTCGCCAGAGCGTCGCGGGGGAGACGATCCTCGTCGTAGCAGTCCTCGTCGTAGTTGGCGTCATGACGAACATTCAGCCAGCGCGGGAGGCCCTCGTCGCTCAAGGTATCGAGCGCACGGTGGCAGCGGAGGACCTCCGCGTGACGGTCCGCGTGCAACCGGGCGTGGCGGCAGTCAACCGCTTCGACGTGCTCGTGACTGATCGCAATGGCAGGGCCATCGGCGATGCAGATCGGGTGGCGCTGCGCTTCAACATGCCCACGATGGACATGGGTGAGAGCGAGCTCGTCGCCGCTTCGCAGGGCAACGGCCATTATGTGACCCAGGGGGGCGCCATGGCGATGGCGGGCAACTGGCAGGTGACGGTCCTTGTCAGGAGGTCGGGCCGCGACGACGTTCGGGCGAATCTCACGCTCGACATCCAGCCCGCCCCGCCGCCGAACGCCTCACCCGCGGCGCCACGTGTCGGGGAGGCGAACCTGGTGCTCGGTGTCGAGTTGCTGGTCAGCGCGCTCGTTGCAGGCGGGTATGCCGTGTGGGCATTCCGCCGACGCAGCCGCGTCATTCGATGGGCCGCGCCGCTTGCTGCCTTCGCGTTGATCGCTGGGGCCGGGCTAACAGTCCAGGGAGTGAGAGCTCTCGCGGTGAGCACGGTGCAGAATCCTATTCCTCCTAGCGCCGCTTCGATCGATCGAGGTCGGGACATCTACGTGCAGAATTGCGCGGTGTGTCACGGGATCAACGGTCGCGGCGATGGCCCAGCCGGACTCTCGCTTGTTCCCCGTCCCTCGGACTTCCGCGTGCACCTTGCAGCCGGCCACACCGATGCCCAGCTCTTCGACTGGATCAGCAACGGCTTCCCGGGCACGGCGATGCCTGCCTGGCGAGACACGCTCAGTGAAGAGGACCGGTGGCACGTGATCAACTACATCAAGACGACGTTCGGCACGACCCCAAACCCGGTCGCCAGTCCACAGGGCGGGAGGTAAGCCGATCCTCCGCCTGCTCCAGCTCCGCCTCACGGTCCGGACCTTTGCTCGAACGCTGTTCCTGAACGGCGGCAATCCGGCCGACGAGATCGCGGCGCTGGTCCTGGGTGTCGTAGTCGCCGCGGTCGTCTGGTTCATCATGCGCAACCGCGTCGACGACGATGACGAAGAAGAGGACGATCATCCTCAGTCGTAGAATCTGCTCGGTATACTCCTGCATTCCTCTACCAAGGTGACCGCTACCGTGAAAGCCATTCTGACCGATGCCCGAGAGGCCGTAGCTGATGTTGCGGACGGCGCAACCATCATGATCGGTGGATTTGCCGGGGTTGGCGTCCCGTTCGCGCTCCTGCGTGCGCTGGTTGACCGCGGGGTGAAGGGGCTGACGATCATCGGGAATGGAACCTCGACGCACGTGCGAGACGACGATTTTCCCGAGAACGCAGTGCCAGCCTCCATGGTGGCGAAGGCAATCGTTTCTTTTCCCGTTACCGCATCACCTCGGCCGGGGAACGCCTTCGACGAGGGGTACGAGAAGGGCACGATCAAGCTCGAGCTCGTGCCGCAGGGCACGCTCGCCGAGCGGATCAGGGCCGCGGGAGCGGGGATCCCGGCTTTCTACACGCCTACTGGCGTCGGGACCGTGTTCGCGGAGGGCAAGGAGGTTCGCGAGTTCGGCGGCCGCTCGTACGTGTTGGAGCAGGCTCTGTACGCTGACTTTGCGCTCGTTCGTGCCTACCGAGCGGACAAGATGGGGAACCTTGTGTATCGGAACGCGGGGCGCAACTTCAATCCGCTGATGGCGACCGCCGCGCGGACCACCATCGTCCAGGCGGACGAGCTGGTCGAGGTCGGATGCCTCGACCCGGAGGCGATCGTTACGCCCGGGATCTACGTCGACCGCATCTTCGTGATTGGGCAGAGCTGAATGGCTGGCACGAAGCAGCGGCTGACTCGCGACATCATTGCGATGCGCGTCGCCGCCGAGATCCCCGAGGGCTCCTACGTGAATCTCGGCATCGGCATGCCGACGCTCGTCGCGGATTACGTTGCTCCGGAGAAGGGGGTTGTCTTCCATTCCGAGAATGGACTCCTCGGGTTGGGCCCGTTCCCCGCGCCAGGGGAGGAAACTCGTGACCTGATCAACGCTGGTGGCCAGTACACCACGCTCATTCAGGGGGCGAGCCTGTTCGATTCCGCGCAGTCGTTCACCATCGTGCGTGGTGGGCATCTCGACGTGGCGGTTCTCGGGGGCCTTCAGGTCTCAGAGCGCGGGGACCTGGCGAATTGGCGACGCGGAGATCGGCGCGTCGGGAGCATCGGTGGGGCGGCGGACATTGCCGCGGGTGCCAAGCGCCTGTTCATCGCCATGGAGCACGTGACGAAAGACGGTCAACCGAAGGTCGTCCGTGAGTGCACCTATCCCCTTACGGCTGTCCGTGCCGTCAGCATGATCTTTACCGACGTCGCCGTCATCCGTGTGGATCCGGAGGGACTCACGTTGCTCGAGGGCGCACCCGGTTGGGATGCGTCGGACGTTCAGATGGTGACGGAGGCTGAGCTCCATGTTAGCCCCGAGTTTTGCGAGATGGTCCTTTAATGATTTCGCGAGCGTACGTCACGTGTTCGGCTAATCGCCCCCTCACCCTCGCCCCCACCGGGGGCGAGGGTGTACTCGCGTGACATCCGTCAGCCGGACCGCGGCGATCGTGGGCGTGGCGGAGTCCGACCGCATTGGCATCGTGCCGGACAAATCAGCGCTTCAGCATCATGCCGAGGCCGCGCACAATGCGCTGGCCGACGCCGGTTTGTCCGTTCGCGATGTCGACGGGCTGTTCACGGCGGGCTTCAGCACCCTTACGACTGGCGAGTACATGGGAATCCGGCCCCGGTTCACTGACAGCACGTCCGTCGGTGGCTCGTCGTTCGTGATCCACGTGGCGCACGCAGTCGCGGCGATCAACGCAGGCTACTGCGACGTCGCCCTCATTACCCACGGCCAGACTGGCCGCAGCGGGCGCCCGGCGGGCCACGACACGAGCAGGATGGATGCCGTAGGCACGCCGAACGCGGAGTTCGAGGCGCCGTACGGCATCATCGGGCCGCCCGTGAGCTATGCGATGGCGTGCAGCCGGTACATGCACCAGTACGGCGAGGAGCGGACCCGGCAGGCGTTGGCCGAGATCGCCGTCTCGACGCGGAAGTGGGCGCAGCTCAATCCGAAGGCGCTGATGCGTGATCCCCTCACTTTTGAGGACTATCACAACTCGCGCTGGATCGCCTGGCCGTTCCACTTGTTGGACTGCTGCCTCGTGACCGACGCCGGCGCAGCGGTCGTGATCACGAGCACCGAGCGCGCGCGAGACTGCGCCAAGCCGCCGGTCTGGATCCTGGGCGCCGCCGAGCACCACGACCACTACATGATGAGCCAGATGCCCGATTTCACTGTCACACCGGCTCACGAAAGCGGTCCTCGTGCGCTTGCCATGGCGGGCGTCACGCACAAAGACATCGACCTCACGATGATCTACGACTCGTTCACCTACACGGTGCTCGCGACGCTCGAAAGCCTCGGCTACTGTGGCCCTGGCCAGGGACCTGATTTCGTGGCCGGTCAACGAACCGCGCCCGGCGGTGACTTCCCACTGAACACAAGCGGCGGCGGCCTCTCGTACACACATCCAGGCATGTACGGCATTTTCTTGATTGTCGAGGCCGTGCGGCAGCTACGCGGCGAATGCGGCGACCGCCAGGTAAAGGATTGCCGAGTGGCTCTGGCCAATGGCACCGGAGGTTACTTGTCTTCGACGGGAACCGTCATTCTGGGAACGGATTAATGCACGGGGAAGCAATCTCCGTGGATAGGCACCGCCAACTGGAGACTTCGAAGAGCGGTTTGCCTAGGCTCGCCCTCCAGGGCAGTTCTGGCGCGGATCCGACACGGAAGAACGGCTGATGGCCGAGACCACGCCCAACCGTCGCCTGCCGTTGCCGCAGCCGGAGACCGAGCTCTATTGGGAGAAGGCGCGAGCGCACGAGCTATGGATGATGCGCTGCGAAGACTGCAGAAACGCCTACTTCTTCCCGCGGTCGATCTGCCCGATCTGTTTCTCGCGGAACACACGGTGGTTCGAGGCCTCGGGCCGCGGCACGCTCCACGCCTTCGCCATCGTGCACCGGTCGCCCTCACCCGCATTCGAGGCGCCGTACGTGGCGGCGATGGTGGAGCTAGAAGAGGGCCCTCGCATGCCAACGAACCTGGTGGAAGTCGAGCCGGACCCGTCCGCCATCCGCATCGGCATGCCCGTGGAGGTCGTCTTCGAGGACGTAACCGACGACTTCTCGCTCCCAAAGTTTCGGCCAGCCTCGAAGTAGCTAGCTAACTCCGTTGGTGCGCCACCGACGGCGAGCTGTCGCCGATCTGGAATCGCCGCACGGATCCCGCCACTGTTCCCATGCCCGCGGCCAGCGCTGTCACCAGCACGCCGCCCGCGAGCAGCGCAGCGACGGGTCCGATGGCTGCTGCGAGGGCTCCCGCTTCGAACTGGCCAAGCTGTGGTCCGGCCATGGTGAAGGTGCTGTTTACGCCTGTGACTCTGCCGCGAAGCTCGTCGGGGGTGGCGAGTTGGTTGATGGTGCCTCGCAGCACGGCCCCAACGGCGTTCGCCGCTCCGGCGACGGCGAGCATGAGGAATGAGACCCAGAACACCGTCGAGACGGCAAAGATCGCGCTTGTCACGCCGTAGATGACGACTCCGATGAGGACCCATAGGCCAGCTCGGCGGATCTGGCCTCGAAAGGTCAAGACCACTGCCATGGCGAGTGCTCCGATGGCGTTGGCGGCGTGCAGCATGCCGAGGCCTTCTGGGCCAACGTAGAGGATGTCTCGAGCATAGATCGGCAACAAGGCTCGTGGATTCACGAGGAAGTTCTGTGCGAAGTCGAGCGCCATCATGCAGAGCAGCACAGGATGCGTCCAGACGAACTGAAACCCTTCCCCGAGCGCCTGGAGGGACGGGGCTCGTCGCCCACCGGTGGGGACTGGCAGCTCACGCATGATCAAGAGTGCAAGGATGATCGTGATCCACGAGGCGGCGTTCACCCAATAGCAAAATGCGGCTCCGGAGCCCGCCAGGACGAGTCCCGCGAGAGACGGGCCGGCGATCATCCCAATCTGGCGCTGGGTGCTGTTGAGCGCAAGGGCGTTCGTTAGGTCAGAAAGGGGCACGAGGTTCGGTACGATCGCTTGGCGAGCGGGCGTCTCGAGGGAGCTGAAAAGGGCGATCAACAAGCTGCACCCGTACAGCACGCCGGGAGACATCATGCCCGCCATCGTGCAGCCAGCCATGATGACTGAGACCGCGAGCTGGCCGAACTGCGTAAGCAGCATGAGGCGTCTTCGGTCGACGGCGTCCGCGAGCATTCCTCCGTACAGCAGGAGGACGAGCTGTGGCGCACCACGCGCCAGTCCCAGCAGTCCGAGCTGGAGTGCCGAGTCGGTCAGCTCGTAGATCTGCCATGCGGCCGCGACGGTGGTGAACTGACTCCCGAAACCCGAGAGCGCCGAACCGACCCAGAAGACGCGGAAGTCGCGGTGCCGGAGCGCCGCCATGGCGGTCTCGCGACCCGAAGGGTTGGCATCGGGCTGGGCATTCGACGTGTGGTCGTTTTGTTTCACAACCACCTGGTGGAGGCATAGTGGGGGCCCGCTTCGGCACGGCCTGATTCGCGTCACTGTACCGCAGACCAGCTTGACACCCCTCCGGCGGAGCTTTATGGTCCTGGCACCAGTTACGGAGGAGGCCTTCTATGGCTACGATTCAAGAACAGGGCTCCGCGTCGGCCACGCGGCCTACAAAGGCGCTCAAGCTCGGCCTGATCGGGGTCGGCGTGGGTGCCGCCGAGATGCTGCCCGCCATGGAGGCGATGGAAGAGATCGACCTCTTCGCCGCCGCTGACGTCGTGCCCGAGACGCGCGAGCGGTTCAAGGCGCGATACCCCAACGCTCGCGTGTACGACAGCGCCGAGGCGTTGGTAAAGGACCCGGACGTCGAGGCGGTCTGGATCGCCAGCCCGAACCGGTTCCACGGGCCTCATACGATCTTGGCAGCCGAGCACGGCAAGCACGTCGTCGTGGAGAAGCCGATGGCCCTCACCATCGAGCAGGCCGAGCAGATGGTTGAGGCTGCTGACAAGAACAAGGTCAAGCTGCTCGCTGGTCACACCCGCAGCTACACGCTCCCGATCCAGGCGATGCGGAAGATTATCGTGTCGGGCAAGCTCGGCAAGGTGCGTGCGATTCATCTGATGGCCTACTCCGACTGGATGCTTCGCCCGCGCACGGCTGACGAGCTGGACATCAATCAGGGCGGCGGCATCCCGTATCGCCAGGGCCCGCACCAGATCGATACGGTTCGCGTCTTGGGTGGCGGTCTCCTTCGCAGCGTGCGCGCGAACACCGGACAGTGGATGCCCGAGCGCAATATCCCTGGCTACTACAGCGCCTACCTCGAGTTCGAGGACGGCACGCCGGCGACGATCATCCACAACGGTTATGGCTACTTCTTGGGCGCCGAATTGGTGCCCTGGGGCGAGTCGAAGCAGCGTTACACCATGGACCAGCGCGTCGAGGTGCGTCGCCAAATGCGCGACGGCACGCGCAACGAGACCCAGGACAAGCAGGATCTGCGCATCGGCGGCGCCGCTGAGACCGCGACGTTCCGCGAGCCAGAGCGCCAGCCGTGGGTACCGGAGGACATGGGCCTTCTCATCGTGAGCTGCGAGCGCGGCGACATTCGCCACTCGAAGTACGGCCTATACGTGTACGACGATGAGGGCATGCACGATGTGGACCTCACTCCCGATCGGGTGATGGGCGTTGGCCAGCGCCGAGCCGAGCTCGAGGAGATCTACGAGGGCGTAGTCAATAACCAGCCGCTCTTCCACGATGGCCGCTGGGGTATGGCGACCCTCGAGGTGTGTCTGGCCATGATGCAGTCGGGCAAAGAGCGCAAGGAGATCATGCTGACCCGCCAGCGGCCAGTGACTCCCGAGTACGACGCGCACCTGCCGGAGATCCCGTACTGAGTATTCAAGCCGACAAGGGTTCCAATAAGGGCGGGGTGCAAGCCCCGTCCTTATTGATTGGTGCGTGGGTGATGTGTATAATGTGGTCGAAAAGTGTGTAGAAGGGAGATCGGGATGGCACACTTCATTCGCAAGAATCTCATCGTTGACGCCGAGGCGCTCAGGACGCTGGCGCACGAGCGCGGCACCAGCGAATCGGAAGCGGTGCGCGATGCCGTGGCGTTCGCTCTTGGCGCGCAGGAGATGGTTTCTGCTTTGAAGGGCCTGCACGAGGTTGGCGCGTTTGCTAATTTCGAGGAGCTCTTTGGTGAGGTGGAGACTGATCGGACGGTGGGGCGGGTGGCCGAAGCGGGCTACGATCGACTGATGGGTGGGCCGTAGATCCGCTCGTGCCTCGCCCTCTCGTCCCTGACACCACCGCGCTCATCGCCGCTATTCGAAATCCCCGGTCAGGCCTGCTCGACCTCATCATTCGTGGCCAGGTATGGCTTTCGTCCGTTGTCGCGTGCGAGCTCTACGCAGGCACGCGATCTCAGGAAGAGCGGCACCTGCTGGACCGCCTGGTCCGCGGCGCTACGCGCGCGGAACGACTACTCGTCCCGACGCTCGAGGACTGGACTCAGGCTGGAACGCTGATCGCACGACGCATCCGCCTCGAGGGCGCCATGCGTCCGAGGGATCACCTCGCCGACGTGCTCATCGTGGTCTCGGCGGCCCGGCTGGGCGGCGAGGTGCAAAGCGCCAATCGCCGCCATTTCGAGGCCTGGACCGAGCTTGCCCAGCGGGCTGGATTCGACGTGGTACTTGCGCCCGCTTCGCTCGAATGATGACTTAGGCCATTCGGCCCCGCGACGTTGGCGAACGAATCAATCCAATGGGTAGAGCGGGACGCGGACCTCCGTCATACGATCAAGGGTGCTGCAAACAGCGGCCGCTTGATCCTCGGTGTAGACGTGAGGCTCCAGGCCGCGCACGTCGAGGCATCGGCGGACGATCTGGTAGGCATCTTCGCGCGGGGCCCCCTTGTAGACCACCAGGACGTCCACATCGCTTCGGACGGTGGCCCGCCCCTTCGCCCACGAGCCGAACAGAACCGCCCGCTTCAGTGGTAGAGCTTGAGCCAGGGCTGGGATGCCAGTTCGGAGCTTCTCGATCAGTTCGTCCCGACTATAGGGCGGCCAGAAGACCTTCACAGAACCGTAAGATTCGATCCGCATGCTCTACCATCCGTTCGGCCTCTGCTCGCCGATATCGTGTTCGCGGTGCTCCATCAGGATGCGCGTCAGGGTAGCGTGTCGGCACATAAGCTCTGTCGAGCTCGGCCGCGCGATCCACTAGCTCTTCTGGGACAGCGTAGCGACTTTGCAGCGCTAGGAGGAGGTCTGCGACCGTGTGGCCCCATGCTTCAGCAGCCAGCCGCTGGAAGACGGCTTTGACGGCTTTCTCTGCCGACTGTTGCGCCGAGAAGCATGCCCAATCATAGAACGCGCCTTCAAGATCATGGCGAGCATGCCGCAAATCACCGGTCGCCTGATCCAGCCAATCCTTGCTTCGTTCCGCCATGCGCCAATCGTACTTGAAGTAGGCAGAGACAGATTCAGGCTGATGAGTGTGCTGCGAGCGAGCTCGGGACTAGTCGGTGTCCTGTTTGCTCTTTTGACGCAGGGCCCAGAGCACCTTCTCCGGCGTTATCGGGAGGCTCTTGATGCGTACGCCGACGGCCTCGTATATGGCGGCGGCGATGGCGGGGGCGGCGGGGTCTAGACCGATTTCCCCGATGCCCTTCGCGCCGAAGGGACCAGTCGGCTCGTGTGAGGGGACGAAGACCTGCTCGAAGGGCGGCATGTCGGCGATGCATGGGATGCGGTAGTCCGAAAAGTTAGGGCTCAACGGACGGCCGTCTTCCATGACCAGCGCTTCGGTGAGCGCATAGCCAATCCCTTGCGCGAGGCCCCCCTCATTCTGGCCCTCGGCGCCGAGAGGGAAGACGACCGTGCCCGCGTCCGACGCGGCGACGTACTTCAGAATGTTGTATCTGCCGGTCTCTGGGTCGACTTCGAGCTCCACTGCATGCGAGCAAAAGTTGTAGGAGCCAGACTCGTTGCCGTAGCGCTCCGCGTCCTGCACTGAAGACGGCGGGTCCCAGATACCCATCGCCGAGATCGGCTTGCCGCCGCGGCGATACAGGCGGCTGTACGCGACCTCCGCGACCGTGAGTGACTTCGCCTCGGGAGCGCCCACGATAGAAATGACGCCGTCTGCGATCTGCAGGTCGTCGGCTGAGACTTCGAGCTTCTCTGCCGCGGTGTCGAGCAGCTCGCGCTTCACTTGCTGGGCGGCGTCCTTCACCGCGTTACCGGCGATGTAGGTGGTGCGACTTCCGTAGGAGCCTTGGGCGTACGTCGTCGTGTCCGTATCCGCCTGGGAGACGGAGACGGTATCGTACGGAACGCCGATCTCCTCGGCGGCGATCTGTGCGAAGACGGTGGTTGCGCCCGGGCCCGTCTCCCCCTCGCCCGACCAGATGTGGACCCTGCCGTCGAGGTTGACGTTGATCACAACGGAGGCGCCGTCGTAGTCGCCGAAGTGGCGCTTGCCGGCGACGTGGATGCTCGAGGCAATACCTAATCCCCGTGGAAGCTGGTGAGCGGACGAGGGGGAGCCACCGTTGGCAGCAGCGCGGGAGTTGTAGACAGACCCACCTCTAGCCGACGAATGTGCGCGCTTCTCTTTCCAGCCGATCATCTCGGCGGCCTGGCGCACGCACTCCTTGAGCTCGCAGCTCACGATCTCCTGGCCGTGGGGACTCACGTGGTTGCCGTCGATCATGTTCTTCAGGGCGACGTCGACCGGGTCCAGGCCGAGCTGGTCCGCGGCCATGTTGATGATCTGGTCCACGGCAAACGCCGCGTCGGGGTTCCCGAAGCCGCGGAAGGCGCCGGTGCCGATCTTATTTGTGTGCACGACGAAGAGCTCGGACCGAAGGTCCTCGTTCTTGAACATGCCGTCGTGGCGAAGGGCGGTGACGCCACCCACGGCGACGCCTTTGGCCGAGTAGGCGCCGTTGTCGGTGATGACCCTGATCTCTTTGCCGCTGATCGTTCCATCGCGCAGGAAGCCCATGCGTGCCCAGATCTTCATGGCAGGCCGAGGGCGGGTGGAGAGGAACTCTTCTTCACGCGTATTGATGATGCGAACGGGGCGAGCCGCCTTCATAGCCAGGAGGGCGCAGATCATGGCGTTGTTGTCGTCGCAAGATTTGCCGCCGAACGCTCCGCCGACGGCGCTCTGGATGACGCGCACGTCGCTCATATCTAGGCCGAGCGCCCAGGCGATGCGCGTGCGCGCCATGAAGATCGTGGCGCAGTTCATCCAGACGGTTAGCTTGCCTCGCGGAGAGAACTGGGCGACCGAGCCGATCGTCTCCATCGCCGCGTGCCATTGGAGGCGGCTCTCAAACCAATCCTCGATCACAACGTCGGCCGCGGCGAGCGCGCGGTCCGGATCTCCGCGCTGGATCTTGAAGTGGGTCGCGATGTTGTTGGCTTTCTGCTCGTGGATGAGGGGAGCGCCCGGCTCCATCGCCTCCACGGGGTCGAAGACCGCGGGCAGCTCTTCGTACTCGACCTCGATAAAGCTCAGCGCCTCAATCGCCGTTGCCTCATCGATCGCGGCAACTGCTGCTACCTCGTCGCCAACGTAACGGACCTTGTCGACGGCCAGCGGGTACTGGTCCGCTTGGAACGAGCCCCATTTCCGCTTCGGCGTGTCCTCCCCGGTCGCCACGGCATAGACACCGGGGAGTCGGCTGGCCGCTGTCGTGTCAATATTGACGATTCGCGCGTGGGGATGCGGGCTCCGCAGGATCTTGCCGTGCAGCATGCCCGGCAGCTTCACGTCCGCCACGTACTGCGCGGCGCCCGTGACTTTGTCTGGCCCATCAACTCGGCCGACGTTGTGACCCACGACGCGAAGCTCGCTCATGGAGCCTCCAGCTTCAAAATGCGGGCAGCGTTCCCGCCGAGGACCGCGCTCCGCTCGTCCTCGCTCAGGCCGAGGCCGTCGACCGCTTCGATGCTGTTGCGCACGAACAGTCGTCCCTCTTGGGGCCCGTACGGGTAGTTCGTGCCGAAGACGAGGTGGTCTGGTCCGAAGAAATCGCACGCGCAGCTCAACGTCGACGAAGGGTGGTCGGCGGTGTCGACGTAGAAGCGACGGAACGAGTCCAACGCATTCTCTTTGAGTCCGTACCGCTGGCGCAGCTCCTCGGTCCGTCCCGTGTAGATGTTGATCGCCCGCTGGCCGAAGAACGCCAGCACGCCGCCAACGTCCGCGACGATGAACGGGATCTCGGGGAAGCGCTCCAGCACGCGGCCGTACACGAGCCGCGTCATCGCGACCGTCGCGTCGAATGCCCACCCATAGATGAGGGTGGGCAAGATATCGATTCCCGTTGCCTCGGTCGCCAGCGGCGACGTCGGATGGAGGTAGATCGGGAGGCCGTGTGTGGCCATGCGCTCGTAGATCGGAAACAGCTCCTCTGCGTCCAGAGCGCGCCCGTTGAGGTTGGAGAAGCAGCCAAAGCCCCGCATCCCGAGATCCTCGACGCAGCGATCTAGCTCATCGAGCGACGCGGGAATCGAGGAGGTCGGCAGGGTGAACAGGCCGACGAAGCGGCTCGGGTGCGCGCGACACCAGGCGCCGATGGCATCGTTGGATGCCCGAGCCAGGGCGATTGCATCGTCGGTCGCAAATCGGTCCGCACCCGGCGGGGGCACGCTCACGACCTGGAGATCGACGCCCAGCTCGTCCATGTGAGCCAGCCTGACGTCCGGGTCCTGGCCTGCGAAGGTCGCGGTGTTGATCCGGCCTCCGAGGTCGCGGTCGAAGAAGTAGCGCATTCCGCTCGCGGGATCCGGGGGCTCGAGAATCACGTTGCCGTCGCGCTTGTGCAGCTCTTCCAGGTACTCGGGCGGGAAAACGTGCGCTTGAAAGTCGACGATCAAGAGACGCGCCCCTCCAGTGCGGCGAGGACACGCTCGGCCGTGAGCGGGATCTGAAGGAGGGGCGCGCCGATGGCGTCGGCCACGGCATTCGTGATCGCCGCGGCGGTGGGAACGCACGGCATTTCGCCGATGCTTCCTGCCTGGAACGGCCCGGGGCCTTCTGAGGGCAGGTTCACCGTCTGCAGCCTCGGGATGTCGCCGATGCACGGCAGCTTGTACTCGCCATAGTGCGCGTTCATGATCCGCCCGTCCTCCACGAACATCTCTTCGGTGAGCGCGAAGCCGATGCCCTGGACGAGCCCTCCGTCGATCTGACCCTGATGGCCGATGGGGTTGATGATCGTGCCCGTGTCCTGGACGCTGGTCATGCCGCGGAGAGTTATCTCGCCCGTCTCCGGGTCGACTTCGACCTCGGCGATCTGGACGCAGCACGACCGGTGGGCGCTCTTGGGCCGCTTGATCGTCACCTGGGCGTGGGCCGCTTGCTCCTCGCCGGTCAGCATCTCAGCGGCGAGCTCGTCCAGCGAGACGAAGCCGCCGTTCGCGCCGATCCAGCCAGCCTTTCGGCCGCCGGTCGGAGGTGTCCAGGCGACGGACTCGGCGCCGATCATGCTCGCGGCGAGGGGTGCGAGCTGCTCTTTGACCTTTGCGGCGACGGCAAGGGCGGCATGGCCGGCCACGTTCGTCATGCGATCCGCGGCCGAGCCTACGTCTGTTGGCAGCGCATCAGTCGTGCCGCGGACCATTTTGACGCGATCGGCCGGCACGCCGAGCTCCTCGGCAATCACCTGGGCCACGACTGTCAGTGCACCCGTCCCGTTGTCGGGCAGACCTGAGACGATGGTCACGGTCCCGTCGGCGTTCACGGTCACATCGGAGCTGCCCTCGCCGAAGCCCGTTCCCCGCTCGCACATCGCGATGCCGCGCCCCACCAATTTGCGCGACTTCTTTGTCTCGCTGCGCAGGGAGATGCGGGGATCGCCTGAGCTCGCGTCACCCTGAGGCGAAGGCGAGGAGGGCCGGGTGCTTTGCCCAAGAGTTTCAGCCGCTGTCCGCAACACCATTGGAGCCGTCGACGCATGCCCCTCGGGTTCCTGACGGAGCACGTTCTTCAGGCGAAACTGGAGTGGATCCATCCCGATTGCTCGGGCGACAAGGTCCGTGTGCGTCTCGACGGCGAACGCCACCTGTGGGTGGCCTGGCGCGCGCATGTAGCCCGATGGCGGGAGGTTCGTGTAGACGCAGAATGCCTCGATGCGAAAGTTCTCGACCTCGTACGGGCCGCAGGCGTAGTCGGCGCCCGTCAGCATTCCGTCCTCGCTCGGCTTCAGTGAGCCGTACGCCCCGGTGTTGTAGACGATGCGAACTTCCCGAGCGACGATGGTGCCGTCCGCCTTGACCCCGGTGCGGATGTTGACGATCGACGGGTGTCGGTGGGTGAGGCTCGCCAGGTCCGTGTTGGAGCCGGCGACGAACTTGACGGGGCGCTCCGTAACGCGCGCGAGGTGGTATGCCATCGGCACGTCGGCCGGGCTGCCCTTGCCTCCAAAGTCGGCTCCCACTGTGATCGGGTGGATAACGAAGTCGTGCTCTGGTCGCTCCATCAGCTCAGCGAGGTTCTCGCGCAACGTATAGGGCAGCTTGTTCGAGGGCCAGACGTCTACTCGTCCCTCGACATTTGTCCGCACGACGCACGCGTGGGGCTCCAAGTACCCCTGGTGGGTGAGCGGAGTCTCCAAGGTGTGCTCGACAATGAAGTCGGCCTGCGCAAAGCCTGCTTCGAGGTCGCCCCGCGCGTGCGTCCGGTAGCCACACGCATTTGGGATGTCCGGCGTGTGGGGAAAGCCTTGATAGCTCCGCGCGTTCGGATGAACGAGCACCGCGCCGGCTTCCATCGCCTTTAGCGGATCGAACACCGCGAGCAACTCCTCGTACTGGACGCGGACGGCGAGGGCTCCCTCTTCCGCGGCCTCAGGCGTGTCGGCGGCGACGACCGCCACCTTATCGCCGATGTACCGGACAACGTCCTCACAGAGGAGCGGCATGTCCCGAAGGACCCGTCCGGTGCGCTTGTTGGGAATGTTCGCACCGGTCAGAACCATACGGACGCCCGGGATGGCATACGCGGGCTTCGTATCGATCGAGATGATGCGGGCGTGGGGATGCGGGCTTCGGACGTTCGTCGCCCATAGCGTCCCTGGGGGTGTCACGTCGGCGGGATAGACCGCGGCGCCACTAACTTTTGCGGGGCCTTCGACACGCGGGACGGGCTTGCCGATCGTCTGAAAACTCGGGACCGCGACCATCGTGCCTCCCGCGCTCGAGTCATCTGGAGTAGCCCGAGGATACGGAAGCGCTCGACACGGTGTCAAAGCCAGTTTGACCGACCGGAGCGCTGCCCACTACGATCGTGGTGACTCTCCTCGATGTAAAGGAAACGACCTTGCCGCATTTCGGTCGACCTCGCTTTGCGTGGATCTCACCTCTCATGCTGATGATCGCCGTCGCGGCGTGTGCGGCGCCGACCGCTAGCCCCTCTCGTCAGCCTGCCAGTAACGACGGTCTGCCTAGCGCGACGCCGCCGTCACGAACGGTGGTCATGGCCATCCGTGTCGAGCCGGACAGCCTCGCCGCGAAGGGACCGCGCCAGGTTGGCGTGTCGCTGCATGCCACGAAGCGGCTGTTCAACGCCGAGCTGGACATCGAGGATCAGCGGGGCGAGCCGGTCCCCTACCTGGCGACCCAGGTTCCACAGCTCAACACCGACTCGTGGAAGGTTTTCCCCGATGGACGGATGGAGACGACCTGGAAGCTGAAGCCGAATCTCCGGTGGCACGATGGGACGGCGCTTTCGGCCGAGGACTTCGTGTTCGCTTGGCGCGTCTATCGGACACCAGACCTGGGCTATGCCAACTCGGCGCCCCTCAACCAGATGGAAGAGGTAGGCGCTCCGGACGCATCTACCGTGGTCGTGCGCTGGCTCCGCGCCTATCCTGACGCCAACCTCCTCGTAGAAGACGCTTTCCCGCCGCTCCCGCGACACGTCCTCCAGACGCCCTTCGAGGAGCAGTCTTTGGAGGCCTTCACGGCTCTCTCGTACTGGACCCGCGACTTCATTGGTCTGGGACCGTTCCGCCTCGACCGCTGGGAGCCGGGAGCGTTCATTGAAGCATCCGCGTTCGACGGTCACGTCCTGGGCGCGCCGAAGATCTCGCGGATGCGGATCATCTTCATCGGAGACACGAACACGACGCTCGCCAACCTGCTCTCCGGTGAGGTGCACGTGTCTGGCGATCTCTCACTCGGGTTCAGGCAGGCCGTCACGCTGAAGCGGCAGTGGGAGCCGCAGCAAGGCGGGGGCGTGATCCTTCACCCGAACCAATGGCGTGCGACCAAGTTCCAGCTCAGGCCCGACGTGGCGAATCCGCGGGCCATCCTGGACGTGCGAGTCCGCAAGGCAATCAGCCACGCAATCGACAAACAGGCCCTGAATGACAGCATTTATGAGGGGGAGGGCATCATCGCCGAGACGATGCTCGCTCCGATGGAGCCATTCTATCGCGCGGTCGAAAGCGCAATCGTGAAGTACGCTCACAACCCCCGGCTGAGTGAGCAGCTCATGAACGAGGCCGGCTTCCGCAAGGGCCCGGGAGACATGTTCGTCGGGCCGGATGGTCGGCTGGCTTTGGAGATCAAGACCAACGCCTCGGCGGAATTCGAGTCCGAGATGGCGGTGCTCGCCTCCCAGATGCGGCAGGCTGGGTTCGACACACAGGAGTCGGTTCTCCCGACTGCGCAATCGCAGGACCCACAGGTTCGGGCGAGCTTCCCGTCGATGTTCACCCACAGCTCCGGGTTGGGCATCCCCGCGGTCATCGACCAGGTCACCAACCGCATTCCGACTGCCGACAACCGCTGGAACGGCGGCAACCGCGGCGGCTGGTCGAACTTCGAATACGACCGTTTGGTGGAGACGTTCAACGGAACGCTCGATAGGACCGAGCGGGAGCGGCTTCTCGCCCAGATGATCAGGATCCATACCGACGAAGCCGCGTCAATTGGCGTGGTCTTTGCCACACAACCCTTGGCTCACGTAGCCGCGCTGCGCGGGCCGCAGATCGTGCCGCCGGGATCCGTCATCAACTGGGACGTCCACACCTGGCATTGGGCGGAGTAGGTCGAGCATGATATCTCTGGAGCAGGAGCTACTCGCCCGACGAGTGGTCTTCATCACCGGTCGTATCGATGGAGCACTGGCCTCGCGAGTCGCGGCGGAGCTCATGACGTTGGATGCGATGGACTCGACGCCGATCCACGTCTACGTCGACAGTACGGAAGGTACGCTCGACGCAGCGCTCGCCCTGATGGATACGATCGGTTTGGTCCACTCGCCGCTGTACACGCAGGCCCTTGGCTCCGTCTCAGGCGGCGCGGTAGGGGTCCTCGCCGTTGGCAGCCGGCGGTCTGCCGCGCCGCACGCGCTCATTCGACTGACCGAGCCCCCGGCGGAACTTACAGGGTCTTCGGGTAGTCTGGAATCGCAGCTCGAGCAGCAACGACGGCTCATTGATTCCTACAGGAGTCAGCTCTCGCAAGCGACGGGCCGGCCGCAAGACGAGATCGCGGAGGATCTACGGCAGGGTCGGGACTTGGATGCGCAAGAGGCGGTGACCTACGGGCTCATCGATACGATCGCCGCGCAAGGCCATCGTTAGCCATGAAACGAGTTGTTGGATAGACCCGTTTCGCGTGCCGCGGACGGGACGAGGAAGAGGGATTTTGGCGTGAGATACGAACCACGAAACATGGTGCCGATGGTCGTAGAGACCAGCAATCGGGGCGAGCGCGCCTACGACATCTACTCGCTGCTCCTGAAGGAGCGAATCGTCTTTCTCGGGAGCGGGATCGACGACCACGTCGCGAACCTGATCATCGCGCAGCTCCTCTTCCTGGAGCGTGAGGACGCGGAACGCGACATTCAGCTCTACATCCACTCCCCTGGTGGCAGCGTGACGGCGGGTTTGGCTATCTACGATACGATGCAGCTCATCCGCCCCGACGTTTCGACGATCTGCGTCGGCATGGCGGCGAGCATGGGCGCCGTGCTGCTGATCGGCGGCGCCGCGGGCAAGCGCTTCGCCCTGCCGAACTCCACGGTGATGCTGCACCAGGCGTCGGGTGGCTTCGAAGGGACAGCGGCAGACATCGAGATCCGCGCCCGCGAGGTCCTCCGGCTGCAGACGCGGCTGCGAGAGATCATCCAGCAACACACCGGCCAGCCGATGGAGCGCATCGCCTCGGATTCCGACCGTGACTTCTTCCTGAACGCCGACCAGGCCGTGGAATACGGCGCTGTGGACCGGGTCATCAGCAAGGGCGACATAACCCCTGCCGAAGGAAAGGCGAACGGCAAGGTGGCTGCGCCGCCGGCACCGAGTCCGAAGCGTTCGAGCTCTGCTGAGACCGGCACCAGCTAGTTCCCTCGGTCGAAATCCGCAGGGTCGCGACCGGCCTGCTCCGCATCCTTATCCGACGAGCGCTCAGGTCGGGGCAGCATGCTATCGTTCAGGCTTGATTAGGAGCGGGCCGTGTTCGACGTCGCGATCATTGGGGCGGGCATTGTAGGGCTGGCCGCTGCACGCGAGGTGCTGCTCCGTCGGCCTGATGCGTCCCTTACCGTCCTGGAGAAAGAGCCGGCCATCGGTCGGCACCAGACCGGGCACAACAGCGGCGTCATCCACTCCGGCATCTACTACACGCCCGGTTCGGTGAAGGCGAAGGCGTGCGTGGCTGGCGCTGCCGCAGTGAAGCGCTACTGCGAGGAGCGTGGCATCCCCTTCGACGAGTGCGGCAAGGTCATTGTTGCGACCGATGAGTCGGAGCTGCCTCGTCTCGAAGAGCTCCACAAGCGAGGCGAAGCGAACCGGGTGCCGGCATTGGAGCGAATCGGCCCCGAGCGGATCCACGAGCTCGAGCCCCACGTCGTCGGAATAGCTGGGCTATGGTCGCCCAAAACCGGCGTCGTCGACTACGGTCTCGTGGCTGCCGCGTACGCCGAGGACGTCCAGAAGATGGGCGGGACGGTCTCGACGAACCGGGCGGTGACCGGCATTCGTCACACGCCCAGCTCGGTCGTGCTCGAGACCACGGCGGGCGAGGTCGAGGCGCGCAAGGTCGTTGCGTGCGCCGGGCTGTACGCGGACCGGGTCGCGGCGCTCACCGGGGCTCCGCGTGACCCGCGCATCGTGCCCTTCCGCGGAGACTACTATGTGCTGCCCGCCGGCCGCGCCCACCTCGTACGGAGCTTGATTTACCCTGTCCCCGACCCGACGTTTCCGTTCCTGGGCGTCCACTTCACGCGCCGAATCGACGGCCAGGTGTGGCTCGGGCCCAACGCCGTGCTCGCCTTCGCGCGGCAGGGGTATCGACGGACGGATCTGGCGCCTGGGGACCTCTTCGAAGCGCTGGCATTCAGTGGGTTTCGGAAGCTCGCCACAAAGTACTGGCGCACCGGGATCGCGGAGATGTGGCGCGACTACAGTCGGAGCGCCTATCTGAAGTCGCTCCAGGTGTACATGCCCGAGCTGGTGCTGTCCGACCTGCTCCCTGGCCCATCCGGTGTCCGCGCCCAGGCGCTGGCCAGCGACGGCAAGCTGGTCGACGACTTCGTGGTGGACACCGCGGCGGGTGTGCTCCACGTGCGGAACGCGCCATCGCCCGCCGCGACAGCGTCACTCGCAATCGGGGCGATGATCGCCGATGCGCTGGAGCAGGCGGCCTAGTCCCTAGCTACTAGAATTGCCCGAGCTGTGCTGTTTGGAGGGTGAATCGTGCTTCTCGAAGACCGAGTGGTGATCGTAACGGGCGGCGGGCACGGGATCGGCCGCGCCTACGCGTTGGGCGTAGCGCGGGAGGGGGGCAAGGTCGTCGTGGCGGACATCGACGGCCAGGCGGCAGACACCGTTGCCGAGGAGATCGGTGGCGCCGGGGGCCAGGCGCTCGCGGTCCAGGCCGACGTCTCGAAGCTCGCGAGCTGTCAGGACATGACCAAGGCGACGCTCGACCGATTCGGCAAAGTCGACGGGCTCATCAACAACGCCGCGATCTTCTCGACTATCCCGATCACGCGGGCCGGCTTCCAGGACATCAGCGAGGAAGAGTGGGACCGGACCATGGACGTGAACGTGAAGGGCGTGTGGCTCTGTTGCCGCGCGGTGGCCCCGGCGATGCAGGAGCGCAAGCAGGGAAGCATCGTCAACATCTCGTCCAGCACAGTGCTCAACGGGAGCGCCACCCGCATCCACTACGTCGCGTCAAAGGCGGCGATTGTGGGATTCAGCCGCGTCCTGGCACGAGAGCTTGGCCCCGACAACATCCGCGTGAACACCATCGCGCCAGGGTCCACGCTGAGCGAGCTGAACCCCAGCGAGGCGACCCTCGAGCATCGACGGCGGGGCATCGGCGATCGGGCAATCCCCCGCGTCGAGCGCCCCGACGACCTCGTGGGAACGGCGCTCTACCTGCTGTCAGATCTGAGCAGCTTCGTCACGGGGCAGATGATCGTCGTAGGCGGCGGCGACTCGATGCATTAGGTTTATTTGCTGCCCATGGCAGAGATCCTTGAACCGCAACTTGCGCAAAGGGCGGTACTCTGTCTCAGGAGCGCTAGCTAGATTCCCCTGATTTTATCGGCGTGGATCTGGTTGAGGTGAGGCGCGGCGGCGTGTTGGTGATGAGCGGCCGGCCCCCGAGAAAACATTGGGAACTTCTGTTCTATACCGGAAGGGTACC
>Ga0080064_1000427_pt1 | contig 112126 bp, 101 predicted proteins | sample Subgrocontami54m_FD_69260 | JGI IMG/M metagenome (GOLD analysis project Ga0080064, IMG submission 69260) | Subsurface groundwater microbial communities from S. Glens Falls, New York, USA - GMW46 contaminated, 5.4 m (SPADES assembly) (version 2) ...
ATTGCACTTCACCGTGCGAGAAAGTAGGTCAACGCCAGACTCCCCTTGTAAAACCCCCTCAAGCCCATAACTTGAGGGGGTTTTTTTATGTGCGAGTCGGGAGGCTTGTGCAGTTTCTGTTAATGGTAAAATTGTGTAATGAAAATTTCTTTCCTTGAGTTTGAGCAGCCTATTGCCGAAGTTGAATCAAAAATTGAGCAATTACGTTTTGTTCAAGATGATTCTGCGGTAGATATTTCCGAAGAAATATCTAAAGTTGAGGCTAAAAGTAAAAAGCTAACCAAAGATATCTATGCGAAGTTAACGCCGTGGCAGTGCGCCATGGTTGCTCGCCATCCTAATCGCCCTTATACCCTTGATTATTTGAGCAGTATATTTACTGATTTTGAAGAGTTGCATGGTGATCGCAGCTCGGCCGAAGACGCTGCCATTGTTGGTGGTATGGCCAGATTTAATGGCCAGTCTTGTATGGTCATTGGCCACCAAAAAGGTAGAGATACCAAAGAAAAAATTACCCGTAACTTTGGTATGCCTCGTCCGGAAGGCTATCGTAAAGCGTTGCGATTAATGCGCATGGCTGAAAAATACCAGTTACCCATTTTTTCATTTATTGATACTCCGGGAGCGTATCCTGGAATTAGTGCCGAGGAGCGAGGACAGTCGGAAGCTATTGGCCGCAATCTCTTGGTCATGGCTGAGCTTGAAGTGCCAATCATCGCAACAGTTATTGGTGAAGGGGGTTCTGGTGGGGCGTTAGCTATTGCTGTGGCAGATACGGTGATGATGCTGCAATACTCAACTTATGCTGTAATTTCTCCAGAAGGCTGTGCCTCTATTCTTTGGAAAAGCGCAGATCGTGCCGGTGATGCGGCAGATGCCATGGGAATAACTGCACAACGGTTGAAGTCACTAGGGCTGATTGATCGAATCATAAATGAGCCCCTTGGTGGAGCACATCGCGATCATGAAGAGGCCTCGAAAGCGCTGAAAATAAGCCTACAGGAGGAATTAAGTCAATTGTCAAAATTATCTATTCCGGAGCTTGTCGAAAGGCGCTTCGAGCGGCTGATGAGCTATGGTCGATTCAAGGAACAAGTCGTTCAATAAGGGAGTCGAGGCTACCCTGACGAGTATTCTGATTCGTCATGATCTAAAAGGCCAGGCTTTAACTGTTGCTTATTCGGGTGGTTTGGATTCAACTGTTTTACTTTGCGCACTGAAGAGCATTGCGCCTTTGCTGGATTTGCATCTCACCGCAGTTCATGTGCACCATGGGTTAAGCAAAAATGCAGACGAGTGGTCCGACCACTGCGTACAGACCTGTGCCCGGCTAGGTATTGATTTGTCTGTTATTGATGTCTTCGTTAAACCTGAGCTTGGCGAGGGAATTGAGGCAGCCGCAAGAAAAATACGGCTTGATGCCTTGTTGGCGCATTCATCAGGGCGGGTATGTATGGCGCATCATGCAGATGATCAGGCAGAAACTGTTCTGCATAATTTGCTACGTGGGTCTGGCTTGAGAGGGGCCGGGGGTATTCCCGTGCTGCGCGGGCGCGTACTTCGCCCATTTCTCGAACTACCAAAAGAATCCCTGCTTGAGTATGCAGCAGAGCATCAATTGGAATGGGTGGAGGACGAGAGCAATAAAGATCGCTACTTCACGCGCAATTATTTACGCCACGAGGTTGTGCCTATCCTCAAGGCACGTTTTCCTAAAGCAGTGGAGCAGCTGTCTATTGCTGCAAAGCGATTTTCAGATGCCCAGGTTTTATTGGATGATCTGGCCTTGCTGGATTTAAAAAAAGATCAGTTTTTGTTTCCTCTTGAAACAAGTTTATTGCGTGAATTGACAGAAATTCGAGCGAGGAACTTGATGCGTTCGCTGTTAAGCGGTAATAAAGTTCAATTGCCTGATGAGCGACGGCTCAATGAGTTTGTCCGGCAAGTCCGAACGGCATCGAATGATCGGCATCCGAGCATTGAAACGCCAACTTATCGACTGTGGGTTGTGGCAAGCGAGCTTCATTTTGCAAAGAAAGTTTAAACACAGCAAAAGGCACTCGAAAGCCGCGGGAATGCCAGGAAATATGCGATAAAATAATAAGTTATTGTTGTTAATCACCCACCACTGGAGAATGTTATGGCTGTAGAGCGTACCCTTTCAATTATCAAACCTGATGCAGTAGCCAAGAATGTAATCGGCGAGATTTATTCCCGCTTTGAGAAGAACGGGCTGAGGGTCATTGCTGCCCGTATGCATCACCTGTCACGCCAAGAGGCGGAAGGTTTTTATGCCGTTCATAAAGCGCGCCCGTTTTTTAATGATCTCGTTTCATTCATGATTTCCGGTCCCGTCATGGTACAGGCACTCGAAGGTGAGAATGCTGTACTCAATCATCGGCAGTTGATGGGTGCCACGGATCCCAAAAAGGCTGAGCCTGGCACCATTCGTGCCGATTTTGCTGACAGCATTGATGCCAATGCGGTGCATGGTTCGGATGCAGCTGAAACAGCTGCTGTTGAAATTGCCTATTTCTTCCCTGCGATGAGCGTTTACTCACGCTAATTTGTCATGGCAGTTAATCTCCTCGATTTCGATGCAGAAAGTATGACGGCATGGTTTTCTCAGCAAGATGAGAAGCCTTTTCGTGCCCGTCAAGTTTTGCGCTGGATGCATCACTTTGGGGAGGGTGATTTTAACAAGATGAGCGATCTTGCAAAATCGCTCCGCGAGAAATTGCTGGCCCGTGCTACCGTCATGCCACCGCCGATTATTAGCGATCAATTATCTGACGATGGGACGCGCAAGTTCTTGTTCGATGTGGGTAATGGCAATGCGGTGGAAACAGTTTTCATTCCAGAAGGTCAGCGAGGTACGCTGTGTATTTCATCGCAAGCCGGTTGTGCGCTTGCCTGTGTATTTTGTTCTACCGGACGGCAGGGATTTAACCGAAATTTAACGACAGCTGAAATTATCGGCCAGGTATGGCAGGCAAATCGGGCCTTGGGCCATGATCCTGCGGGAGATCGCGTCATCAGCAATATCGTGATGATGGGTATGGGTGAGCCTTTGACTAATTTTGAAAATCTCATTCCTGCCTTGCAGCTCATGCTGGATGACAACGCCTATGGCTTATCGCGGCGACGGGTTACCGTTTCCACCTCAGGCATTGTTCCGGCAATGGATCGTCTGGCTCAGGCATGCCCTGTCGCGTTGGCGGTTTCTCTGCACGCGCCAACGGATGGTCTGCGTGACAAGTTGGTGCCTATCAATCGCAAGTATCCATTGGCTGAATTGCTAGCCGCATGCCGACGCTATTTGCAGTATGCCCCGCGTGACTTTATAACTTTTGAATATGTCATGCTGGATGGCGTCAATGATCGCGATGAAGATGCGCGCGCCTTGCTGCATTTAGTGCGTGACGTGCCTTGTAAATTCAATCTGATTCCCTTTAATCCCTTTCCGAACTCCGGTTTTCGCCGCTCATCGGTTGACCGAGTACGCCGCTTTTCTTCTCTGCTAAGCGAAGGGGGTCTGGTGACTACAACGCGGAGAACGCGAGGCGATGATATTGATGCGGCATGCGGCCAGCTGGCCGGCAAGGTGCTGGATAAATCAAAGCGCACATTGCGCTCCGCAACGATCGCAGTGAGTGCTTTTCCAAAAACGGAGATAATTCAATGAGCGGGTTAAAGCATTTATTGTTGGGCACACTATTGGGCTCTCTCATTATGATTGCCGGGTGCACTGCAACAGGGACGAGTCCGGCGGCGATGGGAGAAGGCGCTGAGCAAGCAGTATCCGAGCGCGCACCAAGAAATGAAATCCAACAGCGCGCTAAAGTACATACTGAGCTTGGCTCGCTTTATTTGTTTGATGGCCGTGCGGCGGTTGCACTGGAAGAAGCGCGCATCGCGCTCTCTGCGGACCCGAGCTATGCCCCCGCTTACAACTTGCTTGGCCTCACTCACATGGCGCTCAACGAGCCGCACATGGCAGAAGAAAACTTCGTAAAAGCACTGCGTTTAGCACCGGGCGACCCTGAAATAAATAATAATTTTGGCTGGTTTTTGTGCCAGAACGGTCGAGCGAAAGAAGCGATGGCTTATTTTGTGGCCTCAGCCAGAAACCCGCTTTACTCCACGCCGACCAAACCGAATACCAATGCCGGTATCTGTGCGATTCAGCTCAAGGACGACAAGGCCGCTGAAGGTTATTTGCTCGAGGCGTTACGCTTGGCATCGGACAATACTCAGGCCATGTTTTGGCTAAGTAACTTGTCTTACCGACAGGGGCAATATGCTGAGGCTAAGCGGTGGATGTCCGAGATTGAAAGGATTCATGAGCTGAACGCAGAACTCACGTGGTTATCTTTGCGTATTGAGCGAAAATTAGGCAATCGCGAAGCGGAAGCCCGCCTCGCAGGGCGGCTGCGTAAACGTTTTGCAAACTCTCCTGAGCAGCGACTGCTTGCCCAAGGGGTGTACGAATGAGTGAAGGTTTGCCGCAGCCGCCATTGACTGATATTTCCACTGCAGATGTTTCCGCGGGAGGGTGGTTGCCGGGCGCTGTATTGCGTGCGGAACGAGAAAGCCGTGGTTTAACGATGGAGGCTGTTGTCCAGGCGACACGCTTTAGTGTGCGGCAGGTTGATGCATTGGAACGGGATGACTATGCCAGCTTGCCGGGCATGACTACTGTACGGGGTTTTGTGCGGAGTTATGCCAAATACCTTCAACTGGATGTTACGCCTTTGCTGGATGCACTTGATTCGGTCGCGCCGCTATCCCTGCCGGAAGTTCGTCGGCCGGCCAATATGGGAGAGGCCAAGCCCAGGATAAGTGCGCTACGGCGTGCGGCGACCTATTTTTTCGTGGTATGTGTTGCGACTATCTTGATGTTGACAGTTTATGGCTATGTGATACAGCAAGCACCGCAATCAATGCCGTTAGCGCTGAATTCGCCACAAAATAATCAGTCTGTTCAAGTTCTGCCGACCATGCCAACCGATAGTCCTTCAGCTGTCTCTGCGGGGCCGTCTGTCGAGCCAGCGACACTCGTACCGCTAGCTGACTCTGGGTCAGCTGTGGTGGGCGTTCCCGCCACAAGTGCTGTTTTGCCGGCCGCGGTGAAAGACATTCCCGCTGGGATGGCAGGTAATCCAGCTGTCGTCGCAGTTTTACCCCCAGTGCCCGCTTTAAGTGTGACGTTTGATGGTTCGTCATGGATTGAAGCTCGCGATGCCACGCAGAAGGTGGTTTTAAGCGGGGAATTTTCCGCAGGTGTGACTCAAAAAGTCGAGGGCAAGCCGCCATTTCAGCTGTGGGTGGGCAAGGCTTCTGCCGTGCGTGTGTTTTCCGGTGAGCGCAGCATTGATTTGCAGCCCTTTACCCGTGCTGGCGTGGCGAGACTGACCGTCGAATGAGCGCAGCACAACCACTCCATTTTCCGCGACGCATGTCTCGGCATGTCCACGTTGGAAAAGTCGGCGTTGGTGGTACGGCGCCGATTGTCGTTCAATCGATGACCAATACCGATACCCAAGATGTATTCGCAACCGCGATGCAGGTGGCGCAGCTCGCGCGTGCTGGTTCTGAGCTGGTGCGCATTACGGTGAATACGCGCGAGGCAGCTGCGGCCGTACCGAAAATTCGCGAACGGCTTGCGCAACTGAATGTGGATGTCCCCTTGATTGGCGATTTCCATTTCAACGGGCATAAATTGCTCACGGAATATCCGGCCTGTGCAGAAAGTCTGGCAAAGTTGCGCATTAATCCGGGTAATGTAGGCAAAGGGTTGAAGCGTGATGAGCAGTTTGCTCAGCTGATCGAGATTGCCTGCCGCTTTGATAAACCCATTCGCATTGGTGTGAATTGGGGGAGCCTGGATCAAGCACTGCTTGCTCGCATCATGGACGAAAATGCGCGCCGCGCTGAACCTAAAAACGCTGTTGAAATCATGCGTGAAGCGATGGTAGCTTCCGCTCTGGAATCCGCTGTCCAAGCGGAATCCCTGGGACTGGCGGGCGATCATATTATTTTGTCGTGCAAAGTTTCTGGCGTGCAAGACTTGATTGCCGTTTATCGCGACTTGGCTAGGCAGTGCGATTACCCGCTGCACCTGGGGTTGACCGAAGCGGGCATGGGCAGCAAAGGCATTGTGGCTTCGACTGCTGCATTAGCAGTGTTGTTGCAAGAAGGCATAGGTGACACGCTGCGCGTTTCACTAACGCCTGAACCCAACGGCGACCGCACGCGCGAAGTGATCGTTGCCCAGGAGATTCTGCAAACCATGGGGCTGCGTGCTTTCACTCCTTTGGTCGCAGCTTGCCCGGGATGTGGACGCACCACCAGTACGGTATTTCAAGCGCTGGCGCAGGACATCCAAACCCATGTGCGCAAGCGCATGCCGGACTGGAAGATGCAGCGTATCGGCGTGGAAAACATGACGCTCGCGGTGATGGGCTGTATCGTCAATGGCCCGGGCGAGAGCAAACAAGCCAATATCGGCATCTCCCTTCCCGGTACGGGCGAAGATCCCGTAGCACCCGTCTATATCGATGGCGAGCGCGTCGTGACGCTGCGCGGCGAAAATATCGCGGCTGAGTTTCGGCAACTGGTTGATGACTATGTTGCACGTACCTATCCCCCGCGCATCTGAAATCGAACGATGAGCCAGACCCTGCAAGCCATTCGTGGCATGAACGATATATTGCCCGCAGATGCCGAGCTGTGGGAGCAGTTTGAAGAGACGATACGCGACTGGCTGCGTGCCTATGGCTACCGGCCCATTCGCATGCCGATGGTCGAACCGACGGGGCTGTTTCATCGTGCCATTGGTGAAGTCACTGACATTGTTGAAAAGGAAATGTATTCCTTCGTCGATGCACTCAATGGCGAGCAACTCACGTTGCGTCCCGAGGGCACGGCCTCCTGTGTGCGGGCGGCGATACAGCATAATTTGTTGTACGAAGGCCCCAAACGCTTGTGGTACATGGGCCCCATGTTTCGGCATGAGCGCCCGCAAAAAGGCCGTTATCGCCAATTTCATCAAGTGGGCGTCGAAGCCATGGGGTTTGCTGGCCCGGATATTGACGCTGAGCAAATTGCGATGTGCGCAAGGCTGTGGGATGACCTTGGCTTGCAAGGCATTCGTCTGGAAATTAACTCATTGGGGCAGAGCGAAGAGCGTGCGCGGCATCGTGCCGATCTGATTGCTTATTTTTCCGGTCATGCGGCGTTGCTGGATGCGGACGCACAGCGGCGCTTGCACACTAACCCGCTGCGCATTCTGGATACGAAAAATCCGGCGATGCAGGATTTGGTTAGTGGCGCACCGCGGCTGCTCGATTATCTCGGCGAAGCATCGCTCAAGCATTTTGAGGGCGTGCAGCAACTGCTTAAAGATGTCGCCATTCCCTACCGCATTAACCCGCGCCTGGTGCGCGGGCTGGATTATTACAATGGTACCGTGTTCGAGTGGGTCACCGATGAGCTGGGTGCGCAGGGTACGGTCTGTGCGGGCGGACGCTATGACGGCCTGCTTGAACAACTCGGCGGCAAGTCGACACCCGCCTGTGGGTTTGCCATGGGCATTGAGCGCCTGTTGGCGTTGTGGCAGGATCAGGGCCATCGGCATGAAACGCCGGCGCCTGACGCATATCTGGTGCATCAAGGTGAGGCGGCTGGGCGATTTGCGTTCCGCATCGCCGAACACTTGCGCAGTAGTGGCTATGCTATTCAGCTACATTGTGGCGAGGGCAGTTTTAAATCACAAATGAAAAAAGCCGATGCTTCTGGCGCGCCGTTAGCGCTAATAGTCGGCGATGATGAGACGGCGGCAAATGCCGTGAGCGTCAAACAATTGCGTGAACCTATGGCTTCTTTAGCGGCCTCTGCCCTGCCGCCCGTTTCACAGGTACGTGTGCATTTTGATGAGCTTGCCGATCACCTCGGCGAAGTTCTTTTTACGACGGAAGACGATTTTACGGAAAACAATCATGGCAACTTATGATCTTGAAGAGCAGGAACAACTCGCTGAACTGAAAACCTGGTGGCAGCAATACGGCAACCGCATTACTAGCATTGCCGTGGCGCTCGCGCTGGCGGTAGCAGCCTGGCAAGGGTGGCAGTGGTGGCAGCACCAACAATCTGCTAAAGCGTCAGCGATTTATTCTGGCTTGCAGCAAGCGGCCGAACAAAAAGATACGAAACGGGTAAAAGAGTTGGCTGGCGAGTTGATCGAAAAGTATTCTGGCACCAGCTATGCCGGCATGGGTGCGCTGATTGCGGCACGTATTCAGGTCGATCAAGGCGATTCTAAAAATGCGCGTGTACAGCTGGCCTGGGCGGCCGACCACGCAAACGACATCGGCCTGCGTGCATTGGCGCGCCTGCGGTTGGCCACGGTTCTGCTCGACGAAAAGTCTTACGATGAAGCGCTTAAACAGCTGGTTGTTGAACCGCCTGCGCCTTTCGCCGCGCGCTATGCGGATGTTCGCGGCGATATCTATGTTGCCCAAGGCAAACCTGCCGAGGCAGCCAAGTCGTATGACGATGCGCTAGCCAGGATCGATGCGGCAGCAAAAGCCGAGGAGGTTGCGCGGCATCAGGCTTATCGCGAGCTGGTACAAACCAAACGTGATGCACTGGGAGTTTCTCAATGAGGGCATTCTTGAAGCCCTTGCGCTGGTTTGGGCAGATTGGATCATTGAGTCGCTGGCCCGTATTGGGGTTCGGTGCCACGCTTTTGTTGAGTGGCTGTGTTTCGCTGGATAGTCTGAACAGGCTGAATCCCTTTGATAGCAGTGCCCCCAAAGTGAAATTAAAAGAGCTGCCTGCGCTTGATTTCAAGGCGGATCCGCGCAACCTTTGGCAGGCAAACATTGGCAATGCGAGTAGTTATAGCTTGGCCCCGGCGGTGGTTGCGGGGAGTGTTTATGCCGCTGCCGCCGATGGCAGCCTGGCGCGGTTTGATGAAGGTAAACAAGTTTGGCGCGTGGCAACGGGGCAGACCATATCGGGTGGTGTTGGCACCGATGGGAAATTAGTTGTGGTCGGTACGGCTAAAGGCGAGGTGCTGGCGTTTGATGCAGTTTCAGGTAAGGAATCCTGGAAGGTTCGCGTGAGCTCGGAAGTGTTAGCTCCGCCTTCATTGGCGGATGGCCTGGTGATCGTGCGTTCGGGCGACTCGCGCGTGGTTGGCCTGGAGGCCGCCGACGGCAAGCGCCGCTGGATGTATCAGCGGAATATTCCTGCGCTGTTATTGCGCTCATATGCCAGTGCGCTGAATACGGGAAAGCTAACCTATGTTGGGTTTCCAGGGGGCAAGCTCGTGGCGCTGGCTAATACCAACGGTGCCGCTGCATGGGAAGCCACTGTGGCGACACCGAAAGGGGCCACTGAGTTAGAGCGCATCACGGACGTGATGAGTGCTCCCGTGATGGAAGGTAATGCTGTGTGCGCGGTTGCCTATCAGGGCCGGGTCGCTTGCTTTGACGCCAGTAGCGGCAATAACTTGTGGTCGCGTGAGATGTCGTCCATTGCTGGCCTGGACATGGACAGCAAACAGGTGTACATCACCGATACGAAAGGCTTGGTGTCTGCGCTGGATAAAGACAGCGGAGCGAGTGTCTGGCAGCTCGACAAGCTGGTGACACGCAGTCCCACTCGGCCATTGGCCTTGGGTGAGGTCGTTATTGTGGCCGATAGCCAGGGTTTAGTACATGCATTGCGCAGTGATAACGGCAACCTTGTGGGCCGGACAAAAACAGATGGGAGCGCGATTCGTACGGATCCTGTGCGATCTTCCACCGGGTTTGTGGTGCAAACGATTAATGGGGGTATTTATGCCATGGCGGTACGTTAATCGATGAAACCTACTCTGGTTATTGTTGGCCGGCCCAATGTGGGCAAGTCAACGCTTTTCAACCGCTTGACGCGTTCACGCGATGCCTTGGTTGCCGACCAGCCGGGCCTGACGCGAGATCGGCATTATGGTCACGGGCGCTTAGGGAGCAAGCCTCATCTGGTCGTGGATACCGGCGGGTTCGAGCCGCAAGCCAAAGAAGGCATCGTGCACGAAATGGCGCGTCAGGCCGAAGCGGCGATTGCAGAAGCCGATATGTTGTTGTTTGTCGTCGATGCGCGCGCGGGGCTGACGCCACAGGATATGGTGATAGCGGATTTGCTGCGACGTAGTGGCCGGCCTGTGTTGTTGGCCGTCAATAAGGGCGAGGGCATGGATCGTGCCGTTGTCAGCGCTGAATTCTATGAGTTGGGTTGCGGGGCGCCCTGCGTGATTTCTTCCGCACATGGCGATGGTGTGCGCGAACTGGTTGAGCTGGCGCTAGCCTCTTTCCCTGACGAGGCCGATGCTGGCGACCCTGCGGCGGCAGGCCCCCGAGTCGCAATCGCTGGGCGCCCCAATGTGGGCAAGAGCACGCTGGTCAATACCTTGCTTGGCGAAGAGCGTGTCATCGCATTTGATATGCCGGGCACCACGCGCGATGCGATTGAAATTTCTTTTGAGCGCAATGGCAAGACTTATACCTTGATTGATACCGCAGGATTACGGCGCAAGGGGCGGGTGTTTGAAGCCATTGAAAAGTTTTCCGTCATAAAAACCCTGCAAGCGGTCGAAGAAGCCAATGTTGTCGTGCTGATGGTCGATGCCAGCCAGGATATCTCCGATCAAGATGCCCATATTGCCGGATTTTGCGTGGAGGCCGGGCGCGCCCTGGTGGTTGCCGTCAACAAATGGGATGCGATTGATTCCTACCACCGGGAACGGGTTAAGGAATCCATTGAGCATAAGCTTAATTTTCTAGGCTTTGCGCATGTGCATTACATCTCTGCCAGCAAGGGGCAGGGCATAGGCGGTGTTTTAGCTTCCGTCGATAAAGCCTATGCCGCGGCGATGGCGAAAATGGCGACGCCTAAGCTCACCCGGGTACTCATCTCGGCGGTTGAAAAGCAGACGCCGCCACGGCATGGCTTGTTTCGTCCCAAGCTGCGCTATGCGCATCAAGGCGGCAGCAACCCGCCGATTATCGTGATTCATGGCAACATGCTCGAACACATCCCCGCCTCATACACGCGCTTTCTTGAGCGCTACTTTCTTGAGGCGTTCAAGCTGCAAGGCACGCCCTTGCGGATTCAATACAAAAGCTCTAAAAATCCGTTTGCCGATGAACGGTAACGGCTGAAAAGTCGGCGCTGCTGGCACGGCGCGGAAAAATCGTTTACATTGTTCACTTAAACAACCCGAATCACCTAAAGGATGCAACCATGAGTAATAAAGGGCAAATGTTACAAGACCCGTTTTTGAATATTTTGCGTCGCGAGCACGTTCCTGTTGCTGTCTATTTAGTCAATGGCATTAAATTGCAAGGACAAATTGACTCTTTCGATCAGTATGTGGTGTTGCTGAAAAATACCGTGACCCAAATGGTCTATAAGCACGCCATATCAACGATCGTGCCTGTGCGCGCAATAGATCTGTCGCTTGAGGCTGATGCGCCTGATTGATGCGCCTCGGGATGGGTGTCGTCCCCACTGTTGCGCCAGCTTGCCTGCTGGATACCCTGATCATTGATGTTTGATCGCCCTGCCAGCGGTGAAAATGCCGTGCTGGTTCAGCTTGATTTTGGCACAAGCGACTACGCCGAGCGTTTGTCTGAGTTTCATCTACTGGCTGAAAGTGCCGGTGCCAAGCCACTTGCCGTCGTCACCGGCAAGCGTGCGCGGCCCGATCCGGCGGTGTTCGCAGGCAAAGGGAAAGTGGCTGAGATCGCAGAACTAGTGCGTATTAACGAGGCAGCGGTCGTGTTATTCAACCATGAACTGTCGCCCGCACAGCAACGCAATTTAGAGCGTGAGTTGCAATGCCTGGTCATTGACCGGAGCAGCCTTATCCTGGATATTTTTGCGTTGCGTGCCAAAAGTCATGAAGGCAAATTGCAAGTTGAGCTCGCGCAATTGCAGCACATGGCAACGCGCCTGGTGCGCGGCTGGACTCATCTCGAACGTCAAAAAGGCGGTATTGGGCTGCGTGGCCCGGGTGAAAAACAACTTGAAACCGATCGTCGCCTGCTGGGCCGGCGCGTTGCTTTGTTAAAAGAGCGGCTCAAGCAGCTTGAGCGCCAACGTGCTGTTCGTCGCAAGTCACGCCAGCGGCCAGCAGTTTTATCGGTATCGCTCGTCGGTTATACCAACGCGGGTAAAAGCACGTTGTTCAACGCTTTAACCAAGACAGATGGGTACACGGCAAACCAACTGTTTGCAACGCTGGATACAACCTCTCGGCAGTTATATGTGGAAGGTGCAGGCCAGATTGTGTTGTCTGATACAGTGGGTTTCATCCGCGATTTGCCACATTCATTGGTGGCTGCATTTCAATCTACCCTGGAGGAAACCGCGCAGGCTGACTTGTTATTGCATGTGGTGGATGCGGCCAGCGCAGATCGAGACCAGCAAATGGCCGCAGTTAATCAGGTGTTAGCCGAGATTGGTGCCGCCGATGTGCCTCAGTTGGTCGCGTGGAACAAGATTGATCTTACAGCGGCAAGTCCGGGGCTTCTAGAGGAGGGATGTGGTAACATTTCTGCCGTTCGACTAAGCGCAAAAACAGGCGAAGGCTTGCCGTTCTTGCGCCATGCGCTAGCCGAGTTTTCATATGCCCATCGGGTGTCGGATGCATCCAGGCCAGAGATCGATATGCTGGCTGACGATACGATGGCACCATGATTTTAATTTTTCCCTATACCTCATCTAGCCGCAGCAACCAGATACTGCGCTAAACTAAATTAACGGAGCTATTTCACTGTGATAACCGGTATTTTGATGTCGCTTAACGATCATGGCTGGGGTAATAAGCCTGAGAGCGGAAAAGGCGGAGATAAACAAGGGCCGCCTGACTTGGAAGATTTATGGCGCGACATAAATCGCCGTCTATCCGGCGTTTTTGGCAATAAAAATTCAGCGCAACGTGGCCAAAATGGCAGCAACGGTCCGAATGGACCGGGTAGTGGCAACAGTGGCGTACCCAGCTTCAGTCCGAAACAGTTTGGCGGCGGCCTGGGCATCATTGCGGCGTTGGTCGCTGTAGTGTGGCTGGGCAGCGGTTTTTACACGGTAGACGCATCGCAGCGCGGTGTGGTGCTGCAATTCGGTGCGTTCAAAGAAACCACCGAGCCGGGGCTTCGCTGGCGCTTACCGTGGCCAATTGAATCTCACGAGGTGGTCAATCTGACGGGCGTACGAACAGTCGAAATTGGCTATCGGGGCACAGAAAAAAACAAGGTGCCGCAAGAAGCGCTCATGCTGACAGACGATGAAAATATTGTGAGCGTGCAATTTGCCGTGCAGTATTTGTTAAAAGACCCCAAAGCCTACTTGTTTAAAAACCGTAATCCCGATGATGCGGTGACGCAAGCAGCGGAAACAGCAATTCGCGAGATTGTTGGCAAAAGCAAAATGGATTTTGTATTGTACGAAGGACGCGATCAGATTGCGGCAAATACGCAAAAGCTGATTCAGGAAATTCTCGACCGCTATGAGACAGGTATCCAGATACGTTCGGTCAGTATGCAGGGTACCCAACCGCCCGAGCAGGTACAGGCGGCGTTTGATGATGCGGTTAAAGCCGGGCAGGATCGTGAGCGGGCCAAGAACGAAGGCCAAGCTTATGCCAATGATGTCATTCCGCGTGCGCGTGGTACGGCTTCCCGCCTGACGGAAGAATCCAATGGCTATAAGCAGCGCATCATTGCCACAGCCGAAGGCGATGCATCGCGCTTCAAGCAAATTCTTGTCGAATATAAAAAGGCGCCTGAAGTCACGCGTAGTCGCATGTATCTGGATACCGTGCAGCAGGTCTATGCCAATACCAGTAAGGTGATGATTGATGCCAAGGGGTCCGGTAATTTGTTGTATTTACCACTGGATAAACTGATGCAAGCGGCGGCGGGTGTGGCTGTTACGCCAACGGAGGAGGCAGCAAGCGCTCCGCGCGGCGTGCCACCAGCGCCGACTATTGCCGCGCCACCGCAGCTTGAGCGCACAGCGCCAGGCGATGGTCGCTCGCGAGAAACAATGCGCTCGCGGGAACGAGGGGAACGCTGATGCAACGCTCATTATCTTTTATCGCGACACTTTTCTTTGGCTTGCTGGTGCTCGCTTCAATGACTATCTTTACGGTAGATCAACGCCAGTATGCGATTATTTTTCAGCTGGGTGAAGTCAAGTCGGTGATTTCCGAGCCTGGTCTGGTTTTTAAATGGCCCATGATTCAGAATGTCCGTTTTTTTGATAAGCGCATCTTGACGCTTGATTCGGCGGAGCCAGAGCGTTTTCTGACGGCTGAAAAAAAACCGGTGCAGGTGGACTCTTTCGTTAAATGGCGCATCCACAATGTGAAGCAATACTATATTTCCGTGGGTGGCGATGAGGCGGTGGCGAAAACCCGGCTGATGCAAACAGTCAATTCAGGTTTGCGTGAAGAGTTTGGTCGGCGCACGGTGCACGATGTCGTTTCGGGTAAGCGCGAAAGCATCATGGTTGAGGTGCAAAAAAAGGCCGATGCGGACATGCGTGCCATTGGCGTGGAAATTGTTGATGTGCGCCTCAAGCGTGTGGACTTGCCGCCAGAAGTTTCTGAATCGGTTTACCGTCGCATGGAAACCGAGCGCAAGCGGGTAGCGAATGAATTGCGATCGCAAGGTGCTGCCGATTCGGAAAAAATCCGTGCGAATGCGGACCGGCAAAGCGAGATTATCATTGCCGAGGCCTATCGCGATGCGCAGCAGATCAAAGGCCAGGGGGATGCTAAAGCCGCCTCGATTTACGGGCAGGCCTTTGGTGCCAATCCTGAGTTCTATTCTTTCTATCGTAGCCTGGAGGCTTATCGTGCCAGTTTCAAAAACAAGAGCGATTTGCTGGTCATCGAACCGAATTCCGAATTCTTCAAATATCTGAAGAATAGCGGGCGTGGAAAGTAGTCAGGCGTAGCGACTGTAGGCCATGTACAAGACATTGTTACTTGCTTTTGCGTTGATGCTGCTCATCGAGGGTTTGCTGCCATTTTTGGCACCACACGTCTGGCGTGACACGTTTCGTCGATTGACTGAATTGGCCGATGGTCAAATTCGGTTTATTGGCTTGTCATCAATGGTGCTTGGCTTAATCTTATTGATCTTATTTCGTTAATCAGTATGGGAAATCGTCGCTGGCTGTTGCCTGAGTCAATCGAGGATGTGCTGCCGCGCGAGGCGGAGCACATCGAAGCCCTGCGGCGCCGTCTCTTGGATGAATTTTCCAGCTATGGTTACGACTTGGTTATGCCGCCAATGCTCGAATTTGTTGAGTCATTGTTGCCTGGCAACCGCAGCGATCTTGATCTGCGCACTTTTAAACTGGTGGATCAGATCTCTGGCCGCAGCATGGGCGTGCGTGCCGACATCACGCCGCAGGCTGCGCGCATTGATGCGCATATGCTCAATCGCTGCGGAGTCACGCGGCTTTGTTACTGTGGTAGCGTATTGCATACCCTGCCAGCGTCGTTTGCTGCCACGCGTGAACCCATGCAAATTGGCGCCGAACTCTACGGGCATAGCGGGCTGGAGGCGGATATTGAAATCGTCGGGTTGTTAGCCTCGGCCTTGAGCTTGTGTGATATTCAAACCGTGCGGCTTGATTTTGGTCACGCGGCTATCTTCAATGCACTGATCGAGCCTGCAAGTCTTCCTGCAGAGCTCGGGCAGGAGGTATTCAGTGCGCTACAAGGTAAAGATATTCCGGCATTGCGCGAGTTGCTGGCCGCTACTGCCGAGCCATTGCGTTCTGCTTTATTAACTCTGCCTGATTTACAAGGGGATGCGCGTGTGCTGAGCGAGGCCGCACAGCGTTTGCCCGCATTGCCAGCGATTACCGCAGCCCTGAGTGATTTACAGCGCATGGCGCATAGCTTGGGCGATTTGTCCATCGGGTTTGATTTAGCCGATCTGCGCAGCTACAACTACCATACGGGCGTGGTCATGGCGGCTTATTGTGCAGGCAGTGCGGGTGCATTGGCGCTGGGTGGGCGATATGATGGATTGGGTGCCGCTTACGGGCGTGGGCGTCCCGCGACGGGGTTTTCCATGGATTTACGCGAGATTGCGCGCCTGGCTCCGAATGGCAAACGGCGTGGTGGCGTGCTGGTGCCCTGGCCGGAAAATGATGCGGTGCATGCTGAAGTGAAGCGTTTGCGCAGTGCAGGCGAGCGTGTGGTATTTGCCTTGCCGGGACACGAAGGCTCCTGGCGGGAATCAGATTGTGATCGGGCGCTTGTTTTGCGCGCGAATGAATGGATCGTTGAACCTCTGAAAGAAGATTGAAATGGCCAGAAATGTTGTAGTTATCGGGACGCAGTGGGGCGATGAAGGCAAGGGCAAGATCGTCGATTGGCTGACGGATCATGCTGACGGCGTGGTGCGCTTTCAGGGTGGACACAATGCGGGCCACACTTTGGTCATCGGGGGTAAAAAAACCGTGTTGCATCTAGTCCCTTCCGGCATTTTGCGCCCTGGGGTTACGTGCTACATCGGCAATGGCGTCGTGCTGTCACCCGATGCCTTGCTTAAAGAATTGGACGAGCTCAAAGCGGCAGGCATTGATGCGGAATCGCGCTTGAAGCTTTCTGAAGCCTGTCCGTTGATTTTGCCTTACCATCAGGCGATTGATATTGCGCGTGAAGCCGCCCGCGGCAGTAACAAGATTGGTACCACCGGGCGGGGGATCGGGCCGGCTTATGAAGACAAGGCGGCGCGGCGTGCGCTTCGGCTACAGGACTTGACCAAGCCTGATCGCTTTGCTGAACGGCTGGCCGAGTTGCTCGAATATCACAATTTTGTGCTGCAGAATTATCACGGGGCAGAGCCGGTGAATTTCCGGAAAACGCTGGATGAGACCATGGCGATTGCGCCTCGCCTGGTAAAAATGATCGATGATGTACCCCGTGCGCTGTATGACCAGCACAAAGCCGGCGCGAACTTGTTGTTTGAAGGCGCGCAAGGCACCTTGCTGGATATTGACCATGGCACCTATCCGTTTGTTACCTCTTCCAATTGCGTGGCGGGCGCTGCTGCCGCTGGTGCGGGCGTGGGGCCCGGCATGCTGCATTATGTACTGGGCATTACCAAAGCCTACACCACACGCGTGGGCGGCGGCCCTTTCCCGACGGAACTCTATGATGCCCTGGACAAGCAGGATCCGGTCGGCAAGCACATGGCAACCAAAGGCCATGAGTTCGGCGCCACGACTGGCCGTGCGCGGCGTTGTGGCTGGTTTGATGCCGCCGCACTAAAGCGTGCCATTCAGATTAACGGTGTATCCGGTGTGTGCATTACCAAGCTGGATGTGCTGGATGGGGTAGAAGAGTTGAAAATCTGTACAGGCTACCGCATCAATGGATATATTTCCGACATTTTGCCCGTAGGCGCTGATGAGCTCGCTTGCTGCGAACCTATCTATGAGTCATTGCCGGGTTGGTCGGGCAGCACCGTGGGGGTCAAGACGTTAGACGGTTTACCCGCTGAGGCTCGCGCCTACATTCAGCGCATGGAATCGCATTGCGGGGTTCCCGTCGATATGATTTCCACCGGGCCGGATCGCGAAGAAACCATCGTGCTGCGCCACCCCTTCCTTCAATAAACCTGCGTAAGCAATGTGCAGGTAACAAGGGTCGCTTGCGCGACCCTTGTGTTTTACTCGAGTGACTTTTTGCATGACGATGAACCCTTTGACTCTCGCTGATTTTGACTATGCGCTGCCGCAGCGCTTGATCGCACAAGCGCCATTGTCTCAACGCTCGGCAAGCCGGCTGCTAAATGCCGGTGGAAAGACGCTGCTGGATCAGCGTATCTCTGATCTGCCCAGCGTGTTGCAACCGGGTGATTTACTGGTCATGAATGACAGCCGCGTGATGCATGCACGACTTCAAGGCATCAAGGCCACGGGCGGGCAGGTGGAAGTTCTGGTTGAACGCATCGTGAGCGGGAATGAAGTGCTGGCGCAAGTACGGGCGAGTAAATCGCTCAAGACGGGCAGTCGGTTGATTCTTGAAGGACTGCTGGATGTCGAAGTCCTTGGCCGCGAGGGGGAGTTTTATCACTTGCGCTTGCCCGGCGATGCCTTGGAAACTATTGAAGCGCATGGGCGCTTGCCCTTGCCACCCTACATCGCGCGTGCGGCAATAGCACCCGATGAAACACGGTATCAAACGGTTTATGCGCGCGAAACAGGCTCGGTGGCTGCACCTACGGCAGGGCTACATTTTGATGAAGATTTACTCGCCAAGGTACGCGCGCAAGGTGTGACTATCGCTTATGTCACACTGCATGTCGGGGCGGGAACCTTTCAGCCAGTGCGCACGCAAACCTTGGCCGAGCATCACATGCACACCGAGCGATATGCCATTTCGCCCGCAACTGCCGAAGCCATTGCCGCGACAAAAGCGCGCGGCGGGCGTGTCATCGCGGTGGGCACGACCTCACTGCGCGCACTGGAGTCGGCTGCGACAGAGCGCGATGTAAAAGTCGGCGCTGGTGAGACGGCGATATTCATTACGCCGGGCTTTGAATTTCAGGTGGTGGATGCGTTGTTGACCAACTTTCATTTGCCAAAATCAACGCTCTTGATGTTGGTCTCCGCGTTTGCCGGCGTGAAAGAAATACGTGCCGCCTATCGCCATGCAATTGAGCAGGGCTATCGCTTTTTTAGCTATGGAGATGCGATGTGGTTAACCCGCAAGCCAGTGCCATGAATTTTGAACTGCTAGCGCAGGACGGCGCCGCGCGTCGTGGCCAACTGACTTTGGCGCATGGCGTTGTGGAAACGCCTGTCTTTATGCCGGTTGGCACCTATGGGACCGTCAAGGCCATGGCCCCCAATGAGCTGGTGGAGATGGGTGCGACCGTGGTATTAGGCAATACCTTTCACTTGTGGTTGCGCCCCGGGCTGGAGGTTATTGCGGCGCATGGCGGTTTGCATCGTTTCATGGCATGGGAGCGGCCGATTCTCACCGACTCGGGCGGCTTTCAAGTGTTCTCTTTGGGCGAATTGCGCAAGATTTCAGAAGAAGGCGTGTACTTTTCGTCCCCCATCAACGGCGATCGGCTGTTTTTAACGCCGGAAATCTCGATGCAAATTCAACAGGTGTTGAATTCAGATATCGTCATGATTTTCGATGAATGCACGCCTTATCCTGCCACTGTGGATCAGGCGGCACAATCGATGCGTCTCTCGCTACGCTGGGCGCGTCGCTCACGCGATGAACATGATCGTCTGGGCAATGCCAACGCGCTGTTTGGCATCGTTCAAGGCGGCATGCATGGGTCATTGCGCGATGAATCTCTCGCGGGGCTGACCGAAATCAATTTTGACGGATTCGCCATTGGCGGTTTATCCGTCGGTGAGCCGAAAGAAGAGTTTTCGCGCATTCTGGCGCACACAGCCCCTCAGTTGCCGCGTGATAAACCGCGTTATCTCATGGGCGTAGGTACGCCGGAAGACCTGGTGTTTGCTGTCAGCCAAGGCATTGATATGTTTGATTGCGTGATGCCCACGCGCAACGCACGCAATGGCTGGTTATTTACTCGCCGAGGCGATATCAAAATAAAAAACGCGCAATACAAGGCCGATACCCGGCCACTGGATGAAACCTGCGCTTGCTATACCTGCTGCAACTTCACGCGGGCTTATTTGCATCACTTGCATCGCTCCAGGGAAATTCTCGGTGCACGGCTGAATACCATACACAACCTGTTTTATTACCAGGTACTCATGGCGGAAATGCGTGACGCGATCACGACGCGCACCTTCACTGAGTTCGTTCGTGGTTTTCACCGGATGCGCGCAGGCGAGCAGGTATAATCAGTCGCATTTGGCCGATCTTGGCCGATATCCATTTCAATAAATCTAGGAGAGTTTTGTGTTTATTTCAAATGCGTATGCCCAGGCGAGCAGTGCAGCAGCGGATCCGCTAGGTGGCTTGATGGGCATGCTGCCTATCGTGCTCATGTTTATTGTGTTGTGGTTCTTGATGATTCGTCCACAGATGCGCAAAGCCAAAGAGCAGCAAAAAATGATTGCCGAGCTCGCCAAGGGTGATGAGGTGGTGACTCAGGGTGGAATCGCCGGACGTATCAGTCGGCTAGGTGAGAATTATCTGGGCCTGGAAGTTGCCGACAGCAAAGAAGGCGCCATTGAAATCACCGTACAAAAATCAGCCGTTGCGGCCTTGTTGCCCAAAGGTTCCCTGAAAAATCTTTAATTTGCCGCATGGCCTGACATCACCCTGATGTCAGGCCCTGGCTTTTATCTGGTCTGCACACATGAACCGTTATCCGCTCTGGAAAAACATTCTGGTATTGATTATTGTGGTCTTTGGGCTGGTCTATACGATTCCCAACTTTTTTGGTGAAGCGCCAGCGGTTCAGGTGACGAGCGTTAAAGCCACCATCAAGGTGGATACTGGATTGTTGGCAACCGTCGAGGCCGCACTGCAAGCCGCAGCGGTCAAGCCCACGGCACTCACCATGGACAGCAACAGTGTGCGTGTGCGCTTGGCGGATACAGATACGCAACTCAAGGCAAAAGATATCGTCGAGAAAGCGCTGAACCCTGATCCTGCCAATGCAAGCTATAGCGTCGCCTTGAATCTGGTGTCCAATTCACCCGCATGGCTGACCAGCATCCATGCCTTGCCAATGTATTTGGGCCTGGATTTGCGCGGTGGCGTGCATTTTCTGCTGCAAGTGGATATGAAAGGTGCGCTAACCAAGCGTCTTGATTCGATCAGCGCCGACTTGCGTAGTTTGCTGCGCGAAAAAAGCATTCGTCACAGCGGGATTGATCGCGACAAGCAGGGTATCGCCATTCATTTTCGCGATGCCGATATGCGCAACCAGGCGCGGGCATTACTGGCGGATAGCCAACCTGATCTTGCCTTGGTTAATGTTCAGGAGGGTGCCGAATTCAAGCTGGTGGCCACATTAAAACCTGAAGCCGGAAAACGGATTCAGGAATATGCGATCAAGCAAAACATTGTTACCTTGCATAACCGGATCAATGAACTCGGCGTTGCCGAACCGGTGATACAGCAGCAAGGTGCGGACCGCGTAGTCGTTCAGCTGCCGGGCGTACAAGACACGGCGAAAGCGAAAGACATCCTTGGCCGTACGGCAACGCTTGAAGTACGCATGGTGGACGATGAGGCCAGCAATAACCCGAGCATCATGGCGCAGGCGGCGACTGGCCAACCGCCGGTGGGCACGGAATATTATGTTGAGCGCGGGGGACGTCCCTTGCTGGTGAAAAAGCAAGTCGTGTTAACGGGTGAGCGCTTAACAGATGCCCAGCCAGGGTTTGATGGGCAAACCCAGGAAGCCGCAGTACACCTCACGTTGGATGCTGCCGGCGCACGAATTTTCAAGGATGTGACGCGAGAAAGCGTTGGGCGACGCATGGCGATTTTGCTGATTGAAAAAGGCAAGGGCGAAGTGGTAACCGCACCGGTTATTCGCTCGGAAATTGGCGGCGGACGAGTGCAAATTTCAGGCCGCATGACCACCAATGAAGCCGCCGATGTAGCCTTGCTATTGCGCGCTGGCTCACTGGCAGCACCGATGGAAATTATCGAAGAGCGCACTATAGGCCCCAGCCTGGGCGCAGACAATATTGCCAAGGGATTTCATTCCACTCTGTGGGGTTTTACTGCCATCGCGGGGTTCATGATGGCGTATTACCTCATGTTTGGTGTTGTCTCGGTGATCGCGCTATCAGCTAATCTACTGTTGCTGGTGGCTTTGCTCTCGCTGCTGCAAGCTACGCTGACGCTGCCGGGCATTGCTGCCATTGCGCTGGCACTGGGTATGGCAATTGATTCCAACGTATTGATCAACGAACGCATCCGCGAAGAGTTGCGCAGTGGAAGCACGCCGCAAGCGGCCATAACGGCAGGCTACGAGCGGGCTTGGGCGACGATTGTTGATTCCAATGTAACCACTTTGATCGCTGGTATCTCCTTGTTGGTTTTTGGTTCCGGTGCGGTGCGCGGTTTTGCGGTGGTGCATTGCCTGGGTATTTTGACCTCTATCTTCAGTTCGGTCGTGATTTCCCGTGCGTTGGTCAACCTGATTTATGGCCGCCGTCGCAAGCTCGAAGGCCTGTCGATTGGCCAGATATGGAAGTCCAGTAGCAGCAAGGCGTAAGGATTAAAACGCGATTCGCAAACCGGCCAACCTGACAGCCTAAAGACGAGAGATAAAAATGGAATTTTTCCGCATCAAAAAAGATATTCCTTTCATGCGCCATGCCTTGGTGTTCAACATCATTTCGTTGATCACTTTCTTGCTGGCGGTGTTTTTCCTGGTAACGCGCGGCTTGAGCTTCTCTATTGAATTCACCGGGGGAACGCTGCTTGAGGTGAGCTATCCGCATGCACCCGCGCTGGAAGGTCTACGCCACCAGCTGGAAGTCGATGGATTTACGGATACCCAAGTGCAAAACTTTGGCTCGTCACGTGATGTGCTGATTCGCGTACCGCCCGCTAAAGGTGAGGGACAAGATGTCAGCTCATCCAAGGTGGGCGAGCGGGTCATGGCGTCTTTGCTAAAAGTCGGCGTTGGTGATACGGCGGCAAATGGCACAATGCAAGCCAACAGGCCTGAACTCAAGCGTGTTGAATTTGTCGGGCCCCAGGTAGGCAAGGAGCTGGCATCCGATGGCGCGCTGGCGTTGCTATCGGTGGTGATAGGTATTGTGGCTTATCTGGCATTGCGTTTTGAATGGCGTTTTGCGGTGTCTGCCATCATCGCCAATTTGCACGACGTGGTTATTATTCTTGGTTTTTTTGCGCTCTTCCAGTGGGAGTTTTCATTGCCTGTGCTGGCTGCGGTATTGGCGGTTCTGGGTTATTCCGTGAATGAATCGGTCGTAGTGTTTGACCGTGTGCGTGAGACCTTCAAAAAGAAACGCGGCTTGACGACACCGCAGGTGCTGGACCATGCGATTACCAGCACCATTTCACGGACGGTGATTACTCACGGATGCACGCAGATGATGGTGACTTCAATGCTTATTTTCGGTGGCACGGCATTGCATTATTTCGCGCTTGCACTGACCATCGGCATCTTGTTCGGGATTTATTCTTCAGTACTTGTGGCCAGCCCCCTTGTCATGTGGCTTGGCGTATCACGCGAGCAGTTTATTAAAGCCAAGGTTGAAAAGCAGGAGGCTGTCGTTTAATCGGGTTCGCGGTTCCCTTGGCGAAATCATTTCGCCAAGGGAACCGGTTTTCGCACATGCTTTATTCGATCTGTATGCCCTCGTGGGCTATCGCGCGCTGTACTGCAGGTCGTGCACGTACGGCATCCATGATGCGCGTGTAGTGCGGGTAATCCGTGCGCATGGGCAGGCCAATACGATTCCCCCAGCGGAAGAACACCAGCAGATAAGCGTCGACCATTGAGTAGTGCTCGCCTAGCGCCCAGGTGCGGCCATGAAGACGCGATTCAATATCGGCAAATCCGATCCGTACATTTTCTGTACCTCGGGTTTTTACCGCCTCTGCCGCAGCCGGATCGCTAATGAATCGATCCGGACGCAACACTGTGCGCACGCCACCGGCATGCATCGAGGAGCCGAGCCAGCTCATCCATTCCACCATGCGTACAAAAGGTAGTGTGTCGTCCAGTGGCAAGAGACCAGCGGCCGGATAGGTTTGTGCAAGGTAAATCAGGATGGCCGATAGTTCAGTGAGTACTTGCTCCCTCTCTCCCTCGCGAATGACTAATGCGGGAACTCTGCCGCGCGGGTTGATCGCCAGATACTCGGCCGTTTGATTTTGTCCTTCGGCGATGACGACTCGAATGGGTTCGCAAGCCACGCCAAGCTCTTCAAATGCAATATGGGCGGCAAGCGAGCAGGCCCCGGGGGAATAGTAAAGACGATATTGCGGCACGACATTCTCCTTTAAGCAAAATGGCACTTCACGTGCGGGTTAAAGAGCAAAAGCCCAACTAAGTATCTGCGTTGAAAAAGCCGCTATCAAGCGCAGGACAATTATAGGGTCACTGAAAGGAAGCGATGGCAAAGCATCCACAGGATATTCGGCGAGTTTTTATTCAGGATGTGTGGCGAAAACGTGTTTTATGCGCAATGTGCCGAGTGTGCCTGCAGCGATTGCCAGCAGGCGATCAATATTGGGATGTTTGCCGGGGTTGAGACGAGCCTCTTCCGCGTGTTCTGCGTACAACTCGAGGCCTTTATTGGCGGCATCCGGGGTAATGGCGCCATAGATCTGGCCGAGATGGTTATAGACCGCGACAGAGCCTGCCTGGCCTGGTTTGTTTGCAATTTCAGCGATCATCTGCGCTTGTGCGTCGAGTAGGACAAGGGATGCCAGATGCGAAATTTTCGGGAGCTGCTTTAACTGGTCTGCAAATGTCATGTCAGATTTTTCGTGCGAGGTCAGCTGCTTTGCCGATGTAGCTGGCAGGCGTCATGTCCAAGAGACGTTGCCGATCGCTGTCCGGCAGGTCTAGCGTGCGAATGAAATCATGCAGCGCCGTTTGCTCGATACCTTTGCCGCGCGTTATTTTTTTGAGTTGCTCATATGGGTTTTCGATACCAAAGCGGCGCATCACGGTTTGTACCGGTTCAGCCAACACTTCCCACGCCTCGTCAAGATCTTCCGCCAGACGTTGCGGATTCGCTTCGAGTTTCTCCAGTCCTTGACGCATGGCGGAAAAAGCCAGCAGCGTGTAACCAAAGGCTACGCCCATATTGCGCAATACCGTCGAATCGGTCAGGTCGCGTTGCAGGCGCGAAATAGGTAATTTTTCGGCCAGATGGCGAAGAATCGCGTTGGCTAAACCCAAATTGCCCTCAGAGTTTTCAAAGTCAATCGGGTTTACCTTATGCGGCATGGTGGACGAGCCAATCTCGCCTTCTTTAAGCTTTTGCTTAAAGTAACCCAAGGCAACATACTGCCAGATATCCCGGTCGGCATCGATGAGGATGGTGTTTACTCGTGCGATAGCATCGAATAGCGTTGCCATGGCATCATGTGGCTCGATTTGAATTGTGTAGGCATTAAATTCCAGGCCAAAGCTCTCGATAAATCGGCGGTTGAAAGCCTCCCAGTCAAGCGCTGGATAAGCCGAGAGGTGTGCGTTGTAATTACCCACTGCGCCGTTGAATTTGGCTGTGAGCGAAATGGCGGCAAGTTGACTGCGTGCGCGAATCAAGCGGGCAGCGATATTCGCCATTTCCTTGCCCAGCGTGGTGGGCGTTGCGGGTTGGCCGTGTGTTCTGGCGAGCATGGGTAAATCAGCCAGCTGGTGCGCCATTTGCCGCAAGTAGCTGATGATCTGATCCAGCCCGGGCAGCAAGCTGCTTGTCATGCCATTTTTTAGCATGAGCGCATGGGCGACGTTGTTAATATCTTCCGACGTGCAACCAAAATGGATGAACTCAGTGATACGCATGACTTCGGAATTATTAGCGCAGCGTTCTTTTAGCCAGTACTCAACGGCTTTGACATCATGATTCGTGCGCAACTCGATGGCCTTGATGGCAGCCGCATCATCCAACGAAAAAACTTCGTTGATTTGATTTAATTCAGCAATTGAAGCAGCGGAGAGTGATTGGCACTCTGTAATCTCTGCTGCGGCAGCCAGTGTCTTGAGCCATTCCACTTCAACTCGCACCCGCGTGCGGATCAGTGCAAATTCAGAAAAATGGGCCCGCAGGTTGTCAACCTTTGCCGCATAGCGGCCATCCAAAGGGGAAAGTGCAGTAAGCGCAGTATGTGTCATGGCAAGCGAAGAATAGGGGGAGGGCAGAAGGATCAAGGCCTCAAGTCAGCGGGCGAGGCCAGCATGATATGGGGGGCGATTTTAACATGTCGTCTTTGGCGAGCTGATAGGGGTTAATTGCGGATTAACATCAACAGCGTGCGGCAACAAAGGCTTTAACTGACTCGACATCTGCTGTCATGGCAGTGACTTGCTGCGGCAGTGATTCGATACCTTCGAGCGAGAAAGGCCGCAAGGGTTCGCGATGGAGTGCCTCGCGTATGGTTTCGGCAAACTTTACCGCCTGCGCAGTTTCCAGCACGATGGTGGATAGACCCGAGATGCCATGCTCACGCCCCACTTTCACACCATCCGCAGTATGCGGGTCTATCATCAACTGATGGCGTTGCCAGACATCACGAATCGTTGCCAGCCGATCGGCATGCGAGCTGCTGCCAGAGACAAAGCCAAATTCAGGCAGATGCGCCATGAACGGGGTTGCGTTGAGATCAAAGGCACCACCTGCATCGACCGATTGCCATAATTCACGCACAACTGCTGCATCACGACCTACCAGATCAAACACAAAACGCTCGAAATTCGAGGCCTTGGAAATATCCATTGAAGGACTGGATGTCACGTGGGTCTCGGAAGAGGTGCGTGGCCGATAAATGCCGCTGCGAAAAAATTCGTCGAGCACATTGTTTTCATTGGTGGCCAAGATGAGCCGCGCAATCGGCAGTCCCATCATGCGTGCCACATGCCCGGCGCAGATGTTGCCAAAATTTCCCGACGGCACGCTGAATACGACTTTTTCATCATTCGATTGCGTCGCCGCAAAATAACCTTTGAAGTAATACACAATCTGCGCCGCGACGCGCGCCCAGTTGATTGAGTTGACTGCGCCGATTTTGTAGCGTGCCTTGAATTCAGCATCATTGGAGACAGCTTTGACGATATCTTGTGCATCGTCAAACATGCCTTCCACAGCAATATTGAAAATATTCGGTTCATTGAGCGAATACATCTGCGCGCGCTGAAAGGTACTCATTTTTCCACTCGGCGAGAGCATAAAGACGCGGACATTGTGCTTGCCGAGCATGGCATATTCAGCTGCTGAGCCCGTATCTCCAGATGTTGCGCCAAGAATGTTGATTGTTTCACCGCGTTTATCCAGAACATGCTCAAACAGATTGCCAAGGAGTTGCATGGCCATATCCTTAAAGGCCAGTGTTGGCCCGTTGGACAGCTCCAGTAAATGAAAGTCTGGCGTCAGTGAAGTGAGTGGAACAATGTCTTCCGCGTTACGCCCTAAGCGGCAATAACCATAGGTTTCTGCAGTGTAGGTTTTCTTGCAGATGGCACGTAAATCCGCTGCCGGAATGTCGTCGATAAACAGACTGATAATACGGAAGGCAAGTTCGGCATAATCGAGCGAGCGCCAGTCATTGAGTTGGTCGGCGACTTGCGGATAGTACTCTGGCAGATACAGCCCGCCATCGGGTGCCAATCCGCCCAGCAGAATGTCGGAAAAAGATTGGTTGGCAGATACGCCACGTGTCGAGATGTATTTCATGGTGGTTAGCTGATGGCAAGAAGATAAAAAAGCCGGTGTTACCCGGCTTTTTAGTTTTATTGCGAATAAACGTTTATTTTACACGCTCATTTTTTCAGAAAGTTGGTCCAGTCATAGCGCAATCTGAGATCCAGTCCATAGCCAGGTGCATCATTGTCGTGGCCCCACATGTCGTACTCATAGTACTCCGACTGATGGGACGCTGTACGGCCAACGCCACCGTACTCAAATAGCCAACCGGAAGGATTCACTGAATAGAAAGTGAACATCTGATCGTTGGCATGCTTGCCCAGTTTAACGGCTACTGGAATATTCAGGTCACGGACAATATCGTGAGTCTGGCCAATATCGTCGATATTGTCGACTTCCAGCATCAGATGGTTAATGCGTTTTGCTGCGGGACCGCCCAGGAAAGCGACGGAGTGATCTCGATCATTGCAATGCAGAAAAATGGGTTTGGCCGTAATGCCGATTTGCGGGATTTGCAGATGATACTCAACCGAACCGCGCATGCCCAAAACATCTGTGTAAAAACGATAAGCTTTCTGGGTGTCAGTTTGACGAATGATAATATGTCCCAAACCTTGTTGTTTGGTCAAGAAGCGACCATGCATACCGCGGCCTGGATGGAATGGTTTGTGAAAATCGATGCGGGGGCCATGATAAATTTCTGTTGGGTTGTCACCCGGATCAAGAAACTTCAACAGATCGAGCACGCTACGCTCGGCACATTCGGCTTCCGTGCCGCGTTGGAATTTGACGCCGGCAGCCGTTAACTGGGCCATCATCTGATCAAATTCTTCTGGTCCGGCAACACGCCAGCCTGCGTAGTCCAGATCGTCTGTGCCACTGTTATGCACGGTAATGCGGTGATGCTGGTAGTCCATCCGAATGTAAAAACGATCTTCCTCACCTTCGTCAAAAACTTCCAGCCCCATGACTTTGCTGGCGTATTCACGCCAAGCGTCCATATTTGAAACGCCAAAGCCTAAATAACCTAGTTCAGTTACCACTGCCATTTTTATTCCTCCTGAAAATAAAATATCCGAGATTTTCTAGTCGCTCGGAGCCGTTAAAACATTCTGGATGCAGATACAGAGGTGGGATCATAGCGCTAAATTCCAGTGTGTGACCTATTCAAACCGCTGATTCGCTTCATTGATGCCGTCAATGAAGCGATATGCAACCCACTATCTAACTACTTGCTCAATACTTACTCAACCCAGCGCTTCCATGCGCAGGCATATCACTTTTTTCTTTATTACAGGCAATGCCTCGATTTTCGCGATAGCGGCATCGATGTTTTTCTCGACTGTCACATGCGTGAGGATAATGATATCTGTTTGCGATTCGCCTTCATTGGGTTCGCGCTGGATCATGGCGTCAATCGAGATGGTTTGGTCAGCCAGAATCCGCGTGATGTCCGCCAGCGCGCCAGATTTGTCTTCCACACGCAGGCGCAGGTAGTAGCTGGTTTCAATTTCAGATAGCGGTAACACCAAGGTGTCCTGGACGGCACCCGGTTGAAATGCGAGATGAGGCACGCGGTGTTCCGGGTCGGCGGTATGCATGCGGGTGACATCCACAAGATCAGCAATGACCGCTGAAGCGGTGGGTTCTGCGCCTGCGCCACGGCCGTAATACAAGGTGGCACCGACGGCATCGCCTTGCACCAAGATGGCATTCATGACGCCTTCGACGTTGGCAATGAGTCGTTTGGCGGGGATGAGCGTCGGATGCACGCGCAACTCCACCCCATTGGGGCGACGACGGGTCAGGCCCAGTAGTTTGATGCGGTAGCCTAGCTGCTCAGCATAGCGAATATCGTCTGCTTCCAGCTGGCTGATGCCTTCGATATGCGCGCGGTCAAACTGCATGGGAATACCAAAGGCCAGCGCAGAGAGGATGGTGATTTTGTGTGCTGCGTCGATGCCCTCGACATCAAACGTGGGGTCCGCTTCGGCATAACCCAGGCGCTTGGCGTCTTCCAACGCCTCGGCAAACGAGAGTCCCTTGTCGCGCATTTCAGAGAGAATGAAGTTTGTGGTGCCATTGATGATGCCGGCAATCCACTCGATACGATTAGCTGTTAATCCCTCGCGCACCGCCTTGACTATAGGGATACCACCGGCAACTGCCGCTTCAAAGGCAACAATCACGCCACGAGCTTGGGCTGCAGCGAATATCTCATCGCCATGCACGGCCAGCAATGCTTTGTTAGCAGTGACCACATGCTTGCCGTTGGCAATGGCAAGCATGATCAGATCTTTCGCTACACCGTAGCCGCCAATGAGTTCGACGACGATATCGATTTCTGGATTGGAGACTACCGCAAAGGCATCATCGGTGACCGCCACTTTACCGCCGGTTACTTGCTTGGCTAGAGTAGTATTTTTATCCGCTACTTGCGTGATGCGAATCGGCCGCCCGGCGCGGCGGGTAATTTCTGCCTCGTTGCGCGTCAGTACGGTAAATGTGCCGCCACCGACGGTGCCGGTGCCGAGCAGGCCGACATTCATCGGTTGCATGATTTCTTTTACTTTATTCGAGTTATTTGCCATGACGGGTACGATAAGAATCCAAGAAACGTGCGATGCGGCCTATGGCATCGCGGAGATCATCTTCATGCGGTAAAAAGACGAGACGAAAGTGGTCAGAATGCGGCCAGTTAAAACCGCTACCCTGCACAAGTAATACTTTTTCAGCCACCAGGAGTTCAGAGATGAACTCCTGGTCATCCGTAATCGGATAAATTTTTGGGTCCAGACGCGGGAACATATACAGCGAGGCTTGCGGCTTGACACAGGTGACACCTGGAATGGCAGTAATCAGCTCATAAGCGATGTCGCGCTGACGACGCATGCGTCCCCCGGGAGCCACCAGATCATCAATGCTTTGATAGCCACCCAATGCCGTTTGGATTCCCCATTGGCCCGGCGCGTTGGCGCACAGGCGCATTGAAGACAGCATATCAAGTCCCACGATGTAATCCTGTGCCGCTTTTTTATCGCCCGACACGATCATCCAGCCCGCACGATAGCCGCAGGCGCGGTAGTTTTTGGACAGGCTGTTAAAAGTGACGGTGAGTACATCTTCCGATAATGCCGCGATAGAGGTATGCGTTGCATCCTCATAGAGCACACGGTCATAGACTTCATCCGCGTAGATGATCAGATCGTGTGTGCGCGCGATTTCAACGATCTCTTTGAGTAGATCGTCGGGATACAGCGCGCCCGTCGGGTTGTTCGGGTTGATGACCACAATGGCACGCGTACTGGATGTGATTTTTGCGCGAATATCATCCAGATCCGGCAGCCAGCCAGTGCCCTCGTCACACAGATAATGCCGTGGCGTGCCGCCCGAAAGACTCACGGCGGCCGTCCACAACGGGTAATCAGGAGCGGGCACGAGGACCTCGTCGCCATTGTTGAGCAGGGCGTTCATGGCCATCACGATCAGTTCGGAAGCACCATTGCCGATGTAGATATCTTCGATGGTGACACCCTTGATGTGCTTTTGCTGGGTGTAATGCATCACTGCCTTGCGCGCCGAGAAAATGCCTTTGGAATCGGTATAACCGGCCGCATTGGGCAGGTTGAGTATCATGTCCTGCTGGATTTCCTCGGGTGCGTCAAAGCCGAACGAGGCCAGATTGCCGATGTTGAGCTTGATGATCTTGTGGCCTTCTTCTTCCATCTGCTTTGCGCGCTCGAGTACAGGCCCGCGAATGTCGTAGCAGACGTTGTTGAGCTTGGCGGATTTTGTTACAGGCTGCATGCGCAACCGTCCTTTCTGCAAGAGGCTACCGACTAAGCCGGCAACAGGAAATGTATAATTTTACCCAAAGCGGTTACTGTGCCGCAAATTAAGATTTGCGCACCCTTATCGCTTTATTCAAGTGCGCCCATTATGACGGATGCTAACGCTGATTTAACCTGACTGTCTTTGCCTGATGAAACTCCAATCCGCTGCACCGACTAGTTTGCTGGCCATTACCGCCTACGATGCAACGGGTATTTCTGTTGGGGCGCGCAAGTTATCGCGCAGTTTCATTCTCACCCCGCAACGCCTGATTGAAGACTGGTCGCCTGTTTCGCTGGATGCCCTGTGTGCAGAGGATCTGGATATTCTGGCGGGGTTGAATCACTCGATTGTGCTCTTGGGCACCGGGCTGCGCCAGCGATTTCCCGCTCCCGCCCTGTTGCGGCCGTTGATTGAGCGCCGCATCGGTGTTGAAGTAATGGATAGTTTTGCCGCCTGCCGCACCTATAACATCCTGATGGCCGAAGGCCGTGAGGTTGCTGCGGCCATCATTGTGGAAGCTGCATGATCCAGCCCTTGCGCCGCCGTTACGGGTTTCTGCTGGGATTGATTTTCGCTGTGTTGTGGTTTGGCAGCATCGAATATCGTCGCCTGATTGACCCTGATGAAGGCCGCTATGCCGAGATCTCGCGTGAAATGGTGGCCAGTGGTGACTGGCTGACGCCGCGCCTGAATGATCTCAAGTATTTTGAAAAGCCCCCCTTGCAGTACTGGGCTACGGCGACTGCCTTTACGCTGTTTGGCGAGCATCAATGGACAGCGCGACTGTGGTCTGCGCTGACCGGATTTTTCGGCATACTTTTCACCATCGCCGCAACAGGCCGGTTGTTCAATCCGACCACCGGATGGATTGCCGGTGCGGTGCTCGCCAGCAGCTTGTTGTGGAATTTGATCGGCCATATCAACACGCTGGATATGGGCGTAAGCGCTTTTCTCGCGGCGGCAGTTTTTGCGCTTTGTCTGGCGCAGCGAGATGACGCGACGCCAGCCGAAAGTCGGCGCTGGCAGGATGGCGCTTGGGCATTATTGGCGTTGGCGACACTCTCCAAAGGCTTGATCGGCATCGTCCTGCCGGCCGCCACCGTGGTGCTTTACACCGTGTGGCAGCGTGACTGGGGATTCATTGCCCGCATCCGCCCTTGGCGCGGGCTGACGCTTCTGTTGTTTATTACTGCGCCGTGGTTTATTGCCGTATCGCTCGTTAATCCGGAGTTTGCTAATTTCTTTTTTATCCATGAGCATCTTCAGCGCTTCCTCACCAAAGTGCATCATCGCTACGAGCCGATGTGGTATTTCATTCCGATCCTGATGATCGGCATGCTGCCCTGGCTGGGCAGTTTGTTGCCAGGCCTGAAAGCCGGATTTTCCAGGAACGTCAGCCAACGCTTTCAGCCGCAGCGCTTTTTACTGGTATGGGTTGTGCTGGTGTTTCTCTTTTTCTCGGTTTCCGATTCCAAGCTGGCGTCCTACATCTTGCCCATTTTCCCTGCGCTGGCCGCGCTGGCCGCCCTGCATTTGGGCAGGTTGACGACAAAACAGCGCCATATCGGTGACGCCTTGTTTTCCGGGGGTATTGGCCTGATGGGCCTGTTTTTCGTGCCCTTGGTTATTCATCGCGCCGCAACGCTGGAAATGGAAGCTATCTATCGAATCTACCAGCCCTGGCTGTATGCGGCCGCCGCATTATTTTTGGTGGGTGGTGTTGCGGCATTTTTTCTCGCACGCAAACATCCCCTGTCGGCGATAGGGGCGCTTGCTGCTGCCAGTTTTTTCAGCGGGCAAGCGATCATTCTCGGGCATGATGCGTTTGGTGCGGTCAATTCGGCACATGATATCGCCCTGCAAATTCGGTCGCAGGTGCCGCCGAATGTTCCCTTCTACAGCGTGAATACCTATGATCAGAGTTTTCAGTTCTACCTGCAACGCACAACGACCATGGTCGACTACAAGGATGAGCTGGGCTTTGGCATTCGCCAGGAGCCGCAAAAATTCATTCCGGACATCAATGGTTTTGTTGCAGCCTGGCGTCAGGCACCTGCTGCCTGGGCGCTGATGCCAGTGGATACTTGGAAGCAACTTGCAGCACAGAGATTGCCAATGATTGAAGTCACGCGCGACTTGCGTCGCGTTATCGTCAGGAAACCATGAACGCCATCAGTTTTGCACTTATTCTCACTGGCGTGCTGCTTAACGCCGCTGCTCAGCTCTTGCTCAAGGCAGGCACCAACGCTGTCGGCCATTTTGAATTTCATATCAATAACATTCTGCCCATTGGGATGAAACTTGCCTTTCAGCCGTTCATTATGGGCGGCATGGTTTGTTACGCCGTCAGTCTGGTGGTGTGGATCATGGCGCTCTCACGCGTGCCGGTTTCCATTGCCTACCCGATGCTATCCATTGGTTATGCCATCAACGCGTTCGTCGCCTGGCAATGGTTTGGTGAGGCGCTGGCGGCGCAAAAGTTGTTGGGCATCGGCGTGATTGTTATTGGGGTGATTTTGGTGACGCGGTCATGAACGATTTTTTGCCTTTTACCCGGCCAACGATAGACGAAGAAACGATTGCTGTTGTGGCCGATGTGCTGCGTTCTGGCTGGCTGACCAGCGGCCCGCAAGTGCAGGCATTCGAGGCTGCGCTCTCCGCCTATTGCGGCGGACGCCCGGTACGCGCCTTTAGTTCCGGCACCGCTGCACTCGAAGTGGCGTTGCGCCTGGCAAAAGTCGGCGCTGGTGATGCGGTGATTACCACACCGCTGACCTGGGTTGCTACCGCGAATGTCATCCTCGAAGTGGGTGCCACGCCGGTTTTTGTCGATGTCGATCCGGCAACGCGCAACATCGATCTTGATCAACTTGCTGCGCGCATCACGCCACAGACCAAGGCCATCATTCCAGTCGACCTCGCCGGCCTGCCGGTTGATCGTGACCGGCTGTACGCGATTGCCGGAAAACACCCGCTACGCGTTATCGAAGATGCAGCGCAATCCTTTGGAGCAACCTGGAATGGGCAACGAATCGGCACCGGCCAGAATTTTGTCGCCTTCAGTTTTCATGCCAACAAAAATATCACTACCGGCGAAGGTGGCGCGCTGGTACTGCCTGAGGATATTGATCCTGCGTTATGCGAGCGCCTGCGTTTGCAAGGCTTTCAGCGCTTCGCTGATGGCGGCATGGACGTGGATGTGCTTGGCGGAAAATTCAACCTGACCGACATCGCCGCTGCCATCGGCCTGGGCCAGTTAAAACGGCTCGATGAATTCACCGCCCGTCGTCGGGAGTTGGTGCAACGTTATCTTGCAGGTTTAGACCGTACGCTGGGTCTGCAACTTCCGCTGGCCGATTTTGCCAACAGCAACTGGCACATGTTTCAGGTGCTGTTGCCTGACGGCACTGATCGTGGCGCAATCATTGCCGGCATGCGGGAAAAAGGCATTGGCATCGGTGTGCATTATCCGGCGCTGCATCTATTCTCACTTTATCGCGCCATGGGATTTAAACCGGGTGACTTTCCGCAGGCCGAGCGTATCGGCGCGGCAATTGTCACGCTGCCATTGTTCCCGGCCATGCAGGATGCGGATGTCGATCGCGTTTGCGCCGCATTGATGCAAACGTTGACTCAACCGCTCGCTTGAGCTCAAAACACATGATTACGCCTATCCTCTCTGTTGTCATTCCCGTCTATAACGAAGAAGCCGGGTTGCCTGCGCTGTTCGCCCGCATCTATCCAGCGCTGGATGCCCTGGGTGAAACTTATGAAATTGTTTTTGTGAATGACGGCAGCCGTGACCGCTCGGCGGCCTTGCTGCGCGAACAGTTTGCACGGCGGCCCGATGTCACCCGTGCCATTTTGCTGGCCGCTAATGCAGGCCAGCACATGGCCATCATGGCGGGCTTTGAGCACTGCCGGGGCGAGATCATCGTTACGCTGGATGCCGATCTGCAAAACCCGCCTGAGGAAATCGGCAAGCTGGTCGCCAAGATGCATGAAGGCCATGATTATGTCGGCAGCATTCGCAAAAAACGGCAGGATAGCCTGTTTCGTACCTGGGCTTCGAGGGCGATGAACCATCTGCGTGAAAAAATCACCCGCATCCGCATTACCGATCAGGGCAACATGCTGCGCGCGTATTCGCGTAACGTGGTTAATGCCATCAACAGTTGTAAAGAGGTCGCCACCTTCATCCCGGCGCTGGCCTATACCTTTGCGCGCAATCCGGCCGAGGTGATGGTCGAACACGAAGAGCGTGTTGCGGGTGATTCGAAATATTCAGTCTATAGCCTGATTCGCCTTAACTTTGATTTGATGACTGGTTTTTCGTTGGTACCGTTGCAATGGTTTTCCATGCTGGGAATGCTGATTGCGCTGGGTTCCGGCACGCTGTTTGTGTTGTTGATTGTGCGTCGCCTGATTGTCGGGCCGGAAGCCGAAGGCCTATTCACACTGTTTGCGCTAATGTTCTTCCTTATTGGCTTGGCGCTATTCGGCATTGGTCTCTTGGGTGAATATATCGGACGCATCTACCAGCAAGTCCGCCTTCGGCCGCGCTATCTGATTGAAGCGCTGCTGGAGAAAAAGGAATAGCAAACAATGGCACGCGCTATTGTTTTTGCTTATCACAATGTCGGCGTGCGCTGCCTGGCGGTACTGCTCGCGCATGGCGTCGAGGTGGTGCAGGTCATTACTCATCGCGATAATCCTGATGAGGAAATCTGGTTCGACAGCGTAGCCGAACTGGCTGCGCGGTACAGCCTTCCGGTGATCACGCCGGATGATCCAAACGATCCGGCGCTGGTTGCCGAGCTCGCCGCGCTGGAGCCGGATTTTTTGTTTTCGTTCTACTACCGGCAGATGCTAAAAGCACCGCTCTTGGCTTTGCCTCGGCAGGGCGCTTACAACATGCATGGCTCGTTACTACCTAAATATCGTGGTCGCGTGCCAGTGAATTGGGCCCTCATTCATGGCGAACGCGAAACCGGTGCTACGTTGCACCAAATGCTCGAAAAGCCCGATGCCGGTGGCATCGTGGCGCAACAAGCCGTCCCGATTTTGCCCGATGACACAGCAGGCGAAGTATTTGCCAAAGTGACGTTTGCTGCCGAGCTGGCGCTTGACCACGTACTGCCTGATCTGATTGCCAGCCGCGTCAAGCCCCGGCCGCAGAACCTTGCTGCGGGCAGCTACTTTGGCGGCCGTTGCGCAGAAGACGGGCGGATTGACTGGCATCAGCCCGCAGCAGTTGTGCACAACCTGATTCGCGCCGTTGCACCACCGTATCCTGGTGCGTTTTTTGATGTGCCGCAAGGCCGCATGCGCGTGCTGCGTTCGCTGCATCCTCAGGGGCAGCGTGGCACGGGTGTTGTCTATGGTCAACCCACACTGTTTGCACACGATGGTCGCTGGTACGCCGAATGCGGTGATGGACAAGTTTTATGCTTGCTCGCGGTAGAATTCGCAGGTTCTTTCCTTTCAGCCGCTACCAGTCATCCGCTCAACGCGATTTTCGGTACGCCCACGGTTTCTTTGCTATGAAAAAAATCCTCATTCTCGGCATCAATGGTTTCATTGGCCATCACCTTTCCCAACGCATCATGGATACCACCGACTGGGAGGTATACGGCATGGACATGAACTCAGAGCGTGTCACTGAGTTGATGGCTAACCCCCGCTTTCATTTTTTTGAAGGCGACATCATGATTAATCGGGAATGGATCGAATACCACGTCAGAAAGTGCGATGTCATCCTGCCGCTGGTGGCGATTGCCACACCGGCCACCTATGTTAAAGAGCCGCTGCGGGTTTTTGAACTGGATTTTGAAGCCAACTTGCCAATTATCCGCCATGCAGTGAAGTACAAGAAACGAGTGATTTTCCCCTCTACGTCAGAAGTTTACGGCATGAGCCAAGATGCCGAATTTGACCCGGAAAATTCCAATTTGGTGCTGGGCCCGATCAACAAGCCACGCTGGATTTACTCTTGCGCTAAACAAATGATGGATCGCGTGATCCACGCTTACGGCCAGCAAGAAGGATTGGACTACACACTGTTCCGTCCCTTTAACTGGATCGGACCGGGGCTGGATTCGATCCACACGCCCAAAGAAGGCAGCTCACGCGTCATCACCCAGTTTCTTGGGCATATCGTGCGTGGTGAGCCAATTAAACTGGTGGATGGTGGCGCGCAAAAACGCTCCTTCACTTATGTGACCGATGGCATAGATGCCTTGATGAAAATCATTGCTAACAAAGATGGTGTTGCGAACGGCAAGATTTACAACATTGGCAACCCGAAGAATAATTACTCGGTGCGTGATCTGGCGACCATGATGCTTGATCTGGCCAAACAGTTTCCCGAGTACGCAGAGACTGCCGCCAAAGTGACGGTGCTGGAAACGACCTCGGGCGAATACTATGGGGCAGGCTACCAAGACACCCAGCACCGTGTGCCAAAAATCAGCAATACCATGGCAGACCTGGATTGGGAACCGAAAGTGGAATTTGCCGAGGCCTTGCGCAGTATTTTCGAGGCCTATCGCCATGATGTTGCTGCCGCACGTCAATTGATGGATTAAGTGGCGATGAAGTTGGCGCTAAAAATTGATGTGGATACTTTGCGGGGCACTTTGCAAGGCGTGCCTCGGCTGATTGAGCTTTTGCAGCAACACGAGGCCAATGCCAGTTTCCTGTTTTCGATGGGGCCAGACCATACCGGCCGCGCCATTCGCCGCGCGCTACGTCCCGGTTTCATGAAAAAAGTGCAACGCACATCCGTAGTCGAGCACTATGGTATCAAGACGCTGATGTACGGTACATTGCTGCCCGGCCCGAATATTGGCTGCCGTGGGGCAGACGTGATGCGAACCACGCGTGACGCGGGGTTTGAGACAGCCATTCATTGCTGGGATCATGTCAAATGGCAAGATGGCGTGACAAAAGCGGATGCGGCGTGGACTGAAAATGAGATGCGCCATGCCCATGCTCGCTACCTTGAAACGTTTGGTGTCGCGGCACAAGGCGCGGGCGCGGCAGGTTGGCAGATGAATCCTCATGCGTTGCGCATGACGCAACGGCTGGGTTACCACTGGGCGTCGGATTGTCGCGGCAGCCATCCCTTCATGCCGGTATGGAATGCAGAAGTTGTTTTATGTCCGCAATTGCCGACTACGCTGCCGACACTGGATGAACTGATCGGCACAGAGGGCTTGACGAGTGACAACGTGCATCAGCGGTTGCTGCGCTCAACCGCGACCGAGCCCAAAGATCACGTATTCACACTGCATGCCGAACTCGAAGGCTTAAAACTCGGCGACACATTGGCGCGCTTACTTAACGGTTGGCGCGAACAAGGTTATCAACTGATTTCGCTCGGACAGATGTGCGACACGCTTGACCTGGCAAAGCTGCCTCGCCATGAAATGATCCGCGGTGAAGTGCCCGGTCGTTCCGGCACCTTGATGGTGCAGGGCGAGGAATTTTTACTACCATGGAAGGAAGCTGCATGAACCACGTTATTTCTACGTTCACCTCTACGTCGGCATCGACATCTGCCGCTATGGCAGCCACGCAACCCTCGATTGTCGGCCTGGCTGTGCCTGAATTTACAGCCCCGGCAACAGGCGGTGACTTTATGTTGTCTGCCCATCTTGGACATTCTGTTGTGCTGTATTTCTACCCCAAGGACAATACCCCCGGCTGCACAACACAGGCGCAACAGTTTCGCGATTTGCATGCTGAATTTATCAAGGCAGGTTGTGTTGTTTTCGGTGTTTCGCGTGACTCGCTCAAGTCACATGAAACCTTCAAGGTCAAGTTTGGTTTACCATTCGAATTGATTTCTGACATTGAAGGTACAGTGTGCCGCATGTTCGATGTCGTTAAAAACAAAATGCTGTATGGAAAAAAAGTGCTGGGCATTGAACGCAGTACTTTCCTGATTGATGCAACCGGCGTGTTGCGTCACGAATGGCGGGCCACCAAGGCCGATGGCAATGCTGCTACGGTTCTTGACACGGTGATGAAACTTTAATCATTGATCAAGGGCGAAATCTGCCCTTTCATCCACATCTTGCCCAATCGCCAGGGCCGCTATCGTGAGTTCATCTTGACAACTTTGAGGTGGCTATGAATGCAAAGCGTGGAACAACCGTAAAAAAAGCCACTACCAAACTTTTCGTGCTTGACACCAATGTGTTGATGCACGATCCCCTGTCGCTCTACCGGTTTGAAGAGCATGACATTTTCGTGCCCATGATGGTGTTAGAAGAATTGGATGCCAATAAAAAAGGCATGACAGAAGTTGCGCGCAATGCGCGCCAAGCAAGCCGCATGCTGGATGAAATTGTGAGCGGTACCGAGCACAACATGGCCGCAGGTATTCCTCTGGGTGAGGTGTCGCGCGGGCTGGCCACGGGACATCTTTTTTTGCAGACGGAGGCGATCAACAGCGTATTGCCCACCGCGCTACCTACCGCCAAGGCCGATAACCAGATCATCGGCGTGGTAATGCATCTCGGCCAGATATTTCCCAAGCGGCCGGTGATCCTGGTTTCCAAAGATATCAACATGCGCATCAAGGCGCGCGCCCTGGGTTTGGAAGCGCAGGACTACTTTAATGATAAAGTACTTGAAGACACTGATCTGCTCTACACCGGCACGAGTGAGCTGCCGCCCGATTTCTGGGAAACGCATGGCAAGGGCCTGGAGTCATGGAAAAAAGATAGCCGCACCTATTACCGCGTTCAGGGCCCGCTGTGTCCTGGTTTGCTAGTGAATGAATTTGTCTGGCAGGATGAGCCACAGTCTTTTCAGGCCTGGGTAAAAGTCGGCGCTGGCAAGACGGTGGAACTGGAAACGCTGACCGATTACAGTCATGGAAAAAATGCCGTATGGGGTGTTTTAGCCAGAAATCGCGAGCAAAATTTCGCCTTGAATCTGCTGATGAATCCAGACATCGATTTTGTTACCTTGCTGGGTCAGGCAGGGACTGGAAAAACATTATTGACGTTAGCTGCTGCCTTAGCGCAGACTTTGGAAACCAAGCGGTTTTCTGAAATTATCATTACTCGGGTGACTGTTCCCGTGGGCGAAGACATCGGATTTTTGCCGGGAACAGAAGAGGAAAAAATGACCCCCTGGATGGGGGCGCTGGAAGATAATCTTGACGTGCTGAATAATCCTTCCATCGATCCTGCCGGTATGTCCGGTGGCGCGTCTGGCAGCACCTACGGTGGCGATTGGGGGCGAGCGGCCACGATGGATCTGATTCGTAGCCGCATCAAAGTCAAATCGCTTAATTTCATGAGAGGTCGTACATTTTTAAATAAGTTTCTCATCATCGACGAAGCGCAAAATCTGACGCCCAAGCAGATGAAGACGCTGATCACGCGCGCAGGCCCGGGTACCAAAGTAGTGTGCCTGGGCAATATCGCCCAGATTGATACCCCGTATCTCACCGAAGGAAGCTCGGGGCTCACCTATGTGGTGGATCGTTTCAAAGGGTGGGCCTATTCAGGCCACGTTACGCTGCAACGAGGTGAGCGTTCACGATTAGCAGATCACGCAGCCGAAGTGCTGTAAGCTACGCGCCATCGCCCACGCCAAGGTTTTTCCTGGGCGGGTCATGGGCGTTCATGGGTGTTTTTTATGTGTTCCTCATTTGTTAAGCCCACTCATGGCGAAGTGATCACTGCCACGCAGCGATGGCTGGAGCGCGCGGTCATTGGCCTGAATCTTTGCCCATTTGCAAAAACGGTGCATGCCAAGCGCCAAGTGCGCTATGCCGTCAGTAGCGCACAAGCCAGCGATGCGGTGCTCGACGATCTGGAGCGTGAATTGCGCACCTTGGTTGCGGCAAAGCCGGAAAATGTGGACACCACCTTGCTGATCCTTCCCTATGCGCTGGCGAAATTTACAGATTTTGCCGACTTTCTCGATTTGGTGGAGATTGCCTTGAAAGTGCAGGGACTCACCGGTGTGATTCAGGTCGCCAGTTTTCACCCGCAGTATCGATTTGCTGACACTGAGATAAACGACATCAGCAACTTTACCAATCGTTCGCCATATCCTGTCTTGCATCTTTTGCGTGAGGAAAGCCTGGCGCGTGCGATCCGGGCATTTCCTGATACCGCCGCTATTTATGAGCAGAACATGGCGACGTTACGCACCTTGGGTCTGGCCGGTTGGTTAGCGCTGGGGTTGAATGCGCCGGACGTACCATAGAGGTTGATTAGGCGTAGTATTCAGTAATGGCACAGCAATTTGGCAGAGCATGATTTTTGTAGCGTTTCCTCGTAGCGAATGGCGCCGCGTGTGTTGCTTATTCACCCCAATTTTTCAGGAGAACTCTCATGGCCAAAGGACAAATGCGCAGTAATCGCGAGCAGAAAAAACCCAAAAAAGATAAAACCAAACCGGTCGCTCCGGCCGTGCCGTTTGGTGGTGGACAAGGTGGGGCGACGCTGCCCAAAAAGTAGCTTATGAGCAAGCCACTTTATGGCGGGTATGTCTTTTGACCTCGCCATAGATTTGTGGCCATAAAAGACATGAGCTACTACCGCACGGAAACGGATACCTTAGGCGCAATCGATGTGCCGAATGAACGGTTGTGGGGTGCGCAAACGCAGCGCTCACTGGCATACTTTGCCATTGGCAAAGACACCATGCCGGGGGAACTCATTGATGCGCTGGTGTTGGTCAAGCGTTCGGCAGCGCTGGCCAATGCACACCTCGGCGAGGTCGAGCCACGCATAGCGCAGGCGATTGTCGGCGCAGCAGATGAGATTCTCAATGGGCAATGGCCGGATGAGTTTCCCTTGTCTGTCTGGCAAACCGGTTCGGGCACGCAAACCAACATGAACGTGAATGAGGTCATGGCGAATCGTGCTTCAGAGCTATTGGGCGGTGTGCGTGGCATGCAGCGCAGTGTGCATCCGAATGATCACGTCAATCGCTGTCAATCATCCAATGATGTGTTTCCCACCGCGATGCATGTGGCGGCGGTAGCGCAGCTAGAAAAATCGCTACTGCCCTCGTTGCGTCAACTGCGGCAGACTCTGCATGAAAAATCGCAGGCCTTTGCGCATATTGTCAAACTGGGCCGCACCCACTTGCAGGACGCGACACCGCTCACGCTGGGGCAGGAATTTTCTGGCTATGCAGCACAACTCGAGATCGCCGAGCGGGCCATTGGCGCTGCGCAAAATGAGCTTTTTGCGTTAGCGCTGGGGGGCACGGCGGTCGGCACCGGGCTCAATGCCCATCCGCAATTTGCCGCCCGTGCCGTGGCGGAATTGACTGCCTGTACGGGGCTTTCATGGACGTGTGCGAGTAATCGGTTTGCGGCGCTTGCCGGTCACGAGCCGTTGGTGTTTGCGCATGGCGCACTGAAAACCCTGGCTACAGCGTTGATGAAAATTGCCAATGACATTCGCTGGCTTGCGAGTGGGCCGCGCGCGGGTCTGGGGGAATTGCAATTGCCCGAAAATGAGCCGGGCAGTTCCATCATGCCGGGCAAAGTGAACCCGACGCAATGCGAGGCACTTACCATGGTTGCTGCGCAGGTGCTGGGCAATGATGTGGCGCTGAATATTGGCGGTGCTTTGGGAAACTTTGAGCTCAATGTATTCAAACCCTTAATTGCCTACAACTTTTTGCACAGTACCCGACTGCTGGCAGACGCCATGCAAGGTTTTGAACGTCATGCAGTGCGGCATGTCGAAGCGAATGGGGAACACATTCGCGAATCATTGCGCCGCAGCTTGATGCTGGCGACGGCATTAACCCCGCATATTGGTTACGACAAAGCGGCCGCAATTGCCAAAAAAGCCCATGCCGAGGGTTTGTCGCTACGAGATGCCGCGCTGGCCTCGGGGTATGTGCAAGCTGATGAGTTCGACGCGTGGGTCATTCCAGAAAACATGGTCTGACCCATCCCTTCAATAGATAAGGAAATTCGATGCATCATAATCTCTTCAATAGCTATCAACAGTTCAACAGCGCCGCCGCTGAAAAATCCGGTTTCTACAATTTATCGGCGCTTGAAGCCGCAGGCCTTGGCTGCATCAGACGTTTGCCTGTCTCGATCCGTATTGTGCTCGAATCCGTATTGCGCAATTGCGATGGCAAGAAGGTCACCGAAGCCCATGTGCGGCAACTGGCGGCCTGGCAGCCGAATGCGCCGCGTGTGGATGAAATTCCTTTTGTTGTTGCACGCATCCTGTTGCAGGATTTCACTGGTGTGCCTCTGCTTTGCGATCTGGCTGCGATGCGCGAGGTGGCGCAGCAGCTCGGCCGCGATCCGAAAAGCATCGAGCCGCTGGTGCCAGTTGATCTGGTGGTGGATCACTCGGTACAGGTTGATCACTATGGTAGTAAGGATGCTTTACGTCTCAACATGCAATTTGAATTTGAGCGCAATCACGAACGCTATCAATTCATGAAGTGGGGCATGCAGGCCTTCGATACGTTCAAGGTGGTGCCGCCGGGTATAGGCATCGTCCATCAGGTGAATCTCGAATACCTGTTCCGTGGCGTGCAGCAGAGGGATGGGGTGTGCTTTCCCGATACGCTGGTCGGCACGGACAGCCACACCACCATGATCAACGGCGCGGGTGTGGTGGCTTGGGGTGTCGGTGGCATCGAGGCTGAAGCGGGCATGCTTGGACAGCCGGTATACTTTCTGACGCCGGATGTGGTTGGCGTCGAGCTGCAAGGCAAATTGCCGGAAGGTGTGACCGCCACCGATCTGGTGCTGGCCATCACCGAAATGCTGCGCAAGGAAAAAGTTGTCGGCAAGTTCGTCGAATTTTTTGGTGAAGGCGCAACACATTTATCGCTGACTGATCGCGCAACACTCGCCAATATGGCACCCGAATATGGCGCCACCATGGGCTTCTTTCCCGTCGACGATTTGACCGTGGCTTATTTGAAAGGCACCGGGCGGAGCGATGCCGAAGTGACCCGTTTCGAAAACTATTTCAAGGCGCAGGGATTGTTCGGTATCCCTAAGCGCGGCGACATTGATTATTCAGACACGCTGAATCTGGACCTTGCCGGCGTTGTGCCCGCGCTGGCGGGCCCCAAGCGGCCGCAGGATCGAATTCCGCTAAGCCAGGCCAAAACCGCGTTTGCCGAAACGTTTGCCAAACCGGCGGCAGACAATGGGTTTGCGCGCAACCCCGCGGATTTGGCGAAGCGCTTTAAAAGTCAGGATGGGTTGGACGTGGGCAATGGTGACGTGTTGATTGCGGCCATTACTTCTTGCACCAATACTTCCAACCCCAATGTGATGATCGCTGCTGGTTTGCTGGCCAAAAAAGCGGTGGAGCGTGGCCTGCATGTCGGCCCGCACGTCAAGACATCGCTTGCCCCCGGCTCGCGTGTAGTCACTGAATATCTGGCGCAGTCCGGCTTGTTGCCGTATCTCGAACAGCTGGGCTTTAACGTGGCAGGCTATGGCTGCACCACCTGCATTGGTAATTCCGGGCCTCTGGCGATGCCGATAGAAGATGCGGTAGTAAAGAACGATCTGATTGGTGCGGCGGTATTGTCGGGCAATCGCAACTTTGAAGCGCGTATTCATCCCAACATCCGCGCTAACTTTCTGGCTTCGCCACCACTAGTCGTGCTGTATGCGCTGCTGGGTACACTGCAGAAAGATCCGCTGACCGAGCCCATTGGTTATGGGAAAAATGGTGAGGCTGTCTGGCTGCGTGACCTCTGGCCATCCAGCCGCGAGATTGAAGCCTGCATGCAGACCGCAATGAATCCGGCCACTTTTCGCCGACTGTATGCTGACCTCACGAAAGATCATGTGTTATGGAATGCGATCAATTCCAGCACCGGGCAGGTGTATGCATGGCCCACGTCGACCTACATCGCCAAGCCGCCATTCTTTAACAACTTCGGCATGTCGCCCGTTGCCCCGCCTGTGCTGCGCAATGCGCGCGCACTGGCTATTTTTGGCGATTCGGTAACAACCGATCACATCTCGCCTGCCGGTTCGATCAGCGCGACTTCGCCTGCCGGGCAATGGCTGCTGGATCACCGTGTCACCAGCGCCGACTTTAATTCGTATGGCTCGCGGCGCGGCAACCACGACGTGATGGTGCGCGGCACCTTTGCCAATGTGCGCATCAAAAATCTGATGCTGCCGCCCAAAGCCGATGGCGCGCGCGTGGAAGGCGGCTTGACGCTGCACCAACCCTTGGGTGAGCAAGTGTTCATTTTCGATGCCGCCATGCGCTACATGGCGGACGGCGTGCCCACGGTTATTTTTGCCGGCGAAGAGTATGGCACTGGCTCATCCCGCGACTGGGCAGCGAAGGGCACGCAACTGCTGGGTGTTAAAGCCGTCATCGCCCGCAGCTTTGAGCGCATCCATCGCGCCAATCTTATTGGTATGGGCGTCTTGCCATTGCAATTCCTTGGTACGGAATCGGCCGAATCGTTGGGGATTATTGGCAACGAGATTTTTGACCTCGAAGGATTGGACGGCGATATACAGCCGCAGCAAGAGGTGACCCTGGTGGTTCGTCAATTTAATGGCACAACGCGGCGCATCGCACTCCGCTTGCGGATCGATACACCGATTGAGGTCGATTACTACCGGCATGGCGGCATTCTGCCGTTTGTGCTGCGTCAGCTTTTGTCGGCGTGATGTTTTATGCGTTTTTGCGGCGAGGTGAAATGAAATTCCGGTTTTGTCTTACCGTTGTTGCTTTGGCTTTTCTCGCATCCTGCGCCAACGTGCGCAACCCCGTGACAGGGCAATATGAACGCACGGTGATGGATGAGCGCAGCGAGCTGCAAGCGGGGCAAAAAGCGCACCAGGAAGTGCTGAAAGAATATCGTGCACTGGAGAATCCATCACTTCAGGACTACGTTAATAGCGTGGGGCAAAGGCTGGCCAAAGCCTCGCACCGGAGCACGCTCGAATGGCACTTTACGGTGCTTGACAGCCCCGAGGTCAATGCCTTTGCCTTGCCCGGCGGGTATGTCTATATCACGCGCGGCATTCTCGCTTATCTTGATGATGAAGCCGAGCTAGCCGGTGTGCTGGGGCATGAAATCGGCCATGTGACTGCGCGCCATGCTTCGCAACGCGCCACGCGCCAGCAGGCTGCCGGTGTGGGTGTGCTGCTGGCGAATGTGCTCGGTGCCGTACTGGAGAGCAAAGGTTATGGCGGGGCAGGTGATCTGACCAATCAGGTTTCGCAGATCACTGCCGCGGGATATATCGCCTCCTACAGCCGCGAGCAGGAATCACAAGCAGACCAATTGGGTGCCGAATACATTACCCGCAATCATTACGATTCCGCGCGCATGATTGATGTCGTTCGCATGCTGAAAAATCAGGAACAGTTTGCCGCCGACACCGCACGCAGCGAGGGCCGCACACCGCCGCCGCGCACCGATTGGCTAGCCTCGCACCCGAGCAGCGACAAGCGGCTGGAAGACATTCGCCAAACAGCCTTGCTGCATCAAGAACCAAAAGCGGAAAACGGACGCGAGCGCTACCTCAAGGCGATTGATGGCATTCCCTTTGGTGAAAGCCGCGAAGAGGGCGTCATCCGTGGCCAGCAGTTTTTTCACGAACCCATGGGCTTTGCGCTCACCGCACCTACCGGCTGGCGGATAAAGAATACGTCGGAAGCGCTCATCATGACGAATGGCGCAGGCGATGCGGCATTGATCATGCGCAGCGTGCCGGCAGACGCGGGGGCGACGCACGCCGATATTCTGCGCACGATTTTCAATCCGATCAACGGGCGCACAGCGCAAACAACCATTAACGGCTTTGCCGCGACCACCTTTGTTGGCACTGCCCGCGTAAAAGACGGGGCGCAAGAAGCGGTGCAGCAGGTCGACGCCACCTTGGTCACCGGGCCAGAAAAACACGCCTATCTTTTCCTGCATGCCGCCAGGAGCGCAGACGCCTTGCGACGCGAACGTGAAACGCTGCTCGCGGCAGAAAAAACCTTTCGTGCAATAAGCGATAAGGATCGCCCGCTGGCCCGCCCCTGGAAGTTGCGCTTAGCGGCATTGCCGCAAGGCGGCTTTGCTCAGCTGGTCAAGCGGTCTTCCACCACGCTGCCGCATCCGGAAGCGCAATTGCGCTTGATGAATGGCGCTTATCCTGATGGCGTAGTCAAAGCGGGGACGCAAGTAAAAGTCGTGGAATGAATGGTTTTATGCTCCATAGAGACTTGGTTGAATCGGGATGGTTCAAACTCGTGACCATTCCCTCTTCGGTGTTGGTAACAGTGCCTGCGCTATATGACAGAGTTCCGGTCTATCGACCGCGATAATTGGTATGCGCTGACTGGAGGAGACACGAATCATGAATCCCTTGCTGCGCCTGTGTTCAGTCCTTCCAGTCATACTGTGCGTTTCATTGACAGCATGTGCTTCGGGGCGGGCTCATCAAAACTTCAAAAATTCTGTGGGATGGGATATTGGCAAGAAAATTGATGACCAGAGCATCTTGATGAACCGGTATCCCGAGGATCGTGGAGAGAGGGCTGTATTACCTAATGGAGATATTGAGCAAACATATCGGTTTCGTAGGAGCTGTTTGGTTTATTTCGAGATTGACAAATCATCGCAGAAGATTGTTGGCTGGCGCCATGAAGGCACGGAACAGGACTGTGTGCTTGTTCCTTAACCAAAAATTCCAGGCTCGAGTATTTTTGCATGAGTTCTTCATGACTGCCTGCCGCCCCACCAGCGCCGACTTTTTCACGTAGTGTTTTCCAAAAGCCTGTGGGGCATCAAGAGAGAACTAAAGGCGCCATGCGCGAATTGCATTTGCATCGTAAAGAAAGTCTCATTCGTCCAGATGTAGTCTATGTTGGTGTTTCACGCTTGATTCTGCAGGGATGAAGTCCCGATTCGGTATGTTTGGACTTGCTGGTTCGCTGTTCGATTCTAAAGATTTCCAGATACGTGCCTGTAAATTCCCCTGTTTCATTTTTCGATGGGAATACGACAGATTGCTGCACTTCTGCTCTGGCGCTGTATTTTCAGTAAGAAGCCTGCTGCTGAAGGCGTTACATTTCTCAAAATTGCCTGTATTTTTGACTGTTAGCAGGGAGTTTCAGGTGGAGAGCGGTTTGCCTAAGACTGTATTCGCCGCCAGATCAGATAGATAAATCGCGAGTTCATGCAGCCTGCGATAAGCTGGTATCTAGGTCGGCGACGTGGTAACGGTTTCCACGCGGTTGCGGCCAGACGCTTTCGCGTGATAGAGACATCGATCAGCCTTTTTCATCAGACTGTCCTCATCATCGCCGGGCGCATAGTCGGCTACTCCGAAACTACAGGTCACTTGCCCGACATCGGCAAAATGTTGCTTTTCAAGCAACAGGCGTATCTTTTCAGCGAGCAACCGACCGGTATCGAGGTTGCAGCCCGGCACCAGAATGGCAAATTCTTCACCTCCCCAGCGTGCAAGCAGGTCGGTAACACGAATCGCACCGCCGACTACCTGTGCCAACTGGATCAGAGTCTGGTCGCCTGACTGGTGACCGAAGGTGTCATTAATGCGTTTGAAGTGATCGACATCGAACAAGATCAGTGTCAGCGGGCTGGAGAATCGTGTAGAGCGCTTGATCTCACTCGTCAACATCTCATTGAAATGGCGCCGGTTGCAGATGCCTGTCAGAACATCGGTGGTGGCCAGCTGGTTGAGCTGTTCCATGATTCTAACGTGCTCGGTCGCATCACGCACAATGCCGACAGCGCTCCATTGGCTGTGTCGCTTGATAGCTGAGAGCGAGACCTCGGCGGGAAACACTTCGCCGTTTCTGCGCTTTGCAGGAACTTCTCTTGTTTGGCCGATAAATGGTCCTTTCCCTGACTGCACGAAGCGAGGAAATCCTTCGCGATATGCAGCAAGATTGTTCTCGGGCACCACCAGGTCGTGTAGATTTTTTCCGACCATCTCTAGCTTGGTATATCCAAACATATGCTCCGCCGCAGGGTTCCAGTACGTAACCAGGCCGGTGTGATCGATCAGTATCACTGCATCGTGCGCAGCATCGGTGATGTTGCGTATCAATTCTTCATGTTCCAACAGATCAGTGGTGCGCATTTGCAACTCCAAATGAGTTTGTTCAAGTAGCGCCAATGCTTCCGCATTCTGTCGCGTCATGCGCTGATCGAACAAGGCGGCGATAATTCCACCACTAAACCAAAAGAGGGAAATCGATGACACCATGATCATTGAAATATCCTGGTCAATTCCAGACGCATAGCTAAGGCAGATACTGCCGGGCAGGACTTGCATCCCCAACATGCCGGTGTAATGCATACCGGAAATTGCCAAGCCCATGATCACGCCACCCAAAACAAAGCGTGGCAACGCCGCCATCTTGACCTGCTTGCTCTGATACATCATCAGGAGTGCGCCTAGTGAGGCGCATATGGCAATCAGGATAGAGGCTGCGACTATCAACGGGTTATAGTGAATTGGCGGTGACATCGTGATGGCCGCCATGCCTGTGTAGTGCATGGCACTGATACCCGCACCCATCAGCAGACTGCTCACGACGATGCGCCTTATTTTGATATCCGGTTTACGCAGCACATAGAAACCGAGCAGGGCTGCGGCAATCGCTGGCAAAGTCGATAGAAGGGTTAATGACAGTTCGTAGCCGATAGGAATCGGTAAATGAAAGGCCAGCATGCCAATGAAATGCATGGACCAGATTGCCAATCCCAGCGTAATCCCTCCGGCAAGCATCCACATCAAAGCCGTATGGCCGCTGCTCGCGCGCATGCGTTGGGCATGGGTAAGCGCCGTGAGCGACCCAATCATCGCTATCAGCACGCTTAATAACACCATGGGGATATTCCAGGTTATTAACAACTCATGTCCTTTTGCTTTTTTTTATACACTCCTGCAGCTTCATATCGACCCCCTCGTTTGTGTAACACGGGGGGACTGCGGATGCATAGAAAAGATAAATACCGTAAAGCCTACTCCTATCATGCACTATTAACAACCAGCGATGGGTGTACCGAGCGTCTTGCGCGCAACGCCAATTTTTGACGCGACCGGTTCTTGCATAGCGGTTGATGGAGCAGGCTTGACCTGCCCGCACACAATCACCGTTTGACCCACATCATGCGTGTGGAACCGCTGCCATTGATGAGGTAATGGATGTTGCTGGTTTTTCTGTAGGTATTGGCAGAAAAGTATTGGGGTCAGACCACGAATACACTACGAATCCCCTAAATGAATAACGCTGTATTGTTCGTTGAAAAGTCGGCGCTGGCGAGACGGCGACAAGAGGATAATTACGGCGAATTTATGCCGATCATCATCAATGGCGATTGATTTATCCGCGCACTTCGCCGTTGCCCAGCACGATCCACTTTTGCGAGGTGAGTCCTTCCAGACCCACCGGCCCGCGGGCGTGAAACTTGTCGGTGGAAATACCGATCTCGGCACCCAGGCCATATTCAAAGCCATCGGCAAAGCGCGTTGAGGCGTTCACCATGACCGAAGCGGAATCCACTTCACGCAAAAAACGCAGTGCCGTGGTGTAGTTTTCAGTGACGATGGCTTCGGTGTGCGCTGATGAGTATTTGTTGATGTGAGCGATGGCCTCATCAATGTCAGCCACCACTTTGCACGAGATAATCGCCGCGAGATATTCGGTGGCGTAATCTTCCTCGCTCGCCGGCTTGGCTTCTTTCACCAGCGCACGTGTTTCGTCACAGCCACGAATCTCAATCTCGCGTGCGGTGAGCATCGCCGCGATTTTCGGCAATAAGCTTGCCGCAATCGGGCGGGCGATCAACAGCGATTCTGCGGTATTGCAGGTGCCCAGCCGTTGTGTTTTGGCATTCTCAACAATGGCGATGGCTTTTTGCGGGTCAGCGGCGACATCCACATACACATGGCAATTGCCATCGAGATGCTTGATGACTGGCACGCGGGCTTCTTGCGAGATGCGATCAATCAAACTCTTGCCGCCGCGTGGCACGATGACATCGACAAATTCCGGCATAGCGATGAGATAACCCACCGCTGCGCGATCAGTCGTTTCGATAACCTGTATAGCCGTTTCTGGCAGGCCAGCGGCGGCCAACCCTTTTTTCACGCAAACGGCAATGGCCTGATTGCTGCGAATGGCTTCTTTGCCGCCGCGCAAAATGGCGGCATTGCCGGATTTAAGGCACAGCGCGGTGGCGTCTGCCGTGACATTCGGCCGCGCTTCATAAATAATGCCGACAACGCCCAGCGGCACGCGCATCTTGCCCACTTGTATGCCTGAGGGGCGGCGCCTCAACTCGGTGATCTCGCCTACCGGGTCGGGCAGTGCAGCGACTTGCTCCAATCCTTGAGCCATGGCTTCGATGCCTTTTTCGCTGAGTGTCAAGCGATCCATCATCGCAGCATCCAGTCCTTCTGCTTTCGCTGCGGCAAGGTCAGCCGCATTCGCGGCCAGCAGTTCATCGCGCTGGGCACGAATCGCGCTCGCCATGGCGAGCAGGGCGGTATTTTTAGCATTGGTGGAAGCGCGGGCGACGGCATGCGAGGCATCACGCGCGGCTTGGCCGATATGCAGCAGAGTGTCTTTGAGCGTCATGAGAGTTTCCTTGGGCGGGTCAAACGTAAGGCGAGCTGTAAAAATTCATTCCACAGGTCGCCGGTGGCAAGCCCCTTAATCATGCGGTCAATTTTTGCTGCATGCAAGAGGGCCGGGCGTATTTGTGCGGTACGTGCTTCATTGGCCAGCGCCCACAACACCAGGGGTGGCGCAGCGCCTTCTGCTTGCAAGCCTTCCAGCGTGCGCACAGCGCGCACGGTATCGCGGTTTTTGAGTGCATCGCGCAGGTCAGAGACATCATAGCGGGCGACATTCAATACCGCTGCTTCTATCTGCGCGAGTGAAACTTCCCCCGCGGGATAGAGCAGACCGAGCTTTTGAATTTCCTGGTGTGCGGCGAGCAAATTGCCTTCAACATGCGCGGCGATGAATTCCAGTCCGGCGCGTGATGCGGTTTGTTGCTGGCGCGCCAGGCGCTCGGCCAGCCACTGTGGCAGCAGCACCAAGGGCGGGGCATTGCATTCAAGCGCGACGCCTGCTTGGCTGAGCGCGGTGACCCATGCGGCTTTTTTTGCTTGCCAGTCAAGTTCGGGAAGCGTAATCAAGGTCACTGTTCCCGTGCCTAGTGTCTGGCAGTAACGCTGCAACGCCTCGCTGCCTTCACGCCCCGGCTTGCCTGAGGGAATGCGCAGATCAATGAGCTTGGTTTCGCCAAACAGCGATAAGTTGCCTGCTGCCAAAAAGAGGTCGTCCCAGCGAAAACCGGTGCCTGCCACAATCACTTCGCGTTCGGCAAAGCCTTGGCGACGTGCGGCGAGGCGAATGGCATCGGCCGCTTCAATGACCAGCAGCGGCTCGTCACCGTGGAGCAAATACAGTGACGCTAACGGCTTATCGAGGTGCGCGCCGAGTTGCTCAGGGCGTAGTTGCATTGCCGGATTCACTTGCCGCTTTGAGCTTGGCCGTAGCCAGCCGACGCAGCAACTGCTGTATCAGATCACTTTGTATGTCGCGCCAGAGAAGAGCTTCTTCTGACTCTTTGGAGAGCACCAGATCATCATTGAAAGTCATGTCGCGACGCAAAACGATCTGGCTCGGCGGAATGTAGTCGGCATTATTTGCGCTGCTTACCTTGAAAGCAAACGTGCGCACTAAATCATATTCGCGCGCACGTCCGGCGGAGTTCAACGTGAGAATGACTTTTTCATTGCGGTCGCCCAGTACCACCAAATTCGCTTCGGCATCTTTGGGGTCATCAACGATACGCGTGGGGGATGAAGCTTCAATGCTGCGCTTGAGCTGCGCGTAAAGCTCCGAGCTGGGCGCCAGGGCAATACTCATGGTTTGAAACGGCAAAGCGTAATCACCGCGCAACTGAAAGCCGCAGGCAGCTAGCAGGCCGACTAAGCCGAAGGTGACGAACAGCTGGGTGGCAAGTTTGATAGCGCGCACAGGTGACTCCTCTTGAGACAGTTTAGACAACAATATTGACCAGACGGCCGAGAACTACAATGACTTTTTTCGCCGGGTTGCCTGCCATGTGCTTTTGCGCAGCGTCTGAAGCCAACGCAGCTTCTTCAATCGCCGTCTTGCCAGCACCGACTTTCATGCGCAGGCTGCCGCGATGCTTGCCATTGATTTGCAGCACCAGCTCGATTTCATCCTGTGTCAACGCAGTCTCCAGCGGCTCGGGCCACGGGGCGGCGAGAATGTCCTTGCCATAGCCGAGTTCGCGCCAGAGGGTGTGACAAATGTGTGGCGTCAACGGCGAGAGCAGGCGCAATAGAATGCTCACGCATTCAGTGATGACGACCATGCCATTGGTGTTGTTGGCAGATTCGTTGGCAAACTCTTGCACCCCTTTTTCCAGGCTGTTCAACATTTTCATCGCGCTGGAGGCGACGGTATTGAACTGATGCTTGGTAAAGTCATAATTGGCCTGGCGCAACAGCAAGTGTACTTCGCGGCGCAACGCTGCAACAGGCTCGGGCAGGGTTTCTGGCATAGTTGCCCCATGGCGAAGGCTGTTTTTGAGGCCATGTCCCAGCGCCCACAAGCGGCGCAGAAAGCGAAATGCGCCTTCAACACCCGAATCTGCCCATTCCAGCGTTTGCTCGGGCGGGGCGGCAAACATCATGAAAAAGCGTGCGGTATCCGCGCCGTAAGTTTCAATCAGCGATTGCGGGTCCACGCCATTGCGTTTGGATTTGGACATCGTGCCGATGCCTTGATAGTCGACCGCCTGACCATCCGCTTTGGCTGTGGCACCGGTGATGCGACCTGCGTCGTCTTTGATCAAATCAAGCTCTTCAGGAGCAAAGTAGGTGATGCCGCCTTGCGCCGTGCGTCGCGAAAAAATATGGTTGAGCACCATGCCTTGCGTGAGCAAGTTGGCGAAGGGTTCGTCGTAGCTGACCAGATCAAGATCGCGCATGACTTTGGTCCAGAACCGCGAGTACAGCAAATGCAGAATCGCGTGTTCTATCCCGCCGATGTATTGGTCAACCGGCATCCAGTGATTCGTTCGCTCATCCACCATGGCTGTGGCGTTATCCGCTGCGCAGTAACGCGCGTAATACCAGGAGGAATCCACAAAGGTATCCATGGTGTCTGTTTCACGCCGTGCGGGTTGGCCGCATTTTGGGCAAGCGCAGTTGACGAAATCAGCGCGTTTAGCAAGCGGATTGCCTGAACCATCCGGTACGCAATCGGTGGGCAGTTTCACCGGTAACTGATCGTCCGGCACAGGCACGGTGCCGCAGGCATCGCAATGAATCAGCGGAATAGGGCACCCCCAGTAACGCTGCCGTGAGACACCCCAGTCGCGCAAGCGATAGTGCACTTGCGTGTCGCCCAGGTTTTTTGTTTTGAGATCCGCGGCAATGGCGGTGACCGCTTCTGCAAACGGCAGGCCATCGTATTTGCCTGAATTGACGCAGCGCCCGCGTTGTTTATCGGCATACCAGTCTTGCCAGGCATCGAGAGAAAATGTTTCGCCCTCAATGGCAACCACAGGCTTGATCGGCAGGTTATATTTCTTGGCAAACGCAAAGTCGCGCTCGTCATGTGCCGGCACAGCCATCACCGCGCCATCGCCATAATTCATCAAGACGTAATTGCCGACCCAGACTGCTAGTTGCTCGCCGCTCAGTGGATGCGTTACAAACAGCCCGGTGGGCATGCCTTTTTTTTCCATGGTGGCCATATCGGCTTCCATGACGGAGCCGTGTTGGCACTCATCAATAAAAGCGGCCAAGGCCGGATTGTTTTTGGCCGCATGGGTGGCTAAGGGGTGTTCTGCTGCCACCGTGCAAAATGTCACGCCCATGACCGTGTCCGCACGCGTGGTGTATACCCACAAATTTTCTTGCTTGCCGTCCAGCATGTAGGGAAACGCAAATCGCACACCGGTGCTTTTGCCTATCCAGTTGGCCTGCATGATTTTAACGCGCTCGGGCCAGCCGGGCAATGTATCCAGCGAGGACAAGAGCTCATCCGCATAGCGGGTAATGGCCAGGTAGTAACCGGGGATTTCGCGTTTTTCGACGACTGCACCTGTGCGCCAGCCGCGGCCGTCGATCACCTGTTCATTGGCCAGCACGGTTTGATCAACCGGATCCCAATTGACGACCTGCGTTTTTTTATAGGCAATGCCTTTTTCCAGCATGCGCAAAAACAGCCATTGGTTCCATTGGTAGTATTCAGGCTGGCAGGTCGCCAGTTCACGTTGCCAGTCAATGGCAAAGCCCAGGGATTGCAACTGCTTTTTCATGTAGGCAATGTTGTCATTTGTCCATTGGGCAGGGGGCACGTTGTTTTGCATGGCCGCATTTTCGGCCGGTAGCCCGAATGCATCCCAACCCATCGGCTGCAGCACGTTATAACCGCGCATGCGGTAGTGCCGTGAGAGCACGTCGCCCAGGGTGTAGTTGCGCACATGGCCCATGTGCAGCTTGCCCGAGGGGTAAGGAAACATTGACAGACAATAGTATTTGGGCTTATCCGCATCCTCGGTCGCGTGAAAGCTTTGTGCGATATTCCAGAAGGCCTGGGAAGATTGTTCGATTTCAGTCGGTTGATATTTTTCCTGCATGGCCGGGTGGTTTGTGTTGATTGAAGGCGAAAGGCGGAATTATACCTAGCCCCTTGTGCGTTTTTAAGGTAAGAGCAGGGTAAGGGTCGGGAAAGAATTTTTTCGACGAGGGCAGAGTGCTTTAGTTGGATGTTTTTGCCGGGCGCTTGGGTTGATTACTTCAGTTTGTCGCACCGAGTTGTTTGGCCCGAGCGAAAGATGCTGCATCTGCCTCAGCAGATAAAGGCCAGCCCGCCAGATGGTTTGTGGCGATATTACTCAGCGCTGCAATCCAGTCCGCGCGCTCGTTCATGCAGGGGATGTAGGAAAATACCTTGCCTCCCGAGGCTAAAAAGGCCTCTTTGCATTCCATGGCAATTTCTTCCAGTGTTTCCAGGCAATCGGCAACAAAGCCCGGGCAGATGACATCGACACGAGCTACGCCGTCCCGTGCGAGTTTTTCCAGTGTCGGCTGGGTGTAGGGTTGAAGCCACTTGGCTTTGCCAAAGCGCGATTGAAAGGTGATGAGATAGTCGCCGGCAGTAAGCCCAAGAGCTTCTGCCAGCAGGCGCCCGGTTTTTTGGCACAGGCAAAAATACGGATCACCCAGCAAAAGTGAACGTTGGGGCAGGCCATGGAAGCTGATGACCAAGCGTTCTCCGCGCCCATGCATCATCCAGTGTTCGCGAACGCTCGCTGCGAGCGCTGTAATGTAACCGGGGTGATCGGGGTATTGCTTGATGAAGCGTAGCTCCGGCGGGTTGCGAATACGCTTTACCCAGTTCGCCACGTCATCCATCACGCTAGCGGTGGTGCTGGCGGCATATTGTGGATACAGCGGAAAAATGAGCACTCGCTCAACCCCTTTTTGCTTGAGCTGATCCAGCGTGTGGCTGATCGAAGGATTGCCATAACGCATCGCCCAGACGATTTTGATATTCGTATGCCCCTGCTGGCCGAGCAACCCTTTGAGCAACTTGGCTTGCCGTTCAGTGTGTACGCGCAGCGGCGATCCTTCGATCAGCCATATTTTTGCGTATTTCGCGGCTGATTTTGCCGGGCGCAAGTTAAGAATGATGCCGTTCAGAATCAGCCACCAAATGGCGCGCGGGATTTCGACCACGCGCGGATCCCACAAGAATTGTTTGAGATAACGACGCAAAGCCGACGCGGTCGGCGCATCGGGCGTACCCAGATTAACCAGAACAATGGCTGTGTGGGGGGCGTCACCATGGTGGTGCGCAGGTTCAGCAGCGTAGCGGGACATCGCGCGGTGGATCAGTGGGCAGAAAGTGCCGAAGAAAGGAGTTTTGCCGTGATATCCACAATCGGAATTACCCGCTCATAGGCCATGCGCGTAGGGCCGATGACACCGATCGAGCCAACGACGTGGCCATCCACCTCATAGGGCGCGGCCACCACGCTGCATTCATCAAGTGGAGCAATGCCCGATTCATTACCGATGAAAACCTGCACGCCTTCGGCATCGTCAGATAGTGCCAACAGTTGCGCCAGGTGTGTTTTTTGTTCGAACAAATCAAACAGGCGGCGTATTCGGGTCATATTGGAAGCCAGATCTTCGACATCGAGTAGATTTCTTTCGCCACTGATGACATAGTGAGCTGCAGTATCGGCCATCACTTGGTTGCCCGCATCCAGGGCCGCGGCCATGAGGTCTGACATATCAGCGCGCAGCTGGTTTAGTTCTTCGACGACGCGCGAGCGGATTTGATTGAATTCCAAGCCAACGCAATTCTGGTTAAGGTAATTGGCAGCAAAAACAAGCTCGGAAGGCGTGTGGTTGCGTTGCGTGAACAGGATGCGGTTCTGTACGTCACCACTCTCGGTCACGATGATGAGCAAAATCCGCTTTTCCGAAAGACTGAGGAAATCGATTTGACGGATGCGAGGTTGCTGACGACGTGGCGCAACGACTACTCCGGCGAAAGATGTCAATTGCGAGAGCAGGTGCGAAGCCTGACTGATCATCCGCTGCGGCTGGTCTGGCTGCATGGCACCTTGGATTTCGGATAGATCGGCGTCGGTGAGCGGCCGTACCGTCAAGAGAGAATCGATAAACAGCCGATAGCCTAAAGACGTAGGAATACGCCCAGCCGAGGTGTGTGGGCTGGTGATAAAGCCCATTTCCTCCAAGTCTGACATGACATTGCGGATGGTGGCAGGAGACAGCTCAAGGTTGGAGCGTTTTGCCAATGTGCGCGAGCCGACCGGCTGACCATCGGCAATATAGTTTTCGATCAGAGTCTTGAGCAGTGATTGGGAGCGTCTATCGAGCATGCTGATGATTCTAGTCAATATTCAAGAGGGGCGCACTCTTTCTGTTCTTGCCCCCGAGTGCTTTGCTTGCTATAGTACAGGGCTGACCTTGCTCCACCCGTTACGCATGCGGGGGGGCTATCACTTAACCACAGGGAGATTGCATGCGACATTACGAAATTGTTTTTATTGTTCATCCAGACCAGTCCGAGCAAGTGCCGGCAATGATTGAACGCTACAAAGCGCTTGTTACTGCCCGTTCTGGCATCATCCACCGTCTTGAAGACTGGGGCCGCCGTCAAATGGCTTACCCAATCCAGAAGGTTCATAAGGCGCACTATGTGCTGATGAACATTGAATGCGATGGCGAATCTCTGGCCGAACTGGAAAGCTCATTCAAGTTTAATGATGCCGTGCTGCGTCATTTGACTATCAAAACGCGCAAAGCGGTGACGACCCCTTCGCCCATGATGAAAGAAGAGAAATCTCGTTCATTTAACCAAGGTGATGTGGGGATTACTTCGGCTGCGGCTGTTGCTGCAGAAGCAACCGAGACGCCTGCCGTTGCTTGATCGTTGTTTGACGGCGACCAGACTCCTGCATTGTCCATCAATCTAACGCAGTTATCGGGTCGCCTGCAGGAACGTGGCGCTTTGCGCCGCACCCCCGCAGGCATTCCGGTACTTGAATTTAGCCTGGCGCACGAATCGATCCAAATGGAGTCGGAAGTCGAGCGTAAGGTGCACTGTGAGATGAATTGTGTAGTAATAGGCAGTCAGGCGCAATTGCTGGCAACCGTCAAGCCGGGCGATGAGCTGAAGGTGAGTGGATTTTTAGCGGCACGCAGCCTTAAACGGCGTATGCCGATACTGCATGTAAATACAATTGAATTCGTGGAAGGAAATAAAAATGGCATTTAAACCAAAAGGTAAGCTGGCTGCAAAAGGAGGCAAGGGCGAAAAAGGCCGTAGCCTGTTTAAACGACGCAAATTCTGCCGCTTCACGGTAGAGAAAATTGAGGAAGTTGACTACAAGGATGTTGAAATCCTCAAAGACTTTATTGCTGAAAATGCACGCATTATGCCGGCCCGCATTACCGGTACTAAAACGGGCTATCAACGTCAGTTATCAACTGCTATCAAGCGTGCGCGCTTTTTAGCCTTGATGCCTTTTACTGATCTGCACCAGTAAGCGAGGAGAAAACAATGCAAATTATTTTGATGGAAAAAGTGGTAAACCTCGGCAACCTGGGTGATGAAGTCAAGGTCAAAGATGGTTACGCTCGTAACTATTTAATTCCACAAGGCAAGGCTAAACGCGCTACGGAAGCCAATCGCAAAGTGTTCGAAGCCAGGCGTGCAGAGCTTGAAGCCGCGCAACAAGACCGCTTGGCCTCAGCGCAAGCGCAAGCCGCCAAGCTCGATGGCCTAATGCTGCAAATTACACGCAAGACCGGGATGGATGGTCGTTTATTTGGCTCAGTCACCAATATCGATATTGCCGATGCATTACTGGCACAGGGTCTGACGGTTGAGCGTTCAGCGATTCGCCTGCCAGATGGCCCGCTCAAGGCGATCGGCGATTCGCCCATTGAAATCTCGCTGCATACCGATGTCATTGCAACCATTACGGTGTCTGTGCTGGGCGAACATTAACCAGCAGTTTGGCTAGATTATTGGCCAGCTGTAGCGCTTTGCTTTATTTACGCCATTTGGCGTAGATTGACGGCACTTAAAAACGAGCTGTCCTCAACTTTTGGGGCGGCTCGTTTTTTTATTGCAGTGCGTGCGTCTTATACACTTGATTTCCACAGTCTATCCCCACGATTTCCACAACTTATACACTTATCAGGCAGCGTTGCGCGGAGTAGACTCGCTGCTTCATTGCGGAGATAGCCATGGTCAATATTCGTTCTTTTAATCCTTCGCCCGTACTCGATACGCAGGTTGCTGCGCTCAAATTGCCACCGCACTCTATTGAGGCGGAGCAATCCTTGATTGGGGGGCTACTGATTGATAATCCGGCGTGGGATCGTATTGCCGATGTAGTGCGTGAAACCGATTTTTACCGCGACGATCATCGGCGGATTTTTCGGCATATTGGCAAACTAATCCAGCGTGGCCGCCCGGCGGATGTGGTCACGGTGTATGAATCGATCGAACAATCGAATGAGATTGACCAGACCGGGGGCTTGGCCTACCTTGCTGAAATCGCGAACGCCACGCCTTCCGCAGCAAATGTGCGCCGCTATGCTGAAATCGTGCGCGAGCGCGCGATCTTGCGGCAACTTGTCACTGTCGGCGATGAAATTGCTGGCCATGCATTAAACCCGGCCGGTCGTGATGTCAAACAGTTACTGGATGAGGCGGAGCGTCGCATTCTGGAAATTGCCGAAACAGGCAATCGCGACAGCGGCGGGTTTGTGCAGATTCAACCGTTGCTGGGTGAAGTCGTTGAGCGTATGGAAGCATTGCTTGCACGCGACAGCCAGTCTGACATCACCGGTGTGCCGACAGGTTTTGTCGATATTGATCGCATGACATCCGGCTTGCAGCCGGGCGATATGATTGTGGTGGCAGGCCGCCCCTCCATGGGGAAAACCGCCTTTGCGCTGAATATTGCCGAACACGTGGGCGTTGAATTGCGTCAGCCGGTCGCGATTTTCAGTCTGGAAATGTCCGGTCCGCAGCTGGCGACGCGGTTTCTTTCGTCAGTGGGTCGCATTGATCAAAGCAAGCTGCGCACGGGCCGCCTGACCGATGACGAATGGGACCGCATGACGGTAGCATTAGGCAAGCTACATGAAGCGCCGATTCATATCGACGAAACCGGCGCAATCAATTCAACCGACCTGCGTGCCCGCGCACGGCGCTTGCATCGTCAATTCGGCAAGCTCGGCTTGATTGTGATCGACTATCTGCAACTCATGAGCTCGAATGGTTACGGCGAAAATCGGGCAACGGAGATTTCAGAAATTTCGCGCTCCATCAAGGCGCTGGCAAAAGAGCTGCAAGTGCCCATCATCGCGCTATCGCAGTTGTCACGCAAAGTGGAAGAACGTACCGACAAGCGGCCCTTGATGAGCGATTTGCGTGAATCCGGCGCCATTGAACAGGATGCCGACATCATCATGATGATGTACCGGGAAGAATATTACAAACCGGACACGCAAGATAAAGGAACCGCAGAAGTCATTATCGGCAAGCACCGTAACGGCCCCGTGGGCACAGCACGCATGACATTCATCGGTGAATACACGCGTTTTGAAAACTTTGCATCAGGTTCGCGGTAGAGGTTAAACATCGATGAAAAAGTCGGCGCTGGTGATACGGCGATGAAGACAAAACCGTACGCGTCGCGCGTAGAGTTAGGCGATTTTTATTGCAAGGCTTTTTGGGTATCCAAATTCCGTGATTGATTTATCGTTATACGGCGCGGCAAGCGGAGCGACTATCTTGCAGTGGAGATTCGGATTGTCGCTTATTGGGCACAACCTGTCGTTCTTCTCTTCTTGTGATTCGCCGATTGCGGTCATTGGGTCACGTAAGAAACTATCAACTGTGTAGTGGAAAGTCCATCTCGTCGGGATTAATATATTGACATCTGCATATCCGAGCTACGCCAAATAGATGAGCGCAAGTCAAAAAAGGTTCGATGACCAGTCGCCAACTATTGCCGGTGCAGAACGGCAGCAGAAGGTGTATCGGATTGTGGACTTCTTCTCTGCGGCGCAGACGATCGCGGAGAGTTTTCTATATGTGCCGCTTGCATCCACATTAGACGATAGCAATGAGGCGATCGACGCGGCAGTGGAATACGTGGCAATATCAGCTGGGCCGTGTGCGGGGATTGCCAGACACTTCTCCACTACAGAAGACTTTATTCAACATCAAAAGTCCGTAGCTGACCAACATTACGTTTCTTGCTGGACCAAGACGAAAGAGTCGGTGGCTATGTGGGCACTTTACTCGAAGGATTTCTCTTCGATTCAGCTTTCAACAACTGTAGAGGACCTAGAACGAGCTGCAGTCACATATGCATACGCACAATATGACCCTCGACCCGCGATCCATATTGGCAAGGGTGCTGGCCAGTTCTTGGATCAATCAAAGATTGCTGCGGTCAAGTATGACGACTTGCGTAAGATTGCAAAAGCTCTTGATCGCCGAAGACGTGCGTACGACAAACTTGAGGCAGCGCGAAAGATCTCGCATGAAGTTGATCTTCATAGCTTGAGTAAAGCGGAAGGTAGGCGGGCAGAACAGTACAGATTCGAGACGCTTGAACACAAGGACTCCTCTTTTGCGCATGAATCGGAGGTTAGGCTAATACTGGCCTTTTCGCCGTACAACGAAGATACACTTGCCGTCGCGCGCTCGGAACTTGCCGAAATGGCATCCCGCTCTGATACCGACTCCACACATTCGGAGTACGAACGCGGAATGCTTCTATACGCGCGCGCCATTCTGCGCGAGGAAGCATGGAAGAGGCGACTTACCTGCAAGCCGAGTATCTACCTTCCGTTACACAAGGATTTTGTCACTGATGTGACGATCGATCCAAGATGTCCGCCACACAAGCGGCAATTCATGCGCTCCTACTTTGAAAACCAGGGCATTAGCGTTGCAGAATCCACCTGTTTTGGCCACGCGGCAGGCGGGTTTGTCGTAACCCCTAGGCACAGTCTGCTCCAATGGAAGGAATAGCGGAAGCAATGAACTCGCCAGTCGGTACCAGAGTAGATATCACCTTTGGATCAGTCGGCAACACTTGCAGCAGATGAGTCTGGACGCATGGGAAACCAATCGACGGCCAAACCGAAAAGTACAAATGTTTGCTGTTATTGTTGCGGAATGTCAGTTATGGGTCGATTGGAGACATCGACTGCCCAGTCTGGAGACGGATCGTCTCTGCTGGCACTGTGATTCGCAACATATCAAGCGGGAATCAATCACGGAATCCGGATACCCGAATTTTTCAGGGCACTGCCATATTTTTGAATGGCAAATGGCTCGCTGTTTCAGCGGCGTAGTCCGCCATGGAGAGTGTTTCGCGGGCAATGAAATCTGCCACCGCACGCCGCATGCCGGGGTCGGCAATCCAATAGCCTGACCACGTCGGTACAGGTTCAAAGCCGCGCGCCAGCTTGTGTTCACCTTGCGCACCGGGCTCAAACCGTTGCAGACCGTGTTCAATGCAGTAATCGATACCTTGGTAATAACACAGCTCGAAATGCAGCCCGGGCACATCGACTTCTGTTCCCCAGTGCCGCCCGTAAAGCGTGGTGGCATCGCGATAGCAAATGGCGGAGGCGACCGGCTGTTCATCCTGACAGGCGATAAACACCAGCAGCTGGCGGCCTAGTGCGACGCTGGCTTGTATAAAAAATTCCAGCGGAAAAGCCGGATGGTTACCATAGCGGGCAAATGTGTCGCGGTATTGGCGATGAATCACGCGCCATAGCGCTGTATCGATTTCATCGCCATGGCGCACTTCCAGCCGCAGGCCGGATTCATGCACTGCGCGACGTTCACGTTTGAGTTTTTTGCGTTTGTCAGCGGTGAAGCCGGCAAGAAAGTCATCAAAATCAGCGTAGTCTCGATTGATCCAGTGAAACTGCACGCCACGCCGGATCAACAGGCCAGCGGCGGCCAACGCGTCATGGTCGGCGTCTTCAACGAATAAACATTGCCAGGAAGAGACCTGTTGCGTGCGGGCGACATGGATAGCAGTTTCGATCAGCGCCTGTACCACAGGCAGCCGGTTGACACCTTGCCGAACCAGCAGGCGCGGGCCGGGGGATGGAGTGAAGGGAATGCCGCTCACCAGTTTGGGATAGTAGGCCAGGCCTGCTCTTTGCCAGGCGGCAGCCCAATGCCAGTCATGTGAAAAATCGCCAAAGGAATGCATGCGCAGATAGAGCGGTAACAGGCCAAGAAGCTTTTCGTTATCGGGTGCGGCCTCGTCATACAGCGCCAGATGCTGCGCCTGCCAGCCTAACGCCGCGTCCGCAGCGCCGACTTTTTCAGCTGTGCGCAAAAAGGCGCCGCTGGCGAATGGATCATTGTGGTGATCAAGACCAGCCCAATCTGCATCACTCAGATCGCTCGCCGAAGGGTGAAGAATTATTTTCATGGTGGCGCATCCTATCCCTATTTTACGCACTGGCGACAGCAGGGGATGGGCTAAAATGGTTTTTGTTTTCGTTTGCTGTATACCGCCTTACACCGTATTGCCTCACCACTCGACTTTTATTCATGCGCATTCTGCTCAGCAACGACGATGGTTATCTCGCCCCAGGGCTTGTCCAGCTGGCGGCTAGCCTGGCGGGCTTGGGTGTGATCACCGTGGTGGCGCCAGAGCGTAACCGCAGTGGGGCGAGCAATTCGCTCACGTTGGATCGTCCGTTGCACTTGCGCCGCTCGGAAAACGGGTTTCAGTATGTCAACGGTACGCCTTCCGACTGCGTGCATCTGGCTGTCACCGGGGTACTGCCTGAGCAGCCGGATATGGTGGTGTCAGGCATCAATCTGGGCGCTAACATGGGCGACGATACGATTTATTCAGGCACCGTGGCTGCCGCGATGGAAGGGCATTTACTGGGCGTGCCGGCCATCGCCATTTCGCTCGCCAGTTCTGCGGGCAAGCATTTCGCTACCGCTGGCCACGTGGCGAATGAGTTGGTGCAGCGTTTTACTGCGCAAGCTTTTAATTATCCGGTATTGCTGAATGTGAACGTGCCTGATTGCCCTTATGAAGAGTTACGTGGCATTCAGGTGACACGTCTCGGGCGCCGTCACAAAGCGGAGCCTGCGGTGAAGTCCGTCACCCCGCGAGGGGAGGCCGTGTATTGGATCGGTGCCGCAGGCCCGGCGGCGGATGCGGGCGAAGGCACTGATTTTTTTGCGGTAGAACATGGCTGGGTATCGGTAACCCCGCTGCAAATCGATTTAACCCATGCCGGCCAGATGGCCGATGTGCATCAATGGATCAAGCCAATCAATGGACACCGCAGCCTTTAATTCGTCAGCGCAAGCCGGCATAGGCATGACATCACAGCGCACGCGCGCACGCATGGTCGAGCGCTTGCGCGAGCAAGGCGTGAAAGACTCCCGCGTGCTGCATGCCATGGGCGTGATTCCCCGCCATGTATTTGTCGAACCTGCGCTAGCCAATCGCGCGTATGACGATACTGCGCTGCCGCTAGGCTTCGCGCAGACTATCTCGCAACCTTATGTTGTGGCGCGCATGATAGAAATTCTGGTTCAGGGTCGTGAATTAGGCAAGACACTGGAAGTTGGCGCCGGTTGTGGTTATCAAGCCGCTGTGCTGAGCATTTTGACCAAGCAGGTTTTTGCCGTTGAACGCATTGCGCCGCTTTTGTCCCGTGCGCGGGACAACTTGCGCCAGCTCAAGCTCACGCGCATTCGTCTGAAACATGCCGATGGCAATCTTGGCCTGCCTGAGGCGGCACCGTTTGATACGATTATTCTGGCGGCTGCCGCACAGACAGTGCCGCCAACTTTGCTCGCGCAGCTCGCGTCCGGCGGGAGACTGGTTATGCCGCTCGTGACATCTGCGGGCGGGGCGGAACAAGTCATTTGCTTGATTGAACGTACAGAATCCGGTTGGGTTGAAAAACGGTTTGATGCGGTGCGCTTTGTGCCTTTGCTCGCGGGGGTGGAATGAACACATCGATGAATGCAGCGCGGTGCGTGTTTATCCTGCTATTTGCAGTTTTGAGCGGTTGTGCCAACTATGCCCCTGTGCCGGTGGTTGAGCGTAACAGCCAGTCGAGGGTTGGCAATGTTGTGAGTGGCGCGTCATCCAAAACCGTCGCGTCGGGCATGTATCTTGTAAAAAAAGGCGATACGCTTTACAGCATTGCATTGGATCACGGTCTGGATTACAGGGATGTCGTGGCATGGAATCAACTTGAAAACGTGAACCTTATCAAAGTGGATCAACTGTTACGCGTTGCTCCGCCCGAAGGCGATGTTCAGGTCGCGGTGGCTAAGCCCGTGACTTCGTCCGGTTCCATCGAAACTAAATCCGCAAGTAACGTGGCAGGCATGAACACGACAGACCCGCACACCACAGAGTCCTTCAAGCGGGCGCCCAAAGGAGGCAAGGTGGTGTTCTCTGCCAATGCGCTGGCGCGTGCGCAATCAAATGCAGCGGTTAATGTAACGGATGATGCCGCAAGTAATACAAGCAAGCCCACTACGAACATACCTGTAGCGCCGGTAACAACGGAGCTGAAAGTAGCCGAGGTGCCTGCTACTACTGAAAAACCTGCTTTGTCGGCTGATATAGGATGGGCATGGCCCACTAACGGGAAAATGCTGGCACCCTTTGCCGAGGGAAGCAGTAAAGGCATTGATCTCGCGGGCAAACTGGGCGACCCCGTGCACGCTGCTGCAGATGGCGTGGTCTCTTATGCGGGTGCGGGTTTGCGTGGCTATGGCAATTTGGTGGTGTTGCGCCACAATGCGACCTGGCTCTCGGTGTATGCCCACAACAGCAAGATTTTGGTGAAGGAAAAACAGGCCGTCAAGCGTGGGCAAACAATTGCCGAGGTCGGGTCAAGTGATGCCGAAAGTCCACGCCTGCACTTTGAGATCAGACAACAAGGCAAGTCGGTCGATCCGCAGAAAATTCTTCCTGTGCGTTAATTTTCTGTCACGCCTTTCATCAGGCCTATTCTCCGTTCAGATCGCCAGTCCTGCCGCGTCAAACATCCCCTCGAAAAGCACCGAGCTTAAATACCGCTCGCCCGAATCTGGCAGGATCACGACAATAGTCTTGCCTGCGTGCTCCGGATGCCTGGCCAGGCGTACCGCCACGGCGGCGGCTGCGCCACACGAAATACCGGAGAGTATGCCTTCTTCCTTCGCCAGGCGACGGGCATACAGCACCGCGTCATCATTGCCGACTTGCTCGATCACATCGACGAGTGAAAGATCCAGTACATCCGGCACGAAGCCCGCGCCGATGCCCTGAATCTTGTGCGGCGCGGGTTTGAGCGGTTCACCCGCGCGGCGCTGGGTGAGCACCGGGCTGGCTTCCGGCTCCACAGCCACCATGGTGACCATTTTGCCACGCGTCTTTTTGAGATAGCGTGCAACCCCCGTAATCGTGCCGCCAGTGCCGACACCGGCAACGACGATATCGACTTGGCCATGGGTGTCATTCCATATCTCGGGACCGGTGGTCTGTTCATGAACTGCCGGGTTGGCCGGGTTCTTGAATTGCTGTAACAGCACATAGCGGTCAGGATTCGACGCGGCGATTTCCTCGGCTTTGGCGATCGCACCATTCATCCCTTTGGCCCCTTCGGTCAGGATCAGCCTGGCACCGTAAGCGACGAGCAGCTTGCGCCGTTCCACACTCATCGTGTCGGGCATCGTCAGGGTCAGCGGAAGGCCTTTGGCCGCAGCAACAAAAGCCAGCGCGATGCCGGTGTTGCCGCTGGTCGGCTCGATGATTTCCTTGCCTGGCCCCAGCAGGCCGCGTTGTTCCGCATCGGCCACCATCGCTGCGCCAATGCGACATTTCACCGAGTAGGCCGGGTTGCGTCCTTCGATCTTGGCCAGCACTGTGGCGTTGGCACCGTCGGTGATGCGGTTGAGTCGGATCAAGGGCGTATTGCCGATGGATTGAGCGTTGTCGGTGTAGAGTGACATAAAACCTCCGGATGTTTAATGCGGCGTGGCAGCTCATGGCAGAGTCGTAAAAACCACGACGCAGGGTTGTCGGAATGCGTGGATGTGAAGTGTAGATCTTCGGTGCATAAATTCCAATGAGCGGAGCCGGAATTCGGCGGAGACTCGGCATGGCGAAACTCCCATATTTGGGCTAGGATGGCGATAATGATCGAATGCAGGAAACAGCCATGGTAACTATGCTGCAAAACGAATTTTTGTCTCCTGAGTTGCCCGTGGTTTTAACGACGTTGGTGCCGAAGATTGCGGCCTTTCGCCGCGACATTCATGCGCATCCCGAGCTTGCATTCAATGAACATCGCACGGCTGAAAAAGTTGCGGAATACCTGGAAAGCCTGGGCCTGGAAGTACATCGCGGGGTGGCGCGTACCGGCGTGGTGGCCAAGCTCACATTGGGCACCAGTCTTCGTGCCATTGGCTTGCGTGCCGACATGGATGCCTTGCCCTTGCGAGAACTCAATACATTCCCGCATCACTCGCAGTTTGACGGCAAGATGCACGCTTGCGGCCATGATGGCCATACCTCGATGTTGCTCGGTGCGGCCGAAGCCTTATCGACCATGCGTAATTTTGACGGCACGGTGTATTTCATTTTTCAACCCGCCGAAGAACATGAAGGCGGTGGCCGGGTGATGGTCGAAGAAGGCTTGTTTGATCGCTTTCCTATGGAACGCGTCTTCGGCCTGCACAATTGGCCCGGTTTGCCTGCGGGCAGCTTTGGCGTGACTGAAGGGCCGGTGATGGCAGGCACCGACCGATTTGAAATCACCCTGACTGGGCGCGGGGGGCATGCCGCGATGCCGCATCAGACCATCGATGTGGTGGTAGCTGGTAGTGCCTTGGTGCAGGCGCTGCAATCCTTGGTGTCGCGTGAGACCGATCCGCAGGATGCTGCGGTGGTGAGCGTCACGCAATTTCATGCGGGGCACGTTGACAATGTGTTGCCCGAAACTGCCAGGCTTGGCGGCACGGTGCGCACGCTCAACCCAACGCTGCAAGACGCGCTGGAAGCCGCCATGCGCCGCGTGTGCGAAGGCATTGCAGTCGCTTATCGCGTGCGTATCGAGGTGAACTACGAGCGCGGCTATCCGCCGACGATCAATGCAGCCGATGCCACAGCGATAGCACGAGAGGCAGCGCAGCAAGTGGTGGGCATGGAAGCCGTGCAAACGCAATTACGGCCCAGCATGGGCGCGGAAGATTTTTCCTACATCGCCCGCGTGGTGCCCTCTTGCTATGTGTGGCTGGGTAATGGCCCGATGACCGGTGGCTGCATGCTGCATAGCCCGCACTACGATTTCAATGATGAAATCATTGCTACCGGCATTCGCTACTGGGTGCGGCTGGCGCAGATGGCGTTGACTACGCCCGGCTAATTACACTGAATCAATATCGTCACGCGGGGGCGATGTAGCGGTGCGCACAGTAGCTTCAGTCAGTTGCCCGGAGCAGAGTTCGATAAAGCGATAGGCATAGCTGCGTAGATAGTGCCCACGCCGCACTGCAATTCGGGTGGTGTTGGCCGGGAAGAGTTGCAGGCCATCGAGCAGGGTCAGACCGGTGTCTTTGCGGGGATGAAAGGCCATCGAGGCGATGATGCCTGCGCCCAGCCCCAGCTCGACATAGGTTTTTATTACATCTGCATCCAGCGCAGACAAAATGATGTCGGGCACCAGGCCGGCATTGGCAAAGGTGCGATCAATCGTGCCGCGACCGGTAAAGCCCTCATGATAGGTAATCAGCGGATGCTCGGCCAGTTTGGCCAGTGTGAGTACAGGCTCGCTGGCCAAAGGATGTCCGTCAGGCACAATCACCGAGTGATGCCAGTCGTACCAAGGAAATGTCACCAGATCAGGTTCGCCCTCCAGTGCTTCGGTAGCAATGCCGATGTCCGCGTCTCCTGCACGCAGCAAGGTGACAATTTCTTTCGGTCCGGCCTGATGCAGGGCGAGATGTACTTTGGGGAAGGCTGCCTTGAACTTGGCCACGACCGCAGGCAGGGCATAGCGCGCCTGCGTGTGCGTGGTGACGAGCGTGAGCTGGCCTTGATCGCGATTCGCAAATTGATCAGCCAGCCGCTTGATATTGCGTGCATCGAGCAGCATGCGCTCAACAATGGTAGCCAGCTCCTTGCCGGGATCGGTGAGCCCGGTCAGGCGTTTGCCACGGCGGATGAATATCTCCACGCCCAATTCATCCTCAAGATCCTTGATGTGCTTGGAGACGCCGGATTGCGAAGTAAACAAGGTGTTCGCGACTTCAGTCAGATTGAAGTCGCGACGTACCGCTTCGCGGATGATGCGTAGTTGTTGAAAGTTCATGGTGTCATCACTTTACATTGTCGCTCATGCGCGCAATGGGTTATCCGTTGGCTGAAGTACATGACCGCGGTGTTTCAGGCGTGCTGCTACCAGCCAGTCAGGGCCGTGGTCATCCAGATTGATGAAGTCGGCAACAAACGGCGTGGCAGGTTGCTCGACAACGGCTTGTGGCGTGCCGATTTGTTCGACGCGGCCATGATTCATCACCACCACTCGGTCGGCTACTTCCAGCGCTTCTTCCTGATCATGTGTGACAAAAATGCTGGTGATATGCAACTCGTCATGCAGGCGGCGCAGCCATTGGCGCAGCTCCTTGCGCACCTTGGCATCCAGCGCGCCGAAGGGTTCATCAAGCAGCAGCACGCGTGGTTCGACAGCCAGCGCACGTGCCAGCGCGATACGTTGACGCTGGCCGCCAGAGAGTTGCGCCGGATAGCGGTCAGCGAGCCAGTCGAGCTGCACCAGATTGAGCAGGCTATGTACCTTATGCTGAATGTCGGCTTCGGTGGGACGGCGGCGACGCGGCTTTACGCGCAGGCCAAAGGCAATGTTCTCGAATACGGTCATGTGGCGGAACAGCGCGTAATGCTGAAATACAAAGCCGACCTGGCGTTCGCGCACATGCGTGCCCGAGGCGTCTTCGCCTTCCAGAAACACCGTGCCCGAGTCAGCCGCCTCCAGCCCGGCGATGATGCGCAAGAGCGTGGTCTTGCCGCAACCGGAAGGACCGAGCAGGGCAACCAGTTCGCCACTGGGAAATTCCAGCGAGACATCATTCAGCGCTTCAAACGTGCCAAATGCCTTGCGGATATTGCGGACTTCAATGCTCATGTTGCTTGCTCCCTTGATTCCGGTGAAAGTGCGGCGGTCTGACGCCATTCGACATGGGTTTTCAGCGCTAGCGTGATCAAGGCCAGCAGGGCCAGCAGCGAGGCCACAGCAAAGGCCGCCGCGAAGTTGTATTCGTTGTAGAGAATTTCGACGTGTAGCGGCAGGGTATTGGTCAGCCCACGGATGTGGCCTGAGACGACCGACACCGCACCGAATTCGCCCATTGCGCGGGCGTTGCAGAGAATCACGCCATACAATAAGCCCCATTTGACATTGGGCAAAGTCACGCGCCAGAAAGTCTGCCAGCCTGAAGCGCCCAAGACGGTCGCCGCTTCTTCTTCATCGCGCCCCTGGGCTTCCATCAGCGGAATCAACTCTCGCGCGATGAACGGAAAGGTGACGAAAATGGTGGCCAGTACAATGCCGGGCACGGCAAAAATAATGCGGATGTCGTGGTCGCTCAACCATGAGCCGAACCAGCCCTGGGCACCGAAGATCAGCACGTAGATCAAACCGGCAACGACGGGGGAGACAGAGAACGGCAGATCGATCAGGGTGATCAAAAACTGCTTGCCGCGAAACTCGAACTTGGCGATTGCCCAAGCGGCAGAGACGCCGAACACGAGATTCAGCGGCACGGCAATCGCAGCAGCCAGCAGGGTCAGGCGCATGGCCGATAGTGCATCCGGTTCCACCAGGGCAGCAAAATACACGCTCCAGCCCTTGCGCAGCGCTTCGGTAAATACGGCGAACAAAGGCATCAGCAGAAACAGGGCGAAGAAGCCAAGGGCGATGGTCAGTAGCGTATAGCGCACCCAGGGTACTTCGCGCGTCGCCGGGCTGGCTTGGTAATCACGGTGTCTGCTTGCGGAGGGAATCCCGCTTGCAACACTGCTTGCAAACTCAGCCATCAGGATTTCCTTCCGCCAGTGGATGAACTGCTCGCCGCACTCCAGCCTTGCAGGCTGTTGATGACCAGCAACAGGATGAAGGATGCCGCCAGCATGACCAGCGCAATGGCAGTCGCGCCCGTGTAATCATATTGTTCGAGCTTGGTGATGATCATCAGCGGGGTGATTTCGGACACCATGGGCAGATTGCCGGCAATGAAAATGACAGAGCCATATTCACCCACGGCCCGCGCGAAAGCCAGAGCAAATCCGGTGAGCAGGGCAGGGGTGAGCGCGGGCAGGATGACCAGGCGAATGATCTGCCAGCGGTGGGCACCGAGGCAGGTGGCCGCTTCTTCGAGCTCCAGTTCGATGTCTTCCAGAATCGGCTGCACCGTGCGCACCACGAAGGGCAGGCCGATGAACACCAGCGCTACGAGCACGCCCAGTGGCGTGAATGCGACCTTGATGCCTAAGGGTTCCAGCAATTTGCCGAGCCAGCCATTGCCCGCATACAAGGCCGTCAGGGCAATCCCGGCCACGGCCGTGGGCAGGACAAAAGGCAGATCCACCAACGCATCCACGAGTTTCCTGCCTGGAAAGCGATAACGCACTAGCGACCAGGCCAAGAGCGCACCGAACACGGTATTGATTCCCGCCGCCAGGAGCGATGCGCCGAATGAAAGCTTGTAGGAAGCCAGCACGCGCGGTGCGGTGACAATCTCCCAGAACTGCGCAAAGGAGAGGGACAGGGTTTTGAACACCACGGCCGAGAGCGGCAGCAACACGATCAGCGACAGATACACCAGCGTAAAGCCGAGCGTGAGGCCAAAGCCCGGCAAGACCTGATGTCGACGGGTGATGAGATGAGACAAAGTGGGCATTGCGAAATTCCTGCGATGACAATGGTGCGTAGTCTAGGAATTTGCGCTGCAAAGCGGAAATACATATTTCTGCTTTGCTTATACACAAAGCCGAAAAGTCGGCGTTGGCAGTACGCCGACTTTTCGGTAGATCACCACTAAATCCTGCTGATGGCGGGTTTGCATGGAGATCAGAACGAATGCCGCAAGCCGACCTGCAGGCCGGACAGCTTGATGTCGTCGCCGGCGAACCCGGACGAGTTCTTGCCGAAGTCATATCCGCCACCGAAGCCATTGGTGGATGTCTTCTCATCATTCTTCAGGTAGGCATAGTTGGCTTTCAGCAGAGTGCGCTTGGACAGGCTGTGCTCATAGCCCAGTGTGCAGAACTTGGCACCCGTGTTGTCATCCGCACCAGTGCTCTTGTCCAGGTCGCCGGCGTGGTAGTACTGCGCGGTGAGCTTGCCATTGGTGGTCACGTTATACGTGCCGCCAATGCCCCAGACAGTTTGCTTGACATCGTTCAGGCTGCCGTCGGCCTTGGTTTGGGCATACAGCGCCCGCAGCGTGGCGACGCCAAAATCATAGCTGCCGCCCAGACGGAGTTCCCTGAGCTTCTGGTCGGAGCCGAGGTAGGTTTTCAAGGCGCCGGAACCATAAGGGGCAGAGCCTGTGACATCGTTCTTTTCCGTTACCTTGGCGTAGGTCAGGCCAACCAGGACAGGGCCGTTGTTGTAGTTCAAGCCCAGGTCATAGGCCGAAGTGTTGAGTTTCGCGCCTGACGTATCCGTCTTGTTTTCGTTGGCCATGTAGGCTGCGGTTGCCTGCAGTCCGGAGAATGAAGGTGTGGTGTAAGCGATGGCATTGCTAAAGCGCGTATCAAACAACGAGGCACTCGTGGCCGAACGGCTGGCGTCAGCACCAAATGCTGGCACGCCTTTCCCCGCATTGGCCAGCGCGCCACCGAGCTTGCCGAGGAGGGCATAGTTGGTGCCAATGCCGTCATTGCCGGCATTGACATCCAACAAAGCCGAAAAAGCCCGGGTCGGGGTGGACAGGTTGCCGAGGATCACCTTGCCGAAATTACCAGACAAGCCAGCAAAGCTGTCGCGGCTGGTGCCTAACGTACTTGCACTGTTGTCAAAGTTGGCGTTCGATTCAAACTGGAACAATGCGGTCAAGCCGTTGCCCAGGTTTTCCGTCCCCTTGAAGCCGAGGCGCGAACCATTGGTCGAGACGCGGGTGAAGTTGGGCGTATTGCCGGAGAGGGCGGCTGAACCACCACTGACATTGATGATGTCAAAGGTGGCATCGGCCACGCCATAGATCGTGACATTGGATTGGGCAAAGGCCGCGCCGGAAAGACCGGCGATGGCAAGGGCGATGAGTTTTTTCTGCATGGTTTTCTCCTAAGTAAAGGGGGATGAAACAAATGTAAAAAGTCGGCGCTGGTGACACGGCGAGCGGAACTGCTCAGCTCCGCTTTGCGCATCGACAGCGCGTTAGCGCGCGCTGATCTGGTCAAAAGTGCCGCCATCGGCAAAGTGCGTTTTCTGTGCCGTTTGCCAACCGCCAAAGACATCGTCAATCGTGATGAGCTTTACCGGCGCGAATTGCTTGGCATATTTGGTGGCAACTTTCTTGTCCGTCGGACGGTAATGGTTTTTACCGGCAATATCCTGTCCTTCAGGCGAATACAGATATTCGAGATAGGCGGTTGCTACCTTGCGCGTGCCGTGTTTGTCGGCAAACTTGTCGACAATACTGACAGGCGGTTCGGCGAGGATGGAGAGCGATGGTGTGACAATTTCAAATTTGTCGGGGCCCAGTTCCTTGACGGCCAGATAGGCTTCGTTTTCCCAGGCCAGCAGCACGTCGCCTATGCCACGCTCGACAAACGTGGTGGTCGAGCCGCGCGCGCCGGAGTCCAGAACCTTGACATTGGCATAGAGCTTCTTGACGAATTCCTTGGCAGTCGCCTCGCTGCCACCCGGCTGCTTGAGCGCGTAAGCCCAGGCCGCCAGATAATTCCAGCGAGCGCCGCCGGAAGTCTTGGGGTTGGGCGTGATCACGCCAACATCGGGTTTGACGAGATCACTCCAGTCGCGGATGGCCTTCGGGTTTCCCTTGCGCACCAGAAAAACGATGGTCGAGGCATAGGGCGAAGCATTGTGCGGCAGGCGTTTTTGCCAGCCAGCGGGAATCAGTTGCGCCTTGTCATGCAGCGCATCGACATCGTAGGCCAGCGCCAGGGTGACGACATCGGCTTCGAGCCCGTCAATCACCGCGCGGGCCTGCTTGCCAGAGCCGCCGTGGGATTGCTTGACGGTGACAGTATCGCCGGTTTTAGCTTTCCACTGTTTGGCAAAGGCGGCGTTGAAATCCTGATACAGCTCGCGTGTCGGGTCATAAGACACATTGAGCAGCGTAATGTCCGCTGCATGGGTTGCGCTGACAGTGAGCAGGGAGATGCCGAGCAGGCCGGCAATCGCTAGAGGGCGACGCATGGTGTTTCCTTTCTGAATGAATTTGCGGAAAGGAACTGTAGCGTTTGGGTGCAAAAAAACTAACCAAGAAAAACAGAAATACTTATTCCATGGTGCATGATGCGCCGATCAGAACTGCAACATGCCCTTCTTGATGTGGCCCGACACAGCCAGGTTCGCCAGCATGGGCAGCAGATTGAGGTGCGTGGCTTGGCGCAAATGCTGGGCGGCCGCTTGTAATTCGTCAAAAGTCTTGAGTCCGCGATTGGACGGGGATGGCAATCCGGCGGTAGTGCTGTGTGCTGTGGCTAGTGCGATGGCATTGCCTTCATCGCGTGATCGAATGACGATGACGTGATCGTCAAAAGCAGTTTTGATCTGCTTGATATTGTGATTGAAGTTTTTACGCCGTGACAGCAGATTGACGCACAACAGTCCCTCTTTTGCCAGGCGCGCTTTGCAGTCCAGATAAAACGGCAGGGAATCGAGCCGGCCGGCACGCGCGTTGCTGTCGAAGCCATCCACCAGAATGAGGTCATAGCGTTGCCTGGACTGGATCATGAAATCCGCTCCGTCGGCAAAGTGCAGGTGGAGGCGCTGCGGGTCATCAGGCAGCTTGAAAAATTGCCGTGCGGCGGCTTCGACCCGTGGCTCGATTTCCACCACGGTTAGCTTGGCTTCGGGTCGGTAGCGCCACAGAAATTTGCATAGCGAGCCTGCGCCCAAACCCACCAGCAGGACGCGCTGTGGCCAGTCACCCGGGCGCAGCAGCAGGGGCAGCATCATCTCTCGTGTGTATTCGAGTTCCAGCGCAAACGGTCGCGCGATGCGCATCGCGCCTTGCACCCAGTCGGAGCCAAAATGCAGATAACGCACACCGGCTTCTTCGCTGATATCGATATTCATGTGTAGTTTTGTCACGCGGCAAGTATCTGCCGAGTTGACATGTCAGAGCTCGATCTGAGTGCCGAGTTCGACGACGCGGTTGGTGGGTATTTTGAAATAAGCCGTTGCCGTGTCGGCATTACGGAACATCCAGATAAAGAGTACCTGTCGCCAGAAAATCATGGCCGGCACAGCATTCGGGACGATGGTTTCGCGGCCAAGAAAGAATGAGGTTTCCATCATCTCCAGCGGTGCCATTCCCTGCTCGCCTAGATGTTCCAAGGCGGCTGGAATATCGGGCGTATCTTTAAAGCCGTAATTCAGGATGACGCGGAAGAAACCTTGTGGAAGCGCTTCTGTCTGCATGCGATCGGCCGCATTGACATGCGGAATATCGCGCATTTTTACGTTGAGCAGAATCACCCGCTCGTGCAGCACCTTGTTGTGCAGCAAATTGTGCAGCATGGCACGCGGTACGCTGTCAGGTTGAGGCGTGAGGAAGATGCCGGTACCCGCAACGCGCTGCGGGCCGCCGTAGTCGAGGCTCTTGAGGAAGGCATCTAGCGGCATCGAGTCCTGTTGCAATTTTTTATAGAGCAGAGCACGGCCACGCTGCCAAGTGGAAAACAGGACAAAAACACTCAGACCCAGTACCAACGGAAACCACCCGCCATCAGCCACTTTCATTAGATTGGCGGATAAAAAAGCGAGATCAACCACCATGAAAAAGGCAAGAAACAGCCCCGCTTGAAGCCAACTCCAGTTCCACAATGAACGCACCACAACGAAGGCGAGCACCGTGGTGAGCATCATGGTCATTGTCACGGCAATGCCATAGGCGGCGGCAAGATTGGATGAGGTTTTGAAGCCCAACACCAGTGCAATCACGGCGACAAGCAGCAGCCAGTTGATGTTGGGAATGTAGATCTGTCCTTTTTCATGTTCCGAGGTGAACTTGACCTGAATGCGCGGGCAATAGCCGAGTTGCATGGCCTGACTGGTGAGCGAGAAAGCACCTGAGATGACCGCCTGCGAAGCGATGATGGTCGCTGCAGTCGCCAGCGCTACCATCGGGTAGAGCAGTTCTTCAGGCGCCAGCAAGAAGAAGGGATTTTTGATGGCGGCAGGATTGTCGAGTATCAGGGCACCCTGGCCGAGATAGTTGAGAAACAGGCAAGGAAAAACATAGACCAACCAGGCCCATTTGATCGGCCGGCGACCGAAATGACCCATGTCGGCATACAAGGCTTCGCCGCCGGTAATGGCCAGTACCACCGCGCCCAGAGCAAGAAAGCCGTGGCCTCGATTTTCGGCAAAAAAATGGATGGCATGCCAGGGGTTAATGGCAGTCAGGACACCTGGATGCTTGAGTATGCCTATCACACCAAGTGTGCCCAGAGTACCGAACCAGAACAGCATCACCGGGCCGAACAATGCGCCAAGACTCGCCGTGCCGCGTGGCTGGACAAGGAAAATTCCGGTCAAAATGAACAGCGTGAGTGGCATGACATAGGGCTTGAATACCGGCGTTGCGACTTCCAAGCCCTCGACCGCAGAGAGCACCGACATTGCGGGTGTAATCACTGCATCGCCATAAAACAATGCCGCACCGAAAATTCCTAACCCGGTGAGAAACCACATCAAGCGTGGGCTGACGCCTTTAGTGCGCAGTACCAGCGCAGTCAGGGCCATGATGCCTCCCTCGCCACGGTTGTCGGCACGGGTAATGAACTTCACATACTTGAAGGTGACGGTGATGGTCAGCGCCCAGAAGATCAGCGACAGAATGCCGAGGATGTTTGCTGGCGTCACTGCCATCGCATGCGGGCCATTGAAGGCTTCTTTCATGGCGTAAAGCGGACTGGTACCGATATCGCCATACACCACGCCCATCGCGGCGATGGCCGTGGTAGCGAGGCGAGCACGAGCGCTTGACGCGTCGTCTGCACTGCCTGGAATTTCAGTTGTGTTGCTTTGCACCATCGGCCGCATTATAGGCGAAACCTTGTTCCCGCCGTATCACCAGCGCCGACTTTTGGCGGATTTTCTTGGCCGGCGGGTTGGTTTGCGACACAAAACCATCAGCTAACCGCGACCGACAAAAAGCTCGCCACACTCTTGCACGGCAACCTTAAAGCATTCGAGCGGGAGCGTGCACGGACCTTCCACCGCTTCGCCGGTGCGACAGATGAAAGCGCCACCATGAAACGGACACTTGATAGTCTCTCCGCCGAGTTCGCCCTCGGAGAGCGAAGCGGTGCCATGTGTGCACAGGTCGGACGTGGCAAAAAATTCGTTACCGACACGCTATACCGCCACCGGCGTGCCGTCTTCCAATGTTACGCGGCGCATCGTGCCATTGGTTATTTCGTCGATGCGACAGACTTTAATCAAACCCATTTTTACCCATTGTCCCTATAAAAAAAGCGGCACCTTTTCCTCTGTTCAAATATCAATCCCCTTATCACGCTTGCCAATGCTGATTCCTCCATCATTCAGGATAACGGTTCCCGTGATGAACTTGCCATCAGTTCTGGAGGCCAGCAGCGCATAGATACCGGCATGATCTTCAGGCTTGGCCGCGAATCCCAAGGGGGTAATGGCGGCAATCATGCTGGATACATCCTCTGCCGTTTGAGAGCCAAAAATCCGCGTCAAGGTGCCACCGGGGGCGACGCCATTCACACGGATATCCGGCGCAAGCTCCCAAGCCAGCGCGCGTATGAAGCCTAGTACCGCATGCTTGGTGGCGATGTACAGTGGTCCGCCTCCGCCGGTAAAAAAGCTGGAAGTGGATGCGGTAAAAATCATGCAACCTTTGGATTTGCGCAAGGCCGCCAGGGAAGCTTTTGCGCCAAGAACATAGCCCTTGACATTGACATCAAAAAGCTCGCGATAGTTGCTCTCAAGCAACCTGGCCTCTTGCGACTCAAGGCCAGCCATAAAATCCCAAATACCGGCATTACCCACGAAACAGTCAAGCTTGCCAAAACGTGCCACGGTGGTATCTACTGCTTTTGTGTTGTCGGCATAATTTCTCACATCGCCCACCACGACTTCAACTTTGTCACCAAAGGCTTGTTTGAGGGTATGTGCGTCTTGTTCTTCCTTGACGAGCACGCCAACATGCGCGCCTTCGGCAATAAAGCGTGCCACAACGGCATAACCAATACCAGAACCCCCGCCGGTGACCAAGGCTACTTCTTCCTTTAAGCGCATGATTTTCCCCTTTTATGATGTAAGAATTTTAAGCGTGAGTCGGTAAAACTGTTGGCAAAATAATCGCAACTCACGCCAGAAGGCTACACGAAAGGCGCCTGCCGACACCTTGTTTTTTGCGCGGTTGTTTTGCCTATCGGCACCAAGGCGTACGATGAGGTTTTTTAAATATCAGCTTCGACCAAATGCCCATTCGCTTCCATCCAAACACGGCGCGAGGCCGCCTCGCCCTTGCCCATGAGCAGATTGAACATGGCTTTGGTTTGCGCGGCAAGCCGCTCGGTGACGGGTAATACACGACGAGTTGCCGGGTCCATGGCGGTTTCGCGCAATTGTTCGGGATTCATTTCGCCCAGGCCCTTGAACCGACCGACTTCAATCGCGCTTTGGGCAACGCCTTCTTTCATGAGGCGATCTTTCATGGCGGCGAGCTCTCCTTCGTCAAGCGCATACAGCCGGCGCGCGGGCCGTTTCTTGCCGCTAGCCGGGACGTCAATGCGATAGAGCGGAGGTTGCGCGATATGCACATGGCCTGCCGTAATGAGAGCCGGGAAGTGCCGGTAAAACAGCGTGAGCAACAAGGTTTGGATATGTGCGCCATCTACGTCGGCATCTGACATGATGATGACTTTGCCATAACGCAAGGTGGATAGATCAGCTGTCGCGCTGTCATGCGGATCTATCCCCAGGGCCACCGCAATGTCATGAATTTCTGCATTGGCAAACAGGCGTCCGGCGTCAATTTCCCAGGAATTCTGGACTTTGCCGCGCAAGGGCAAAATCGCCTGGGTTTCCTTGTTGCGCGCCATTTTGGCCGATCCACCAGCGGAATCTCCCTCCACCAAAAAAAGTTCGTTTTCGGTCAATAAAGTGGATTCGCAATCTGAAAGCTTGCCGGGCAACACGGCAACGCCTGACTGTTTTCTTTTTTCCACTTTCTGTGCATTTTTTTGCCGTGCAAGGGCTTGGTGTATGGCTAACTCTGCAATGGCGCGGCCCGCTTCAACGTGTTGATTAAGCCATATTTCGAAGGGATCGCGAATCATGCTGGATACCAGCTTGACGGCTTCACGCGAATTGAGTTTTTCTTTGACCTGGCCTTGAAACTGCGGGTCAAGCAGGCGCGTGGATAATACATAGGCCATGCGGCTGCAGACATCATCCTGTTGCAACTTGACACCGCGCGGCAGCAGGGCGCGGTGCTCGATGAAGGATTTAACTGCCTCGAAAACACCGGCGCGCAGTCCGGCTTCATGCGTGCCGCCAGCCACGGTAGGAATCAGATTGACATACGATTCAGAGGCGACGGCTTCAATAAACCAACCGATGACCCAGGCAGCGCCTTCACCAGAGGCGAAGTCAGGATGATCGGTATGGGCATATTTTTCGGCGGCATACAGCGGGGCGATATTTTCAGCGCTCCCTGCCAGTTCTATCAGATAGCCCGCCAGGCCTTGCGGGTAGCTCCAGGTTTTGCTGCTGATGCTGCCGTTGGCTTGTTCAGTATCAAGGCGCACAGTGACGCCAGGCAGCAGCACGGCTTTTGAGCGCAACAGGCGCTCTAGCTCAACCGATGACACGGTGGGGGTATCGAAATACTTTCCGTCAGGCCACACGCTCACACGGGTACCGGTTTGTTTGCCGCAGGTACCGGCTTCTTGCAGCGGACTGATTTTTTCGCCGCCTTCTGAAAAGTCGATTTGCCATATCTTGCCTTCGCGACGCACTTCAACCGCTACGCGCTTGGACAACGCATTGGTGACCGCCACGCCCACGCCATGCAACCCGCCAGAAAAAGCATAGGCGGAATTGCCCGAGCGTTTATCAAACTTGCCGCCGGCATGCAGGCGCGTAAAGGCCAGGACAACCACAGGAATTTTTTCTTCCGGATGCATGCCGACAGGTATGCCCCGGCCATCATCAACGACGGTAATCGCTCCGCCCTGGTGAAGTGTGACATGAATATTTTTCGCGTATCCGCCCAGGGCTTCATCGGCGGCGTTGTCGATTACTTCCTGAATGATGTGCGCGGGTGAATCTGTTCGGGTGTACATGCCCGGCCGCTCGCGCACAGGCTCTAGGCCTTTCAGAACGCGAAAGGAGGATTCATCATAAGCGCTTGCGCGGCTATCAGAGGCTTTGGTGGCCATGGTCGAATATCACTAGAGTTGTTGTGGGCTAAGAAGAAAATCTCGCGTGGATTGTAGTCGAACACTTGTGGATCGAATCGCCGTGGATCTTGCGCAGGACTTATCCGCAGAGCGCATCAGCATGCGCTGCTAAACTGTGAAAATGAAACCCAGTCATTCAGAATTTCTGTCATTGCGCGGGCACCGCATGCATGTGCGCTGTTGGCAGGATGATCCGGCTGCGCCGTTGCTGGTCATGCTGCATGGCTGGGGCGATATGTCAGCCACCTGGCAGTTTGTGGTGGATAGTCTCGCGCAGGGCTGGCGTGTGCTGGCACCCGACTGGCGCGGGTTTGGGTTGTCCCAATGGAATGGTGGCAGTTACTGGTTTCCTGATTACGTGGCTGATCTCGATGCCTTGCTTGCACATTACTCGCCCACGGCACCGGTGCGCTTGGTGGCTCATAGCATGGGGGGCAATGTGGCTTGTCTGTATGCAGGGCTGCGTCCAGAGCGTGTGGCGGGGCTGGTCAATCTCGAAGGCTTGGGGCTGCCTGATTGCCCGGCGACAGAAGCGCCGATACGCTATGCAAAGTGGTTGTTGCAAACACGCGATGTACAAGGGAGAGGGTTTCGCCCGTATCCCGATTATGCTGCCCTGGCGGCGCGTTTGCAGAATGATAATCCGCGTTTGTCCGTTGCACAGGCAGCGTTTCTTGCAGCCCATCTGGGTGCGGAGAAAACAACCAGCGACGGGCAGCGGGAAATCCATCTGGCGATTGATCCCTGTCATCGCTGGCCGAATCCTGTTCCGTATCGGCTGGAAGAGGTCATGGCGATCTGGCAGCAGATGAAGGCACCTGTGCTCTGGGTAACTGCTGCAGAATCGATTGCATTCAAGCAGTTTCTTGATTTGGAGTCTGCCGACTATCGCCAGCGTATAGCATGTTTTCAGCAGATTCGTGAAGTCATGCTGCCGGATGCCGGGCACAATATGCAGCATGATCAGCCGCAGAAAGTGGCACAATTGATTGATGAATTTTTTGTGCGCGGAATTGCTGCGCAATGAGAGCAAAATGAAAGCCATTAACGCCGATCTACACTGCCATTCCAATTTGTCGGATGGCATGCTGGCACCGACCGAGGTAGTGCGCCGCGCGCATGAAAACGGTGTGGAATTACTGGCGCTGACCGATCATGATGAATTGAGCGGCCTGCCCGAGGCGCGTGCAACGGCAGATGAGTTGGGCTTGCGCTTTATTGATGGCGTGGAAATCTCGATTTCCTGGGGCGATGACCAGACAGTGCATATTCTCGGGCTGGCGATTGATCCCGCGAATGCCGCATTGCAGGCTGGCTTGCAAAAAGTGCGTAGCGGGCGCGACGCACGTGCCGCAGAGATGGCGGCGGAACTGGACAAGGTCGGCATACATGGCGCTTATGCAGGCGCGCTGCGGTATGCGGGTAATCCGGCCATGATCAGCCGTGCGCATTTCGCCCGCTACATCGTCGAGCAGGGGCGTGCGAAAGATACCAAAACTGTGTTCGATCACTGGCTAGCGAAGGGCAAGCCGGGCTATGTGGCGCATTCATGGGCGACGCTGGAAGATTCGGTTGCCTGGATAGTCGGCGCTGGTGGTACGGCGGTGATTGCCCATCCGGCGCGTTATCGATTAACCCGAGCACAGCGCCGGAAGTTGTTCACCACCTTTCGTGATCTGGGCGGGCGGGGCATTGAGGTGTTGTCCGGTGCACAAGGGCCGGAAGAGGCCAAAGAGTTTGCCAGCGTCTGTCGCGAGTTCGGATTTTTGGCGTCGCGCGGTTCGGATTTTCATGGTCCGGGCGAAAGCTGGATGGATCTGGGCAAATTGCCGGATTTGCCTGAAGATTTGACGCCCGTCTGGGCACAGTGGAATTAAAAGCGGGGTTGATTTTTGGCACAACTATTTCAGATTCACCCCGAGCACCCGCAACCACGTCTGATTAAACAGGCTGCAGAGATTCTGCGTAGTGGAGGTCTGTTGGCGGTACCGACAGATGCTGCGTATTCGTTGGTCGGCGTGACGGGTTATGCGCCTTTGCTGGATCGTATCCGTGCCATTCGCGGCGTCGACGAACGGCATCATTTCACGCTGATGTGTCGCGATCTTTCCGAAATTGCAAAATATGCGCGGGTGGATAACACGCAATTCCGGCTGCTCAAGGCGGCTACGCCGGGCAGCTATACCTTTATTCTTGAAGCCACGAAAGAGCTGCCGCGCCGCTTGCTGCATCCCAAGCGAAAAACCATTGGCTTGCGCGTGCCAGATCATCCCGTCGTGTTGGCGTTGCTGGCCGAACTGGACGAACCGCTACTCAGCTCAACGCTGATTCTGCCGGGTGACGAGCACCCGTTGGCCGATGCAGACGCGATTCGCGAACGGCTGGAAAAGCAGCTGGATGTGGTGATTGATGCAGGGCCCTGCGGCATCGAGATGACCACGGTGATCAATCTAACGGGTGATCATCCCGAGCTGATTCGTGCCGGGTGTGGGCCGCTGGCCCCTTGCGGGCTGGCGTGATAGTCACTGTCTTGGCTGGTTTGGACCGTCTGGTAGAATCCGCCTTTCATGAATACTATCCAAACACTGGCGGTTTCCGCCTTGCCCGTGATTTTCGCCATCACGTTGCACGAAGCTGCTCATGGCTATGCAGCACGCCACTTTGGCGACCCCACGGCATGGAAGCTGGGGCGTATTAGCCTCAATCCTCTACGTCATATTGACTTGGTGGGCACCCTGATTGTTCCCGGGGTGATTTTGTTGCTTTCCGGAGGTGGTATGTTGTTCGGCTGGGCCAAGCCCGTGCCGGTGGATTTTGGCAAATTACGTCGCCCCAAGCAGGACATGTTGTGGGTAGCAGCTGCCGGGCCGGCGGCAAATCTGGTAATGGCCTTGGCTTGGGCGTTGTTGTTCAAGGCAGTGCTTGGTTTTCCGGAAACCCTGTATTCGGAGGCGTTGCGCGAAATGGCCAAGGTGGGTATTGGGATCAATGGCGTATTGATGCTGCTGAATTTATTGCCCTTGCCGCCGCTGGATGGTGGACGCATTGCAGTGAGCTTGTTGCCACCGCGCGCGGCGTGGAAATTTTCTCAGCTTGAGCGCTGGGGGCTGCCTATTCTTCTTGCACTGCTGTTTTTAGGCGGCCTGGATCGTATCTTGCGCCCCCTGTTGGACGTGTATTTCTCTTTGCTAACGAGTCTCTTCGGGTTCTAGGTTTTTACTATTATGTACGCAGAAAAAGTTCTTTCCGGCATGCGCCCTACCGGGCGTTTGCATCTGGGCCACTATCACGGCGTATTGGCCAACTGGATCAAGTTGCAGCATGAATTCCCCTGCCTGTTTTTTGTCGCCGACTGGCATGCGCTAACCACGGCTTACGATGAGCCGGGCACGATAACCCAGAATACCTATGACATGGTGATCGACTGGCTGGCGGCGGGTGTTGATCCGACGCAAGCCACAATTTTCATTCAGTCCAAAGTGCCGGAGCACGCCGAGCTGCATCTGTTGTTATCAATGATGACGCCGCTGGGCTGGTTGGAGCGCGTGCCGACTTACAAGGATCAGCAGGAGAAGTTGACGCACAAGGATTTGACGACGTATGGCTTTCTTGGCTATCCCTTGTTGCAGGCGGCTGATATTCTGATTTATCGCGCCAATCGCGTGCCGGTGGGCGAAGATCAAGTACCACACATTGAGTTTACGCGTGAGATTGCGCGACGCTTTAACCATCTGTATGGCCGCGAGCCGGACTTTGAAGGCAAGGCGCGGGAGGCGATGAAGCAACTGGGCAACAAGCGCGCCAAGCTTTATGAAGAGCTGCGCACACGGTATCAGGAGCAAGGTGAAGATGAGGCACTGAATGAGGCGCACGTGCTGTTGAATGAGGCGCAGAGCCTGTCTTTTGGCGATCGTGAGCGGTTGTTTGGCTGGCTGGAGGGCACGCGTAAAATGATCCTGGTCGAGCCTGATGCCTTGCTGACGGAGGCTTCGCGCATGCCCGGGCTGGATGGGCAAAAAATGTCGAAGTCCTACGGCAATACGATTGCGCTGCGTGAAGATGCAGGCTCCATCACCAAAAAAATTCGCACCATGCAGACCGATCCGCAGCGTGTGCGACGCACCGATCCGGGCGACCCGGACAAGTGCCCCGTGTGGCAATTACACCAGATTTACTCGGATAATGCGGTCAAGCAATGGGTGCAAACGGGCTGTCGTTCAGCCGGGATAGGCTGCATTGAATGCAAGCAACCTGTGATCGACGCGGTGCTAAAGGAACAGGAGCCGATGCGCGAGCGAGCAAAAATGTATGAGGAAGACCCGCAACTCGTTAAGAATATCATTGCCGACGGGTGTGAAAAAGCACGCAAGCTGGCGCAAGAGACGATGCGTGATGTGCGCGAAGCCATAGGAATTGATTACTCGTGATGCAGACTTTGAATAATGCGTTAGTCAGCGTTGGCGCCGTCTCACCAGCGCCGACTTCTATTGATGCGTTACTCCTGCCTCATCTGCCCAAAGTCTACGGCGAAGTGATGACCGAGATGCCGCGTGATCTTTACATCCCGCCGGATGCACTGGAAATCATTCTCGAATCTTTTGAAGGCCCGCTGGATTTATTGTTGTACCTGATACGCCGCGCCAATATCAATGTGCTGGATATTCCGATGGCACCGTTGACAGTGCAGTATCTGGCCTATGTTGAAGCCATGCGCAAACACAACCTCGAGCTGGCGGCCGAGTATCTGCTCATGGCAGCGATGCTGATCGAGATCAAGTCGCGCATGTTGTTACCCCGCATTCCGCGGACTGAAGAAGGTGAAACAGAAGATCCGCGCGCCGAGCTGGTGCGCCGTCTGGTCGAGTATGAACGGATGAAAGCCGCGGCTGCCCAGCTGGAAGAATTACCCCAGGTCGGGAGAGATTTTGAGTGGGTTACGGTTTGGATTGCAGACAAAGTAGTCGAGCGTCAGCCGGAAGTGAGTCTGCATGATTTGCAGTTGGCGTGGCTTTCGCTCATGAATCAAGTGAAAAACCATCAGCATCACAAAATTCATCGCGAGGAGTTGTCGGTGCGGGAGCACATGAGCCTCATTTTGCGCCGCTTGCAAGGCGGCGACTACGTGTTGTTTGAACAACTGTTCGATTTGACACTTGGCGCGCCTGGACTGGTTGTCAGCTTTCTTGCCATGCTTGAGCTTGCCCGCGAAGCGATGGTGGAAATTACGCAAAATGAAGCACTGGCGCCGATTTATGTGAGATTGCCTGAGGTTGGATGATGCAGGAACTGTATACGCCTGATGATTACAAGCGCGTGCTTGAAACTGTCTTGTTAGTTGCGGCAGAACCTTTGCCTTTGTCTGAGCTGAAAAAACTTTTTGATGAAACATTTGATGACGAAACATGGCAGATATTGCTGGACGATTTACGACGTGACTGGTCCGGCCGCGGTGTTGAATTGGTACGCCTGGCTTCTGGCTGGCGTTTTCAGACACGCTCCGAATATCAGGCTTATGTTGCCCGGCTGAAAAACGAAAAAGCGCCCAAGTATTCACGTGCCGTGATGGAGACGCTGTCGATTATTGCGTATCGCCAGCCAGTGACGCGAGGTGATATTGAAGATATTCGGGGTGTAGCGGTGTCGCCCAATATATTGAAAACACTTGAATCACGTGGCTGGATTGATGTGGTTGGCCATCGCGATACACCGGGCAGGCCCGCGCTTTACGCCACCACAAAAGTATTTCTGGATGACCTTGGTTTGCGTAGCTTGACCGAGTTACCGCCATTGAGTGAAATTGAACGCGTCATGAATACTCAACCGAATCAGGCGGTACTGACGGGTGATTTTGTTGCCTCGGTAAGTGAAATGATGAGTGAAAATATAAGCAAAGACATTGCCGACACTACCGAACCGGTAATTCGCAGTGAAAGTACATTACCGACAGAATGATGAAACAGAGGTTCGCCCGCAGGGCACCATGAAAAAACCAGGCACTTCCGTTACACCATCCAGAGCCCAGCGGAGTAGCTTGCCGCGTAAGCCAGTTAATTCGACTAAGCCGCGCAAGGCCACCCCTTTTCGTACTGCGCAAGAGGGCTCCCGCGCATTGGTTGATGCTCGCAATGACAGCGCAGGAGCACGACAGACCACGCCGCAAATTCAAGGTGGGAGGGGTAATCATGTTGTTTTTAGTGATCCGCCAAAATTGCAAAAAGCATTGGCAGATGCCGGACACGGCTCGCGTCGAGAAATTGAAGAGTGGATTATTGCGGGGCGCGTTAACGTCAACGGCGAGCCCGCGCATATTGGGCAGCGGGTAGGTCCGGACGACAAAATTCGACTGAATGGCAAGCTGGTTCAGCTTAAGTTCTCGCACCGCTTGCCGCGCGTGGTGATGTACCACAAGCCCGAAGGTGAAATTGTTTCCAAGGATGATCCTCAGGGACGGCCGAGTGTCTTCACTAAACTGCCTCGCCTAAGGAATGGGCGATGGATTTCCATCGGGCGGCTGGATTTCAATTCCTGTGGGTTGCTGTTATTTACCAACGATGGCGGTTTGGCGCAGCGGATGATGCATCCAAAATATCAAATCGAACGTGAGTATGCCGTGCGCGTTTTGGGCGAGGCAACGCCAGAGGTTTTGGAGCGCTTGCGTCAGGGGGTGCAGTTGGAGGACGGGTTGGCGCACTTTAATTTGATTGTTGAATCCGGCGGCGAAGGCGCTAACCGCTGGTATCGCGTGGCCCTTTCGGAAGGACGTAATCGCGAAGTGAGGCGCATGTTCGAGGCTGTTGGCTTAACCGTGAGTCGCTTGATGCGTGTGCGCTATGGCCCTGTCCAGTTGCCGCCTCGTTTGAAGCGAGGGCAGTCCCGCGACTTGGAGCCTGGCGAGGTCGAAGCCTTGATGAAGCTCTTGCCCCCAGAACAAAAAACCGGAATATCACGACCTTTGCCCAGTGAAGAAGGTTTCGATGACCTGAGTTTCATGTCGGATGATGACGCAAGCGATCGAATTGATTTTGCAGAGAAATGAGGCCTCTGCTATAATTTCGCTCCTTTAGTTGGCACCGTTCTCGGGAGAGAAAAGAATGGGCTTTTCAGCCCATTTTTTATTTGTCGAACGGATGTGTGTGTGCAAATGCAGCTTAATGATTTAATTGAGAAAACTGTGGTTGGCTTGGGGTTTGAGCTCGTTGAAGTGGAATCGAGCCCACGCGCCAGGCTGTTGCGCGTCTTTATTGATCATCTTGAAACGGATGATCAGGCGGCGCGTGGCATCAGTGTGGATGACTGTTCTGCCGTGAGCCATCAGCTGACCCATGTTTTCATGGTTGAAAATATTGATTACGATCGGCTGGAGGTGTCCTCGCCCGGGTTGGATCGTGCGTTGACCAAAGCGGCAGATTTTCGTCGGTTTACAGGCTGTGAGATTCAGCTGAAATTGCGTGTTCCGTTAGGTAATCAGCGTAATTTCAAGGGCGTCATTGAAGCCGTGGCGGGTGAAGAAGGTACAGAAATTTTTAGTCTGCGAGTTGAAAATGTGCTGCATGAGATTGCGCTAGCTAACGTGGATCGAGCGCGTTTAGTGCCAACATTCTGAATATTGTCGGAGAACCACCTATGAGCCGTGAATTGTTACTGTTGGTTGATGCTTTGGCCCGCGAGAAAAATGTCGCCAGAGATATCGTGTTTGATGCGCTAGAGCAAGCGCTTGCGCAAGCGACTAAGAAGCGCGTCAACGATGAGGCTGATATCCGCGTCGAAATTGATCACGAAACTGGTGAGTACGAGGCGTTCCGTCGTTGGTTGGTTGTCGAGGATAGTGCAGTAGAAAATCCTGAGGTGCAAAAGGGGTTGAAGGAAGCTCAGCTGGAAATTTCGGATATCGGGCTCGAAGAGTACATCGAAGAGGCAATGGAGCCCATCGATTTTGGTCGTATCGGCGCTCAGGCCGCCAAGCAAGTCATTCTGCAAAAAATTCGAGATGCCGAGCGCGAGCAGATGTTAAATGATTTCCTTGAGCGTAAGGAACATCTCGTCAGTGGTACGGTTAAGCGGTTGGATCGTGGTAGCGCAATCATTGAGGTAGGGCGCATTGAGGCTTTGTTGCCGCGTGATCAGATGATCCCCAAAGAAAATCTTCGTCCTGGCGACCGCGTGCGCGCTTGGCTGATGAAGATTGACCGACAGGCGCGAGGCCCACAGTTGATTTTGTCGCGCACCGCACCTGATTTCATCATGAAGCTGTTCGAGCTTGAAGTCCCTGAGATTGAAGATGGATTGCTTGAGATCAAGGCGGCCGCACGTGACGCCGGTATGCGGGCAAAAATTGCAGTGAAATCAAATGATCCTCGTGTTGATCCTATCGGCACTTGCGTTGGTATGCGTGGTTCGCGGGTCACCGCAGTCACCAATGAGTTGTCTGGCGAGCGTGTTGACATCATCAATTGGTCGGCAGACCCGGCCCAGTTCGTGATCGGCGCTTTAGCTCCGGCGGAAGTGCAGAGCATCATGGTGGATGAAGAAAAGCATGCAATGGATGTGGTCGTGGATGAAGCCAATCTTGCCATTGCCATTGGTCGCGGCGGGCAAAATGTACGTTTGGCTTCGGAGCTGACGGGCTGGACCATCAATTTGATGACCGTTGAGCAGTCGCAAGAAAAGTCAGCTTCTGAATCTGAATCGATTCGCGCTTTGTTTGTGGCAAAGCTCGATGTTGATGAAGAAGTGGCGAATATTCTGATTGAAGAAGGGTTTTCTTCGTTAGAGGAAATTGCTTACGTGCCGTTAGCAGAAATGCTTGAAATTGATGCATTTGATGAAGTGGTGGTGAATGAGTTGCGTGAGCGTGCGCGTAATGTTTTGTTAACTGCAGCCATCGTGGATGAAGAGCAACTGGATAAAGTATCTGAAGACCTGCTCGCATTAAAGGGGATGGATGCTGGGCTGGCGGCAAAGCTGGCGAAGAACGGGGTTACGGATCGTGAGGCATTGGCAGATCTGGCAGTCGATGAGTTAATTGAAATGACTGGGATGGACGCTGATCAAGCAAAAGACTTGATTGTCGTTGCGCGTGCCCATTGGTTCGCTGAGGAAGAATGAGGGTAAAGGCATGGCTTTGATGACTGTTTCTGAATTTGCAACCGAGCTGAAAATGCCGGCTCCTGATCTACTGGATCAACTTGCCAAGGCCGGCGTTGAAAAACAAGCTCCTAGCGACATGATGTCGGAGCAGGATAAAACGCGCCTGTTGGACTATCTGCGTAAATCGCACGGAGAGTCTGCGTCCAAGTCAAAGATCACTTTGACGCGTAAGCAGACAACCGAGATAAAGTCATCGGACGCAACGGGTAGATCGCGCACCATACAAGTTGAAGTGCGTAAAAAGCGCGTGTTCGTCAAGCGAGATGCACCAGAAGTGGTGGCCAAGGCTGATGCGGCGATGACCAAAAGCCTGGCGACTGAGTTACCAAAAACGGAAAGGACTGCCAGTGAGCTATCTTTGGAGCACAAGATAGAGGCTCAGGTGGATGCTCAAGCTGAAGCGCAAATTTTGCCGGTAAACGATATTGCATCTGTAAAGGCCGCAGTCGTTGCAGTAGAGACAACCGCGGAGAAAAGCATTGCGCCGGAGATGGAGAGTAAAAGTGAAGCTCCTCCGGTTTCTGCTAGTCAGGATATTGCCGCCACTGTGCAATTGCCTTCGATTGCACATGCTGAGCAAAGTGAGTCGCCTGAGAAAATCGAGCCAGTTGCAACGCCGGAAGTAAAGGTTGCCGTTGTCCGGTCTACTGCAAAACCAAGAGCAAAATCAGTTATAGATTCCGCTGAGCGTGCGCTACGAGATTCAGAGGCAAAACGTCAGGCGCAGCTAGCAGCAATTCAAGCGGCTGAGTTTGAGGCAAGAAATGCGCGTGAAACGAGAATTCGCGCCGAGGCTGAGGCGCGTGTTGTACAGCAGCAAGCTGCTGTTGCGGCGACTGTCGCAGCGGCGGCACCAAAAGTCGTAGCAAAGGTGGTAACTCCGACAGCAGGTGTATCGGGTACGATACACAAACCTGCAGGCAAGGAGGCCGAAACAAAGGCCAAACCTGCCAAGAAAGCTGTCTGGAAAGATGATGCGACCAAGCGTCGGACGATCAAAACACGAGGGGATATTGGCCCCTCTGGTTGGCGCGGTGCCAAAGGTGGTGGGCGTCAGGGTGGCGGACATCGTGGGCATAGTGAAAATAGTGTCCCGCAGCAGGTGGTTGAAGCCATTATCCACGATGTGCAGGTGCCAGAAACTATTTCGGTTGCTGATCTTTCGCACAAGATGACGGTTAAAGCATCTGAAGTCATCAAAGTGATGATGAAGATGGGTTCGATGGTGACGATCAACCAGGTATTAGACCAAGAAACCGCGATGATTGTGGTCGAGGAAATGGGTCACCGCGCATTCGCTGCCAAGTTAGATGATCCGGAGACTTTCCTGGATGATCAGGTGGAGCACAAGGTGTTTGAGCAATTGCCGCGTGCACCGGTTGTTACCGTCATGGGCCACGTTGATCATGGTAAAACATCCTTGCTTGACTATATTCGCAAGAGTCGTGTCGCACATGGTGAAGCCGGTGGAATCACGCAACACATCGGTGCTTATCACGTAGAAACACCGCGTGGCATGATTACATTTCTTGATACACCGGGACACGAAGCGTTTTCGTCGATGCGTGCACGTGGTGCAAAAGCCACCGATATCGTTATTTTGGTTGTTGCGGCGGATGATGGTGTTATGCCGCAAACCAAAGAAGCGATTCATCATGCTAAAGCGGCAGGTGTCCCGCTGGTTGTCGCCATTACTAAAATTGACAAGCCCGACGGCAATCCTGAGCGGGTCAAGCAGGAGCTGGTAGCTGAAGGCGTTGTACCCGAAGAATATGGTGGCGACTCCCCATTCATCGGTGTATCCGCTAAATCAGGCGCGGGTGTGGATGAGTTGCTTGAGCAATTGCTTTTACAGGCCGAAGTTCTTGAGCTGAAGGCGCCTGTTGATGCTCCGGCGAAAGGTATAGTAATTGAAGCGCGCCTGGATAAAGGCAAGGGCCCGGTCGCTACGCTGTTGGTACAGTCAGGAACTCTGCGGCGGGGAGATTCTCTTCTGCTCGGTTCGGTTTTTGGCCGCGTGCGTGCCATGCTGGATGAGAATGGAAAATCCATTGAAGCAGCAGGTCCATCCATTCCAGTTGAAATTCAAGGGTTGACCGATGTTCCCGCTGCGGGCGATATCGGTATGGTGCTTGCCGATGAACGCAAGGCGCGCGAAATTGCTCTGTTCCGGCAAGGCAAGTTTCGGGATGTTAAGTTGGCTAAGCAACAGGCGGCAAAACTTGAAAACATGTTTGAGCAACTGGCTGAGGGAGAAATAAAAACCTTGCCATTAATTGTTAAAGCCGATGTTCAGGGGTCCCAAGAGGCGCTAGTTCAGTCACTCAACAAGCTATCCACGAGTGAAGTTAAAATATCCATTATTCATGCTGGCGTGGGGAGCATTAGTGAATCTGATGTTAATCTCGCATCTGCATCCAAAGCGGTCATCATTGGCTTTAATACAAAAGCAGATGCGGGCGCACGCAAGGCGGCTGAAAGCTTTGGCGTAGATATTCGTTTTTACAGCATCATTTATGCCGTAGTGGACGAGGTGAAGGCTGCTCTGTCGGGAATGCTGGCACCCGAGAAAAAAGAAGTGGTGCTGGGTATGGTCGAGATTCGTCAAGTATTCCGTATTTCCAGAGTGGGGGCGGTGGCCGGCTGCATGGTGTTGTCGGGTATTGTCAAACGCAATGCCTCAGTACGCGTGTTACGCAATAATGTTGTAGTGCATACCGGCGAACTGGATTCATTGAAGCGCTTCAAGGACGATGTAAAGGAAGTCAGAGAAGGGTTCGAATGCGGCTTGAGTCTCAAGAATTTTAATGATATCAACGAAGGCGATCAACTTGAAGTTTTTGAGACGCAGGAAATTGCGCGTTCGCTTTAATCGGTAATGGCAATACAGCGTGGTTTTGCGAGATCTGACCGTGTAGCAGAACAGCTTCGCCGCGAGTTGGCTGATCTGTTACGGTTTCATCTCAAAGACCCACGTATTGCTTCACTGCTGGCACTAGTGACAGTGACCGATGTTGAGGTGACCGTCGATTACGCACATGCCAAGGTTTTTTATACATCTTTAGCCGGTGCGGAGTCAAAAGATGTTCTTGCCGAAGGCTTGAAACGGTCGGCTGGATTTTTGCGGCGCGAGTTGGGCCGCCGGTTACGCATACATCAAATTCCCGAGTTGCATTTTGTCTATGATGCCTCGGTCGAGCGAGGTACCTACTTGTCAGGCTTGATTGATGAGGCAGTTAAATCGGATAAAAAGCTGGATAACAATTGAACGCACCACGACGTCCTCCGCGCCGCCGTCTGGATGGTGTCTTGCTACTAGATAAGTCTTTAGGTGTCTCTTCTAACTACGCACTACAAGCTGCACGGCGTCTTTATAACGCCGATAAAGCCGGACATACGGGCACGCTTGATCCATTGGCCACTGGCTTGTTACCTCTTTGTTTTGGTGAAGCAACAAAATTTTCCAGCGCTTTGCTGGATGCGGATAAACGCTATGTTGCTACCGTTCAGTTAGGAGTCACCACCGATACGGCGGATGCCGAAGGGGCTGTTTTAATGCGGTGTCCGGTTACAACCAACCTTGCAGATCTGGAGCAGGTGCTCACCCGGTTTCAGGGTGATATCGAACAAGTTCCTCCCATGCACTCAGCATTAAAACGTGATGGTAAGCCCTTGTATGCGTATGCTCGTGAAGGTATTGTGCTGGAGCGAGCGCCTAGGCATGTGCATATTTATCAGATTCAATTACTTGAATGGAAAACTGAGCGCTTTGTGTTTGAGGTCAGTTGCAGCAAGGGTACTTACGTGCGAACCTTGGCTGCGGATATTGGTGAGGCGCTAGGCTGTGGTGGTCATTTAGCTGCACTACGGCGAACGGGTATAGGCGCATTGGATGTCACACAGGCGCATACGATCACTACGCTTGAGTTCCTCGATAACCAAGCCCGCGATACCTTGCTTCTCCCTCTGGACATATTGTTACAGGGGCTTGCCATCGCATGGCTGGACGCCGAAAATGCAGCAAAAATAAGGCAGGGGCAAGCAATACGCTGGATCGGCGAGGCGGGTGCTCGTACGCGGGTTTATGATGCAGATAACCATTTTATGGGCGTTTGTCAGATGACAATTGATGGCTGGCTACAGCCACAAAGACTCGTCTCTGTTGCAACATAATGAATATCACACAGACAGCTTGATAAAGAGTTGCTTGAAACGTTATAATGACCGACTCTTTAAGGGTCAGAACAAGCAAGGAAACTACCATGGCAATTTCCACGACAGATAAGGCAAGTATCGTAACTAACTACCAGCGTGCGCAAGGCGATACGGGTTCCCCGGAAGTTCAGGTCGCACTGCTCACAGCACGGATCAATGATTTGACAGGCCACTTTAAAGAACACACGAAAGACCATCACTCGCGTCGTGGGCTGTTGAAAATGGTTAGTCAGCGCCGCAAGATGCTTGATTACTTCAAGCGCAAGAATGCAGAAGGTTATCGTGAGCTGATTGAGCGCCTTGGTCTGCGCAAATAAATCACGGCGCTGTTTTTTAGTTTTTAAATTGAGCGACCTGTGTCGCCTGCTCATCGAACGATGATGAATCTTGCCGGTTCAGCCTTGAGTGCTGGGCCGGCTTTTATTTTTACTGAAAGGGATATTTGTGTTTAGTCCAGTCAAAAAGAGTTTTGCTTACGGCGACCATACGGTCACCCTAGAAACAGGCGAAATTGCTCGCCAAGCAGGGGGCGCTGTATTGGTCACCATGGAAGACACGGTTGTTTTGGTTACCGTCGTTGGTGCACGCTCGGCCAAGCCAGGTCAGGACTTTTTCCCGCTGACCGTGGATTATCAAGAAAAAACCTACGCTGCGGGCCGTATCCCAGGCGGGTTTTTCAAGCGTGAAGGACGCCCGTCAGAGAAAGAAACTTTAACCTGCCGATTAATTGATCGCCCACTGCGTCCTTTATTTCCGGAAGGTTTTTACAACGAAGTGCAGATCGTTTGCACTGTCATGTCATGCAACCCGGAAATTGATCCGGATATTCCTGCGTTGCTTGGCGCCTCTGCTGCATTGGCTATTTCCGGTATCCCGTTCAATGGTCCGATTGGCGCTGCACGCGTGGGTTATATCAATGGCAACTATGTTCTGTGCCCAACTAAAACCCAACTGCTTGAAAGCACGCAGCTCGACCTCGTGGTTGCTGGAACACAAGCTGCTGTCTTGATGGTGGAGTCGGAAGCCAAACAGCTGACAGAAGAAGTCATGTTGGGCGCTGTTGTATTTGGCCACGAACAAATGCAAGTGGCAATTAATGCCATTAACGAGATGGTCGAACTCGCTGGCAAGCCCGAGTGGGATTGGCAGCCAGCCCCGCGTAATGAGCCACTGATTGCTCGTGTGGGTGAGTTGGCAGAAAACGAATTACGTGAGGCATATCGGATTACCAGCAAGCAAGCGCGTACCGAAAAAACGCGTGAGATTACCAAGAAAACCATTGCAGCCTTAACGGAGGGCGTTGAAAACTCTCCTGAACTCAATGCAGTGAACAATTGTCTGTTTGATCTGGAAGCCAAGATTGTTCGCAACCAGATACTCAGTGGCGAGCCACGCATTGACGGACGTGATACACGCACCGTGCGCCCTATTGCGATTCGTAACGGGGTCTTGCCGCGTACGCATGGTTCTACTTTATTTACACGGGGTGAAACACAGGCGTTGGTTGTTGCAACTCTGGGAACTGGCCGTGATGAACAAATCATTGATGCGCTGCAAGGTGAGTATCGTGACCGCTTCATGCTTCACTACAACATGCCACCTTATGCAACTGGTGAAACCGGACGTGTGGGTACGCCAAAGCGTCGTGAAATTGGTCATGGCCGTTTGGCTAAACGCGCCTTGATTGCTGTTTTACCTTCGGCAGAAGAGTTTGGTTACTCAATGCGGGTTGTGTCGGAAATTACCGAATCTAATGGCTCATCCTCCATGGCGTCTGTTTGTGGTGGCTCGCTTGCGTTGATGGATGCCGGTGTGCCGCTCAAGGCCCCCGTAGCCGGTATCGCGATGGGCCTGATCAAAGAGGGTAACCGCTTTGCCGTACTGACCGACATCCTGGGAGATGAAGATCATCTTGGTGATATGGATTTCAAGGTGGCAGGTACTGAAGCCGGCATCACTGCCCTGCAAATGGACATCAAGATTCAGGGTATCACCAAAGAAATCATGCAAGTTGCTTTGGCACAGGCCAAAGAAGCACGTTTGCATATTCTTGGCTTGATGAATAGCTCAATGTCTGCCCCCCGCGAAGAAGTATCCAGCTTTGCGCCACGAATGATCCACATGAAGATCAATCCCGAAAAAATCCGCGATGTGATTGGTAAAGGCGGTGCGGTAATTCGTGGGCTGACTGAAGAAACCGGTTGCGTCATTGATATCGCAGATGATGGTTCGATCACCATTTCTTCAGTTAATGCAGATGCGGCTCAAATCGCCAAGAAGCGTATTGAGGATATTACGGCTGAAGTGGAAGTGGGCCGCATTTACGAGGGTACGGTGCTCCGCCTGCTTGATTTCGGTGCCATCGTTAGCCTGTTGCCAGGTAAAGATGGTCTGTTGCATATTTCCCAGATTGCAAATGAGCGGGTGAATGCCGTTGCGGATTACCTCAAAGAAGGTCAGATTGTTAAAGTGAAAGTTATTGAAACAGATGATAAAGGTCGCGTGCGTTTATCGATGAAGGCTGTGGATGCAGAACCAGCGGCTGCATCTGAGGTTGCTGGACAATTGACTCAACGATTGGCTGAATAGTCGAATAGTCAGATATGACCCAATAAAAAAGGACGCCCAGGCGTCCTTTTTTATTGGGTAAATTCCAGTGAAACGATGGAGTGTCGGCGTAAAAACGACGCGAAGTTATTTGCCGATCTGCTTTTCTCGATGTTCTTCCAGCGTTTTACAGTCGATGCATAGTGTTGCAGTCGGGCGGGCTTCAAGGCGTTTTAGACCGATCTCGACACCGCATGAACTGCAGTAGCCATAATCTTCGCTTTCGATGAGTGCGATGGACTCGTCAATTTTCTTGATCAACTTGCGTTCGCGATCACGGTTGCGGAGCTCAAGCGCAATGTCAGATTCCTGGCTGGCACGGTCATTGGGGTCAGCAAACACGGTTGCCTCATCCTGCATGGTATGCACTGTGCGTTCAATATCATCACGCAGATCTTCCTTGACTGCAGAAAGAATCGCGCGGAAATGAGCCAGCTGTTTTGCGCTCATATATTGCTCGCCCTTTTTCGGGACGTATGCAGGAAACTGTTTCTTATGTAGCAGATCGTCAGCCATTGCGTTATTTAACTAAAAACAAAGAGGGGTGCTTTATATACGAAACCCATCGCTATCGCAAGTCAAATCTTTATCACAAGAGAAACCAGAAAGGGCATAACTGCATTGACCGACAAACCCTAGGTTGAGTAGAATGCTCCCTTGTTCGGGGTGTAGCGCAGCCCGGTAGCGCGCTTGCTTTGGGAGCAAGATGTCGTAGGTTCGAATCCTATCACCCCGACCAGTCTCTTTTGAAATATGCCTGTGTCTTTTTTAGACTGCATCCAGTCTTATCTAGAACTTCCCAGCATTTGCTGCCCTTTCCGCCCGTAGCTCATCTGGATAGAGCACCGGCCTTCTAAGCCGGGGGTAACAGGTTCGAGTCCTGTCGGGCGGACCAGTTTTACCCTCGCGCCGGCTTGGAATTACCAGAAAAAATTGCTGCTTTCCTTTCCTGAAAATTATCCGAAAGGTCGGTGCTGGTGCTACGGCGTAAAACCTTGAAACCGACCGAAGGAAGTGCAGAGCTACCCTTGGAAGCTCTCTTGGGGTGGGTTGGCAGCACCACAGTGGCGTAGCGGGGCTCTATTCCAGTGCTTCGATATGCAGGCTTTCGCAGTGCGCCAAATCAAACCCTGTGGTTGTGGGCAGGTGTTTGGCCAAGCCACGAAGCGCCGTACGCAATCCTTCTTCCAGAACCGGGTGATAGAACGGCATGCGCAGTATTTCATGGACAGTAAGCGCTTGGTCAATCGCTAATGCCAGAAGGTGAGCCATATGCTCGGCAGCGGGTGCGCACATTTCTGCGCCCAGCAGACGGCCTTCCTGTGCGCTGGCATACAGGCGTATTAGTCCGGTATTGCGCTGGCCCGCCATGGCGCGGCCTTGATGGCTGAAATCCACTTCACTGGTAATGCAGGTGGCAAGATCCAGCGCACTAAAGCGATCACCGATCATGGCGATGCCTGGTTCAGCGAAAACAATCGCCAGCGGCGTGCGGCGTGCATAGCAAGTCACTACGGGCTGCGTGGCATTGATGCCGGCGATATGGCCATCATCAGCAGCTTCGTGGAGTAAGGGCACCTCGGCATTCGCATCGCCTGCTAGAAACATCGGTAGATCGGCAATTTGCAGCGTTGTTCGATTGACTTCTGGCATGCCTTTGTCATCGAGTGCTACGCCTAGCGTTTCCAGTCCCAGGCCATCGATGTTAGGAAGGCGACCAAGTGCTACCAATACCTGATCGACTTCAACATCTTGTTTTCCAGAACGCACCCGCACCCCGGTAGCTGTCGCGGTGAGTTCGGCATCCGTACCCAGATGCATGGCAAATTCATGGCTGAGTGATTCTTGCGCGGCCGTATTCACCTGGGGATCGGTCAGGCCTGCAATCAGCGGGTTGCGGCTAAAGGCTGTGACATGGACGCCCAGACGGGAAAGTGCCTGGGCAAGTTCCACACCTAGCGGCCCCAGCCCCACCACTGCCATGCGATTTGGCAGGTTGGCTTGCTCGAAGAGCGTATCGGTTGTCTGTATCCGATCCCCAAGTGTGCGCCAAGGCGCAGGCACCACAGGGCGTGAGCCAGTAGCAATGATAATGTGGCGAGCAATGATCTCTATGTCATTCACGTGCACTCGATTGGACCCCAGCAGGCGTGCGCGACCCGTTATGGCGCGCTTTCCCATGGATTCGGTGGCATTTAGCGTACTGGCGACAAAGGCATCGCGCAGCCGGCGTACCCGGCGCAACACGGCGCTGCGATCTACGGTGAGTTGATCTGCACCCCGAATGCCGAATTCTTCGAATGTGGCCCGATGATGAAACGCGTTTGCGGCCTCTATCAATAATTTGGAAGGCATACAGCCGACGCGTGCACACGTCGTGCCCCACGGGCCATCATTAATGATGATCACATTCTGTGTACGTTTTTTGACTTCACTCAACGCGGCTAAACCGGCACTCCCCGCGCCGATAATGGCGACATCCACGGATTCTGTCATGAGGATTCCTCTCGCTCTGTTAATGTGGTCTTTAAAATAGTGCCTGCGCATAGCCAAGATAATGCATGCAGAAAATTCATCTCCAGCTTACAATGAAGTACATGAGCAAAACGCTGTTTTGCCCATGTGCCATCGACACTAAACAAAAAATCTTATGGGCTATCGCCTCTCGAAAATTTACACCCGCACGGGTGACGCTGGTACCACAGGCCTGGGCGACGGTACACGTAGTCCCAAGCATTCCACGCGCATCGCTGCACTGGGTGATGTGGATGAAACCAATTCGTTGATCGGCGTCATCCTGTGTGAAGAATTGCCAGAGGATGTGCGCATGCTACTCATCGGCATTCAGCATGACTTGTTCGATCTGGGCGGTGAGCTGTCAATTCCTGGTGCCACCTTGCTTAAACGCACCCAACCTGCACAGCTGGAGGCCGCGATTGATCATTACAACGGCGATCTGCAACCGCTCAAGGAATTTATTCTGCCCGGCGGCACGCGGGCTGCGGCACTCACCCATCTGGCGCGTACCGTGTGCCGTCGGGCAGAACGTGCGATGGTGGCCTTGGCTACCACCGAAACGGTGTCTGATTGCGGACGGCAATACCTTAATCGGCTCTCCGACTTGTTGTTCGTCCTTGGCCGCTGGTTGAATAAGGTCGCAGGCAGTGGTGATGTGCTGTGGCAAAAAGGTAAAAATGCCTGAGAAATTATGCGCAGCGGCATCCATTCGGACGGCGCTGGCAACACCGCGACAGGTTGCTACGTTAAATAATGCATCGAATGCCCTCCCCTTGCTGCTTGAACACGTCGCGCGCTGCATTACAACTGGTGCGGATGCTGTCGTACCGATGTCACTTCGCGGCGCACTGGCTATGAAAACCTGGTCGTCGTTCATGGGACACACTGTTGTTTTCCCATCCCGGCTTTGTGCGGCTAGGGATTGAATACACAGGGATCAATGTGCGTCACCCGCTGCATGATGGAATTTTTACGTACATAGGTTTTCTATAAAAATTTACTTAAGGAGAAGAAATGACCCCACGTCTCGCGGCTATTCTGGGCGCACTAACTGCCGATGCCGCCACGCTCGGCTTGCACTGGCTATACGATGCAGAACGGTTAAAAACCCTGCAACAACGAGGCCCGCTGGTATTTCGCGCGCCAGACCCGGCAAATTACCAGGGTGTAATGGGTTATTTTGCCCATGCCGGCAAGCAGGTGGGCGACTTATCTTTTTATGGGGAGTCTTGCCGCTTGATGTTGGCGCATCTTGCCAAAACAGGCGGCAACTTTGAGCGCCAGGTATTTCAACAGGAATGGCTCGCCGCCTTTGGCCCCGGCGGTCACTGGGTCGGGTATGCCGACCGTCCCACCCGCCTGACCGTTGTGCGTCTGTTGGGTTATGCCAAGGCTGAGGATTATCCAGCCATCAGCGGGGTTGATGACGATCAATTGCCCGCGCTGGAATGCGTCCCGGCGATCGTGGCGAGCCAGGCTACTGGCCATGCACGATCGCGAGATGAACTCCTGAAAACAGTGCAGCAGGCGGTTGCGATTACACACGATCATCCGCAAGCACGCGATGCGGCCAATGTCGCGGCGATTGCGCTGGATGAGGTGCTGGCCGGAACCCCGTTACCTTATGCATTGTCGCGTGCGGCGCAAGCAGCAGGTGAGATGTTGCAGCCCTTGCTGACCGAAGCACTCGCGCTACCCGTGCTGGATTCCCCAGCTGCCGCTGCGCGCTTTGGCATGCCATGTCATTTGCATCAGGGCTTGCCGCTGTTGTTTCACATTGCCCATCGCGCCAGTGGTTTTCGCGAAGCAGTCGAAGCCAATATTCTCGCCGGAGGCGATAGTTGTGGCCGCTCGCTGATGCTAGGTGCTCTGACAGCAGCACATGATGCTGTACGCGCACAAAAAGGGCATTCGCCCGGTCTGGGAATCCCTCTTGCCTGGCTCAGTCAGTTAAACAGAATTGCCGATATTGTTAATCAGGCTGAACGCATTACTGCCGCATGAGCATGATTGTCCAGGCATGAAAAAAGCGGATGAATTTTGAATTCATCCGCTTTTTTCATGTTGCAAGTTGCGCTAAACCGACCGTTGCCACAACATTGCATGCGTGACGATGTATTGATATTTACGGTGATGTTCGCGAATCACCAAGGGCACTTCTTCTTCACGGCGCAACACAAAGCCTTCTTGTGTGAAAAATTCGCGCAGGGCATCGGCAGTTTTTACTGCGCGTCCCGCTTTTTCAAAGCCGCCAGGCCATGCTCCGTGGGGCGTAAATTGTTCCAGCCAGCTATAGGGTGAAAACAGTGCCACCAGGCCACCTACTTTAACCAGACCGCGTGGCCCGCCCAGCCGCCCCAGCAATGATTTCGGGCTGGGTAAGCGGCACAGCAGATTTGCCATCAGCACGGCATCAAAATCGACGTAGTCAGCGGGTAGTGAGCAAGCATCCGCCTGGCGGAAGGCCACACGGTGCCGATCAATGGCAGGCGCCACGTGTGCGGTAAGGTTTGCGCCAAGCTCGCCTTCATCCTTTCGGAAATAATCAAAGTGACCATTGTGCTGCAAGATTTCAGCGGTATCAATAAAAGCGCGCGAAAGATCCACACCGATCACTTCTTGATAGCCGCGTGCCAGCTCGAAACTTGCCCGGCCGACAGCGCAACCAATTTCCAGGGCACGCTGGGTGCCCGCGCCAAATTCTGGCGCACCCTCGAGCAACCATTGTGCACAGCGCAGCGGAAACTCAGTCGCTGCCTGCGGGCCAAAAGCATGCGGCATTTGGTCGGCTTGACTACCATAGTGCAGCAGCATGTAATCATTCACCATCTGCCGGTCTTCATATACCTGATGTGCTGAATCGCCGCTATCCAAGTGAATGGCACCGCCATCGTGGGCCGCTTCGACCAGGCGAAACCCTGCGTGCTGAAAAAAGTGCGGGCGAAAGTGAAAACGTGCCCAGGGACCGGCCATTTCGCCAGTGGAGACCCACGAGCCCCCCAGCATCATCTGATGCTGACCGTCGTAACACGGGCTGCTGAAGTCATCATATAGCGGATGCACTTCACTGCCCGGCAAGGGATTCAAATCGTCTGCCAGCCATTGCCAGACATTGCCAAACACATCATAAAAACCGGCGCTGGTGATACGCCCCGCATCAACGGGCATGGATGAGCCATAGGCGAGATTCAGGTTGATTCCCTGCTTGCGAAACGCCACGCTATCGCACTGCAATGCCATGTCGTCAGCGACGCGGTGCACGATGTCGCGTAGCGCATGGTGCTCATTCTCGCTCGGCAGCCGATAGGTGGTGCTGTCTTGTTCGGATTTCCATTGGCAGTAAGCGTAAGCCTCATGACCATTAACTTCCGCAGGCCAGTTCCATGGCATATCGATGACTTCAAACAAGGTGCGCAGTTTGTAGCGATGCAACCCGGCGGGGCCATCCGGCACCCAAAAAGTTGGCCATTTGATATTGCGATAACTGCGCCATGCCCAGCCGTTGGGTGACCAGAAACGCTCTTCCCGATACCCGCCTGCGGCAACAAATTCGTGAAACGCGCCGTTACTCACCAGGTGGGTGCTGGCGCGAAAAGCTTCCACACGCACGCTACGCGAGCCATATTCGTTGTCCCAGCCGTAAGAAGGCCAGTCGGCAGGTTTGCCTAAAGTGATGCGCGTTGCAGCGACATCGCGCAAGGTCAACACAGGGTAATCCGTACCAGGACGGGGGCGGAGTGCGGTAGATGCATCGTGCGGTGAGACGGGATACAACGCAGGCCAGGCGACGGGACGTTGAACGTGATCGAGCGGCAGCTCATGAATTAATACAGCAGAAGTTTCCAGGTGAATTCGCTCATGCTCAAAGCCCATGAATAACGCCCACAGGGGATCATTCAGGGTAATCGGCGCATGCCCCTCGGCCAATCCTGGGTGCGTGGCGATCAACTGGCTAACCGCTGCATAGACGGCAGCGCGGTAAGCGCGTACTTCATCCACGCTGGGCCACAGCATCTCGTTTTTCGACATGTCGTCCCAACGCATTTCATCCACGCCGACTTCGAATAGTTTTTCGAAATAAGGATTCAGCGGCGCAGCAATCAGGCCGGCGACGAGCAGCTTGTTGGTGTACAGCACTGGTGGATGGCAGAAATAAAACACCATTGGATGCCGCAGTCCATGATACGGCGGGCGAAAAAATGCTTCTTCGCCTTTAAGGCCGGCAAACAACGTTTCAGTCAGCGTCCAGCCGCTATCAAAATAATCTTGCACTTCGCGCCGCGTGCAGGTGGCTAGATTTGGCAGCGGCAAGGCGGTGAGCGTGCCATCGGCTGTCAAGCCAGAACAAGTCGCAGGGGATTTTCCGGTCCACCAGGTGGCGTCGCGAGGGGCTGCCAGCGCGGTTTGGTTTCCGCGCAAATTGGCGCGCCAGGGTTCGTTTTCGCGCATGGCAATGGGTGAAGATGGGTTCATGGGGAAAGCCTCCGTACTTTATATTTTTTGGATCGCGAAACCTGAGGAATTAAAACGCTGGCGCCTAAAAAAGCGAAGCGCCATCGTCGTGGTGAAAAATCCACGGATGACATCAATTGGATTGCCTTAAATGTAACGTATTTTCATGTACTGAGGTGTGCTGGGGTATTTCAAGTGCGCAGTGAATTCGAAGCAAAACATGCGGGGTAGCTGGTATATATGGGCAGTACGCTACCTCGTTACGCAAATCCATTTACAAAAATCGGTGCTGGTGATACGGCGAATCAAGACAATAATTCGACCGACAGCCGTTGAATTCTTCGATCATTGGAGTGGGCGAATATCCACTTTGCGAAATTTAATAGTGCCTCGAGCCCATTGCAGTGCAATCGGCCCTGACGCGAGTCTAGTGTCCTCAATATCCACTGTTTGGATGCCATTTAAAACCACACCCAGCCGTGAGCCGCGCGCGGAAATCTCATACGTATTCCATTTTCCGCCAGCTTTGGGAACAGGGTTTGGCGCCTTGGCCACTTTAACGATTCCTCCGGTCGCGTATGCTGGATCAGGGCGCTGATCAAAGATATTGACCTCGTAGCAGTTTTCATCCGTGATGTTGTTCGGATTTTGGCAGCGCAAAAATATACCGCTGTTTGCATCCTCGCTAGCCCAGAACTCGACATGGATCATGAAGTCTTGATAAGCATTTTTCGACACCAAGAATCCAAACGCTTTGCTCTTCTCTGTCGCTTGAATGGTGTCATCAGTTGCGCCCCAGTTTGCTTCGCCCACCTGGCTAAAGTTTTCCAGACCCTGCTCGCCCTGTATAAGTCTTGTCCAGCTCGTATCCAGGTTGTGAGTGGCGCAGGCGGTTAAACCACTAAGAAACAGTCCGGTAACCAAAAAGAATTTAACAGTTTGCAACACGTTTTTTCCCATGGGTTGGCCTGCAGAGGTTAGTACGGATCAAAAATGATTCCTGCCTTCTTTAGTTGCGTAGTGATCAACCGTTTCCACGACCCCTCTGGCGACCAAACTTGCGTGACAGGTTCGTAGGCTGTTTCTGGACTTTCATGATCGACGATCACCCGATATGGAAATGTCATGCTCGAAGCCCGCAGGTTGGCTTGACAGTGAACCAGAACCTTGCGATCGCGGAATTTTTTCATCGCTGCAATAAATGCTCGAAAGCCTGCTTCGGTGGGCTTGCCAGACGGGAAAGCGCATCGGCCGTCGATTGACCGGATGTCACGAGCCGCGGCGAGAGGGGAACCACATTAGGCGCCTGGAAGATCATGTCGGCTCCAAGCGGCTCGCCTGCGAACGCAGCCGTTGCGATGAGTGCGAGCAGCAGCATCTCCCGCTTAGACTGCACTGCTAGGGGTGGTAACTTCATTGGCATTTACCCAGCGCAGCAAAACCCATCCGCTTTGCCATGCATCTGTATTGGTGGGCATGGGATTGATCCATATGAGCAGAATACGCAGCAATCCCTCGGCTGCGGACGTAGAAGCGCATGACAGTTCGTGCACTCGTAGAAGTAAATGCACGCATCCGTTGGCATCGTTTCGGTTTTCGCAAAGCCGCAAGTCGGGCAAGTGAGAACAGATTGAAGAATCAGAGGTGAATGCATGGCCTTGATGTCTAACGCATCAGCGGATAGCCCTTGTCTTTGCTTCGATACGGCAAGGCTGTCCGCTGTACATCTGGTTGGAGAAAGATATTTCCGCTGGGTATTTGGTGCTTTTCTTTCTTCAAATCACGTGCCGCAGCAGTTCAATGGCGAAGGTCATAAACGCAATCCAGGAGACCGTAAAAGCCATGGTGCGCGCCTTGAACATGCTGAAGCCACTGATGTGGATCACCGCATGGGCGGCACGCGCATAGAAAAACACGGCGGCGGACATCTCGGTAACAGGCGTTGACACCCCGACCAGCTTGGCTATCAGAACAACGGTTGCGAATGACGCGAGATTCTCGACCGCGTTCATGTGCGCCCGATTGGCGCGATTAACCCAGTCAGGCAAAGGCGAGGTTGGCGCAACCTTGTAGTCGATCGGTTTCAGGAATCCGCGCGACGATACGTAGCCAATGACCACTGGAATCCAGAGTACTGCAGTGAGAAGAGCGACAAACAAGAGATAAAAGAGTTCGGTCGTCATGTTTACCCCTTTCAGTTCATTAAGTTAACCCGGCAAGAATTACATCTTAATGCACAGGCAAGTGAGAGCAAGTGAGCGATGGGGTTAAAAGTCGGCGCTGGTGAGATGCCACGCAGCTTTGAATCCGTCTCTGGAACGCACTTTCGAGGCGCGGCGAAAAGCCACGGTGGTTGACGACCAGTTGGGATGAAAAATCAGGCAATAAATGCCATCACTTCGCCTGGCCCAGGAACTGCAGAATTCGCTCGTTGATTTGCGCCGAATTTTCTACCAGCATGAAGTGGCCTACGCCATTAATCTGCTCGGCCGCAGAGCTTGTCCCGAGAAAAGCCAGCACGCTCTTAGTCGCCTCCGCGTCGAGGCCGACGCAGCCATCCTGCGTACCGTGCAGGTAGAGCGTGGGCTGGGGAATCGGGCGGCCCCAGGCGGCGATTTGTTCTTCCATTCCGGCAGGTGAGCCAAAGCGGGCAGGATGGAACAGCGACCGATAATAGCCCATGGCAGCTTGCAGGTTGGCCGGATTACGCAGGCAATCTTTGACGTGCAGCAGGTCTTCCTTTGCATCGTAGCCGGGTGACCAGTCAGCCCACAGCCCATCAATGAAAGCGAGATCATTCCCCGGCACGATGGCATCGGCGATTTGCATCTGAAAAAACCAGAAGTAAAACGAGCGTTTGATTTGTTCGTAACTAAACGCAATCTGGCCGAAGACGGCGAATGGCGGCACGCTCATGAGCACGCATCGGCGCCAGCGCTGGGGGGCTTGCGCCGCGGCACCCAGAGCCGCTACAGAACCCCAGTCGTGGCCGATGAGCACGGATTTTTCATCACCGCCCAAGGCTTCATGCAGAGCGACCACATCGGCGGCAAGTGCGCTGGTTTGATAGTTGCCGTCAGCCGGAACCTCGGTCGGCGCATACCCTCGCATGAATGGTGCCACGGCGCGATAGCCTGCTTTGGCAAGCTCGGGGAGGAGGTAGCGGTAAGTCCAGGGAGAATCCGGAAACCCGTGCATGCAAAGCGCCAGCGGCCCTGTGCCTACTTCCAGATATTGAAACTGAATCCCGTTGGCCTGAACTGTACTTGTCTTGAATGTTTGCATGGTCTTCATCTTGGTTGATTTCATTCCGCAAAAAGTCGAGTCTTTCGGCGCCGCAGAAATTTTTTATTTGTGCATTTTGCTGTGAACCCAATGGAATAACAAGACCCAAAGAAAAAGCCCTTTTGGAGAGTCACTCATGGCAAGTTACAAACTTATTTTTAGCAGCCTGCGTTGGTGCGATTGCTACGCTGATCAGGCATCTCGATGCTTGCCGGGTGCCCGCCGGTAGATGACGTGATACACCAATCCCACCAGTACACTGCCGCCGATCATGTTGCCCAGTATGACTGGCACCAAATTGCCGAAAAAGTCAAACCAGGTAATGGTATGGGTGGCCGTTCCGGTTTTTCCGAAGGTCTCTAGCAGCATGGCAAGCGGGATAAGGTACATGTTGGCGACGCTATGTTCAAAGCCGGCTGCAACGAATGCGGAGATGGGGAAGACAATGGCCACCGCCTTGTCGATAACGCTGCGTCCGGCAAGTGCCATCCATACCGCCATGCAGACCAGGACATTGCACAGCACGCCCTTGAAGAAGGCCGTCCAGAACGGCATGGTGACTTTGGCGGCTGCAATCTCGAGATATTGCTGGCCAATTGCACCATTGTTCATTTCCGGATGACGGGAGAGAAAAACCAGCAGCGCCAATCCGGCAGCACCGATGAAATTCCCAATACAAACAATCGCCCAGTTGCGCAGCAGTTCGAGCGTGGAAATCTTCTCATCCGCCCAAGCCATCACCAGCAGATTATTCCCGGTAAATAACTCCGCACCGGCAACGATCACGAGAAGCAGCCCCAAAGAAAAGACCACCCCGCCAAGCACCTGCCGGGCCGCAAAGCCCAGGGAAGGGTCGGATTTGACGAGCACAAAGTAGAGCGCACCCAAGCCGATAAAAGCGCCAGCCAATATGCTCAGCATAAGCATGGAAAGCAACGGCAGGCGCGCCTTGACCACGCCGATTTTTTCTACCTGTGCAGCGATTTCTGTGGGGGAGAAGGCATCGAAACCGAAGATTTCTGACATAGGGTACCCTTTCTAGCAAGGTTTAACGTTTGACATGAGCGAATCGGTGGAGGCCGCAGGCAGAAGAGGTTCGTTTGTGGAAGCGTCAGGCGTAGTAGAGGTCAAGTGCGACACTCATTGCCAGTGGCAATGTTGCTCCGATGCACGCTGCGGCCAATACGTCAGTCGGCCAATGCACACCGAGAACCAGACGCGATAGTGCAACGAGGCTAATCCAGGAGACTGCCATCGTAGTAACGGCGAATGTCCGCGCCGCAGGCCAACTCCGATTCACGCAGAGCGCAAGAGCCGTAGCAAACGCGGCAACGGCGAGGGTATGCCCACTGGGAAAGCTGGAACCCCAGTAAAAATCCGTTTCCCATAACGTGGGCCGAACTCGATTAACCGCGCTTTTGATCACATAGACCACTGCAGTAGCGCTGATTACCGACGCTGCGAGGAGGAGGGCGTCGAAACGCCGCCTGGCCCAGAGCATCACGATCACGCTTCCGATGGTGAGCGGTAGCAGAAATTTTGACGACCCTGTGAACGTGACCCATTCGAAGAGTCCTGTCAGTTTGCTTGGCACATGTCTGTGGATAAACAGCAAGACAGCCTTGTCAATGACGCCCGACTCTCCATCCAGCACATCCTCGATCAATTTGATTGCCAATACCGCAAGGACAAGAATAAGCAAGACAGCTAAACGACGCTTGGCCAGTGGCATGGACCACACCGGCTGCTGAAGTTTCACGTAGGTGCGGATTGCCCAATGAAAACAATAGACGATGAGCAAGAGTTTGCCAACGTCTGCGATGAGTTCAAGAGTCATGAGCATGCCCGATGGCGTGAATTGAAGTAGTGCTCCAGACTGCGGAGCCAGCGGCTATGCCAATTCGTGCTGACTGCGCGTGGCTCATGTAGATCATTTCTTGCACACAAGAACGCCTAACACTCACCTTCAATAAGGCTATACGGTGATTTCGTCGGAACGATTCTCGTCAGTCTGAAACCAGCAGCCTCCAGCAGTCTCCGATACTCCTCTTTTGTACGCTCTTTGCCACTCTCCATAATGAGCATTTGCAGGTCCATGGCTTTCGCGGGGCTTGGTTTGTTGCCTTCGGGAACGATCATTTCGATGATCAAGACTTTACCGCCTTGATTCATCGCTGTGCCGATGTTTTTCAGGATGCGAATGCTGTGCTCATCGTCCCAGTCATGAATAATGTGTTTCATCACGTAGGCATCCGCGCCCGCCGGGACTGACTTGAAGAAGTCGCCCGATGCAAGCTCTACACGCGATCGGACACCCTCTTTTTCGAGCAGCGCGCCTGCGCCCTCGATGACTGAAGGCAGGTCGAACAAAACCCCTTGCATGTGCGGATTCGCTTTCAGGATTTCAGCAAGCAGCAGCCCGTGCCCACCGGCAATGTCAACCAGTTTGCGCACGGCAGAAAAATCGTAAGACTCGACGATCGCCGGAGCAACCGCCTGGGACAGGCCCGTCATCGCACGGTTGAACACTGCACTGGCCGCAGCGTTTTGGGTGAAGAACTCGAAAGACCCCATGCCGTGAACGTGATTCTGTGCCGGGCCGCCGGTGGTGACGCTATGCATCAACTCGCCATAGTTACGCCACAGCCAGTTTTCACCCATCAGAATCGCAAAGTTGCATATTGAATTCGGCACATCACTGCGCAGCACTGTGGCCAGCGGTGTTAGCTCGAACGTGTGCTTGGCGGTTTCCGCAAAGATACCTGCGCCTGCCAGGGCGCGAAGGACTCGATACAACGACGCTTCATGTGTTTTGGTTGTGCTCGCGAGTTCGTTGATGGTTCGCGGTTTGGCCGCGAGCAAATCGGCAATGCCGAGTTTTGCCACAACGCAAATAGCTTGTTGCAGCAAAGCCCCGGACAACATTTGCATCAAGACTGCATCGGGGGGCGGAACATCAGCATTACTGGCGTTATTGTGCTGAATCATGTCTTGCACCTCGTCTGGCTTCACGGATGGTTTCTGCTTTCAGGCATAACGTTTGAGCTTGGTCGCACCGCGAGGGCCCCGCTTGCAGCCCGTGCCCGATAGCCCGGTGCGCTGGAATAACTGGTTGGGCCATGAGCTACACATCGAGAAGCCCCTCTTCGAATCAAGCTTCCATTTGACCCGGTACCAGGCATCAGCCAGCCAGCGCTGTATTCGGCAGCTGTCGGCTGGTCCCCTGACATCCGCTCAGGCGGAGCGCAGCAGCTTCAGCAGCGCTTCTGCTGCGGGCCCGGAAGAAGCCGGATTCTGACCCGTCACCAGCTTGCCGTCCACCAAGACATAGGGAGACCAGTCGGTGCCCTTGCTGTAGTTGCCACCCCTCTCCTTGAGTTTGTCTTCCAGCAGGAAGGGCACAACCGTTGTGAGCCCGACGGCATCTTCTTCCGAATTGGCAAAGCCCGTCACGCGCTTGCCTTTGATCAGGAACTCCCCGTCCTTGCCGCGTACGTTGATAAGCACGGCCGGGGCGTGACAGACTGCACCAACCGGTTTGCCAGCCTTAACAAAAGCTTCGATGAGCGCGATCGATGTCGCATTGTCGGGCATGTCCCACAGCGGGCCGTGACCGCCAGGATAGAAGATCCCGTCGAAATCGTCAGCCGACACATCGGCCAGCTTCCTGGTGTTCGCAAGCTGGGTTTGTGCGGCGGTATCGGCGTGGAAGCGCCCTGTTGTTTCAGTCTGGAACTCGGGAAGATCGCTCTTCGGGTCGAGTGGTGGCTGGCCGCCCTTTGGTGATGCCAGCGTGATGGCTGCACCGGCATCCTTCAATACGTAATAAGGAGCGGCGAATTCTTCCAGCCAGAAACCAGTTTTTTTCCCGGTGTCGCCGAGTTGGTCATGAGACGTAAGAACAATCAGAATCTTCATAGCGAATTTCCTTTTGTTTGAGAGCCATTTTAGAATATCAGTGTACCACTGCGCAACCTGACGCATTTACTGCTTGCTCCGCCCAATGACGCTGTAGAAAAACTGGGCAAGGGGTTGCGCAACCCAAATTTCGGGGGTCACTTGATCCTTCCCCGAAGGATGGGTTGGACCTCGCTGAGTGTTCAAGCTTGAGATAGGGCGAGAATTTCTCACCCGCGAGCGCGTCTGTCACATCTTGTGCGTTGGCACAAAATGTGACAGATGCGATTGACGGGTGCAAGCACTTGTTAGGCAGGCAAGGGACGCTGGGAGTGCTTCCCAATGCCGTGGTTTGTCGCAAAGTCTCGAAAATTAAAAATTGCCCAGTTTGATATTACGCAGAAACTCGTATCCTTCTTTATTTGCGCCCACAATCTCCGTCACGACCCCAATCGCTGCACGCGTATCAAAATAT
>Ga0080064_1000429_pt1 | contig 111957 bp, 110 predicted proteins | sample Subgrocontami54m_FD_69260 | JGI IMG/M metagenome (GOLD analysis project Ga0080064, IMG submission 69260) | Subsurface groundwater microbial communities from S. Glens Falls, New York, USA - GMW46 contaminated, 5.4 m (SPADES assembly) (version 2) ...
GCATCTCGCTTTTCGAGAAAATGCCCATTGCACAAGCATTTGCGGGGGATATGGATGAAATGTCAAAGAACGATTCTATTAACCAATTGAATTTGTTCAATTAACGTTGGGACAGTAGTGTTATTTTCTATTAAATGATTAGCACCTCCTATAATAACTACTCCTGGAAAATTAAAATCGTTGCGAGGTGCATCAGGAATTCCAATAAAAGTTGAATCTCGAATAGTAAGCCCGTTATTAAGATTACTTAAAAACACCAAATCTACATTAAGAGTTAGCATTAACCCTATAAAAGAATTGTTATCTGATTGGCCACTTTGCCAACTATGTAAGCGTATATGACCTCCCCCACGTGCAGTAATCTGTTGAATAGTATTATTTGATGAAAAATCAAAATCTAATCCTATTAAATGATTTTGAAAGGTAAAACCTTCAATTCTCACATTATTGACATGTGATAATTTAATGGCGGGATCACCACCCCCATCTAACGTCACCCCCGTCCCAATCACCGTAATATTCGAAGCTCCCATCACCAACTGCAAACCATGATAAATCCCAGGGCAAAAAGTAGTGTCTTGATCCAATGTCAAGATGCCTCCTTGGGGAGGGATGAGAGGGATGACATTTATTTTCACCTCTTTTTGATCGGCTCCTCCTTGGCCATCTGAAGCTGTAAAGTGGGCAACATAAAAACCTAGGTCTCGACCACAAGGATCTGGGGCCCAAGTGAAAAGGCCTTTAGCAAAACCTGCACGACTTTCTGTCATCTGAAAAGTGGAACCTTGCGGTGGATCTGCAATTCCCAACTCTATGCGATCGCCATCTACATCTTCGGCGCTCACTACAAATGAAAGCTTTTGACCATTTTTGACTCGTTGGGGAGAAGGGGTATTGAATTTAGGGGGATGATTGATATTTCCAGCGTCCTGAGAACCCGCATCATTCGGATTCGAACCTGCATCATTCTGCACCTGCGAAAGCATTTCACTGTCCGCACACCGCGCCACAACACAAGCCGCCACTAAAACGCCTAAGCGAAGTAAAAGACCATACATACAATTTCCTTTTTTTATTCTCTACGGCCAATCATTACACTGCCCCGCTGGGCTATTAGGTGCGCACCCGCATCTGCTCCAAGGATTAGGATTAGGATTAGGATTATTAGGAGTAGGCCTATTATCACACTGCTTCAATCTCGCCTGAATAGTCACCCACATATTTCCACCAGCCATAAAAAAGGGCACATACTCCGATAAATCTTCAAGCGTCACCCCTGGGTTATGCACGCCTTGATTAGAGTCAAACTTAGTCAACATCACCAAAGTAATTGTTTGCTCTCTCCGATTCACCCACCTTGCAGAATTCCCCGCCACATAAGTCGCACCATTTGTACGGCTGAGATAACAGGCAAAAGTAGCAAGAGGGCTTCCGCTGGGATCAGTAATATCTTTTGTAGGGTCCCATCCCGCTGGGCAAGGTTCAGCCGTAGCCCTTTGTAACACGTCCCCCGAAGGAATCTCAAAATGAGTCAAGGAGGCTGGTACCAAGGTCACACTATTATTATTAAAATCCGGCAAAGAAATAGCTTTGGTGTTGAGAGGTAAAGTGGTCAAAGTTGCCGGAAGTACTGTATTGGTCTTCAATGCTTCTGCATAAGTAATAGTGTGATAAGGGTTTAACATGCGCATTTTCACTTCTGGCAAGGTCATTTCCCCTGTCTCTGCATTATATTTTCCAAGTTTGCCGCTCTTTGTTCCTATCGCATAATAAAAATAAGAACAATCATGGGGCACGAAAGAACCACTAATATCCATGGGGTCCGTACAAGTAGCCACGGGACCCCCGGGACAAACAGTAGCATTCCCACTCACAGGACAGTTTGAATTCTGGGAAGTATACAAACGAACCATCTGGCGCCTCTCTAAAACTGTTTTAGAAATAAGATAATTGGGATCCCTTGCAAATTCATCGGGATTTTCTTCCATAATCGTCACATCGCTAACAGGATTCCCAGGGCTCGTCGTCAATTCCAACTTCAAGGGGCCTGACTTCTGAGTCGCATTTCGAGGGTCTCTAAAATCAATTGAATTGATGGGAGACAGATCAATATATCCCACTACATAAGCCGACATAAATTCTGGTACAAAAAGAACCTTACCACTTAAAGGATTAAAATTGATGGTTCCCAACAAGCCTACCTTGTAAGGAATGGTCACTCCACTGTTCCCCGCCACATAATTCATTTCGAGGTTGGCTTTAAAAGGCCCAAGGTTGGAAGGAGAAATAGTAGGGTTAAAATAAATTCCAAAGTAGCCCTTCCCTTGTGCATTGGCTCCACTTCCGGAAGCAGCAGGAACAGTGGGAAGTGTAATATTAGAACTATTACATGCTGGGGGAGTACCCGAGGGACTCGTCAAGGGACACATTGTAAAAGAACTCGCATTAAGGCCTGTAATCCGCACTGTTACAGGATTTAAAGGATCAGTTCCCGCGTTTGACACTTCAATGATTTGATAGGGATTGGGCGATGAAGTATTAATATTTAAAGTCAAGGTTCCATTGTTCTTGATGGGATAACTCACGCCCCCAGAATTATATTTGCTCATCGAAACCAAACCCGAGGTATCTTTGGTAACTCCCCCTTTTAAAGTAAGAACAAAAGGAGTCGCAGCAGAATAAAGAGGATCGTTACTGACAATGGACATTCGCCCTTCATCCGGCGCTGCAGGGGAATAACGTAAGCTGCTGGCACTTTTGGGAATGTACTTCATCACAAATTTTAATTTTCCACCGGGGGGTAAGCGACAATTGTTCCCGGTAATAAAGGAACGACCAAACAGGGTAAATGTATCGCAAACTGTACCCACCCCTTCTACGGTTAAATCTGCCCATTGAAATTTTGCAGGGCTTAAGCTGGGAGCACAATCCGCCACATTGTCATTGCCCTGATTGATGGGCTGAGGAAGTTGGGGGATAGTGAGTAGCTGAGTACCTGTATTTTCGATGACAATCGGAGAAACACTCGAAAGCACGGGCAAAGAAGTATTAAAGCTACAGTTCAAGTGGGTATTGCTGCTATCCAACTGAACCAGAGCCGTTCCCAAATCCACGGTTGTAGGAGTACTGGGATCTATCACAGTGACCGTCATCTCAGGGCCTGCGGGCTTTACTGTTCCTTTCAAATTAACAGAAGTTCCTCCAAAATTGACCGCTTCGCTGATCGCTTGAGGAGTGGTCGCGCTTGAATCGCCCGCTGCAGCACTGAAAGTAATATCAAAAATCTGTTCGCCCTGATTTGCGCCCTGACTTGCAGGAATGCTGATATTTCCATGGGGAGTGATACTAAAATGAGCGGTGTCTGAAAGAGTGAAGTTGAGTGGAGAAGTTCCTGTATTAGAAACTCTCACCGTTTTAGTTTTGTGAAATTTTGGATCAGTAGGAGTCGGAGAAGGTGCTCCTGATACAGGAATAAATACAGATCCAAAAGAAAGATCGCTCCCTGTTAAATTACTCCAAATAGGATTGTTCGAAGTATCAACACCAGTTTTTTCTTGAACACTTGGCCCACCACTTCCTCCTGTGCAATTAGCATCAGGCATTTGATCGAGATAGCCTTCTAAAGAGACAAGGAGGGGTTTATGCTGTAAATCACTAGGAAAGTTAGGATTACTCAGCTCAAATCCCCCCACTAATTTGAGATGTTTTCTATTATCTAAATTTGCACCTCTCCCCTGTATACTCAAATTACTGCTACTTCCAACTTCTACAGGACCTCCCATCGGACCTTCCGTAGTCAATGTAAAGGGAGGAAGAGGAATACGTGTAGGATATGTAATCTCAAACTCTACCCCATTTAAAGTAATAGCGCCCATACTTGCGACATAAGGGCCTGTAGCTTGTGTCCCGTCTGTTTGACGAATTTTAAATGTGGTTCTGTTGATTGTAACCTCTGCAGGAGGATCAAAATCTCTGCCATACATCGTAGCTTGGCTACCATTAAAGTGGAGTTTAATATCTGGTAAGATAATATCACCTGAATCTGATACACCTAGATCTGATGGAGTAGGTGCATTTTTTTGAACTTTTAAATTTAAGGTGGGGGTAAGAAATTTGACAAGACATCCACCCTGTCCCCCGCCACCGCCTCCTCCCCCTCCTCCGCCACCACCGCTTCCACCCCCCTGCCTATCCCCACGACTAAGATCTTGTCCTGTTCCACCGGTAACAATATACGGCGTATCTTCTCCAGCACAGGCTTGAAGTAAAAGAGTGGAAATGAAAATGAGAAAAAGAATTTTAAAATTTTTAAAAATGTTCCCTCGAAACATAAATTACCTCCTTATATTCTCCTCGAAAATAATATCCCTAAATCTTTTACCCCCCTGTTTCATCTGCAAAAAAAATGTCTTAGGCTCACGACAAAGGCGTCGCTTCCACCAAAAAAGAATGCACCAGCAGCCGCAGCATTAGTATCTCCTGACACCAAATTAGAGGCATTGGAAACAAAACTCATATACAATCCATTAGTTGAACTAATCGAAGGATATGAACTCCAATCATTTGCTTGAATACTTCCAACTCCAATACTTACACGTTGAGTAGTATGGGTTGTGCGATCATGAACAAATATGTCCGCTTCATTATTTGTATCTCCAGGAACTAAATTTGAAGCATCAGAAGAAAAAACCACATATCGGCCATTTTCACTAATAGAAGGCGAAAAACTAAATCCATTTGCCTGAACGCTTCCACTTCCGATACTCACCCTTTCAGTGATATGATTCATCCGATCATGAACAAAAATATCATTCGTTCCATTAGTATCTCCAAGAACTAAATTTGAAGCACCGGATTCAAAAGCAACATACCGGCCATCTGCACTGATAGAATAAAGAAAGTTAATCGAATCATTAGCCTGAACATTCCCATTTCCTACGTTAACTCTCTCAGTAGTATGGGTTGTACGATCATGAACAAATATGTCCGCTTCATTATTTGTATCTCCCAGTATTAAATTTGAAGCACCAGACGCAAAAACCACATATCGACCATCTGCACTCATAAGAGCATACGCACTATCCGTATTCGCTTCTACTCCTCCATTTCCGATGCTCACTCTTTCGGTAGTATGATTTACTCGATCATGAACAAAAATATCACCTGTTCTATTGGTATCTCCAGAAACCAAATTTGAAGCACCAGAAATAAAAACCACATACCGGCCATCTGCACTGATAGAAGACCACTGACTAGATCCATTTGCCTGAACACCTCCACTTCCGATACTCACCCTCTCGGTAGTACGATTCACTCGATCATATACAAAAATATCTCTTACCCCATTCGTATCTCCGGAGACCAAATTAGACGCATCAGACTCAAATGCAACATAGCGACCATCTATACTGATAGAAGAATGTATACTTGCTCCACTTACCTCTCTCCCGCCATTAGCCACACTTATTCTTTCTGTAGTATGATTTACCCGGTCATGTACAAAAACATCAGCAGTGTTATTTGTATCTCCTGATACCAAATTAGAACTGCTAGAAGCAAAAACTACATATCGCCCATCTGAACTAAGAACATTGCCAACCATTTCTCCAACCCCCCCATTCCCCTCCACCCCACCACTCCCCACACTCACCCGCTCAATAAAATTAGGCTCCGTAACATTTATGTTAATCGACCGCTCAGCCCTACCTCCCCGACCATCCGTCACTACAAATGTCACGGTGTGATTTCCCCGATCTGCTCCGCAAGCATCGGGTGTCCAAGAAAATGTGCCTGGGATTAAGGGTCCGAATTGTTGACCCACCGTGAAAGTTGCTCCTTGAGGAGAGGGGCTATTAATCCCTAATTGAAGAGGGTCTCCATCACTATCTCTCGCCAATATCATAAAAGAAAGCGTTTGCCCGTCCTCCACTTGTCGATCTTGCAAAGGATCAATTTGAGGAGGGTGATTGGGTGGCGGTGCTGCATCGGGATATACAAGGGCATCCGCATTGACTCGAGCATCTATACTCATCCCTATATCAGGTGACATGTTTACTTTTGCAGCGTCTGGGAAAATATTCACCCCTGCCACATCTGACATGAGGGTTACACCGCCATCCCGATTTTCAGGTCCAAAAATCTGATCATCCGCACAAGCCGCAGCGCCCAGTGTACAAGCGAGGGCCCCTGCTAATCGAAAGCGGTTGAGCAACATTGCTCCTCTTGTCACCAGAGCCATCCCTCTCGCCACCAGACTCGCCCCTAAAGCACCTGGTCCCAAAAACAGACAAGCTCCTGTAAGCAAAGCCAGGCCTGCAGGGCTGGATAAAAAATCAGCCGCAGAGGAAAGAAAAACACTTACGCTTGACTCCGCACGCACAGCAGAAAAAGTTTTTGAAGGTCTGGCAACCAGAGAAAGAGGGAGTTGAAAAGTAGGCGAATAAGTTAAAAAAGGTCTCGTGTGAAAATAAGGAGTCGGTTGAGCAAGAGGATCTTCCTTTCTTGAAGGATTTACTGGCAGTGAACTCCCCAGAAAAAGAGAACTGATTTGACGCGTAAATTCAGAAACAGGAAACATAAAACACCTTTTAAATTATACCACCCTCTCCCCAGCCCTCTCCCGTCCCTCCAAACTGCCGGCGGGCAGGCGAGGGAGAGGGTGAAAAACCTAATAACTGATAAGGGCCTATTCTCTTTTCCCTCTCTTGTGAAGAGAGAAAATTGAAAAAAAATAATTGATGAATGACGCAGTATGTCTTCATGGCATCGAGCATCCACTATTATCGGTATAACAAACCCCCAAATGGCCTAAAACATCTAAAAATGAAGGAGCATTATTATTTTCGATGAAGATTTGGGGTAAAGTGTTTGGGTTTTGGCCGAACTCTAAATGATTGACCAAAAAGTCATCATGAAGAGTATCCATTAAACCTGTAGGACTTTGAGCCGGCACTCCTGGGAAACGATCTGGGAGAGGGACTTGGATCGAGTTTAAATTTTTGCAATTATCTCCCATGGCTCGTTCTAAAAGACTTCCTACCAAAGTAAGCTGACTCGTGAGCGTGGCTTCAGAAAAAGAAGTATGGTTGATAGGTTCACCATTGGCATCTTCTGCAATCTTAAACTTCCAAGCTGCTGCTCCTTTGATTGTATTACCTGGTAAAAAACGCAGCCTCAGAAAGTTTTCGGTCTTGGCATCTGATCTCAGGAGGGGAGAGGGAGGAGAAGTTGAAAAATTAAAATCATAATTTTTGTTATTGAACAAAACCCCACGATCCACATTCTCGATTACTCCTGTTAAAATAAGGCTCCCTTTGTAGCGCACTAATAAATCAGCGGCAGTAGGCTGGGCGTTACGCACCGTGATTTCTTTTTCTTCATAATCATGAACACGGGGATCAGGATTAACATCGGGGCAACCTGCAGAGGGTCTTTCAAAAACAGGAGAGGCCGTCTGTTTGCAGACTCTTCCATAATCAGGTGCTGCAGGCACAATAGAATTACTATTCGCAACTAAAATAGGGCTTGTATTCGGCAAACTCGCTGCATCGGGTTGCGCAATCTCTGCTCCTGTATAGATACAAAACCTTTTCTTTTCCAAAGAATTCACACGATAAAGAGAGACTTCGATGTTCGAAAGAGAAAGTCGGAAATATTTGAGACGAGAATTCAAGGTGTTTGTGTTTGGGGGCATGGTATCATGATCAACAGTTGTAGCCAAATCCGTGACTTCAGCCTCAGTTAAAAAATGCAGGGTAGGAGGAATAAATTTATCTGTGCGAAGTCTCAACATCACGGGTTCCAACTCGTCATCTTGAATGCCATTTCTGTTGACATCCACAAGGGTTTGCCCCCCCACCATGTCTTGCACCGTGGGTAACAAATAACGAATGGGATTTATTTGATTTTGAGTATAAAAATTCGGATCAATATCCAAATCGAGTAAACCCGCCAGGTTTGCAGCAAATAAAGCCTGATTGATTGCATCTTCAGAAAGCTGAACCGAAAGTTGATGCGACGTATTAGTCAGCAAAGCGATAGTGGGCTGAAGCAATTGGTTTACTTCATTCGCTTGCAGCGGGGTAGAAAGAGAACCCAACAGGTTCATGTTTTGTGCCACACTTCTTTTGAGCTGGATTTCATTTTCACTCAGTTGAGCTTCGGTGATTCCTCCCGTTAATATCCCAACGAGACGAGACATGCTTTGTTGCCCATCCCCATTACGAGTCGGGATGATACGAAGAGGAATATTTTTAAACTGCAACCCTTGTGCATTGATGTAAATATTTCCTCTGGAAAGATCATAAGCGATCTCAATGCCGAACACTTTACTTAAGAAGGGGAATTCAAAAGGGATACGAAATGGATTGGTATTGTTTCCCATCAAATTTTGAATATCGATGGCCCACCCCGTCATGGATTGGTTTAAATTATTTTCCACTCCACAAAGCAAAGTGCGTTTGAGTTGTCTTTTAAACGAGTCTCCTAACACATCTCCGGGGCCATAAAGATTGACCAGGGCACGTGCGAGAGGGTTGCGATTATCTTCTATAAAAATATATCGGCCAAAAGCATCCACCCCTGTAATATCGACTACTGAACGATTAGCGGGTTGAACAATAAAAAGTTTATTGATGCCATTTTCTTTTCCAAAATAGGCATCCAGGTGAATCGTTAACTGACGAATCGAAATAAAAATGGGGATAAAACCCAAATCGACTCCATCTTCTACCAACTGAACTCTCGAATTAAGGCCACGGAGATCGGCCCTTCCTCTCAAGGCATCCTGACCATTTACGCCGTCCAAGGTAAGAGTCAGATGCAATCTGCCTGAATTATCCGGCTGAACTTGTTGAACAGTAAAGTTTCCTATGGTGGTGGTTCCTGCAAAAAAATTCACTGTAGAATCCGCTGTATCAAGGGAGTAACCCCCGACTTCATTACAAGTATTGGTACCTCCCACGGTACTTCTTCCAAAAGAACTAAAAAATTTGTTCTGCTTAAAATCATTACTATTTAAGTAGTTTTGAATCATCTGCTTCAGATCCCCATCCAAAAAACTCCCATGGAGATCCAGTGACACCCCTCTTTTTAAAAAATTATCTGTGCCCACAAAAGGAGGATTATTCAGGCGACCATTGGCAAAAAGTGGATTGATTTTTCCGAACCCAAAAGAGCCCACAAGGGTTCCCAAAATATTTTCATTAACATCTGTCGTATTAATATCGGGATGTGTCACTGTGGCATAGATAAGATTGCCTCCCAATAGAGGTTTTACGGGATCAATGTTAAAAGTTCCCGTATGACCCACTTGATGAATTTGTGTTACTGGAATGGCAAGGTCATCATCAGAACCATTATTATTAAAAAATACCTGAGGAATATTTCCATTCCATTGATTCAAACAATGGCTGGGTGAAGTGGGATGGGGATTGTCCGTTAAACAAAAACTGATTGGAACCGTCTGGCGATTCTGGGGATCTGCCGGCTCTTGGGCCTGCACAATACTGCCATCCGGAGGTGAAAGAAGCATAAACTTTACTGCAGGCAAACCATTGACAAAATCATAGATCAGCTCGAATTCTACAGTACTGGGTTGAGCAGGGCTTAAACCCAAAAGATCCAGCTGAGTATTGTGAACCGTCACTGTAAAATGATTGGAGCCTGGATAAAGTGTAAGATTTTCTGCCGAAGCAACGGCCCCCTGAATACGGTAATTACAAAGATTTACACCGTCAAGAACAGGTCCGCTATCATGTTCACGAGCCGTTCCGCTCGCTCGATAACGTACAAAACTTTGGCCATTCGTGCCCCTATTTTCAATTCTCACTCCCACGTTTTCTATACCGGCTGTGGCAAGATTGATGTAAAGATTTACGCTTCTCATCCTTACATGATCTAATGAATGAACTTCGTCATGCCGATGTTGAGGATCAGAAATCGCCAAATTTCCAGGATCTGGAGGAAGCGGAGGAGTTAAACAAAAATCCCCCAACTGAGGAACTCCCTGAAGATGCACATGCACTCCCATGGAAGGCACTGGCGAAGTTCCGGCATGATCTAAAGCCGTCAGCAAAATTGTATAATTACCTGCTTCGGGAAGAACGATCTGTTTTTCAAAAAAGGCAATGTCACTAGTAATCGCATAGAAATCACTGTGCATGGGATCGACAGTGAGAGAATACATAATATCCGTATGATTTGTCGCCTCATTGATGATACTTAGCATAGCAATCAGTGTACCTGAAGTAGCAACCTGGTTTAAATCAACTGAACCTCTTACTGTGATGATGGGTGAAACAGTCGTGTAATTTCCTGCGGGGTCACTGAGACAAAGAAAATTAAGAGGAGCATCTGTACAAGTTCCCCGGTTCATTACACTATGGCTAAAAAGCGGAGGCCTGCTGAAAAAAAGAGGCCCATCTCTATTGGGCTCTTCTCTACTTCTTCTTACTTCTTCCAAAGGATTTGGAGATCGAGGCTGAGCAAACTTGGGGCTCACCCGACCAAAAAGAGTATCAAAATACCCTTGGCCCCCCGGGCCAGGGCCGGTAAGTGTTTCCGCATGGGCATAATTTTCTCGTACTCTTCGTTTGGTGTTTTCAGAAAAACCATCCCAAATATTTCGATATTGGATAAAAAGAGGATTTGAATCTTCCAAAGCTCGTGCACTCTCCGCGTGAGGAGCCGCTCCTTGAGCAGGAGCTTTCCCACCTTGACTTTGCGGCCCCACATCCGGAGACCCATTGGAAGTATCTTGAGAACTTCCGCATCCATAAAAACCTAGAACCAGAAATCCAAAAACGATGATTCGAAGAAAATTATTTTTCATTTTTTATCCCCCAAACTTCATTAATCAAAAGTGCCGGCAGCGCCTAATACAACCCCTCCTGCCCCTGTAGGGGTAATGCTCAAATCTAATGGCAACCTGCGATTTAAATAAGAAAATAAAGCCCAAGAAAGAGGAACTGTAAGTAAAGCTCCCTTTGTAAATCTGCCTTCAATTTTCTTAATTTGTTTGCTGGGCACAAGAGTAATAACTTCACCTGTACCCCCAGAATAGGCTTCAGAATCAGGATCAGTTTCTGAAACAATTGCGGGAAGAATATAATCCACAAGGCCATAGAGCCCTATCGCAGCGGCTACCCCATGAGTTGTCCAAAACAAAACAGGAGAATCATGCGGATCCCCGGTAAGATTAAACCCGTCAGCAATTCCAAGCACAGTCGCTTCTGTTGCCACGGGAGCCAAAATGCAAGCTCCTCTTCCTGCAAAATCAACCATGGCACCAAAACGACCTTCGAGAATATCTTTGTTTTTTGTATAATCCGGACTCAAAGCACAACCTGTCCATAAAGCGCCCACGGTTCCCACTTCTTCTCCAATCAGTGCTAATTTTTCTTCTAAAAGAGTAGCCCTTCTAACCGTAAGCCCGACATCTGCAGCGTGTTTACCTTCTGAATACGCTGTACCTATAAAAGCAACATCCAGCCCAGTACGAACTAAACTAGATGAGTTTTTACTTTCTAAACTCCCTTGAAGAGGAACCTCTAATAAAGAGCGAATATTGGCGTATCGAGGAACATTTTGAATCGAGATAAATCTCTCTAAACGGCGTGTGGCAAAATCTGATAAACGGGGAATTAATTCACCGCGATATAACCTCCCTGCATTTTTTTGGAGAATCACTCTTGAATTTGTGCCACCCGGTTCTAAATCAAGATTGAAGGAAACAACACCCGTATTCGCCACAGGGATCACCTGATCCAGATCACAAGAGCTGCCCTGAACTTCAGGAGGACACCCCGGGACACGGCTATCGCTAATCACAAAACCAGTGTCTCCCGGAAATAAACTTAAACCAGCAATCGCAACTCCTTCAGGAGTTGGAATTCGAGTATGTATCAAGGGTTGACGATTGATCACCGAAATTTTTACAAGAGAAGGAACTCCTTCCTGAGCAAAAGAATAAACGGTAAGCCCTAAACCTACTTGGTGTGGGCCTCCTAAAAACCCAAAATAATTATCATTGTCTCCAAATGCAGCAGCTTCATTGAGAAGCATTCCTGCTTCTAAAATAAATTGAGTCCCAGTAGCGATTGTCCTGCCTGCACTTTGATAAGATCCATCCGCTAATTGTAGAGGAAGAGAAGATTCGGTGTGAAAATTGCCAAAACCCACAGTGAGAGAAGGTCTTAAAGCCGAAGAAACGTAATAATCTACGCCCACTCTTCCTGTGTAATCCGTAAAAAGAGGACCTAAAATCCCCTTGGGAACAATTCCACCTTCTGTTGTTCCATTGACATCACCTGGTTTAGGCGAAGGTTCTACGACTCGCGCCCAAGCATCCGTCGCAATTTCGTGCTGGGTATGTACAGAAAGTTTTTTAAGAGCGTCCCACCATGCCATGTTATTACCTCTCCTCTCCCGGAGGCCCTCAAAAGCTGGATTTCCAGCCTTTTTTGCCCCTCTACTTATCTTCTCGTTCAAGCTGGGAAAAAGTTGCTAAGTTTTTGAAGATATTGGCATTTTGCTGCGGTGCGTTGTAAAAATTGTAAAAGGTTCTTGTATAAGAATATAAAATGCGGTATCAATTAGAGTATGAAAAGGAAGACTTCTGTCACACTTTCAGAATCCGTACTTCAGCAGATGGACGAAGTGGGTGTTTCTTTCAAAAATCGTTCGGATTTTATCGAGCAAGCCCTGGTCTTTTTCATGAAAGATTATTTGAAAACAAAAAGAGAAAAACAGGATCTGGAAATCCTCAATCGAAATGCAGAAAAATTAAATGAAGAAGCCATGGATGTGCTCTCTTATCAGGTGGATCTGTGAAGCGGGGGGATTTGTACCGGGTGGCCAAAGCGGGAGGAACAGATCCCAAAAAATTTCGCACGTTTGTGATTGTGAGCCGTGATATTTTAATCCAATGCAATTTTTCTACCGTGATTTGCGCGCCTGTTTATTCGCGTCGGGATGGGCTTTCAACACAAGTCGAAATCGGCACCCTTGAAGGGCTGAAGCACGAAAGCTCGATTCACTGCGATGAACTGGTCAGCCTACCCAAGTCTGTTCTCACCCATTATGTGGGATCTCTCTCCGAAGAAAAAATGGAAGCGCTCAGTCAAGCGCTTAAGATTGCGTTGGGGATTGAGTAAAAGGCATCCTATCTTCCACTTTATATCCCCCCTCCCTCGACGGGAGGGGGTTAGGGGGCGGGTGTCACCCTCTCCCCGGCCCTCTCCCGTCGAGGGAGAGGGTAAATAAAGAAAAAACAGTTGTGACATTTGACGAAACTTTAAGGGCACGGCACCGGATCGCAGTGAATTTTTCCATCGGGTCCGCGGTAACACTTTTCACACTTGGGTTTGGGGGCAGGAGCTGGATTCTTTTTATCGGCGGCGAAGGCGATTAAACCGGTGATGAGGAAAGAAATAATAATTAAAAAAATAATGATTTTTACAAAAATTTTTTGACGGGCTTGCATATTTTTTCCTAAAAACATCGCCTTACTTTTTCCTAAATCCCCCCCCTCCCTCGACGGGAGGGGGTTGGGGGGCGGGTGATCTAATTGAAAGCTTCCGAATAAGGTACTTTTCAATCGTACCACCCTCTCCCCGGCCCTCTCCCGTCGAGGGAGAGGGTGAAAAGAGGAAAAATTATAATATTTTAATGCGTTTTACACGTAATCTTTTTTCTCTTCTGTTTTCTGTTTCATCTTGTACACCATCGCTAAAATTTCGGCTACTGTTGTGTAAAGTTCTTCGGGAACCGCATCGCCCACCTCGAGTTCCAACAAAGACCAGGCGAGGGGGATGTTACGCATAATGGGCACCCCGTTTTCTTCCGCCACTTTCCGGATAGCATCCGCATACAGACGTTGGCCTTTAGCTACTATTTCAGGGGCGCCCATTTCTTCGCGATCGTATTTGATCGCCACCGCCACATGGATGGGGTTCGTGACGACCACATCGGCGCCTTTCACCTGCTGGGGCATGTCGCTAAACACCATTTCACGGTGCAAAGAACGCCGATGGCTTTTGATGAGAGGGTCTCCCTCATCCTGTTTATATTCCCGCTTCACTTCGTCTTTACTCATGCGCATTTGTTTTAAATATTGCCAGCGCTGCACCATGAAATCGGCAATCGCAATGGCCAAGAATAAAATCAAAACGCGAATGACAATCTGAAAAATAAAATCCCCTGCCAGCTTTGCAGAATCGAGCAGGGGCAGACGAGCCGTTTGCAACAGTTCAAAAAGACTTCCTTTTAAAATGTAATAAGAGATGAAAAAAATAAACGTGATCTTTAAAATATTTTTGATGAGCTCAATAAAGGTGAGGGTTTTAAACATGTTTTTGAGCCCCTCTAGGGGATTTAATTTTTTTCCCTGGGGCTTTAAGGGTTCAAGAGAAAAAACAGGTCCCACCTGCAAATAGCCGACAATCAAGGCAATGCCGAAAGCGGAAAGAAGAGCGGGTGCACAGACTTTGGCCATCGTCATCAGACAATCTTTTCCCAAAGTCATGAGAGTGGAACCGGTAAGAACAGGATCTGCCACGGTTAAAAAAACGGTTTTCATGAGTCTTTTGAGCTCGGCCCCCGCGTAGGCCATTGAAAAAGAGAGGGCGATAAAAAAAGCGATGAGGACAAAAATGGTTTCGAGATCGCGACTCTTGGAAACCTGCCCCTTCTTTCGCGCCTCGCGCAAGCGTTTGGGGGTGGCGTCTTCTGATTTTTCTTGGGAACTGTTTTCGGCCATATAGTGGAACTATCGGTGAAAAGAGGGAGAAGAGTTGTTATTTGAGGTATTTCCCCACATCCTTCGCAAAATACGTCACGATAAAATCCGCTCCTGCTCTTTTGATCGCCGTGAGGGTTTCGAGCACCACGGCTTTTTCGTCGATCCAGCCTTTTTCAGCGGCGGCTTTGATCATCGCGTATTCACCACTCACCTGATAGGCGGCCAGGGGAACCGTGAATTTTTCTCTTAAAGTTTTGATAATATCCAGCGAAGAAAGCGCGGGTTTTACCATCAGCATATCGGCCCCTTCTTCAATATCCAGGCGGGCTTCCACCAGAGCCTCACGAGAGTTGGCGACATCCATCTGATAAGTTTTGCGATCTCCCCAAGCGGGTTTGGATTCTGCTGCTTCCCGAAAAGGAGCATAAAAACTGGAGGCGTATTTCACGGCGTAAGAAAGAATGGGGATTTCTTTGTGCCCGATAGCATCCAACTCATCCCGAATTTTTTGAATGCGGCCGTCCATCATGTCAGAGGGAGCAATCACATCCGCCCCTGCCCGCGCATGTTGGCTTGCCATTTTGGAGAGAAGGTCAAGGGTGGAATCATTGTCAATTTTTTTCCCATCCAACACCCCACAATGCCCATGATCCGTATATTCACAAAGACAAACATCCGAGATCACCAGCAAATCCGGCTCTGCTTTTTTCAAAGCTGCAATCGCCTGGCAAACGATACTATTCTCGGTGTAAGCCGAAGAACCCACCGCATCTTTGGATTCAAGGGATTCAGGCACTCCAAACAATAAAACGGCCGGGATTTGAAGTTCAGCAATTGCCCGGGCTTCCTTGGCTAACTGGTCGACAGACAACTGAAAAATACCCGGCATCGAATTCACCGGATGGCGAATGTTTTTTCCCGCCTTTACAAAAAGGGGATAGACCAAATCTTTCACATTCAGCTCAGTTTCTCGGATTAAAGAACGCAGACTTTCACTCTGTCTTAAACGACGTGGACGGTGGATGGGAAAGGGGCTCATGAGAATCTTCCTTAAAATTTAAAATATTTTTTCCTCAATATCCCCCCCTCCCTCGACGGGAGGGGGTTGGGGGGCGGGTGGTCTAATGAAAGTTTCCGAATAATGTACTTTTCAATCGGATCACCCTCTCCCTGGCCCTCTCCCGTCAAAGGGAGAGGGGAATGTAAGAAAAAATTGATGGAAAGAATAAGATCTTTTAATTTTTTTAAAAATTTTTAGCAACTTTTTATAGCGCTTGTCGAAGTTTTACTTGTCTTTTAATTTTTATTTTCCTAATGCACGTCTTTCATTTTTTTAAAGACGACTGGTATTTAAACACGAGGGATTTAAATTGCCATGGCTGTCACTTCTTTAACTTCTTATTTCAACACCGCTTCTTTTGGGGATGGCAACGCTTATACCCGCAACCAGCAAGAGCTTGCCCTGACTCTGGATTCTGCGGCCCATGAACTCGCCAATTGGAAAACCCTTCTCTCCATGAGCGCGGGCGGAGGAGCCTTTGAACTCGGAAAATTCGCCGCCACCACTTGTTTAAGTTCTGTTCCTGTCCTCTGCGCGATCCCTGTATTGACGAACGCTTTTACTTTTGTGGCCGGAGCTGTAGCAGACACAGGCTTGACAGGTTTGGTGAATCAATTTTTGGAAGGTCATGAGGGAGAAGAAAATGAAACTTTTCTGGATCGCCTGACCAGTCAGGGTTCTGTGCGTGCCATGGGTCTTGTGGGTGCTGGCCAAAATTTTGCAGTGATACAAGTGTTGATAGGTTTGGCATCCGTCAGTCATGGAATGTTGTCTGAAAAATCCAGTAAGAGCCCCGCGGACGGGGCATTTCTGTCTTCCATCCTCCAAGGCCTTCAATGTCATTTTGGATCCGGCATGTTTACGGTTCTTACACGAGGAACGGTCAATGCAGTAGAAGAAAGAATCAAACTTCGAACCCGAAATATAAACCACCCCATCAATCCTCTTTCATTATTGAAAATGCCTAATCTTGCTTCTGCTGTGGGTCCCCGACTTGCCTGGGCAGGAGGCCTGTCTGCTCATGATCAAAAACCCATCTTGATGGCTCACAATCCTGGGCTTTCTCCTGAAAATATTGGCGGCGCCAGCGGAGAGGCATCAAAGCCTGCTCACACCCCAAAAGAGAGTGATCCTCCCCCTCCCTATCATTCTTTTTCTCCTCCTCCAGCAAATCCAGGGAAAACACCCAGTGTTCTTGAAAGAGTGATGGGAGGATTTGTCTGGTTGGGTACAAAATTCAATCTCAATGCCTGGGTAGATTTGGAAAGAGCCCCTTATTCACGGGTACGCACTCAAGTGCCTGCGGCTCCCCCCCGCTCAATTGCTGAAATGATGGCGCGTCATGAAGTTGCAGGGCTCAACCGCAGGGCCTTGGCATTTCTACGTTGGGGCGCCCATCAACTGAGAGAGACTCCAAAAGCACGGCAGGCCTTTTTTGAACAAATGTCAAAAATTTTTGAAGCCCAAGCTCGTTTAAGAACTGCTCTGGCCCCTATCCTTGAAAGATTACCTTTCCCCGATCTCTCTCCCTTAAGTCGTGCCGCCGAGCCTTATAATCGTGCCCTGGAAGATCTAAATCCTCATGCGGGCAGATATTTGGCAGAAGCCCTGCTTTTGGAAGAAAATTTAAGAGGAATTAAAACACCGAAAGATTATTTAAGCCTCACGGATGCAGCCATCCGCGACATGGGACTCGTCCCCGAGGGAGTCCATGCGATAGGACGAAATGCCCATGCGTTTTCGCGGCAGCAATGGGAGCAAATTTTAGATCATCCTCTCTTACGCGATCTTCCTGAAACAGCCGCCCTACGAGAACCCCTTCGGGTTTACCATGAAGAAACCTTACCCGCCCTGCAAAGGGACTTACAAAGAGCCAATGAGGTCACCCTTGCCGGGCTTCGCGCACAACTGAACCAAACCCAGGATATTGCACAAAGAAAAGACTTGGAAAGAATGATCTTATCGATCAGTAATGACATTAATCGGCAATATAAAACAAGTGTCGATCGATTTAATCGAAGGGTCAGGGAGTTTTTGGAAGATCCCCTCCGGGCAAGAGTTGTATTCTTGGAAAACGCGCGTCTCGCAAGCATCGTCCGGGGAGTGCAAAATATTTCTCCTGCCCAAATGGCTGAATGGATTGGGGCTCGATTAGAAGACCTGCCGCCGACAGGACGCAAAACAGCACAAGCCCTACTGGCTTGCGTAGGCGAATTAGAACTCATTTCTCGCAGGTCTCTCAGAAGTCGACTCTATCATGGAATTGCCCGGGTTTTTGATCGTGATCCTCATCCTCCTCTACAAGTCCGGGGTCGTTATGAACGTTTACTCATACAACTTTTAACCCGCGATGCCCCTCTCAACTTTTGGAGATTAGAAACTTTGCCGATTGCTCTCCAGGGAAACCCTTCCTGTCTTGCAGCTGCAAGAGAAGCTCAACAAAATTATTTTCGTGTTTACCATCCTCTTGCCGAACAAATCCGAAGCACTCTGGCAGCTTTAGAAGAAGCCAATCAACAATTTTGGAAAACCCATGATACCGGCGAAGCAGAACTCATTCTCTCAGATCTTAAACTCCAACTCAGCCAAGTCGAAGAACAAAGAAGTCGCCTGGGAAATCATTTTGACCGTCAAACAGAATATGCCGCCAAGCTGGCCCTTGCCATGAGCACCCTTGCCACGTTTGAAAATCCCGAAACCCGTGGAAAAAACAGCCGTGAAATTAATCGGAGTGTAGAAGCCGCTCTTCAAGCGATTGCCAAAGCAAGAGCAGAAGTTCGAAAGGCCTTGAAGGCACGCAAACTTCCCGGGGCAGATTTTAGGGGAGTCAGTACGGTGATGGCCCCCTATGTGGATCGAACAGATTCCTCTCTCACCACTCGCTTGGGAGAAAGTTTAAGAGTGGCGTGGCCCCTTGCCTTGCACACACCTCCGGCTGTCTCTCGTCTCGTGAGTTCTGTCACCCGACAAGACACCGTAGCCGTGGCAGATCGCTTTTTTCTGGGTTGGGCCATGGATATGTCTTCTCACCAAGACGTTTTTGTGATGGATCCTGCCCTCAGTCAAATCCTGGATGGCGACCCTGTTGTACTGGCAGGAGCTCATAATAGTTGGTTTGATTTTGGAAGAGGCCCCACCCCGGCAGCCAGAGGAGTGGTGCATAATGGAGCAGCAAGTTTAAGACGACGTCTTTGGTATTTACGAAATATTCTTTCAAGCCCCCCCAGCTTGAATGGGCATTTGAGTCATCGAAATGCGGTGCGTATCTTGGCCAAGAAAGGTCTCGATAAACTGGTGGGCCCTGTTTTGGAAGTCGGTATCCGACTTCTCACAGAAGTAGTAGGAGACTCGATTCTTGAATTTGACACCTCGGTGACTCATGCCGCAGAAGCCATGGCTTTTGGAGATTTGCATAGCCATCGTTTACTTCCCCGCAGTGCAGCCGCGTATGATGAGCTGACGATGTCGGTTAGAGCTCTGCTCAGCCCCTTTGCTTATGACCCTTTTCAGGATATTTCTTCTCTTTTAGAAGTCGCACAAGGGGGAAGAAGCTTTAATATTGCAGATCGCGCGCTGGCTTTTACCGGAAGGCCCCAAAGTGTGATGTTTACTGTCAGTCGAAATGCTTATGTCTCGTTCCCCAAACCCGATAAACCTGGCCTCCCTTGGCGTCATGGCCCTTTAACCACGGTCACCCAATTTTTACCCTATGCATCCGTATGGGATCTTGCAACGCCTGCATTAAGAACCAGAAGAGCTGGAGAAGCACGCGCCAATTGGTTGCGTACTTACTGGCTCGTCATGGGAACCCTACCCGAATATTGCCAACCGATTGCTTCTATCGAAAGAATGTTTGAGCCTTTTGATGCTCCCGTGGATCTAGCCACTGAACGGACCTTAGAAACCCGATTTGGCGCAGCTTTGGGTGTTTATCCTTCTGCAAGGGATTCTTATGAAAGCCGATGGGTAGAAACTCATTTGGAAAGAGCAGAACTTACTTTACAAGAAGCCAAAACTGCCCGGGCAGATGCCCATGATCGTAGGGAAGTACAACGTTTAATCCATCGTCGAAGACAAATCCTTGGAAAATTTGCCAGAGCACAAGAAAGAAATGAATCATTAGATGAGGTCACCGCCCGAGAATGGAATGCCTTGAAAGCCTCGATCGCGGGTAAAACTGCAGTCGCAGAAACTGTAGAACGCGTAGAAACTTTTGAAAGAGAGGTGAAAAAGCTTACTCCAACAGGCTTGGCAGAAACTCGTGCTGATCGCATTTTGCGACAAAGACTCGCTCAAGCAAAACTGGCTCTTGCCCGATTGGAGTTAGGCGAAACCCTCTCGCCCGCTGAAGAAGTCTTATTAGAAGATCTTCCTCGAGATCCTCTACTCACTGCTCGTAAAGCTGATATTCATTTGGTACAACTGGAATTTCTCATTCGGGAAGAACGCATTCGTGAGCATACCCGACGTTTAGTACGCCGCTTACCGGGTGCGGGGCGTGGCACGATTGATCCCGTTGAAGAAAGTGCGCATGATGTGAGTCGCGTGATGATGAATGCGGCAGGAGAAGTGGTGGGAGGACCCAGAAGCCGATTAGCTCAAATTCCACTCGGACTTAAATTTGCGGCTTATGCGATAGGGCTTGGGTTCGTGGTCGGGGGGATTGAACAATGTTTAAAACTTCCCTTTCATCTTTATGCTTTGGCCTCGCGTTCCAACCGGGCTTACAGAACCGATGTGTTCCAAAATTATTTAAATCTCTATACCCGTTGCTCTGCGCCTATTGCCCGAAACTTGATGTCTGAAACCCACTGGAGACCTGATATCGATGCAGCCAGTGTTCGAGCACTTGAAAACACAAGAATTCGTCATCATCAGGAAGGAAGACCCATTACCAATCAAGCCGATCATGGAAGTTGGTTGGATCCTCCTGCCATTATGGCCGTACTTCCAGAAACACGATTTAGTTTTAAGAAAGAATTATTTTTTGTTCCCTTTTTAAATTTTCCTCTCTTCTTTGGAGGATATACGGCTCTTGATCGGGGAAACCGTAAAAAATCCCACAACGCCATGCGCCGTGCAGGACAAAGAATGCTCAATCAGGGAACTGCGATCACTCATTTTTTTGGAGGCACACGCTCTAAAACAGGCACCATGGCCCCTCCCAAAAAAGGTGGCGCTCATTTGATTCTCGATACAGATTCGGTGGGTTTATTTACCACTGTCAATGGCACTAACCGAATGAAACCTTCAGGGGATCCCAGCCATATCTTCTTTAGACCCTGGAAACATCGTGCCGGATTAGGTGTTCACCGCCGTGTGTTTTTGCGAGTTCAAGATTTTGATCATCGAGATCTTACACCTGATGCAAGTATGCCCAAAGGCGTCAAAGCCTCTAAAATTACAGATTACCTCAAAGACCAAGTGGATATTCCCACATTTTTTGTCACCTTGGAAAAATTAAGAAACCTGGCTCAAAAAGGAGACGTGATGGCGCAAGCAGACCTTGCTGAACTGGAAACAAAATTAAGACCTGGAATAGAATTCGTCCGCCAAGGCAAACTGGAGGAAGCCAGAAGATGGGGTGAAGGAAAACCTGCCGCTGAAACAGGGGGGAAAAAGAAAGACCAAGGTCGAAAAACCGATTTTGATTTTCTGGTACGTTTCACCCACTGGTGGGATGCGGGAAATTCTCAGGGTCAAAGGCCCAGTTAAGTGGATTATTTTGTATGTATTCGCGGACCTGATTTAAATCTTCTTCACTGCGAATCACATGTTCATAGTAGTTGCGTTGCCATAACTTTCCAGGGAATGAAGGCCAATTCTGTTTTTTAACCCCAAGAATATATTGATGAGTTGTCATAGATTTAAATCCCTGAATAATTCGGCCTAACGTTTTTGGTAATGTGCCGTAGGGGCGAATCTTGTATTCGCCCAAATCCTCTCTGTCATACGTGCCGACATTTTCAGGGCGATCACAAGGATCGCCCCTACCCAATTCCTGTAGAAAAATGATCCCATGAATGTGATTGGGCATAACAATAAACTCATCCATCACACTGTACGGATAGCGGATAGATAAATTGTGCCATATGGACTGAACCATCTTTCCTGCTTCATTTATTTCCATTTCAGTATTCATCACTTGACCCAACAAACATTCTCTCTGCTGTGTACAAATCGTGACGAAATAAGCACCTTGCTGAGAATAATCATATTCTTCAAGACGAACTGAACGGCGATTGTGAACAGGAGAGTTCATAAGAATTTGATCTAGACTCATTCCCTGTCTTCCCGAAGTTTTTTAATATTAAGAGAAAATTTTATTTTTCCTCTGAGTTGACGTAACTTTTCGTAAACATCCCTTGAAACAATATCTTTTCTTCTCATCTGAGGCTCTTTTTGAAAAAGATCTTCAGAAGTTTTTACAATAATTTTTCTTGTTGTTTCCATAAAAGCTCCTTAGAAAAGAGTTTCAAAAGACCCATAACATAAAACCTACAATGAAAAAATCAAGACCCCCCGAACTTATTTCTTCTGTTCTCAAACAAACTTTTAAAAAGTTAAAAGACTTGCTTGTTCCCCATAAAATATTCTTATAAAATACCCCATGCCTGTTATTTTGAGATATAAAGGTTATCGGTTCTTTTTTTATTCGAATGAAGGCAATCCACGAGAGCCACTTCATATCCATGTAAGAAAAGGTTCTCATGTGGCAAAGTTTTGGATTAAACCCCAAGTGACTCTTGCAGAATCTTACGGTTTTTTGTCATCGGAATTAAAAAAATTTGCAGCGATTATCGGGAAAAATAAAAACAAGATTGAAAGGAGTTGGAATGAGTACTTTAACCATTAAACCTTTGGCTCAAACAGTCAGCTTTGATTCTGGTAATATGTGGGTTGAGTTGGTAGATGGCCGCAAACTCAGTATTCCTCTGGCCTATTTCCCCAGATTACTTCATGCGAGTTCCAGACAACGTAAAAAATATGAAATGAGTGGGGGAGGTGCAGGTTTGCATTGGGATGAAATCAATGAAGATATTTCTGTAAAATCCTTACTCATGGGATACGGAGACCAAACCTCTTCTCCACAAAAAACTCCTCTTAAATTAACAGCTCATGGAAGAAGATAGATTTTAATGAAACGCTCACGTCCCCCCGAACTCATTTCTTCTGTTCTTCAAAAAACACTGAAACACTTAAACCTTGAAAACCCCTTCAAAAAATATTCGGTATGGAATCACTGGGAAGAAATTGTGGGGAGAAAAATTGCGCAAAAAGCGGAACCCACCCGCGTGATGGGAGACACGCTCGTAGTCTCTGTTACCTCTCACCCCTGGATGACCGAACTCACGCTCATGAAGCCGATGATTCTGGAAAAAATGAAAAAACAAATTCAGGGGTGCCCGATCAGGAATATAAGATTTGAAGTGGCTTCCAAGAGGATTTCTGGAGAAAATTTATGAATAAACTCACCCTTCCCCAACTCTATCAATACAAAGTCTGCCCTTTCTGTTGCAAAGTCAGGGCCATTTTAAGCTACAAACAAATTCCTTATCAGGCGATCGAAGTGCATCCCTTGAATAAAAAAGAAATCGCGTTTTCAAAAGATTACAGAAAAGTTCCGATCTTCATCGACGTTTCAGGAAAACAAGTGAACGACTCCACACTCATCATGAAATATCTTGATGAACAATATCCCGAAAGACCTGTCTTTGAAAAAGGAGAATTAGAAAAAAATACCGAAAACAAATGGCTAAAGTGGGCGGATGCCACGTTGGTGAGGGCATTGCCTCCGTTGATTTATAAAAATTTATCGGATTCAATCAAAGCCTTCGACTACGTCACTCGAGTTGAAAAATTTAACCGACTGCAACAATGGGCCATCAAATACTCAGGCGCACTCGTGATGACACTGGTGGCAAAAAAGAGTGCAAAATCTCAAGGCATTCAAAATCCCGAAGAACATTTCAAAAACTGTTTGAAAGATTGGGAACAAGCCTTGGAGGATTTTAAATTCCTGGGCCGTGAAAAGCCCAATGGCGCTGATCTTGCCACTTTTGGTATTTTGAAAAGTATTGAAAACCTGCCGGCTTTTCGTTTTGTACGAGAAAATACGAAAGTAAATTCGTGGTACGAAAGAGTCCTGCAGAGTGTCATCCTGAACGTAGTGTAGCGGAGTGAAGGATCCACTTGAGTCCACGAGATCCTTCAGTCGTTTCTCCCTCAGGATGACAGAGGCAATTAGACCTACAACGGATTAAACACCAACCCCGAAAGTAATTTTGGATAAAAGAAAGTAGACTTGTGCGGCATGCGCTCGCCGATTTCGGATACGGCTTCCACTTGCGAAATTTTGGTGGGGTTTAAAATAAAAGCCAAATGGGCAGCACCTTGGCTGACACTCTTCAAAGCTTCCTGGGTTTCTTTTACGTATTGAACCTTCACAGAATCGTGATCTTCTGCCACTTCCATTTTAAACACGTGGGGCAAAAGATATTGATGAAGAATCACCACATCCAACTCACGAACGGCCCGGGGGACTTGAGCCAGTTCCGGGATTTGAGCCACTCGCGCAGAGTCTGTAAAAATCACCGCCAGCGAGGAGTCTTTTTTGGCAATGAGAAATGCAATGCCTTTGGAAGAAAGTTCATGAAGATGACTTAAAGCTTTTTTCTCGTCTTCCCTGGAATATTCCGTCACCTCAAAATATTTTTGAAGATCTGCTTTGGCCTGCGACCACGAAAGTAAAGGTGGCACGGTCACCACGCGATGCGTGGGAAGAATGACCAAACCTTCATCCTCCATGGCACAAAAATACATCATGACAAAATTGAAAGGGGGATCTCCTGTCTCCTCGGCACCTCTTCTAAACTCACGATAATTTAAGGCGGTTTCATAACGATGGTGCCCATCCGCAATCAAAACGACTTTGGATTCCATCAGATGATTCAGCTCTGACAATATTTTCGAATCAGAAACTCCCCACAGTTGATGGCGATTGCCATCGTCCGTCACAATATCCAGCAGAGGAGCTTGTGTCGCGGATTGCAAAAGAGCATTCACCTTTCGGCCGGCATCGCTATAAATTCCAAAGATGGGAGAAAGATTGGTTTGAGTGGCTTTGATCAGATTCAAGCGATCCGCTTTGGGGCCTGCAAACGTATATTCATGAGGACGGATCTTGCCTGAATCAAATGATTCCAAGCGTCGCAGTGCAATAAACCCTTTTCGGGTTAATTGTAGGGGCGACCGGCCGGTCGCCCCTACAGATTCAATTTGATAAGTCTGATGATAAAGATAAATTTGGGGAACACTGTCCCGGATTAAGACTTCTTTTTTTTGCCAATCTTTCAAGTAACGGTCGGCAGCTTCATATTTGGTAATTCCTTGAGAGACGCCGTCTTCCTCTTTTGTCAAAATCAGCCGAATCACATTCGCGGGATTTCTCGCATAAAGAACTTCGCGATATTTTTCATCGATCACATCATAAGGAGGAGCCATCACCTGGGAAAGATCCGGATTTTTTTGGGAGTTGTAACGCAGGCCCCGAAAAGGAGCGACAGTCAGGTTTGTCATTTTAATTCCTCATCTCATTCCCCCCTCCTTTGCAAGGAGGGGGTCAGGGGGAGGTAGAACGTGGCAAATCAGCTATGCATCGTTCTACCCCACCCTAACCCTCCCCTTGCAAAGGGGAGGGGGTATATTTTTGTAATTCAATTTTTAAAATATCTCCTTCTCTCAAAACTTTTGGCGACTTACACGTAACATCTAAAATCGTAGATCCTTTTGAAGGAAGCAGCTCTCCTCCCTCCACCACTCCATCAATATTAGAAAAATATTTTTTTAGTTCTTCCGCAGATCTTGCCGGAATTTCGCCCGCCCTGTTAGCACTCGTGGTCGTGAGCGGCAAGCCAAAACCTTTTGTAAGTTTTTGTGCGAGAGGGTGACTTGAAATCCGAAGCGCAATTTTTTGGGTGCCTGCCAAAAGTTCTTCCGGGAAACAACCTTCTTTCGCCCAAAAAACCAAAGTCAGTGGGCCCGGCCAAAACTTTTGGATAAGTTTCTCTGCAAAAAGCGGGATTTCCCGGACATAGAGCGGAAGTTTTTCCACAGAATCAATCAAGACGGGGAGAGGATTTTTTTCATCACGTCCTTTCAGCTCAAATATTTTTTGAATGGCAGCAAAATTTGTGGCATCACAACCCAAGCCGTAAAAAGTCTCGGTGGGATAAGCAATGATTCCGCCCTTTTTTAAAATTTGGACGGCGGAGGGGATATCCAACATCTTCACTTCGAAATCCCCCCTGGCCCCCCTTTTACAAAGGGGGGAACTTTTGCCCTGCCCCCCTTTATAAAGGGGGGTTGGGGGGATTTATTCAAATTTTTATTCTTCTCCGCAATTTCCTCTTCTAATTTCTGACGGTAGGCCACGATTTTCTTTTTAAGTGCAAAATCTTGAAGAGCCAAAATCTGAATCGCCAAAAATCCCGCATTCTTGGCACCCGCTTTTCCAAGCGCCACACAGGCCACAGGGACCCCGGCAGGCATTTGAACCGTCGAAAGAAGTGCATCCAAACCTTTGAGAGAAGAGCCTTCCAAGGGGACCCCAATCACGGGAATCGTCGTGAGAGCAGCCAATACTCCCGCCAAATGGGCCGCCATACCGGCTCCGGCGATGATGACTTCCACTCCACGTTTTTCAAGATCCAAAGCCCAGTCATGCGTACGCTTGGGCGAGCGATGAGCCGAGGTTACGACAATTTCATGTTCCACTCCAAACTCTTTCAGGATTTTTGCAGCCTCTGTCATCACTTCCAAATCTGAATCACTTCCCATGGCGATGGCAACTTGTGGCATAAACTCTCCTTTATGTTATCGGGGGCTCCAGTAAACCGTCGCCCCCGTACCCCCATCTTTGTTCGCTCTGCGCAGAGCAAGTCTGACGCTCCGCTCACATCATATTAATTTATCAAATAGTTTTTCAGGCCTTTCACTCCAATATCTTTGCGATACTGCATGCCCTTCCAATGAATTTTTTCTACTGCTTGATAAACCTGATGGATCGCTTGTTGCAAGGTATCTCCCAAAGCGGTGACCCCCAGTACTCGTCCCCCGTTCGTCACCCAATGGCCGTCTTTTTTTGTGGTTCCTGCGTGAAAAACTTTTACATTGGAAAGCTTTGCGGCTTCTTCAATCCCTTCAATCACATCCCCTTTTTGAGAAATGCCGGGATATCCGGCAGCAGCCAGCACCACACACACACAAGGTCTTTCATCCCAAATTAAATTTTGTTTGGCAAGCCGGCCTTCTGCGGTGGCCAGCATCAACTCTACAAAATCAGATTTGAGGCGTGGCAAAATCACCTGACATTCAGGATCTCCAAAACGAACGTTGTATTCGAGCAAAGAAGGTTTTTCATTTTCAATCATGAGGCCCGCATACAAGACTCCTTGATATTCAATGCCCTGTTCGCGAAGCCCCTGCAAAGTGGGAAAAATAATTTCCCGAAGAGTTTGATCGTGCACAGCGCTTGTGACTACCGGTGCCGGAGAATACGCGCCCATTCCACCGGTGTTGGGGCCACAATCTCCATCGTGGAGTCGTTTATGGTCCTGACTCGTCGCCAAAGGCAAAACAGTTTTGCCATCGGTCATCACCATGAATGATGCTTCTTCGCCCAAAAGAAAATCTTCAATCACAATTTGAGATTGATGAGTGCCCAAACTTTTTCTCTCCAAAATTTCGTGGATGGCTTCAAAAGCTTCGTTTTCATTCTGGCAGATGATCACTCCCTTACCTGCAGCCAGGCCATCTGCCTTAATCACCTGCGGGTATTTTTTTTGAACGAGATATTTTTTTGCAAGCGTGGCATCCGAGAAACATTCAAAGCCTGCCGTGAGAATTTTTTTCTGTTTGAGCAAATTTTTAGTGTAGGCCTTCGAAGCTTCCAGCTCAGCCGCTTTTTGAGAAGGACCAAAAACCAAAACTTTTTCTTTGATGAGTGCATCGGAAACCCCCGCCACCAAAGGAGCCTCGGGCCCAATCGCAACAAGATCAATCCTGTTTTCTTTTACAAATTGAAGAACCGCGCTTGCATTTGCAGGATCCAAACTCACGCATTCCGCTTCTTCAGCAATGCCAGCATTACCGGGAGCCACAAATAACCGCTCAGCGAGCGAGCTTTCTAATATTTTTTTAGCGAGGACATGTTCACGCCCGCCAGAACCCAGAAGAAGAATTTTCATAAAATTTTATTTAATGCCTAAAATGTCTCACACCCGTGAACAACATTGCCAGATCGTGTTCATTCGCGGCTTGAATGACCTCTTCATCCCGCACCGATCCCCCCGGTTGGATCACCGCTACAATTCCCAGTTTCGCGGCTTCATCGATTCCATCGCGAAAGGGGAAAAAAGCATCCGAAGCCATGACGCATCCTTTTAAATCTTCCTGTGCTTTCATCCCGGCAATTTTTACAGAATCCACGCGACTCATCTGGCCCGCCCCTACTCCCAAAGTTCTTTCTTCTTTTGCATACACAATCGCATTTGACTTCACCCGTTTGGCCACCCTCCAGGCAAAATCAAGAGCCTTTAACTCCGTGTCAGTAGGGGACCTGCGGGTAACTACTTTGCAGGTCTTAAGATCAAGGCGTGCCAGATCCCGATCTTGCAGAAGAAGCCCACCGCCAATTTTTTTCAAATCCAGGACTTCGGGTTTCCAGGCAGAAACAGAAGGGGTTTTTAAAATTCTCAAATTCTTTTTCGACTTTAAAAGCTCCAAAGCAGCGCTTTCATAGCCTGGCGCCACCAGGGCTTCAAAAAAAGTTTTATTAAATTCTTCCGCAAATTCCAAATCAACCAAAGTATTGATGGCCACCACTCCCCCAAACGCAGAAACAGGATCGCAAGCCTTCGCTGCCAAAAAAGCTGCTTTGGCACTCGGGGCCAAAGCCACCCCACAGGGGTTGTTGTGTTTGATAATCACGCAGGCCGTCTTCTGAAATTCTTTCACGGTTTCCAAAGCCGCATCCAAATCCAGCAAATTATTAAAAGAGAGTTCTTTGCCATGCAAACATTCGGAGTTTCCAATGGAAGGCTCTGTACTTTTCAGTCGATAAAAAGCGGCCGATTGATGGGGGTTTTCTCCGTAACGCAGAGAAGACACGCGCTCGGCTTGAAGATTAAAAACCTGGGGATATTTTTCAGGCTTGGGGATTTCTTGCCAAGCCACTTCAGGAATACTCGTTAAATAATTGCTAATGGCGGCATCGTAAGCCGCCGTATGGGAAAAAGCTTTCTGAGCCAAGCGCCATCGGGTGGAGCGATCGATCTTCCCGGCCTGTGACTGAAGAATAGCGATGACCTTTTCGTAATCCCGGGGGTCTACCACAACCGTCACCGATTCAAAATTTTTCGCCGCACTGCGGATCATCGAAGGGCCTCCAATATCGATGTTCTCAATCATTTCGCTTAAGGGGAGACCTTCTTTTTGCACCGTTTCTTCGAAGGGATAAAGATTCACCACCACCAAATCAATCGGCAAAATTTGATGGGCCTCCATTTCTTTCAAATGCCTGGGGTCTTCTCTTCGTCCCAGCAAACCTCCATGGATCTTGGGATGCAGGGTTTTCACACGGCCTTCCAAAATTTCGGGAGAACCTGTAAACTCCGAAACGGTTTTAACTTCTATTCCTTCTTTTTTAAGAAGAGCTGCCGTATTGCCCGTGGAAAGAATTTCAACCTTCCATTTTTGAAGTTCGCGGGCGAACTCTAAAAGTCCTTCTTTTTTTGAAACGCTGATCAGCGCACGTCGAATCAGAACATCTTTCATGGTTTCTTCTCTCCTTTTATCCACTCACCGCAATGCGAGGAACTCTCGCCGTGATGCTACAAAAAATATCATAAGGAATCGTGTCAATTTTTTCAGCAAGTGCTTCAGCGCTGATGCGCGCTCCCTCTTGCTCACCGATTACCACCACTTCATCTCCCAGACAAACCCCTTTCACTTCTGTAACATCCAACATCGTCAAATCCATGCAGACACGCCCGACCACGGGGACTTTTTTCCCCCGAACCAACATTTCACCGCGATTCGAAAAAGCCCGGGAATAACCATCCGCATATCCCAGGGGAATGACCGCGATGCGACTGGTGCGGGCTGTTTTAAAAGTCGCCCCATAAGAGATGGGAGTCTGTGCGGGAACTTCTTTGAGTGAAATAATTTGTGTTTTCCAGGTCATCACCGGTTGTAATTGCACTTTTTCCCGAAGGCGTGGATGAGGATAAGCCCCGTACAACGCAATCCCAAGCCTTACCCATTGGGTAGAATCTAATTCTCCATCAATCAAGGCTGAAGAATTGGCCACGTGAAAAACGGGAGCGGTAAAACCCGCCTGGGTGACACGGTCTTCAATTTGTCGAAATCGATTCCACTGTTCCTCAGTGGGGCTTGCATCCACTTCTTCTGCGCGCGCCAGATGGGTCATCACTCCTTGAAGTTTGAGTGAGGGAGATTGCCCAATCAAATTTAAAATTTCATCCAGTTGTTCGGGAAGAATTCCCAAACGACCCATGCCAGTATCCACCTTGAGGTGGATTCCCAAAGGATTCGTGGGGTCTCTCACTTCGCTGGCCAGCTTTTCAATTCCTTCAGAATTAAAAACCAAAGGAGTAAGCCCATATTCTTGCAAATCAGAAACCTCCGCCCCCAAGGCCCCTCCGAAACAAAGAATGGGAACCCCAATGCCGGCCTTGCGCAGTTCAATTCCCTCCTCCACCAAAGCCACTCCCAAGGAAGAAGCCCCTTCTGAAACAAGAGCTCTCGCCACATGAACCGCCCCGTGCCCATACGCATTGGCTTTGACGACCGCCAAGACTTCTCGCCCCTGGGCACATTTTTTGAGTTCGCGAAAATTGTGTTTCAGGGCTGAAAGATTAATTTCACAAAATGTGGGACGAAACAAAGGCATATAGCAGTTGTCAGATGTCAGTTATTAGTTCTTAGTTGTCAGAGACGAATAGGATGTAATAGAAAAACTAGCAACTGACAACTGACATCTAACAACTGTATTTAAATGCTTAAAATCACTTTTATCGGACACGCCACTTTTTTGATTGAAATGGAAGATGAGTTTATTCTCACGGATCCCCTATTTTCAAAAAAAGTGTTGGGGTTCCCCAGACATCAAGAGCCTGGAATCAAGCCAGAAGCCCTTCCTCCCCTGAATTCTATTCTGGTGAGTCATGCTCATTATGATCATCTCGATCTTTTTAGTTATAAATATTTTTCACTTCACACGCCTGTCATGGTTCCCCTGGGTTTGGGAAAATTACTCACAAAATTTTTAAAAAATCCAATCGTGGAAATTCCTCCGTGGAGTCAATATGCCATGGGGGAGATGACGATTCATGCCGTTCCTGTAAAGCATACAGGCTTTCGCCTTTCGGGTCTGACTTGGAAAAATACCACCGGATTTATTCTCGAAAAAAATGGAATAAAAATATTTTTTGCAGGCGATACCGCTGATGGGGATCATTTTCGAAAAATTGCGGAACTTCATAAAATTGATGTCGCCCTTTTACCGATTGGAAATTATGAACCCCGCTGGTTGATGAAACACCGGCACATGAACCCCGAAGAAGCCGTGCAAGCTTTTCTGGATTTAAAAGCGGAAGTGATGATCCCCTACCATTGGGGCGCCTTTCGCCTTTCCCAGGAATCTTTGGAGGAACCTGGGTTAGAGCTCAAAAGAATTTTGAAAGAAAGACCCGGCTTGAAGGTGAAAATTTTGAAGCCGGGGGAGAGTTTTTCGGGTATATGAAACCCATGATTGCCATCAAAGTGAATGGGGAATTGCAGCAAACAGAAGCTCATCTTCTTTCGGAACTCGTTCAAAAATTTTCATTCAATGCGCCTTTTTATGCAGTGGCTATTAATCGTACGATTATTCCCCGTTCAGAATTTGAAACAACCCCTTTAAAAGAAGGGGATGAAATTGAGATTGTGCATGCCGTGGGGGGAGGATAATGTCATCCCTGCGAAAGCAGGGATCCAATTGAAAAAATCTGGATTCCCGCTTTCGCGGGAATGACACAGCAACATCCTGAATGTGTAAAAGAATGGATAATATACAAGTTCCTCTTGGCAAAACAGGTTCTTTAGGTTTTTTAGAAAGGAAAGTTATGTCTGCTTTTGAAATCGCTGGTAAAAAATTTACGAGTCGTTTGATTGTAGGCACAGGAAAATATCCCAACTTCGAAATCATGCGCCAAGCCCACGAAGCTTCAGGCTGTGAAATGGTCACTGTCGCCATCCGCCGTATCGATCTCAAAGCCAAAGGGGATGAATCTCTCCTTCATTATATAGATACAAAAAAGATAGCTCTGCTCCCCAACACGGCCGCCTGCTACACCGCCAAAGATACGATTGATACGGCTCGCCTCGCCCGGGAAGCCCTCGGCACAAACTGGATTAAACTGGAAGTGATTGGAGATGAAAAAACCTTGTTCCCGGATAATGAAGCTTTACTCGAAGCCACGCGAGTGCTCGTTCAAGAAGGATTTATTGTTCTGCCTTATACCAATGACGACCCCATTATGTGTAAAAAGTTGGAGGATTTGGGTTGTGCTGCCGTGATGCCTCTGGCTGCGCCCATTGGCTCCGGATTGGGGATTCGTAATCCTTATAATTTAAAAATCATTCTGGAGAATGCCAGAATCCCTGTGATTGTCGATGCGGGTGTGGGACAAGCCTCTGATGCAGCTCAGGCAATGGAGCTGGGTTGCTCTGCACTCTTGATGAATACGGCCATTGCTGGCGCGAAAGATCCGGTGAAAATGGCGCTAGCCATGAAACTGGCTGTGCAAGCGGGTCGGGCGTCTTTTGAGGCGGGGAGAATTCCGAAGAAATTGTATGCAAGTGCTTCGAGCCCTTTGGAGGGGACACTCTCATGACTGCTCTACCGCAAAAATCTATCAAAAGAATTCAGGAACTCGACGAAGCCGTCACACGCCCCTTTCCCAACTCTCGTAAAATTTATATGCAAGGAAGCGCCCCTGAAATTCAGGTGCCCTTTCGAGAGATTCAACTTTCTGATTCAAAAACATTTCGGGTCTATGACACTTCTGGCCCTTACACCGATCCTGCAGCAGAGATCGATCTCTTTAAAGGCTTGCCCCCTCTCCGAAAAACAAAAACGGGTTCCAACGTGACTCAAATGCACTTTGCCAAACAAGGGATCATCACGCCTGAAATGGAATTTGTCGCGATTCGCGAAAATGTAAGTCCCGAATTTGTGCGAGAGGAAGTCGCTCGCGGCCGGGCGATTATTCCGGCGAATATCAATCACCCCGAACTCGAGCCCATGATTATCGGTCAAAAATTTTTGGTAAAAATTAATGCGAACATCGGAAATTCGGTGGTCACTTCCTCGATTCCCGAAGAAGTGGAAAAAATGCTCTGGGCCACGCGCTGGGGAGCCGATACGGTGATGGATTTATCGACTGGAAAAAATATTCATGAAACCCGCGAGTGGATTATTCGCAATAGTCCGGTGCCCATTGGTACCGTGCCCATTTATCAGGCCCTGGAAAAAGTAAACGGCAAAGCCGAAGAACTCACTTGGGAAATTTTTCGTGACACGCTAATCGAACAAGCCAAGCAAGGAGTTGACTACTTTACGATTCATGCCGGTGTACGTTTGGCTTACATTCCTCTCACGGCAAAAAGAATCACGGGCATTGTTTCGCGCGGTGGGTCGATCCTCGCCAAATGGTGTTTGGCGCATCATCAGGAAAATTTTCTCTACACTCACTTTGAAGACATCTGTGAAATCATGAAAGCCTACGATGTTTCTTTTTCGTTGGGAGATGGGCTGCGCCCGGGTTGCATTGCCGATGCAAACGACGAAGCGCAATTTTCAGAACTGGAAACTTTGGGAGAACTCACAAAAATTGCCTGGAAGCACGATGTGCAAACCATGATTGAGGGCCCGGGCCATGTGCCCATGCATCTCATCAAGATCAATATGGAGAAGCAACTCAAAGAATGTAATGAAGCGCCTTTTTATACGCTGGGCCCTCTTACAACAGACATCGCGCCAGGCTATGACCACATTACTTCTGCCATTGGCGCGGCCATGATTGGTTGGTTTGGAACAGCGCTACTTTGCTATGTCACTCCCAAAGAACATTTGGGGCTTCCGGATAAAGAAGATGTGCGGCAAGGGATTATTGCCTATAAAATTGCGGCGCATGCGGCAGACCTCGCCAAGGGCCATCCTGGCGCACAATTGCGCGACAACACGCTTTCAAAAGCGCGCTTTGAATTTCGATGGGAAGATCAATTTAATCTTTCTTTAGATCCTGAAACGGCGCTGGCTTATCACGATGCCACTCTCCCCCAACACGCGGCAAAAGAAGCTCACTTCTGTTCGATGTGCGGGCCTCATTTTTGTTCGATGAAAATCACGCAAGAAGTACGGGAGTATGCAGAGAAAAAAGGAATTCAAGATACCCATCTTGCTTTACAAGAAGGGCTACAAGAAAAAGCGGAGGAGTTTAAGAAGAGGGCGGGGAGATTGTATTAGGCTTTTGCAAACTTATTGTTTTTTTTGAGAGCTGTTTTTTTTGGTTTTTTTCGTTGTGCTATTTTTAAAACTTCCAAGTCCAGCAGATCCTGTTTTCGACCAGCGTTTTTTTTTGCTTTGATCACATCTTTTAAATCCAGAATAGAAATTCTTTCATGACCATAATAATCTTTTCTCCGTCTTTGCCAGGCTTTTTCAAAAGAAATCCCTCCAATGCCGGTTAAGATATCAATGCGATTGGGTTCTACTCCAATTTGATAAACTGTTGTGGATTTCTCGAGATCTTTAATCGTGAGATCCATCAATGGAGCCCCAAAATTCCGTAAGGCTTTGTAGACTTTATTTGCATTATCAGGGTCAGACTTTACCCAAACATCTATATCCTTGGTATAGCGAGGCTCTGTATGAAAAATAACAGCATAAGCCCCCACCACCAAATATTTAGCTTGAACGGAATTTAAGAGACGAAACAGTTCTTCGAAGTCTTTGTTGACAAGCATATCGAGGGTTCCAATTTGTAAGATCCAATACCATTTCCCAGGCCGCTTTAAATTTTCCTGCCGTACCCACCTTTTTCCAAAACTCCAAATCAAAACTCCGATCGGGGAATTTTCCTCTGACCACACGGGCCATCACTATTTTTTTTCGGTTTCTCGCTGCCATAAAGAAGAAAAAAGTTTACCACTGCCAAACAATGAAGACAACGAAATGTTCAAAGAAATTACTTTTTTAATGCAGGAATTCAAGATGCCCATCTTGCTTTACAAGAAGGGCTACAAGAAAAAGCGGAGGAGTTTAAGAAGAGAGCGGGAAGATTGTATTAAAATAAAAAAGCCCTGGAAACTTCTCCAGGGCTTTTCATACTTCTTTTCGTGAAGAAAAAACTATTTCTTTTTTTTCTTCGCTGCTTTTTTCTTTTTCTTGGCTGCCATTTCGACACCCTCCTTTTAAAGGATTAGACATCAACCAGTAACTCCATCAATTTATAAAAGATTTGCTCCAGAGTCAACACGATTTTGAAATTTTGGAGACTTTTGAAGTTAAAATTTGAAATAAAAAAATTTTTTTTGATAATTTTTTTTGAAAAAAATAAAAATTAAAAAAACAAATGCCTCTCTAACACTTATAAACAAAGAATTTGCCAAACTCTGTTTTTATTTTAAAGAAAGTGAACCTCAAAATTTAAAAAACACGATGCGTTGAAACAAAAAAAATTATTTTTTTATTTTTTCTGATTTTTTTCAAAAAGATCATAAAAAAACCGGAAAAGTTTTTTCTATAGACAAAGAATTACCGAAAAGCATATACACGCGACTTCGCGAAATTGATCTTTTTCAATAGGCTGTTTAAAAAAGCCAGCTACAAGGCGCTCGACGAATCCCGACTGAGGCGTGCTGTTCTGCACGCCGCAGGGAGAGGATGAGGAGAGCAACGCCGTAGATGGGTTTTTTAAACGGCCGGTGAATTTATCGCGGGGTAGAGCAGCCTGGTAGCTCGCGAGGCTCATAACCTCGAGGCCGTGGGTTCAAATCCCACCCCCGCAATAAAAAACAAAAGCCCCCATCTGGGGGCTTTTGTTTTTCTTCTATTCTCCATTTTTATTTAAGTTCTACTTGATTCCGAAGGTTAGAAACTTCTTTCTCAGTAAGTTCTCTCCATTTTCCTCTCAAAAGCTTTCCAAGCGTAAGCGATCCCAAACGCACTCGTATCAATCTTTTCACCTGACTTCCTACTGTTTCAAACATGCGACGCACCTGTCGTTTTTTCCCTTCATGAATAGAAATGGAAATCCAAACTTCAGGGCTTCTGGATAAGACTGAAATTTTTGCAGCGGAGGTTTTTCCTTCTTCCAATAAAATGCCTGATTCCAGTTTCTGTAATTGTTCGCGTGACGGAAGAGAGTCCAAACCCACATGATATTCTTTTTCGATTTCGTAAGAAGGATGCGTGAGTCGGTAAGCCAGCTCTCCATCATTGGTTAAAAGAAGAAGCCCTTCAGAATCATAATCGAGGCGCCCTACTGCATTTACCGAAGGATCCAAACGGGGAATAAAATCAAAAACTGTTTTTCGTTTTTCAGGATCATTTTTGGTCACCATCACACGTGCAGGTTTGTGAAAAAGGGTGTAAAAAAATTGTTTTTGAACGCCCAGCTCTTTGCCCCGAAAGGAAACACGATCTATTGCAGGATCAATTTTATATCCCAACTCCTTCACCAGCACATCATTCACACGAACATCCCCGTTCAAAATGAGCTCCTCCGCTTTACGCCGGGAAGCAATGCCGGCTTGGGATAAAAATCGTTGAAGACGAAGAGTGGACATAAAATTGTGAAGAGTGAAGAGTCAGGCAGCAGAATCCGAAGAAGAAGATGATGATGGAATTCCTTCAACAGCAGGAAGCTCTGGAGTAGAAGGGTTTAAAGTTTGAACCACTTTTTCTTCCAATATTTTCAAACCTTCTATTTCTTGATCGAGTTCTTGCAAAGCTTCTTCTTCCTCTTTCTCAAGCACTTCAAAACGTTCGGCGACACTTTCCTGAAAGGAGGGCAGCACCTCTTCTTCCTGAAAGAAATCTTCCTCTAAAACCACTGTTTCTGAAGCATCTGCGGTCTGTCGTTTCATTTCTTCTTCAATTTGGGCGAGATCTTTCAAGGTGGGAAGATCTTGCAGACTTCTCAAATTAAAAACCTGAAGAAAAATATCGGTGGTCCCATAAAGAATGGGTTTACCCGGTTCATCTTTCTTGCCCACAATGCGAACCAGATCGCGATCCAAAAGTGTTTTCAAGACACCCCCCGACTCTACACCCCTGATTTCATCTACTTCTGCGCGAGTGATGGGTTGTCGGTAAGCCACCATCGCCAAAGTTTCCATCGCGGCCTGGGAAAGACGAGTGGGAGAAACCTGATTCATGGCTCTGAGATAAGGAGCCAACTCTTGACGTGTACGAAATTGAAATCCCTGGGCAACATTCACCAACACAAAACCCCGATCGGAATTTTGTTCATATTCTTCCACCAAGAGGTTGATCACTTGCTGAATATCTGAACGACTTAATTTTTCTTCTTCTGTTTGTTGAGCCTTGAGCAGTTGATCTTCCACACTCGAAGCGGACTCTTCCAAGACTGGCGAAGACAATTCTTCTGCTGAAGAATCTTCGATCTTTGAAGCCTCCACTCTCACCCGTTCAATCACTTTTAAAATTTCACCCGCATTCAAGGGATTTTCAGAGGCAAATAAAATGGTTTCTACAATAGGTTTTAAAGAAAAATTTGTCATGATCCCTCTCTTGTGTTGTGATTTTCTGCATTCGAAGTGCCTGCACTGAGCGACGCCTCTAGCGGAGTCGAAGTGTCAAATTCTGAGTTCATCGAAAGTGGCGCATTTTCTTTCATCCCTTCCAAAAATTGAATTCGCAAAGGTGTATCGATAGAAGATTGAAAAACATGAATCAGCTTGAGTCGTACCATTTCTAAAATTGCAAGCAAGGTCACAATGCATTGAGCCTTGGTCGTGCTCTGCGTAAAAAGAGATTCAAAGGTGGCATCCGGAATACTTTTAAAGTGTTCCAGCAATTCGTAAATACGCTCTGTGACTGAAAGTCTTTCGACCGCCACTTCGTGATACTGTTCTGGTTTTAAATTTTTCAAGACCTGCTGAAAAGCCATTAAAAGCTTGAAGGCATCGGCTTCTAAAGTAGACTCCTCTTCTTCTGGAGTCTCTACGGGATGGACAAAAACTTCCTTCCCCAAAAGAGGCCGACCTGCCAGCAAAGTCGCAGCATCTTTAAATCGTTGATATTCGAGTAAACGCCGAGCCAAATCAGCCCGGGGATCTTCCCCCTCCTCTTCATCCTCATCAGCATCTGGAAGTAACATTTTAGATTTAATGTGAGTCAGCTCGGCGGCCATCAAAATAAATTCGCCAGCCAAATCAATATTAAGTTCCTGGATCAAGCCCAAATAATTCATGTACTGTTCCAACACCTGAGCAATGGGGATATCTGCAATTTGAACATCATTTTTACGAATGAGATGGAGAAGAAGATCCAGCGGACCTTCAAAAACAGGAAGACTGACTTTGTAGGATTCAGAAAAAAGATTCATCTAGATTCCCATTCTTTGATAAACAAGTTCCAAAGTCTCTTGAGCAATCTTTCGCGCTTTTTTTGCGCCTGCTTCTACAATTTCATCCAAAAGCTTTGGATTTTTCTCAAACTTTTTACGCTTTTCTTGATGTTCTTTCAAGAAGGGAATGAGTTTTGAAAGCAGAATTTTTTTATCATCCACACAACCGATGGCCGCCGTGCGGCACTCCCGATCAATTTTGTCGGTGACTTCTTTTGGGGAATAAATTTTTTGATAGTCAAACAAGGGGCACACTTCCGGATTTCCTGGATTCTGCCTGCGTTTACGGGCGGGGTCCGTCATCATCGCCATGATTTTCTTTTCTACTTCGGGAATAGGGTCTGAAAGGTAGATGCAGTTATGATAACTTTTAGACATCTTTCGGCCATCCGTCCCCAACAATTTGGGAGAAGGAGTGAGCATCGACTGGGGTTCTACAAAAGTGTCTCCATATAAAAAATTGAACCGCCGAACAATTTCGCGAGAGAGTTCCAGATGCGCCACTTGATCTTGCCCGACGGGAACAATATTCGCCTGATAGATCGCCACATCCGCCGTTTGCAGTAAAGGATATCCCAAAAATCCCAAAGTAGAGAGATCGCGATCTTTCAGTTCGTTCTTTAATTCTTTGTAACTGGGAACCCGCTCCAGCCAAGAGATAGGCGCAATCATCGAAAAAAGCAGAAAGAGTTCTGCGTGCTCGGGAATACGCGATTGCACAAAAATTGTGGAACGGTTGGGATCAATCCCCATCGCAAGCCAATCGATTAAAATTTCCCGAACCGAATTTTTAATGACCTTGGGATCCGCATATTCAGTCGTGAGGCTGTGCCAATCCGCCACAAAATAAAAACATTCATACTGATCTTGAAGCTTAAGCCAATTTTCTAAAACTCCATGATAGTGACCCAAGTGCAGTTTACCCGTGGGACGCATACCGGAGACGACGCGTTGTTTTTTATTATCCATATTAACTCGGAATCAACCATCCTGCCAAAAACCGCACAGGAATAAAAATGAGTTTAAATCCACCCAAATAAAAAAGAGCAAAAATAATCAAAATGCCGTAAGTGGCAAAACGGTTGAAAGCTTCCACATATTTTACCGGGAGCATGCCTTCCAATACTTTTCCTCCATCGAGAGGATGAAGGGGAATGAGATTAAAAAAGGCAAGACCCAAATTAATCCAGATACTAATTTCTAAAATGGCATAAATAATACTAATGGCAGAACCCAAATACGATCCTTCCAAATTTTGTCCCGCGAGATAAGGCAAACCCAAGAGCATCCCACGCATCAAAAGGGCACAAATAGAAGCCAGGATCAAATTCGAAACCGGGCCCGCCAGCGCCACCCACAAATTATCTTTGCGTGGATTTTTCATATTGCGTGGATCGACAGGCACAGGTTTTCCCCAACCCCCAATGGGAATTCGCACGCCGCTAAAAAATAAAAAGATGGGGAGAAGAAAAGTGCCCAAAAAATCCATGTGGGGGATGGGATTTAAAGTGATACGCCCCAAACGTTTCGCTGTATCATCCCCAAAACGAAGTGCCACCAGACCATGAGCCGATTCGTGAAAGGAAAGAGCGAAAAGAAAAGCAGGAAAGAAAATGATAAAAAAACCTAAGCGTTCAGACATTTACTTCCTATAACAGAGGAAATTTGAAAGCGTCAATGAATGGAAAGAATCAAACAATCTCGTAATCGATTTTTCATTGGGGACCCTAAGCCATGTTCTAAGGTCATTACATTTATTATCTATAAAATAACCCGCCATAAAACTGATACCTATACTCGGAACTACTGCTGCCATTCCCAAAGGAGTTATGCAAAGCAGAGCATAAACTCCCATCATGGCAACAGTACTGCCTGCTCCAGAAATTGCAGAACTCACCGTATCTAAAACCATATCCTGTAAGGCAGCTTCTATTTTTCTATCTCCATACCTTACGGCAAAATAATTTTCGTACATAGAAAAACCCAGGCCAGCCAAACTTCCGATTAATGCTCCACCCTTAGCAAAACCCAACATTGCTTTCCCTGCATCAGTGAAATAGGCACTCTTCCTATAAAAATCATAAGCAAAAGGGAGCCCTTCTATCCAACATTGCTTTGTGGCCCGATCCCAACGCCCCAAGAAATCAAGCCCCACCACTCCTCCGATAATGGAAACATTTTTTATAAAATCAATGCCTTGCATATTCTTTCCTTTCTCTTATGAGATGAGTATTCACACCAAAAAAGATATGTACTTCTTTCATCGGAGAAAATAGAAAAATGTTGCGGATTTTTAACTTGCTTTCTAAATCTATATTCCTTACCTTATAGTAAGGAATATAGATTTAGAAAGGAACGCTCATGTCACTTTCCACCCTCACCTCAAAAGGCCAAACCACCATTCCCCAAGAAATCCGGAAATATCTTAAAGTACAAGCGGGGGATCAACTGGATTTTATCATCCAAGACAACGAAGTGATTGTTCGTCCCGCCACCCTTCACGTCAGTAGCTTGAAGGGGATCTTACACAAAAAAAGCATAAAAAAAGTTTCCATAGAAGAAATGAACCAAGCCATTAAGAAACGAGCGGGAGAAAAAATTGGTCGGCATTGATACAAATATTCTAGTTCGCTATCTGGTTCAAGATGACCCTGCTCAAGGGAAAAGGGCTTCCGATTTTATTGAGAAGACTTGTACACGCGAAAATCCCGGCTTCATCAACCATATCGTGCTCTGTGAGTTGAGTTGGGTTTTAGAATCTGTTTATTCTTATGAAAAGGAAACCCTCATTGAGGTGCTCGAAAAAATCCTCATTGTGGGTCAGTTTGAAATTGAAAACAAAGATAATGTCTGGGCAGCCCTTCATGACTATAAAAACTCCAAGGCTGATTTTTCAGATTGCCTGATTGCCAGAAAAAACCGATTTCACGGTTGCGAAAAAACGGTAACCTTCGATAAAGGTTTGAAAAATTTAGAAGGTGTTTTGTTATTGGGCAAAAATTAGAGAGCCTGCGGAGCTTCCACCCATCTCCCATGTTCTTTAATGAGAGCGACGAGGCGCTCATCGGCTATTTCTTGTGGAATATTTTTCTCCACGCAGGATTTTCCGACATAGAGATGAATGCGGTTGGGCCCCCCGCCCACATAGCCAAAATCCGCATCGGCCATTTCGCCGGGGCCATTCACAATGCAACCCATGATGGCGATTTTGACGCCTTTCAAATGAGAGGTGATTTTTTTGATGCGAGCCGTGGTGGTTTGAAGATCGAACATTGTGCGGCCACAGGAAGGGCAGGCGATGAATTCGGTTTTTGAAATTCTTTGGCGGGCGCCTTGAAGGATGTTGTAGGCGAGATGGACAGATTCCTGTAGGGGCATCCGCCAATAAGTCGTGGCGGATGCCCCTACTTCGATGCTGTCACCAATTCCATCTAATAATAGACAGCCAATATCACCACTGATCTCTAGTAAAAAACCCGCCCCCTCTCCCTGGCCCTCCCCCTTCTTCAAATGCATCACACATTCCAAATATTTTTGACTAAGTTCCGTGGCCAAATGGCGATTCTCATAAATCCAGTTGGATCCCGACCAACAAACGCCGAAGCGTTCAATCTTTTCTTCGCGTGTCCATTCGGCGAGCTTCACGAGCAAATTTGTTTTGAAATCCCCTTTAAAAAAAGAAGGGAGAAGTGCATCGGATAACTTCCATTCCAAAGCCACGGGGAGTTGTTTTGCAATGCGTAAAATTTCAATGGCTTGGGCACGATACCCTTCTTCATTTTTATTTCGAGAGGGAGCGACGCTCACTAGATGTACGGCTGGAGCCACTTTGGGGAAGAGATGGGCGGCATCCCCCAAATCCACACCCAGGGCAAGCCCAGGAAATTTTTTCTTGAATTTTTCAGCGTATTCTAAAAATGAATCGGCCGCATCCGGAGCCTCAGAATCCACAATTTTAAAAGTTACAATTTCTGGAATTCTTTCTTGAATAATCAGTTTCTGGATTTCCTGTTCCCATTGTGAAATCAAAGCGGCATCATTTTCCCAATCACGACTCACTCGCACCCGAATGATGTGTTTGCCCCCGACATATTGGGGGCCTACCGTGAGAGTTTCACAAGGGCGGCGGCAGTATTCGTAGGGGTTCCAAGGGACAGAAAGGACTGAGGGTTGCCTGCCCGCCGGCAGTTTGGTGGGAGGACTGAGGACTGAGGACTGCCTTTCATTAAACTTCTTCACCATCGCTTCAGCCACCGGGATCTCATAAACAGAATCTTCCGTGAGCGACACACGAATCGTATCTCCAATGCCATCCTCTAAAAGAGTCAGAATTCCGATCGCGGATTTAATGCGGCCATCTTCTCCTTCACCCGCCTCGGTTACACCCAGATGCAAAGGATAATCCATCCCCGCTTCATTCATGCGCTGCACCAACAAGCGATAAGCCTGCACCATCACCTGGGGATTTGAAGCCTTCATCGAAAGAATAATCTCGTGATAATCATTGGCTTCGCAGATGCGGACAAATTCCAAAGCAGATTCCACCATGCCCAACGGAGTATCGCCATAACGATTCATGATGCGATCAGAGAGAGAACCGTGGTTTGTGCCAATCCGCATCGCAACGCCGCGCTCTTTGCATTTTTTGACGAGCGGAACAAATTTTTCTTCGATGCGCAGCAGTTCTTTTTCATACTCGTCATCGGTATATTCTTTGATAGCAAAGAGTTTGCGGTCGGCGTAATTTCCGGGATTGACGCGCACTTTTTCGACATAGTCCGCCGCAATCATGGCCGCTTGAGGTGTAAAGTGGATATCGGCTACCAGTGGAGTTTTAATTCCCATCCCTCTCAGTTTATCGCGAATATTTTTCAGGTTTTCTGCGTGATGAATCGTGGGAGCCGTGATTCGAACAATTTCACAACCGACATCAATCAGACCTTTCGCTTCTTCAACCACCGCATCGGTGTTGGATGTATCAGAGATCGTCATCGACTGAACGCGAATGGGACACTCTCCACCCACCCCGACATCTCCGACATGCACCACGCGGGTTTTACGGCGTTGATAGGAAAAAAGAGAGGGAGAATATAAAGAAGACATAAGGGGGCGTTCTATCTAGACCTGCTTTGTCTTGTCAAGAGTGTAGGGGCGTATTGCAATACGCCCCTACATCATTTGCTTACCGCCTCAATAAAGAACTGAACTCTTCGATTCCGCTCCCGGTTGGCCTCGTTGGTATTGGGAACTGCCGGCATTTTTTCTCCAAAACCCGTGGCTTTCAAGCGGGAGGAAGAAACCCCCTGCTTCACAAGATAAGCCGCCACCGCTTCGGCACGGTTTTGAGACAAGCGCTGATTGAAAAGCTCAGAGCCTTTATCACAGGTATGTCCTTCAATTCTCAACTGGGTAATTTGAGGATGTTGTTTTAAATACGCTGCCGCTTTATCCAGTACAGGATGGGAAACGGGCAAGATGTTTGCCTTGCCGATTCCAAAGTAAATTTTACCGGAGAGTTTCAACTCTTCGCCTACTTTGGGAGCAGGAGCAGGAGGAGGCTCTTTTTCCACCGAAGGAGGACGTACATAAGTCATCCCAGCCAGCACGCGCACCGTGGGATCTCCAATGCCGTTATTCACTCCGGCCCCGGCTCCCACATTGGCATGCAATCCATTCAAAAAATCGTAGCGAAGACCTCCCGTGAGTTCCACGGGTGTGGTTTGACCATGAAAAAGATGACTGAGAACCGTCGTGGTATTAAATTCTCCGATAAAGGCCAATCGATCCACAATTTTTGTGTTGACTCCCAAGCCTATCATCATTTGTTGGCCAATATCTTGTCCTCCAATCGTCGTGAAGGGATCCCGAAACCGAAACCCCAGGTTTAAGCCCAAAATCACACGCTCATGAGGTCGGCCATCCACCGCCATTTTAAAACCTCCGGTGAAATTGCCATTCCCCAAATACTCACTCGCCAAATTAGAAGTGGGAAAGGTGATAAAAGGAATTGCCGAAAGGCCGATGATGTAACGATCCGGATCCATAATCCTGAATTTACCGTTCACTCCAATATCCCCCAGGCCTCCTTCAGTTTCCGAAACCAAGGTAGTCGGATTCAAAAAGCCTTCGTAAAAAACAAAGGGGATATCCATCCCCACCGTGATCCAGTCTTTTAAGGCATAGCTTCCCAAAAAATCACCGATGGCGACATTATCCACAATGCCCCGGATACGATTGGAGCCAATCCCGACTTCGTAAGGCTCACTCGTCCAATCGAACCAAAAGCCGGCATACCAACCTTTCTTGAGTTGGGTCTGGGAAGAATAAACCGAAAAATAATCCGAAGGATCGGTGGTTGCACGAAAACCGCTGACATCCATACTAGAAGTCAGGGCAAAAGAAGAAAGAGAAAACGGCAAAATAAAAATAGAAAGAAGAAAGAGAAAAAAAAATTTCTTTTTCAGACCGCCTGCCCGAAAGCCGCACAACAAGAAAATAGAAAGGAGAAAGACAAAACCAAAAAGCGAATGGCGAGTACTTTCAGTCTGTGGAGTGAAAGCACAGCCTCCCCCTTGATCAGTAATCACCACATTTAAAGAAGTACATTGGGTGCTGCAAGTGGCTCCAGAAGCTCCATTGAGGGATCCTTGATCACATTGTTCAGGGGCTTCAACAACTCCATTGCCACAAACGGCAGCGGTGATATTCACGCTTAAAGTCGCTGTGCTGCTGACCGTTTGGCTGGCCCCACAAAAATCAGTACAGGCCAGGGTAAAAGCAAAATCCCCGGGAGCTGCATCTGCAGGAATATGAATATGAGTCGTGGCATTCACCGGTGAAGCCGAAAAGTTTCCCGAACCGGGATTGAAAGTCAAAGGACTGGGGCCACTCTGATTCCAAACATAAGAAACAAGCTCTCCTGACACATCATGACAGGAAGCCTGAATTTCAAGATCCACATTTCTACCGATCGTCAATTCTGTTCCAGAAAGAGAAGAAGCAGGCGCTTCATTGGCATTCAAAAAAACAGAGGCATAACGCGTGAGTGAAGCTCCCGAACCATTTTCGCTCAAGGCAATCAGGTCGGCTCCTGCGCATTGATCAAAATCAACGGCATAAAGTCCCGAGGCCCGGGTGGCATTGGGAATCGCAAAATGTAAAAACTCGGGGCTCGATAATCCCCCCGATCCATTGGAAGGAATCACCACCACTTCTGCAAGACTGGATCCCCCAAGGGTTTGATTGGTCGTCACGGCCACATCCGATGCCAAGTCTCCGTTAAAACGTCCAGTCACCACGGTGATGGGTTCTACGCCGCTGGCTCCTGCGCCTGAATCCAGAACGGAAACAAGAGAATAATTGGAAAAACCCCCGCTGCCATTTCCGATCAAATAGAGAAGCTGGCCTGTGGAGCGAAGCAGCAGCACCAAATCGGTAGGCTCTGCAGTATCTCCCTCAAAATTTCCGACAGCGATGGAGCTCGGAACATCATTTCCTGAAAGAGAAGCCTCCAGAAATTTCAAAGCCACCGGGAGACTACAAGAATAATTGCAGGCTCCATCATTTTTACAAATGACCAATGCATCGGGGTTACTCCCTCCCACAACTGCGGCAATATCGGTGGGAGAAGCGGTGGCTCCCCCGAAATTTCCAACCGCAAGACTGATACTTCCCGAGGAAACATTCACCCCCAAAGAAGTGGAACTACTGGGAGTATTTTGCAGAGTAGTCCCCAAATTTTCCAAAACCTGGATATTGGCACTAAGCCCCACAAAAACAGCGACGACCACATCAGGGCCATTTCTTCCATCACAATCCAGAGTCACTGTAGAAGGATCTGCACGCGGAACCGAAGGAGAAGCCCAGGGAGAAACAGGAATGGGATGGACATTAGGCTGAAGTTGAGAGGGTAAAAATAAATTGGCAATATTACCATTCACAGAAGGACTTGAGGGAAGAATGCCTCCATTCGCATTGTCATTTCCAAAACCTCCCCCCGCGTCACTATTGGCCAGCAACAAAAGAGAATGGGTGACATCTACAATTGCCAAATCATCAAAAAAAGATCCCCCCGGTATAAAATTTGCGGCAATGATAGTCCCCACACTAATAGGGCTGGCACTTTGCAAAGAGGGAGACACATCAAACACGGTGGCACTTTTCAAGGGACCCACCAAGGCGGCATTTGCATTCACACAGCCGGTGAGCGTCGTATCATAGGAGGCAGCACTGTGGTTCCCCTTGTTATAAAGAATCGCGATGTCTGCGGGACGAATACCCGGCGTCGCACTGACGTTCGTCGGATCCACCCCCACCGCACAATCCAAAAAAGAATCTGAATCGGCGCTGGGCGTATGAAAATGACCGCAGGTGATTGAATGAGCGGGAAGATATAAATTTCCCGTGTTGGGATCTATCAGAGGCTCATCCTGACAACTGGTGTTATTATTTTGAAACAAGGCTGCATGAGCAATGGAAAGGTCAGCCACCAGAAATGAAACCAGAAAAAAAGCAAAAAAGAATTTCAATCGTCTCATGCGGCTCCCTCGTGCCCGAAAGAATAAAAATTATTCTTAGTTTTTGGGGATAAACGAAGGCATCGCTAAAGTCAATACAGGAAAGTAAAAAATGATATTTAATTTCTATTTTTCCACTTTTTTAAGACCCCAAAAGGAGAGTCTTGAAATGTCTTGGTAGGGACAGGTCGCGACCTGTCCCTACACAAATGTTTCTTAATCTGATTGAGGTTCACGCCACAAGAAGGACACAGACCTTTGCACTCGGGGTTGCAAAGAAAAATAATGGGTAAATCCAAAAGAATTTGTTCCATCATCATTTCTCCCACATCAATTTCTTCCTCTTCATAATAACCCACATTCAAATCTTCGGCCGCGAGCTCGACTTCTTCTGTTTTACGAATGCGCCGTTCGCGGGAGGATTCAAAAAGAGGGAGCAAATGACGTTCCAAACCAAACTTTTCTGAAGTGTCATAACTTTGCAAACAACGATGGCAAACCGGGTGTAAAGGAAGCTGCAATTTTATCTTGAGCGAAATATTCTGGTTGGTTTTATGAAGAGAAAGATGACCGGAAACAGGATCTTGGGGATGGTACATCTCTCCCAAAGACTGGGCCAGCTTTTCACGCAGCCATCCTTCTTTCTGATTGAAATCCAGTTCAATCCCTTCGGGAGCAATATTGGCAATTTGGATGATCATGCCAGCTAACTTATAAAGAGGCAGTTTAACTAGCAACTAAAAATAAGAGGTGTCGAAGAGATGTCATTCTGAGGGAGCCTTCAGCGACCGAAGAATCTCCCGGATCCAATTGAATCCACTTATTGGGTCCAGTAGATCCTTCGCTCACCGCTCAGGATGACAAAGCACGATAAAATTATGCCAGTTACTTCTTTAACTTCCTATTTCAATACTACCTCTTTCGGAGATCAGAACGCCTTTACCCGAAATCAGGAGGAACTGGCCCTTACTCTCGATTCGGCTGCCCAAGAACTTGGCAACTGGAAAAGTCTCATAGCCATGAGCGGTGGCGGAGCGGGATTTGAATTGGGGAAACTCGCCACCCGGACTCTTTTAGGGGCAACTCCCACTCTTTGTGCCATTCCCTTGTTGACGAATGCGCTTACTTTTGCCGCCGGAGCTATGGCAGACACGGGGCTGACGGGGATTCTCAACCAGGCTTTTGGAAATACAGAAGAAGAAGAAAGCTTTTGGGCGAGAATGATGGATCAAAGCAGTGTGCGGGGGATGGGTCTTTTGGGAGCGGGCCAAAGCTTTGTTGTCATTCAACTGATGCAGGGCTTGGCCTCAGCCGGTCGGGGGATGCTGGAAAATACCGGTAGGGGCGACCGGCCGGTCGCCCCTACATTTCTGCATTCGATGATCCAGGGACTTCAATGTTATTTTGGATCGGGGATGTTTGGATATTTGAGCAGTGGAGCCGTGAGTGGAATAGAGCAACGCCTTGCCTTGAAAACAAAAAATGTAAACATAGGGGTACCCCTACAGAATTTCGGACCCAATCTCCAACTAGAAACGAATGCAGGAAATTTGCATCTACCTATTTCAAGCAAAGCTCCCCCAGAATCTTTTGGGTGGATTCCCAAAGGGCTCAGAAATATTTTTTCGGATTCAAATGGAGAGGTTCCTCCCGCAGGGCGATATGCCTATGATGTACTTTTTGATCAGGTGTTTGCAAAACTTTCTTTTTCAAAATTTAAAAGCATTGTCATGGAAGCAGAAAAAATTCCTAACAGAGAAGAAAGAATAGAATTCATCTACAAACAAAGTATCCCCAAAAAAACAAACGGAAGAGTCGCAAAATCGCATGAATCTTTTGTACTGCAATGTCTGGACCGTTTTGAACGGATCGATAGAGAAAGAAAAACGCGGAGACATCAATGGAAAAAGGATCTGCAAGTGATGAAAAAAATTATCCAGGGAATTGAAAGTGGCAGTCCCGCAGTTGTTGTAACTCCACCCAAAACAAACGAGCCTCTCACAGCAGGGGAGCTCCTCGAAATAAAAGCAATAGCTTCAAAAATACCTGAAGGGCAACGCTGGTTTGAACCTGTTCAATATCATGCCCCCATTAAAAGAATAGAGTTCGCATTCATCAAGGAACATGTCTTGATAGCAAACAGGTTGTATACCGAAAAAGAAAAATCCAAAAAAAGAGCATACGTTTTCGAAAAAATATGGGGAAACAAAAGTAGCAATTACCACATGTCGATGTCGCTTCTACATAACCTTAAACATTTTGCTTCTCAGATCAGGGGAGACCCCTATCTTGAATCAGAAGTAGAATTTTTAAAAACCAGTTTGGGAATTGTTTTTAAAACAGAAGTGCGGTGAACAAACTTCTCTCTCAAAACTTCTTCAAAAAAGAAACGATATCCTGACTGAAAATCGGAAAATTTTCGGGAGTGATAAAAAGAATTTTTGCCTTGGGATTTTTTTTCTGGAAAATTTCCAAACCACGCGGGCTCTTTTCTTTTCCTGACTTCACCTCGATGGCATAAAGCGTTTGTCCCAATTTTAAAACATAATCGACTTCGAAATTTCCTTCTCGCCAGTAAGTGAGCTCGCCTCCTGTTTTTAGCAACTCCGTACCCACGCACAATTCAAAAAGACGCCCCTGATTTTGGGGAGTGGCCCCTGAAAAACCCAAGGCCGTCACCAAGGCCGGGCAGAGAAGCAGCACTTTGGGAGAAGAAGATTTTTCAAGATGGGCTTTCAAAGAAAATTTCTGAAGCGTCTTCAGTAAAAAAGCGCCTTCGTAAAGTTCGATGTAATATTTCACCAGCTCCACATTTCCCTTTTCCTGAAGTTGACCCAAAAGTTTGTTGTAACTGATTTCACACGCAGGATATTGGGAAAGAATCTCAAAAGCCTGCCGAAACAAGGCAGGAGAGCGTACTCTGGAAAGATGCAGAATATCTTTTCCGATCACTGTTTCAAGAATGGAATGCAAAATATATTCCCGAAAGCGTGAAGGATCTTCCACAAGAGAGTAACTGGCGGGATATCCTCCCCACTGAAGATATTTTTCAAGAGGCCATCCGCAAAGCGCTTGGGTTTCAACATAATTCCAATGGAACACTCTTAACAACTCGAAACGTCCCGTGAGACTTTCCGTCAACCCTTTTTGAATCGAAAGAGAAGCAGAGCCCAACAAGACAACTTTCAGATGAGTTTTCTTTTTTCGTTTTTGCTCATCCCAAAGTTTTTTAATGACCGAAGACCACTGGGGAACTTTTTGAATTTCATCAATCACTAAAATGGTTTTGTCAGAAATTTGAACGGCCTTTTGCCATTGTTCCTCCAACCAAATGGAACTGGGAGAAAGATGATCCTCCGCAGAAACATAATGATGAGGAAAACTTTTAAGCCGATCCAAACACTGAAGTACTCCAGTCGTCTTTCCTACCTGACGAGGGCCCAAGATGACCTGAATCAAAGGGCTTTCCTCTTGAAGCCGTTTTTCAAGCTTGTAACTAAATGAAATTACTATGTTATCCATTTTGATAGATTAACCTACAATTTTTGATAGGTCAACCTATGAAAAAAATGGCCTCTTTTACAGAAATAAAACCTTTCTTTTACCCCAAAATTCCCTCATGATTAATGCTATTTATGACACAAGCCTCCTCCCTACGATTTCGGTTTTTATACGCTTACACGATCACTGCCCAAATTTTTGCGAGTTATTTTGGCCTGTGGATTCTCAAGAAAATTTTGGGGAAAGAAAGAATCACGGGCCTCACCCAGCGTACCCATCAAAAAAATGCGCACCGCATTTTAAACACCATTCTCAAACTCAAGGGTCTTTTCATCAAAGTCGGGCAGATGATCAGTATTATGACCAATTTTCTTCCTTCTGCGATCACCCAGGAGCTGGAAGCCTTGCAAGATGCCGTGCCTCCGCGCCCTTACGAAGATATTGAAAAACGTTTTTTGGAAGAATTTCAAAAACGACCCAATGAAATTTTTGACCGCTTTGATCCCATCCCCATCGCGAGCGCATCGCTCGGACAAGTGCATGTAGCTTATTTGAAAGATGGAACGAAAGTCGCGGTGAAAGTTCAATATCCCGAGATTGAAGATATCGTACGGGTGGATCTTAAAACTCTTAAAAGAATTTTTTCCTTTTTAAACCTCATTTTCCCCTACTACAACCTCAAACGGACTTATGGAGAACTCGCCAGCCTTGTCATTCAGGAACTGAGTTTTCTCAATGAAGCGAATAACCTTGAAACCCTGAAAGATCATTTCAAAAAGGAACCTGATTTTATTTTCGCGAAAGTTTACCGGGACTTCAGCACCGAACGCGTGCTGACCCTGGAGTTTATGGAAGGCATCAAAATCTCAAATATTAATCAACTGAAAGAAGCCGGCATTTCTCCCACCGAAGTCGCCACGAAAATCATCCACGCCTATTGCAAACAAATTTTTATCGACGGGATTTATCACGCAGATCCTCATCCCGGAAATTTTTTGGTGCAACCTGGCCCCAAAATTATCCTGATGGATTTTGGAGCCGTCGCCCGCATTTCTGAAGAAATGCGAAAAGGAACCGCAAAATTTATCGAAGGCATTATTCGCCGCGACAACCGCGTGATCAGCCAGTCTTTAAAAGAGATGGGCTTCATTTCCAAGGTTGATGTAGATAACGAAGAAGTCTTCGATCGCATTGTCGAGTTTTTTTATGACCGTCTCAAAGATTTGAAAATGGAAGACGTTAAAAAACTCAAGCTGAGTAACATCGGCAAAATTGAAGACCTCATCGAATTTAAAAAATTGGATGTGAGCTTGAGTGATCTTTTACATACTTTCAACGTGCCCAAAGACTGGGCGCTCATGGAGCGTGCCCTCATTCTTTTGTTCGGCCTCACGACGCATCTGGATTCTTCGCTCAATCCTCTTTCGATTATTATTCCCTATGCGGAAGAATTTGTTTTGGGAAAAGACAAAAAGTTGCAAGATCTCATTTTAGAAGCGGTGAAAGAATTGGGGCTCAGTTATCTCAAACTCCCCTTTGAACTTCACCGGACGCTCAAAAAACTCAACCAGGGCGAAATGGAAATTGTCGCAAAAAGTTCCCGGGGAATTCCCTTGGGCATTAGCCAATCCGTTCATCGCTTAAACCTGACTCTTCTCTGTTTTGGATCGGCTTTTTTGGGTTATACTCTCTACAAAGAACAGATCGCCGAGTTTCGCTACCCCTTGTATGGCAGTGTTTTTTTTGGTTTATGGTGGGTGATCACTTTATTTAAGAAAAAATGAATCCAAATAAAGACATAGAAAAACAAAAAAAAACGATTCTGATTTTCGTCGTTCTCTCGTTACTCCTGCATCTTTTGGTGGGGCTTTTCTTTTTGTGGATGCCCAAAAATGAAAATGCCTTGAACGCGCAAAAGCCCGAAAGCCAAGTGGTCTGGGTAAAACCCCAAACAGAAATCCCCCAGCAAATTGCAGACATTGAAAAACCGCTTCAAGAAAAAAGACCGGATAAAGCCAAATATGCCGGGCAATACGATAGCTCCGTAAAAGAAGAACAAGTGGCAAAGCCCAAACCCAAACCTAAAGTGATTAAAGAAAATCCTCTTTCAGGGGAAGGCCCTTCACAACCCAAACGGCTGGCTCAAAAACCAAGCCCCAAAACGACTCCTGCTGAAAAGGCTCCTCAAAAAACAGCTCAAAAATCTCCTCCGAAAAAACAGATGCAGCCCCCTGAAAAATCGGAAATCGAAAAAGCAGAGCCCAAAGAATATGACCTTGCCTTAAAACCTGAAGATGTGTTGCCCAAAGAAGTCCGACCCAGACAGGAAAGCCACCAGCCTTCGAGTCCCAGCCCTGCCCTGGAATATGGCAAAGGTGGCGCACCAGATTTATTTAGCCACGATTATTTCCCGGACTACAAAGTCGGTGGAAAAACTTATCTCAACGTCATGAATCTTCAGGATGTCGGCTATTTTGTAAAATTGAAACGCATCCTGAAAATGCGCTGGAATCCCATCCCTCCTGTCCGGGAATATGTCATGAGTGGTCATATTTCTGCGGGGAAAATTGAATGCGTCGTGGGCGTTGCCCTGGATTCCACAGGAAATATTGCCGAAATGATCATGATCCGCTCTTCTGGCATCGGCGGTTACGACCAGGAAGTGCTTCAAACCTTCCGCGACTCTTCCCCCTTCTCAAGCCCACCGACTGCTTATCTCAAAGACGGTCAACTGCGGATGAGTTGGACGTTTACGGTGTATTTGTAGAAAATATAATAATTTCAAATACTTAAAAAGTTTATTCAAATAAATAGACATAACTCCTAATTTATCGTATAAATTAGGAGTATGGTCCATAGACTCATCAACCCCTCATTATCACAAAGTTTTTTTATTTTTGGACCTCGAGGTTGTGGCAAAACGACCTTCCTTAAAACCTTCTTTCAAGATAAACCTTGTCGATGGATTGACCTTTTAGATCCGGAACAAGAAGATCGCTATTCCCTAGATCCTGGTCTTTTATACCGTGAACTCACTGCTCAGCCTTCCTCTGATTCATGGGTAGTGTTGGACGAAATTCAAAAAAATCCTCGTCTCTTGGATACTGTCCATCGCCTGATCGAAAATACTTCTCTCAAATTTGCTCTTACCGGATCAAGCGCACGCAAATTAAAACAAGGATCCGCCAATTTATTAGCAGGACGTGCTTTTATGAATTATTTATTTCCCTTCACTGCCATTGAAATGGGAGAAACTTTTAATCTTGAAGAAGCTTTACATTGGGGGACTCTTCCCCGAGTGACGCAATTTTCTTCACCCAGCGACAAAAAAGATTTTTTGAAAGCTTACGCCCTGACTTATCTTAAAGAAGAAATTTGGGCGGAACATATCATCCGTAACCTGGAACCTTTTCGACGTTTCCTCCCCATTGCCGCACAGGCCTGCGGACAGATTTTAAATTATTCCAATATCGCCCGTGATGTGGGGGTCGACTATAAAACCATTCAATCTTATTTTCAGATTTTGGAAGATACGCTGATAGGATTCATGCTGGAGCCCTTTCATCGCTCTATTCGCAAACAGCAACACCAATCTCCCAAGTTTTATTTTTTTGATACGGGTGTCAAACGCGCTTTGGAAAATTCGTTGGATGTTCCTCTTCGACCCAAAACTTATGCGTATGGAGCCACCTTTGAGCAGTGGGTGATGACCGAAATTCATCGGTTGAATCATTATTACAAAAAAGATTACCCGCTTTATTATTTAAAAACAAAAGATCAGGCTGAAATTGATTTGGTCGTAGAACGCCCTGGGAAACCCACGGCACTGATTGAAATTAAATCCACAGAACGCTGTGATCCCCAGGATGCCAAAAAGTTGGAAGCTTTCTTAAAGAACTTTCAACCTGCAGTCGCCTATCTACTGAGCTTGGATCCTCATTCCCAACAAATCGGAGAGGTGTTGGCTCTTCCTTGGGATAAGGGAATTAAGTTGTTGTTTGATGAATCATGACTTTTTACGATTTTTCTGTAATTCGTGGGCTTCTTTCACCAGTTTTTTTGAAGGCTCCCAGGCTTGCTGACAGAATTTTTCAAACTCCAAATATTCTTCATTCTTCACGACCAAAGAAGGGATTGTTTCAGGTCGGCATCAAGACCCTCGAGAAAGTGTGAAACGCGCATGGGCTTTGTTTAAGATTTAGAGGGGAGATTGTCAAAAAATAAAAAATTTTATGCAGGCTTCCACACGAGCTTCGGCTCTCTCACTGCCTTCACTTCATCCAGCCGACCCCTATGGGTTAAATGCGGAGCGGAGTGGACCTTATCCGGATTTTCTTCGCACTCTTTGGCGATGGAGATCATCGCATCGCAAAATTCATTTAAGGTTTCTAAACTTTCAGTCTCGGTAGGTTCGATCATCATGGCTCCGGGAACTACCAAGGGGAAATATACGGTGGGTGGATGATATCCGTAATCCATCAGACGTTTGGCGATATCCATCGTTTTGACACCTTTTTCAGATTGTTTCTTATCGGAGAATACGCATTCGTGCATACACAGCTGATCGTAAGCCAAATGATAAAAGGGGGTTAAACGCGCTCGAATATAATTCGCATTTGTTACCGCCATGTCGGAAACTTGTTTTAATCCATCCGGACCCATTTCGCGAATATAAGTATAGGCGCGCAGTAACATCCCAAAATTTCCGTAGAAGGCGCGTACTTTACCCACACTCTGAGAGCGATCGTGCTGAAGAATATATTTTCCTTCTTGCTTCGCCACGATGGGCACCGGAAGATAAGGTTCTAAAAACTTTTTCACCGCCACCGGCCCGGAGCCTGGCCCACCACCTCCGTGCGGGGTGGTAAAAGTTTTATGAAGATTAAAATGCATGACATCCACACCCATATCGCCCACGCGAGCCTGACCCAGCAGAGCATTTTGATTGGCTCCATCGCAATAGACAAGCCCGCCTTTGGCATGCACCACTTCACTAATCTCACGAATATTTTTTTCAAAAAGTCCCAAAGTATTGGGATTGGTAAGCATTAAAGCAGCCACATCTTCATCCATCACCGCGGCGACCGCTTCGGGTGTGAGAATTCCTTTTTCTTTCGATTTGATTTCGACCACTTGATAATTACAGATTGCTGAAGAAGCAGGATTGGTTCCATGCGCGGTATCAGGAATTAAAATCTTTTTTCGGGGATTTCCTTTTGCTGTCAGATATGCCCGAGCCATGAGCAAACCCGTAAACTCACCATGAGCACCGGCTGCAGGTTGTAAGGTGACGGCATCCATCCCACTGATCGCCGCCAAATAATTTTGCAATTCGTAAATAATATGCAAAGCCCCTTGCACCGTTTCAACCGGTTGAAAGGGATGCGCCTTGGTAAAACCCGCCATGCGCGCGACTTCTTCATTCACCTTTGGATTGTGCTTCATGGTGCAAGAGCCCAAGGGATAAAAACCGGTGTCGATAGAATAATTCCACTGCGACAGACGGGTGTAATGTCGAATCACATCGGGCTCTGAAACTTCGGGTAAAACAGGTTTGTCTTTTCTTAAAATTTCTGAAGAAAAAAGTTTGGAAGAATCCACGGCGGGCACATCCAGCTCTGGCAAAGAATAGCCCTGCCTTCCCGGAACAGAGCGTTCAAAAATGACGGGTTCTTCAAATAATAAACCTTGGGTGCCTGGGAATTTTTTTTGCATAAATTAATAATTCCCCCCTCCTTTGCAAGGAGGGGGTCAGGGGGGAGGTAGAATCTTGCTGAAAAATTCGTCTTAACTAGCAAGCTGGGAAATTCTTAGAACTTCTACCCCACCCTAACCCTCCCCTTGCAAAGGGGAGGGGCATTGGATCTCCATTTTTTAATGAACAATTCTTTTTAATTCTTCTGCAAACTTTTCAATCTCTTCTCTCGACACCATCTCCGTCACACACACGAGCAATCCATTTTCAAACTCTGGATAAAATTGCTTTAATGCCACTCCTCCAAAAATCTTTTTATTTTGTAATAGTGACAGCACTTCTTCCACGGGCTTGGGAAGACTTAACGCAAACTCATGAAAGGTTTCTCCTGAAAATAAAATTTTCACTCCCGGAATATTCAGCAAAAGTTTTTTCGCATAATGTGCTTTCGCCAAATTCATTTCTGCCAATTTTTTAAGGCCCACAGGGCCCAGCAAAGCCAGATGAATACTGGCCGCCAAAGCACACAGCGATTGATTCGTGCAAATGTTAGAAGTCGCTTTTTCGCGGCGGATGTGTTGCTCGCGAGTACTCATCGTGAGCACAAATCCTTTTTGTCCGCGATCATCCACGGTTTCTCCCACCAAGCGACCGGGCATTTGGCGCAGAAATTCTTTTTTCGTGGCAAAGAGCCCGACATACGGCCCACCAAAATTTAAAAAGTTTCCAAAGGATTGGCCTTCACCGACTGCGATATCCGCGCCACAAGAACCCGGGGAGGCCAGCAACCCTAATGAAATAGGATCTCCAGTAACGGCTACAAAAAGGGATTGATGCTCGTGGCTGATCTGAGCCAAGGCAGAAAAATCTTCGACAACTCCAAAAAAATTGGGAGACTGCACACAAAGGGCGGCCGTCTCCTGGGAAAAAAGACCGGCCAAGTCCTGAAGTGAAAGTCGCCCTGTTTCATCCCAGCCGACTTCAATAATTTCTGCTCCCAAGTTCTGCAGGGTGGTTTTCACCACTTTTCGATATTCGGGATGAATGCTCTTGGCCAAAATAATTTTCTTTTTTTTCTGAACCCGCAGAGCCATGAGGGCCGCTTCTGTGAGAGCGGTAGAGCCGTCGTAGTTCGAGGCATTCGCAATATCCAAGCCCAAAAGCGAGGCAATCATCGTCTGAAATTCAAAAACGGCCTGAAGAGTGCCCTGAGAAATCTCGGGCTGATAAGGGGTATAACTCGTCGCAAACTCTCCACGGCTGATGAGAGCACCCACGGCCACAGGAACATAATGATGGTAGGCCCCCGCTCCCAAAAAAGAAGTGTAGTGATCCACCGTTTCATTTTTTCTGGAAAGTGATTTTAAATGATTAAGAAGCTCAGACTCCGAAAGAGCTTTGGGCAAAGAAAGAAGATTTTTTAATCGTAAATTTTCAGGAATGGACCCAAACAGATCGGAGACTTTTTTCACCCCAATCGTTTCACACATTTTTTGGATTTCTTGCCCGGTTTGAGGAAGGTATTTCATTCGGATTCTTTAATATAAGCCTCGTACTCTTCAGAATTCATGAGCTCACTGAGTTCTTCTTTATGACTGATTTCAATGCGAATCATCCAACCTTCTCCGTAACAATCTTCATTGATGATTTCAGGAGAATCGAGAATGGGGTCATTCACTTCTACTACCGCTCCGGAAACAGGAACATACAAATCACTCACACTTTTTGTGGATTCCACCACACCAAAGGTGTCGTCTTTTTCTACATGTTCCGCTTCTTCGGGAAGCTCGACAAAAACAATCTCACCCAACTGGTCTTGTGCCCAATCGGTGATTCCCACGGTCGCCACATTGCCTTTGACCCGAACCCACTCATGTTCTTTGGTGTATTTTAAATCATCTGGAAAATTCATTTGCTGTCTCCTGGATTTAATCTTTGGTTTTCTTTTTATAAAAAGGAGTTGTCACCACTTCTGCCAATTTCTTTTTACCCCGGATTTCTATTTCGAATATTGTTCCCACTTTTGAAAAACTGGATCGCACATAGCCACATCCAATACTTTTGTCAAGCGACGGCGAGTAGGTACCGCTCATGACCCAGCCAATCTTTTCTTCTTTTGAAAAAACAGGATATTCGGCTCGCGCAATTCCCTCATCTTTCATCACAAATCCCACTCTTTTATGTTCAACGCCTTCTTCTTTTTGGCGCAGGAGGACAGGACGGCCCATGAAATCACCTTTGCCCAGCTTGACTACCCAAGCCAAGTTGGCTTGAAAAGGACCAATGTCGTCACGCAATTCATGGCCATATAAAGGATAGGCCATTTCGAGTCGCAAAGTATCCCGGCAACCCAAGCCACAAGGGACAAGGCCCAGCGGGCCCCCTCTTTCAAGCAAGAAATCCCAAAGGAGTCCTGCATCCCCGGAAGCACAATAAATTTCGAAGCCATCTTCTCCCGTATAACCGGTTCGGGCGAGCAAGATTTTTCGGCCATCCAAAAAAGTTTCTAAAAAATGAAAAGAAGAAAGCCCTGAAAGTTCTGCAGAAACAAAATTTCGAAGAAAACTTTCTGCCATCGGTCCTTGCAGAGCAATTTGGGCATAGTCTTGACTTTTATTTTGAATTTTTATGTTGAAATCTTTTTTCTGTTTTAAAAACCATTCGTAATCTTTGTCAGTGTTCGAAGCATTCACGCAAATAAAATAATTTTGATCGGCCAGGCGATGAATAATAATATCATCCACCACTCCACCTTCGGGATTCATGAGGAGATTATATTGGCACTGCCCGTCTTTGATCAGACTTAAATCGTTACAAGTGAGCCATTGAAGATAAGCCAAAGCATCAGGACCTTCCACCGAAACTTCTCCCATATGAGACACATCAAAAAGCCCCATCTTGGTACGAACCGCTTCATGCTCTTTCAAAATTCCGGAATAAGAAACCGGCATTTGCCAACCGCCGAATTCGACCATCTTGGCGCCCAGCTTTTTATGATGATCATATAAAGGAGTTTGTTTCATAAAATGATCTTTCTTAACGTAGGGGAGATCCTTGTGATCGCCATCAAATTGGGCGAATACAAGATTCGCCCCTACACGACAAATTTTTCAGCTGCCTCCAAAGTGTTTGCCAGTAACATGGTAATGGTCATCGGCCCTACTCCACCGGGAACCGGTGTAATATAAGAAGCAACAGAGGCGACAGCTTCAAAATCCACATCGCCGATGAGTTTTCCCTCCGGACTACGATTGATTCCGACATCGATCACCACTGCGCCAGGCTTTATCCAATCGGCTTTCACCAGCTTGGGAATTCCCACGGCAGCGACGACTACATCGGCAGTTTTTACTTTTGATGCAAGATCTTTTGTTTTGCTGTGACAAATCGTGACGGTTGCATTTTTTGCCAATAGCAAAAGAGCAACGGGTTTTCCCACAATATTTGAACGACCGATCACAACCACCTCTTTGCCTGAAAGATCGTAATGGATTTCCTCAAGCATCTTCATGATCCCCGCAGGAGTACAAGATACAAATCCTGGAAGACCCGCAGTCAGGCAACCCAGATTATAAGGATGTAACCCATCGACATCTTTTTTGGGATCAATGGCTTGCAAAATCGTATCAGCATGCAAATGCTTGGGAAGCGGCAATTGAACCAAAATGCCATGCACATTTTTATCATTATTTAATTTTTGGATAAGAGCTAAAAGTTCCTGCCCAGAAGTTTTTTCAGGAAGTGTGTGATGAAAACTTTTCATCCCGATTTTTTCGCAAGCGGCAATTTTATTTCGAACATACACCTTACTTGCCGGATTTTCACCCACGAGTATAACTGCCAACCCAGGAATAATTTTTCCAGATTGTTTTAATTCATCCACTTGCTGGGCAAGTTTAGATTTTATTTTTTCGGCGAGAGCTTTGCCATCGATGATTTGTGCCATAGCGGAGGCCACTGTACACAAAATAAAAAAGCTGCCAAATGTTTTTCTAAGATGCTACAGAAAACCTCACGACCGAGACCGGTAACTTGCCAAAGGCAGGTGGTCGAGGAAGTGGTTGGAGACGGAGTCGGAAACCATGAAAAATTCCATTCAGCACTACAAAATGTACATCAACGGCGAATTTGTCGATTCAGAATCGGGCAAAAAAAACCAAAGTATTTGCCCTGGGGATGGACAAGTGCTCGCTGAATTTCCAGAAGGGAATAAACACGATGTCGATAAAGCCGTTGCCGCGGCCAAGCTTGCCTTCGAAAGCACCGACTGGGGAAGCGTAAGAAATTCTGTTAACCGCGGAAATTTTCTTCGCGAAATTTCAAAAAAAATCCGCGAAAAAGTGGATATTCTGGCTGAGCTTGAAAGTCTGGATGCCGGCAAAACCATTACGGAAACCAATTTGGTGGATGTTCATATGGCCGCAGATTGTTTTGAGTATTTTGCCGACCTTGCCACGCAAATCAACGGTGAAGTGCTCCCCGTGCCGATGGATGCTTTGGATTTTACCTGGCGTGAACCCATTGGCGTTTGTGGGGCGATTGTCGCCTGGAATTTCCCGATCATGTTCGTCGCCTGGAAAGTCGCTCCTGCTTTGGCTGCGGGGAACACCGTGGTTTTAAAACCGGCTGAACTTACCTCGCTTTCAGCCCTGGAAATGGCGAAGATTTTTCACGAAGTGAATCTCCCCCCAGGGGTTGTCAATATTGTAACCGGTCCCGGAAAAACAGTGGGCGAAGCCATTGCCGCTCATCCAGAAATCAGAAAAATCAGCTTCACAGGATCAACCCTCGTGGGCCGCAGGATTATGGAACTCGCGGGCAGTAACTGTAAAAAAGTGACACTGGAACTCGGCGGGAAATCCCCCAACATTATTTTCCCCGATGCAGATCTTGAGAAAGCGGTGAGTGGCACAATGAGTGGCATCTTTTTTAATGCCGGCCAATGTTGCATTGCCGGATCACGCGTGTTTGTGCATGAAGCTGTTTATAAAACCTTTCTCGATCAACTGGTCGCCCGTACCCAAAAAATAAAAGTGGGCCATCCCTTGGATTGGGAAGCGCGCATGGGTTCCATCATTACAAAAGAACACAAAAATAAAATTTTAAAATATATTGAAAGTGGAAAAAAAGAAGGGGCAAAACTTTTGTGTGGTGGAACAGAACCCGACCCCCTACCCCATGCAAAAGGAAACTACATTCTCCCCACGATTTTTGCGAGCGACAATCCGAATCAAACGATTTGTCAGGAAGAAATTTTTGGCCCCGTCCTCACGGTTTTTAAATTTAAGACGGAAGAAGAAGTCATCCGTCTCGCCAATCAGACGGAATATGGCTTGGCGAGCGCCGTCTGGACTCAAGACATCAAACGCGCCCTGCGAGTCGCCAAACAAATCAAAGCGGGCCAAGTGTGGATCAACAATTATCTGATCCTCTCCCCTTGGGCACCTCATGGTGGCTTTAAACAAAGTGGCTTTGGAAAAGATCTTTCGAAATACGCTTTAGAAGAATACACGCAGATTAAAAATGTGTTTGTGGATTTATCGGAGGGAGAGTTTTTGACGTTGTACGATTGATTCTATTTCTCTTCTACTTGATGAATAATCTCTTCAATCGACTCCTCTGTTTTTTTCGTGCTCTCCACCTTGATTTTTTTCAACTCCACCTTTGCCACTCCTGACTGGATCATCGACAACTCTTTTGCCGCCGCATACGAAAGATCAATAATTTTTGAATCGACATAAGGACCCCGATCATTCACCACCACGACAACACTTTTATTATTTTTAAGATGGGTGACGAGTAACTTTGTTCCAAAAGGCAGTTTACGATGGGCACACGTGAGAGCCTCTTGATTAAACCTCTCTCCTGAAGCCGTTTTGCGGCCATGAAACCCTGGGCCATACCAAGAAGCCAAACCCACCTGGCGATAAGAGTCGAAGGTTTTGGTAGAGTCGATGGGAGAAGCAGAGGGAAGCTGAGAATACTCTGGTGGTTTTAAAGCAGGAGCAGTGCATCCTGCCATCAGAAAAAATAAATGAGTCAAAAATAAAAGTCTTCCTCTTTTAAAATTTTTCACCCGACCGATCTAACCAAATTCAAAAGAGAAATAAACTTTAAAAATAAAAACCCCATCTACCTGAGGCGGATGGGGTTTTTGAAGTACTCTCCCTCGAGAAACTTAGGGAATAAAATAAGAGCCCGTAGGCATCGTGGGCATATTAAATCCGGCAGCCAGCGTAGTCAAAGGCACCAAATTATTGGCGACTGCGGTGCTACTTAAAGCGTGGTCATCCGTCATCGGCGGCTGTGGAGGAGTCACCGTATTCACAAAACCAAAGGCAGCTCCACCCGCATAATTACAATCGTTGGTGGGTGCATAGGTAATGTTCACGCCGCTCGATTCAAAAAGCCCTGAAGTGGTATTGCGGGCCATTTGTTGTTGTTGAGCTACTAAAGTATTCGTTCTGCTCCCCGGACCTCTGGAACCTGGGCCTGCCCAGTTGCAGATCATGCCCGTAATTTCACCCACATCCACTGAAGCGGCGATATCAGGACCATAACCAAACCAGGCCGTACCACTATTTTCTACGGTAGTTGCATTAAACGTACGCGTATTGAGATCGCAACGTCCGGCCTGCCAGGCGGTTGAAGTACTCATGGCAAAGGTCACCGGATTCATTTCAAGAGTGAGTTGATTGAAATCATCTCCCCATCCTGAAACATTGGTGGCAAGACTTTGTCCCGGACAAGTACCATCTGTCCCTCTGGAAGGATCGACATATTTTTTTGAAGGATCAATTTCTCCATTCGAATCCACCACATCTGGAAAAGTGACTTCTGCACAAAACACAGCTTGTCTCGCTCGAACGACTACGGCAGTCGCAGAGCTTTTGGAATAAATGGCACTCGACAGCATGGTTTTATTTCCTGTTGAGGGACAATTTGATCCTGCAAATTCAGATCCTAAAGGCGCCACCATTCTAAAAAGAGCACGGCCTCTAAAAGTAGCATTGCTGGCGTCTTGTGGGAGATGGTCATACATCATTTCCATTGTTCCACTGATGGAACTTCCACTTCCGGGAGGGGCAAAATTAATAGTTGCACTTCCGGTAGCGCGATAGCGGGGGTTTCCGGAAGAATCATTGGTTCCCCGTTGCATGGTGACCGAAGTAAAAGTGGGAGCCCCTTGCCCACCCGCCTCAGAAATAGCCTCATTCATCCTGGTCGTCAGATCTACCGTTTGGCCTTCGGTCGGAAGAGCAATGTTACGAATTCTCATCACGCATTCGAGAGCCGCCTGATAAAACATGGCCATATCGATAGGCGCTGTCGCCACATTCACTGCATCGTTAATTTTTCCTGCGGCACACGCTTCGTTGCTTGAAGCATCAACCGTGATATTCCAAATTCCAAGATCCCCTCCGGGAAGAGAGGCCGTAGTAACAATACCGGTATCCGGAGGAGTCCCTGATAATTGAACGGGGGGTCCATAGCAGGCGACACTTCCTTCTGCCCGTAAAGGACGCGCTGTAAAATTAAAACACCCGGCAATATTCGTGGCATTGTGAATATCCTCTAAAGCCTGAAGCTTTGCCTGAAGACTTTGAGGTGGGTTTTCATCCGATTGTGCAATGACAGTGGGAGTAATCCATTTCATGAATTTATTAAAAGGACTTAAAGAGCCACTGCTCCCCGAAGAACTTGCTGTGGGAGAGGCTACTGCAAATCCGTCTGGAAAAGCCCCACTCACAGAGGAACTACTCGAACCACTGCTTCCACAACCCGTAATAAAAAACCCTCGCGTGGCGATAAAAGCCAACAAAGCGAGGGTCGAAAACAGATAACTTCCTATTTTTAATGAACTTTTCATAACTCCTCCTTCCAAAAAACTTTATTTAATTTTGATTGATAAATAGGTGCAACAAAAATTCTGCTTATATTAATGATGCAAAGAGAATACCAAAAATCTGCCATTTAAATTTCAAGCACTTAGGATCGTACCCGGCACGGAGGAAGAGAAAAATCGTCAAAAGATTGGCAAAATAGTAAATTTTTTGACTCTATTTCCTCTCAAGATTTTCTATTGATCCTGATCCAAACTTTCGCTACCTGTATGCCCTTATGAAAAATCCACTCAATTACCAAGGCACTGAAGACTATGTGGCCTCTCCCGAACTTCAAGAAGTCGTCAATATTTCACTCACGATTCGCAGACCTCTTCTTCTCAAGGGAGAACCCGGCACCGGTAAAACTTTACTCGCCGCTTCGATCGCAAAATCTTTAAATCGCCCATTACTCCGCTGGAACATTAAATCCACCACCAAAGCCACCGAAGGTTTGTATATCTATGATACGGTACAACGCTTGAACGATAGCCGTTTTGGGGATGGGAATGTCGCGGATATCAAACGTTACATCAAGCTGGGGAAGTTGGGCGAGTCGTTTATTTCCGAAAAACCCGTTGTCGTTTTGATTGATGAAATTGACAAGGCCGATCTCGAATTCCCCAATGACCTGCTCGCAGAACTGGATGAAATGCGATTTTTTATCCCCGAAACCAACGAAGAGATTGTGGCCAAACAACGCCCGATGGTGGTCATCACTTCAAATTCTGAAAAAGAATTGCCGGATCCTTTTTTAAGACGCTGTGTGTTTCATTTTATTGAATTTCCCGATGAATCCCTCATGAAAAAAATCATAAAGGTGCATTTCCCCGAGTTGGATTCCCAACTTTTAAAAATGGCCATGGAAAAATTTTACCAGATTCGTTCCCAAACAAATTTAAAAAAACCTCCCTCAACTTCTGAACTCATTGATTGGTTACAAGCCTTGATTGCCATGGGAGTAAATCCAAAATTACTCGAGCGGGAAATCCCTCTCATCGGTTGTTTGTTAAAAAATGAGCAGGATTTGAGCATGCCAAAAGATGCAAAACGTGTTCGAAGTTTTTATAATTCCTAAGAAAGTTTTCACTCCTTTAATCCCTCTCCCCTCGTGGGAGAGGGTGTCCCGAGCGATCCGCCTGAGGCGGAGAGTCGAGGGACGGGAGAGGGGGAAATAAATTTCATGTTACTCACTTTCTTCTATACCTTACGCCTCCTCAAAATCCCGGTGGGAACCCAAGAGTGGCTTTATCTGATGGAGGCCTTAAGCCAAGATCTTGCCGAATCTTCTCTCGATCGATTTTATTATTTGGCCAGATCCGTTCTCGTGAAATCTGAATCCCTCTACGATGCCTACGACCAGGCTTTCTTAATGTGTTTTCGCGATTTGCCTGCCCAGTTTGATTTAAAACAAGAACTTTTGGATTGGTTAAATAAAAGTCTGGATCCCGCCACTCGGCCTCAAATACCCGACATCGATCCTCTTTCTTTGGAAGAACTTCGAAAAAAATTCCTGGAAAGACTCAAAGAGCAAATGGAAGAACACCACGGGGGCAACAAATGGATTGGCACCGGCGGCACTTCTCCCTTTGGGCATTCCGGCGCTCATCCTTCAGGAATTAGAATAGGCGGACCTGGAGGCGGACGCATGGCGGTGAAAGTGGCCGAAGAACGACGCTTTCAAAATTATCGCCATGACCGTGTGCTCGACACCCGACAATTAAAAGTCGCCCTCAAACGCTTGCGCAGACTGGATCGTGTAGGAGTTGCCGAAGAACTTCAAATGGAAAAAACCATCGATAAAACCTGTCGCAATGCCGGTGACATTGAACTTGTTTTTGAAGCCCCCCGAAAAAATCAGACCGAGCTTTTACTTTTGATGGATGTTGGTGGCAGCATGGATATGTACGCCGAGATGGCGGAGGCCCTCTTTTCGGCCGCCCACGCCTCCACTCATTTTAAAGAATTCAAACATTTTTATTTTCACAATTGTATTTACGGAAAAGTTTATACCGACATGAGCCGAAGGGAATTTATTTCCACCGACGAACTCTTCAAAAAATTTCGTCGCAGTTTTAATGTGATTATTGTGGGGGACGCCTGCATGAATCCCTACGAGCTTTTCGTGCCGAACGGAATCATTGATTATTATGAAACCAATCGTGAACCCGGCATCGAATGGCTTAAAAAAATCCGCGGGTATTTTACGAAAACTTTGTGGCTCAATCCTGAGCCCCAAGACTATTGGAATACTCATCCCACCATTCGGGGGATTTCTCAGATGATTAAAATGTATCCTTTGAGTGTTCAAGGCCTGACACAGGCCATCGATGCGTTACGGAAAGAAAAGGTGACACCGCTTCAATAGACCTCTTGCATAAGCTACTGCGCGGGGGCGTACACTTTCCCCTGATCATCACACAACTTGAAGGCAGACGAACTCTTCTGACAAACATTAAAATGGACACTCACAATTTGGGGAATGGCTTTGGCAAAATTCATCCAATCTTCCGGGGAAGCAGAGCTTTGGGAATCATTTTCCAGGGGAGCCGCGGCCAGACAAGTGGCCACTTGCGCCTTGATTTGTTCAGGATCCGTCATCACCGCTTCCTGTTTAAATTTAGCCTTCATCGGTTCTCCCCCTGCTGAATAAGAAATCCAATTCAGGGGCATTTGTTCTGTGTTTTTACCTTGGGCATTAAAAATCATGAAATCTTCGCAGACTGTTTTTCCATCCAACCCCACACACACCTGCATGCCCACATGAATATCGACCGCTGAAGAAAGATGAGTGCGTGTTGCGCCCATCGCCGAGTTGGGGATGGGACGTGAAGAAGGAAGTTTCAAGGGATCCCTTTGTGTATTTTCAACATCCGAAATTTCATCCAGAAAATATTCTCCTTTGGCAGCGACTTGTACGCCCAGTTTAAAATCAAAATGGGGGGTATGAATGAGGGGAGATTCCATCTTTACGAGAGAAGTCTGGTCTTTGTTGGCGTTGGGATTAATTCCCAATTCCCACAGATTATTAAAATGGGCATCCTCGATAATCATTCCATCTGAAAAATTCACGGCTTCTGCAGCCAGTTTTGTATCGCCCAAATAAAGAAAAGGAAGGCTCTGGGTCAGCCCCACCTTAAATCCCTCTGCATCCACTTTGTAATTCAAAGAAACGGATTCGACTTCAAGATCCAGATAACCCGCCATGCGATGATAAAGTGGGCATCTCAAGTTTTGAATCCCTATCCAATCCGTTCCCTCATCAAAACAATATTCACGCAGCGCACTTTCTTGCTCCGTTAAAAACCGCGCATTAAAATTTTGTACTTCCGTCCTGATCGATTGACCAAACAAAACAATTTCAAGAACCCTTTGGGCAGTCACCCGATAAACATTCGAGGGTTGTTTGCCGGCATAAATCACATTCAGACCGGATTTTACGCCAAATTTTTTCCAATCATTTCCTTCCAACACATTGCCTTCAGCCCCTGCTCCGTCTCGCATTAAACAATAAGCTGCGTCTCCGCGGGTTTTTCCCATTCCCATTCGGTAAGGATCATAAACCCCATAATTATAAACGGAATGATTTTGCACGAGCTCACAAGTATATCCTGATTTTTGTAATTGATCGCAGGCACTGTCAAAGGAGGCTGCTCCAAGGTCTGGAGAAAAAATAACACTTAAAAAAAACAGGGAGCTAAAAAGGATAATTTTAGAACGCATGGTTTTCTCTTAATTCAGTTCTTCTTTGATTATTTTTTTGGAAACAGGAGATTGCTCTACGGGTTGAAGCTCTTCACTATTTTCGGGAAGCAAAAAGTTTTTTGATTCTTCTTTCATCACTTTATGGATTTTCAAATTTTTCAAAACCAGAATGGACTTCGAATTGTTCGGTAAACTGACATAATGATAATAAGGAAGGGCGGGGGCCTCGAGTTCTCTCGAGATGTAAACTCCCCCACAACTTAAAAGATGGGCGGCCTTGTAAGTTTCTTCTGCCGCCTGGTGAGCTTGCATGAGGTTTTGAACATCCACTCGACCACAATTTTCTTCTCGTGAATCTTTCATGTGTCCTCCTAACCCCTAACAGAAGCAATTATCGTTCCAACTGGGGCCAAGAAGTGCTTAGCTCTAAAATTAACATTGTTTTTCAGGATTTTATTGAATGGATGAGAAAGTAAAAGGGGCTTCAAAAAGTCTCAGCAACAGAGTACAAACCACCTCTTTTTAGTCAAAGAATTGACGATTTCTCAGTTGGCGGTGATAGGTAATGCCAAAACGATGGGCTTCATCTCGAAGTCGCATGAGTAAATGCAGTTCGGAAGAATGCGCAGAAAAAGTGAGCGGATTTTTTCTTCCCAATAAAAACACCCGTTCGGGTTTTCCATTTTTTTCTTTGGCGAGAGAAACCAAATCCACATTCAAAACATTTTTATCCTGAAGAGCGGCATGGGCAGCACTCAGTTGTCCTTTTCCTCCGTCGATGAGGATTAAATCAGGCAGAGGCCAATCCGGGTGACTCAAGCGACGCATCAGCACTTCGTAGAGCATGGCGAAGTCGTTGGCTCCTTTTACCGTTTTGATTTTGAAGCGCCGATAAGAAGATTTGTCTGGCAAGCCTTCCAAAAAACTCACACAAGAACCCACGGCCATTTGGCCTTGAAGATTGGAGATGTCGTAACATTCGATACGACGGGGAAAATGCTGAAGTTCTAACTTGGTTTGCAAATGATTTAAAATTTCCTCGCGACTTTCTTCCGTCAAAACTTTGCGGCGCAAATTTTCCTGGGCGTTTTGCTTGGCAAGTTTTAGCTTTTGAACTTTCTCTCCTTTTTTAGGCAATTTTAATTGGATAGAAGCAGCTTTGCGTTCAGTAAGGATCTCTTGAAGTGTCTTTTTTTTCTCCAAAGAAAAAGGAAGAAGAATTTCCCGGGGGATCAAACTCACATCGCTGTAGTACTGAAGCAAAAAACTTTCCAAAAGATCTTCGTCTTCTTGCGGTGTTTTAAAAAAATAAGTTTTTCTTTCCAAAAGAGCGCCTCCTCTTGAAATCAACACGGCAATGCTCACTTGCTCAGCTTCCCGGTAAAAACCAAGGGCATCGATATCTTTTCCAAAATGTCGGATGACTTGTTGTTTTTCTAACGTGACATCCACCGCTTCCAGCAAATCCCGCAACCGTGCGGCTTCTTCGAAGCGGAGCTCTTCGGAAGCTTGTTCCATTTCTTTTTTTATTTTTTGAATCAGCTCTTCCGTACGACCCTGTAAAAAAAGTTTTACCTGATTTACGAGCTGACCGTAATCCTCCTGGGAAATCAGCCCCACACAAGGCGCGTCACAGCGGTTGATCTGATATTGCAGGCAGGGCCTCACACGATTGGCAAACTCATGCTCCGAACAATTGCGCAGATGAAAATACCCTTCGATAAAATCCGCCATCTCACGGGCTTTCAAGGCCGAAGTATAGGGCCCAAAATATAAAGAGCCATCTTTTGTAATCTTGCGAGTGATGAGGATACGCGGGAAAGGGTGCTGAATATTGAGTTTGAGAGAAAGATAAGTTTTATCATCCTTCAAAAAAATATTGTAACGCGGTTGATGTTTTTTGATGAGGGTGTTTTCCAAAAGGAAGGCTTCTTTTTCGTTCGTGGTGACAATGCATTCGATATCCTCCACCTTGCGCATGAGAAATTTAAGCTGATAACGCCCGTCTTTTTCCGGCGAAAAATAAGAACTCACCCGAGCACGCAGATTTTTGGCTTTGCCGATGTAGAGGATTTTCCCTTCGGCACCTTTCATGAGGTAAACGCCGGGAGAAGTGGGAAAATCGGAGTTCAACACCTATAACTCCTTCAAAATTTCTTTCTTCTTCGCCTCATACTCGTAAGGAGTAATAAGCCCCTGGTCTTTGAGTTCTTTAAGGGCTTTCAAGCGCGCGGCGGGTGTTTTTTCAACGGGAGGTTTTTGGGGTGCAGCAGGGGCAACAGGTGTAGCCGCTACAGGTGCCCTGGTGGGCGGAGGCAAAGGAGGAACAGGGGTCACGGCTTGGGATTCAGAGCGAGAATCTGTTTTCTTCCTTCTTTTCTTTTCAGCCTCTTTCACTTCGTCTTCGGCTGTTTTCTTGTCTACCAAGGCTGCAAAGTCATAATTCAAATCCAAAATAATCGCTTTGGGATCCGTAAAAGAAAGTTTTTGTCCCTCTTGAGGTTCCAAAGTAATGCGAAGGCCCTTGGACTGCTCCACCATTCTTTGCCCCATGGTATGGGCCTGATAATCTCCCGTCAGTTTGGCATCATTTTTAATAAAACTTAAATGCAGGCCATCACTCCCCACAAAAGCACGCACCACATTGAGTCTGTCGTTTCGAATAATAAAAAGGGGATCTTTTTGTACAATAGAAAACACCACGACTTGCTCAGGGGTTGCCCGCTGAAAAGCTTCCACGAGGTGAGGCGCCAATCTTTTTTCAATCAAATCCACATCGAAAAAAACCTGCTGATCTTCCACCGATTTTTTGAGGATGAACGCCTTATTATAGCGAAGAGAAAGCAGCATGTCGGTCAGCTTTTTCGCATCAAATGTATAAGGATGATTCAGTATGAGATCTTCGGCTTCTTCTATTTTTAGTTTTTCAAGCACCACATAATTGGAAGGATTATTGGCCTGTTGCCAAATTCGGGTGGCCGCAAAAGTGACAGAAGAGATGAAAAAAATAAAAAAAACTGCCAAGCCTAATAATTGTTTTAATCTTAAAAACGACATGATTTAAACTCCTTATTATTTTCCTCGGGATGAATACTAAGAACCCCTCGCAGAGGGAAGTGGAAAATGTTACATACAAAAAATGCGTGTCATTGCCGGCAAATCCAAAGGCCTTAAATTAACGGCCCCTGCCACCCAAAAAGTAAGGCCCGCCACAGACAAGGTCAAAGAAGCCCTCTTCAATATTTTGGGAGATATTGAAGGCGTACAAGTTCTGGATCTCTTTGCGGGAACAGGTTCTGTGGGGATTGAGGCCCTGTCACGAGAAGCCGCTCACTGCACCTTTGTAGAGTCTGATCGACACATCGCTTCTTTCATCAAAAAAAATCTGGAGCATTGTCATTTAAATACATTCGCCACAATCCTGACCACCTCAGTCCCTGCAGCATTGTCCTATCTCGCCAGAAAGAAAAACCGCTTTGATCTTGTTTTCGTGGATCCCCCTTATGATCGACGTTATGTGAACCTCAGCCTTTCTTTACTTGAAAAATTTGCTTTGATCTCTCAAAAAGGCCTGATAGTCGTGGAGCACAGCCCAAGAGAGATTCCACAATCAACGGAGTCTTTGAAAATCATTGACGAACGTCAATATGGGCAAACTTTTGTAACTTTTTTAAAAAAAATATGAAAAACTCCATCGCGATTTGTCCGGGTTCTTTTGATCCTCCTACAAATGGCCACATCAACATTATTAAAAGAGCCCTCAAGCTTTTCGATAAAGTGATTGTCGCCGTGGCTTTTAACACCACTAAAGCCGGGCTTTTCACGCCTGAGGAAAGAGTCGAGATGTTCAAGGCTCTCTTCAAAAATCATCCCAAGGTTGAAGTGGATTCTTTCGAAGGATTGCTTGTCGAATATGCAAAAAAGAAAAAAGCCAATGTAGTCTTAAGAGGACTTCGCACCGTTCAAGATTACGAATATGAACAACAGATGTCGCTCGCCAATAAAAAAATGGCGCCCGAAATTGAAACTATTTTTATGATGACCGAATCAGACTTTTCTCACATCAGCTCTTCCATTATTAAAGAAGTGGTTTATTTTGGAGGCAAGGGTGAAGGCATGATTCATCCGCTGGTGGAAAAGAAGCTCAAAGAAAAACTGAAGAAAAAATAAACATTGCTGTCATTCCCGCGAAAGCGGGAATCCCACTGATCCAATTGGATCCCTGCTTTCGCAGGGATGACACTGAACAGGAAAAATCTATGAAACTCGCAGAACGCATTCAACGCGTCAAACCCTCCCCCACTCTTGCGATTGATACCAAAGCGAAAGCCCTCAAAGCAGAAGGCATTGATGTCATTGGCTTTGGTGCCGGAGAACCTGATTTTGATACCCCTGATTTTATCAAACAAGCGGCTATCGATGCTTTGAAGGCTGGAAAAACAAAGTACACGCCCGTCGGCGGAGTGAATGAACTCAAAGACGCCATTATTTCAAAACTCAAACGCGATAACAATCTCACTTATACTCGCGAGGAAGTGATTGTTTCTTGCGGCGGGAAACACTCCCTCTACAATATTGCCCAAGTGCTTTTTGAAGCCGGTGACGAAGTAATTATTCCAGCGCCCTACTGGGTGAGTTATCCGGATCAAGTGCTTTTAAATGATGCAAAACCCGTGATTGTGACCACGCAAGAAAAAAACGGATTTAAAATTACACCCGCAGAACTGGAAAAAGCAATTACCCCAAAAACAAAGGCTTTTATTTTAAACAGCCCTTCAAACCCTACGGGTTCTGCTTATTCCAAAAAAGAGTTAGAGGATATTGCTGAAGTGCTCGTTCGCAAAAATGTGATTTGTATTTCAGATGAGATCTACGAAAAAATTATTTATGACGGATTTCAATTTACTTCGATTGCCTCCCTCAATGACAAAATAAAAGCGCTGACGATTACGGTTAACGGAGCCAGCAAAGTTTACTCAATGACCGGCTGGCGCATGGGTTATGCGGTCGGGCCACAGGATGTCATCAAAGCCATGACCAAACTTCAAGGCCAAGTGACCACCAATATTGCGACAGCCACCCAATGGGGAAGTGTTGCCGCTTTGAATGGTCCCCAAGATTTTTTGAAAGATTGGGTTACTGAATTTAAAAAACGTCGCGACACTATTCTTCAGCGTTTTGCGGCAATTCCCCATGTCACCTGTTATAAACCTGAAGGGGCTTTTTATGTGTTCCCAAACGTAAGCGCTTATATCGGTAAAAAAGCCGCCGGGAAAATTTTAAAAACGGATGAAGAACTTTCCAATTATCTGCTTGAAAAACATCTTGTGGCGGTTGTAGCAGGCTCTGGCTTTGGAGCTCCTGGCTATATTCGCCTTTCTTACGCCACCTCGATGGCTAATATTGAAAAAGGTTTGGATCGGATTGAGAAGGGGTTGAAGGAGTTAAATTAGGAGGAAATTCTTTATGAAGAAAAATGATGTAAAACAACTCATTTCAAATCATTTAAAACAAAATGAATCATTTGTCGGTTGTTTTGTGGCGATGTATCGTCCTTCTCTCTGGTGGAGCTTGCTGATTGGGCCTTTTTTATTTTTAGGAATGAAAAATTATGTCGTGGGAATCTCTGACCAAGGAATGCATATTATTTTACTCAATTTTTTGGGAAAACCTGACCAACATAATTTCTTAAACTTTAGTGAGATTCGCTCCTTTCACTCCTCAAAAGGTTTTCTTCAAATCCCTTTAAAATTCGAATTTAAAAATGGTCGCATCTTGAAGATTCGAGCTCAACGCAAAGGAATCGATAGTATCGCAAAAATTTCGGAAGAAATTTTAGAATATCTTCGAAAAAAAATACCTTAAAACCCTGTGTTCTTCTTTTTTCCCATACTCATCGTTTATATTAGCTTCTTGGTTTTTTATCGCCCCCAACCCTCTGATCTCAGGCAACAGCGTCCTTCTCTACTGCAAAATATTTTTCTTATCCCGGCCTCTCTTGGCCTCGGTATACTTTTTATGGTTATTTTTTTGATTACTTCTCAGGGAACTTTTATTTCTATTCCTGAGGACATCTTGACAAAATTTAGTGTAGAAAAAATGCACTATTTTAGCTTTCATTCTCTTTTTAAATTATTAGCAAGCAACTTCCTCCATCTTAATCTGATCCATCTACTCTCCAACCTAACGGCCTTGGGGCTTTGCTCATTTTATGAAAGACGTGTGGGCTCTAAAAAGTTCCTTCTCGTTTTTTGCATCGGAATTATCGGTTCGGATTTTAGTTTATTATTTTATCCCAGCCCCATGATTCTCATCGGTTCTTCCGGAGGTGTTTTTGCCCTGACAGGTGCTTACTTTACAGATTTCCCTGATCTTCATCTTAAAGATTGGTTATCCGGATTAGCAGTTTTTCTAATTTTATTTATTGTTCTTTCCATCCCTGAAAATCAATTTAAGAACTCATTTAAAAACTATCACATTGATTATCTGGGTCATCTTTTCGGAGGATTAGCGGGGATTTTTTATTGCCGTTTTTTTAGACATGGGCAAATTTATCTGTCTTGAGACCATACTCCTGTTTTTCCTGTAAAAACAGGAGTATGCTCTTTTAGTAAAAAACTGTGCCTGTTCTTTTTAATTAAAAATGGATTGAAGAAATTCTCATCATAGTATCATTTGATACTATCAAAAAAAAACGCATCCTAAAACTTGCCATCTCTTATCCACTTGAGATAGAGGAAGTAAATTATTTTAATCCTTTATTTTAAGGAGAACACACATGTCCACCTTCAGCCCCACAAAACTCAAACACTTGGAAAAGCTTTCCAATAAAAAAGGTATTATTGCCGCAGCGGCCATGGATCAGCGAGGCTCGCTTAAAAAATCCATCGCCAAAGAAAAAGGCTGTGATCCTTCGCAAATCACAAATGCCATGATGGAAGAATTTAAAACGGCAGTGACGAAGATTCTCACCCCCTACTCCAGCGCTATTTTATTGGATCCCGAATTTGGCCTGCCTGCCGCACGGGCTCGCGCTTCGAATGCGGGTTTACTCTTGGCTTATGAAACCACCGGTTATGAACAAAACACTCCCGGGCGTGTTCCCAAGCTGATTCCTAATTGGACGGTTTCCAAATCCATTGCCGAAGGAGCCAATGCCATTAAAATTTTGCTCTATTATTCTCCTTTTGAAGATTCAAAAGTAAACGAAATTAAACATGCTTGGGTCGAGCGCATCGGCGCAGAATGTGCCTTTCACGACATCCCCTACTTTCTGGAATTCGTGGGCTATCCTGAAAAAGAAGGGGAAGAAGAAAATTCTTTGAGCTTCGCCAAAAAGAAACCCGAAATTGTAGCGCGTAGCATGGAAGAATTCTCGAAAGATCGTTATCATGTGGATTTTTTGAAGGTAGAAGTTCCCATCAATATGAAATTTGTAAAAGGGGCCCGCTCTTTTAAAGGGGAAGAAGCTTATTCCAAAGAAGAAGCCAAAAAACTTTTCAACACCACAGCCTCTGCCACAAACAAACCCTTCATCTATCTTTCTGCAGGAGTCTCGGATGATGAGTTCCGCGAAAGTTTAGAGCTCGCCGCGGAATCTGGCGTGAAATACAATGGCGTTCTCTGTGGCCGCGCCACCTGGAAAGAAGGAATTCCGATTTATGCAAAGTCTGGCGTGAAAGCTTTGGAAAATTGGCTTTCCGATCGTGGCGTGCAAAATATTCAGGCTTTGAACAAGGTGTTGGAAGCTGGGGCTACGCCGTGGAAATAGTAAGAAATTTTATTTAGATTTCTCACGCAAAAACTCCAAGTCCTGCGCATCAGAAGCGCTTTTGTGGTCTGCATAGGTCTTTGTGTGGAGGGGTGTTTTCCCATTTATATCCGGTAATGGATAATTCACGCGAGAAACAGATATGATTCGAGGAGGTTTTCTCAACATTTGCATTTCTTTCAGACGTTCAAAATTTCTTTCTATGCGCTGAGCAGCTGTAGCAGACAAGGCTTTATTAAACTTAGGAAGCGGGGTTATCTTTTTTCTTTGTACTGATCTCATAAAAGTCTTTATTGCTTAGCGCTAAGCAAAAAATCAAGGTTTTCTTTTTCCCAAACATCTTGGCTAAAAAAAATTCAAGTCAAAGTATCATGGTGAAGGATTAATTTAAAATCCAAATATTTTCTGATTTTTAGAAAATCCCGATCTTGCGTGATCAAAGTTGCCCCGTTGCTATGGGCTGTTAAAGCAATCAAAAGATCATTTTGAATCTTTTCTAAAGATCTTTCATTTCTACTTTTCATTACGATCGCCGCTAGTTCCCCCGTTCGAATCCACATCGATTGAGTAGGAGGAGGAAGAAATTTGATTGGCTTTGTAATTTGAACAACTCTTTTTTTGATGGAGTTTGAACGGATGCCCCGAATCAGCTCTTGATAAACAACAGGACAGATTCGAATAATGTATTCCCTAAAATATCTCTCGTACAATGCTTGAGGGAAAGAACCCTTCAGATAATCAATATAAATGTTGGTATCAAAGAAGGCGATCATTGAAGTCGGAAGCAGAGGCTACTCCGTATAGTTTTTTATGGGCCTTCCAAGAACGCATGCGTTCCAATTCTTCATCAATAAGAAAACGGAGGATTTCGGACTGTGAATGCTTGTCTTTTTTGAGGGCCATTAAAGAGCGGAGCTTTTTCTGGGGAATCCAGGCAGTGACTCGAACCAGTTTTTCTTTTGTTTTTTCCTTTTCCATATCATACATCGTTATCATTTTTGTATGACATTGTCCAGAAGGTTTTCCCCAAACACCTGGGCTGAAAAAATTTCGATGATCGTCCGTGGATCTTTCCAAGCCTCTGGCGGGAGACCTGCTTTCAAACAGGTGTGAGTGAGAAAGGTGTCGCGATCCCAGCCTTGTTCTGTCGCCACTTGCGGAAGTAAAAGACCCCGATGGTGGCCCCGAGTGAGCAGGAGACCGTGTTTCCCCACTTCAACTTCTTCAACTTTTTTTATCTTTTCAAAAGGAGAAAGCACCGAAATTTCAATTTCTATTTCCGACAGCTCTTCTTTTCTTACGGGTTCAAAACGCGAATCTTCTGTCGCAGCGGCAAGGGCCACTTCTTGAACGGTTTCATATAAAGGATGAGAGGACATCACATGTCCAATACAACCTCGCAAACGATCTCTGCGATGGAGGGTCACAAAAGCTCCCACAGGAATTTGCAAATGGGGAAGATTACTTTTTAAAGCAGACCTTTGACCTGTCTGTAAATAAGCCTCCAGGGTTTGTCGGGCAATTTTTAAAAGGGCTTGTTGGTCTTCGAAAGTAAGAGAAAATGACATGCGGGTTCCCATTTCAAATCACATCATACACATCCGGCAACTCCACCGGTTTATAAATTCCCTCTCTCAATTTTTTCCGGATCTCCTGAAGAAGTTGATCTGCCTTTTCTTCGCTCAAAATTTTTCGGCTGGTAAATTTTTTGAGTTTTGAAACCATTTCTTTCGCGTAGAGAAGTTTTAATTTTCCGGTGGGATCTGCTTGCAGAGCGCGTGACTTCTCCAAATTTGTCAGGAAATCAACGGCAATTCCGTAACTCAGCCCCTTGAAATCTTTCACGTCTTCATCCGTCAGTTGATAACTCGAGCGGGCTGTCAGGGCCTGAGCCGCCATTCGCCAGCGTTTCACGCGTTGCACCAACATCAGGCTATCAAAAATTCTCTTGTTTGTTTTAAACGAAAAAAGCGCTTTCTTAAGAGAACGGGAAAGCAATACATCGTTTCGATGATAATCTCCCTCGGCGAGTTCTTTTAAAACCTCCCACACACGAGGAGGCATTTTAAGATCGTAGCGCATTTCCCAATAAGTGTGCCGCAGGGTGTAAGCCTCATAACTGCGAATAATATGATAGGGCACAAAATAATTGTGCGCGACCGTATCCACCGAAAGATGGGTTAAATAACCGTAGATAAAAGCGCGTTCACGATCATCTTCGGCTTGATCGACCAAAGGAAAAGCCACATCCCAATGGTGACAATGATAAAGTTCACCGGCAAATTTTTTACCGAAAATAATATCCGCGGCAATCGTTCCATAAAGAAAATCGTTGGGATATTTTTTTAAAAGAGCACGAATGGGCGCTGCCAGTACCGCAATTTGCGAGAGAGCGTAAAGGGCATAATCCAAGTGGGCCCCCGGTCCCCAGGCATGCGCAATCGCCGGAGAAAAAAAATAGACAAAGAGTACGGTAAAGAAATAGAAGAGCATCCTAAACAAATTATGCCCACTTCAGAAAATTTGCAATGCCTGATCGAAAAATTGACCCGATATGTGGAACGGAAAGCGGATTTGGGTTTGCTGCCGCCTTATCTGTGGATAAAAAAATCTGTAGGGGCGGTTCGCGCTGCGCCTGCCTCTGGCATGGGACCGCCCCTACAGATCTCTGGGGAAATAACAAAAATAGATACACCCGACAAAATCCAGTCTCTCCAAAATCTCCGAGAAAAAATTGGGGATTGCACGCGTTGTCGTCTTCACCAAGGCCGAACGAAACTCGTGTTCGGAGTGGGGAATCCTCATGCCAAACTCATGTTCATTGGCGAAGCCCCGGGTCGCGATGAAGATCTCAAAGGAGAACCCTTTGTTGGACGTGCCGGGCAATTGCTCACCAAAATTATTGAAGCGATGGGTTTTCAGCGCAGTGAAATCTATATTGCCAATATTGTAAAATGTCGCCCTCCCGAAAATCGTAATCCCGCTCCCGATGAAATCGCCACCTGCTCTCCCTTTCTGCTTGAACAAATCGAAACGATTCAACCCCGAGTGATTGTCTGTCTGGGAAATTTTGCCGCACAAACCATTCTCGCCACCGAACAAAAAATCACATCGCTTCGCGGAAAGCTGCATCTTTGGCCCTCGGCAACTGTACGAGAAAAACTGGGGGCTAAAATTCCACTGGAGAGCATTCAGCTGATGCCCACTTACCACCCTGCCTTTTTATTAAGAAATCCCAACATGAAAAAACCGGTATGGGAAGATATGAAAATTGTCATGGAAACTTTAAAAAAATATTAGCCTACGACAATTTTAAGCCGAGGGCCCGTCTTCACGATAACTTCTGAGACAGAAGGAAGCATATCTCCATCAATCGTATAAGGTTGAGGCTCTTCAAAGCGGATCAGCATTTCAGAAGCGGGTTGTTCGATCAGTTCATCGGTGAGTGAGGGAAGGCCCATCGCCATACGGGGAACGTGTCTTAAAACATTTCGCGGAGGAAGAGAAAAACAGATTGCATGAAACTTTCCGGGTTGTTCCGAATAATGAAATACCTTAAACCCCAAACCCAGGCGATCCACTGAGCCTGCATAAATGGCCGAATAATTTTTAAAAGGCCACGCTTTTCCATCCACCGTGACTTCTGCCGCATAACGTTCAAACATTTTAAGAGCAAAAGGGCCGTTTACCAAAGCAGAGGCAATGGAGTGTGTGAGAGTCCATGCGGCACGAGTGGCGGAAGGAATGCCCGAATAATAAGAATGCATGAAACGATAAATGACACCGGTTCCAAAAATAAAACCGTATTCGCCATTGATGTTCATGCAATCGAGTTCTTTCATCTGAAAAGGTTTGTCTGCATGATATTTGTAAATGAGGTTGGAAAGAATTTGCTCGGAAGAACCCTTGATCCCGCAAGAAACCGCCAGAGTGTTGAGAGTGCCACCTCTTAAAAAAGTGATTTTTGGAAGCGGCTTCTCCCCATAGACCTTAATAAAGGTCGTGAGGGTGACATGGTTCGTGCCATCGCCTCCCCCAATCCCCAAAATTTCCACATCGCGGGTTTTAAATTCTTCGGCAACGCGCCGCAGATCCCCCAAGTCAGTGGTCTCTTTGCAAGAACCTTTATCGCCCACAATGAAGGCGAGCTTTTTCATGCGATCGGGATCGAGTTTATGTTTTTTAGAATGGGGATTTAAGACAATTCCGATGCCGGGCATAAAAAGAAGGACTGAGCTATGAGCAATGAGGACTGAGTTTCATTCACTCAATCCTCAGTCCTCAGCACTCAGTCCTGTATACTTAAAATTTCCCTTGCTTCTTGAATACTCGCAACCTTGCGATGATGCTTCTTCGCCATCGCTGCCACCTTAGCTACCAATTCAGCATTCGTTTTAGCAAGAACACCTTTTTCTAAATAAATATTGTCTTCAAAGCCGACACGGGCATGCCCTCCCCATTGAATTGCAAGTTCCATCATTGGGAATTGATGGCGACCGATAGCCGCTAAGCTCCAGGTGGTATTGATGGGAAGCCCTTCCACTAGAAATTTAAGATTTCGTTCGGTGGCCGCTAAAGCTCCGGGCACTCCCAACACAAATTGGAAATGTGCTGGAGTTGGAATGAACCCTTTTTCAATCAAGTGAATTCCCATTTCGAGCATGGCCACATCAAACACTTCGATTTCAGGCTTAATCTTTTTTTGAAGCATCTCTTGGGCCAGTTTTTCTACAAAAGGGATGGGATTTAAAAAAATATCCTTTCCAAAATTGACGGACCCTGTGGTGAGGGAAGCCATTTCAGAACCTGCCTGCAAAACTCGCAGACGCTCTTCTTCAGAATCTCCAATAGCTGCTCCGGTGGAGACTTGAATCACGGGATTTACTTTTTGGCGAATGAGCCGAACCACTTTCTGAAATATTTTTTCATCGCAAGTGGGATTACCTTGGGTATCGCGCACATGCAAATGCAACATGGAGGCTCCCGCTTGGGCGGCTTCAATACCAGATTTTGCAATTTCTTCGGGAGTGAGGGGAAGATGGGGTTGTTCTTTTCGTGTGAGTTCGGCGCCTACCAGAGCTGCTGTGATGATAAGAGGAGTCATCACTTTTTCACCACACAAGTTCCCACTGCTTTCACCACCAAAACGGGGGTTTGAAGAAGAGTCGCGTGAGAAGGATGATGAGAATCACGGCTCGCTTCAATCATCTTGTAAGCTTCAAACTTCATTTTGCGGGAAGTATTCCCTCGTTGTAAAATTTCTCCGCGAATCTCCAAAAAATCTCCTGCATAAACGGATGCTAAAAATTCGACGGATTCATACGCCCGAAACAAACCTTCATCGCCACTTTCCTGGATGCAAAGTTCGGTCGCCACATCGCCAAAGAGTTGAAGGATGCGGGCGCCATCGACGAGATCGCCCCCATAATGGGCATCCGCCTGACTCAAACGAACACGATGAATGACTTTTTGGGAAAGAGACATGCAAGAATTATAACCTGATTTATGTGATTTGGGCAAAAACTTAAATGACAGGATTGATAAGCGTACCAACCCCTTCAATCCTCACTTCCACGCTATCCCCTTTTTTCAAAGGGCCGACACCCGAAGGAGTTCCCGTAGAAATAACATCCCCAGGAAGCAGGGTCATGACATGAGAGATAAAAGAAACGAGTTTAAAAACTGAAAACAAAAGTTGAGAAGTGTGAGAGCTTTGTTTCAATTCTCCGTTCACCCGAGTTTCAATTTTAAGCTTGGAAGGATCCAGCTCAGTTTCAATACAGGGCCCCAAACACGCAAAAGTATCGAAAGATTTGGCACGCGTAAATTGGCCATCTTTTTTTTGCAGATCACGTGCCGTCACATCATTAAAGCAACTGTATCCTAAAATATATTGAGAGGCTTCTTTCTCACTCACTTGATGAGCTTTGCGGCGGATGACCACTGCAAGCTCCCCTTCAAAATCCACCCGATGACTCATTGGAGGAAGAACAATGGGGTAGTGCGGCCCATTCAAGGCTGTAGAAGGTTTTAAAAAGATCAAAGGCTCTTCAGGCGTTTGAAATTTCATTTCCTGAACATGATCTTTGTAATTCAAGCCCACGCCAATAATTTTCGAGGGAAGAGAAGGGGGCAACAGTTTCACCAAAGAAAGAGCGATGGATTCTCCCAATTCAAAAGAGCCCAAAGGATCCCCGACAATTTGTTCAATTTTTTCACCCTTGAGAAGACCGTTATACGAATTGTTTTTATATTCGTAGCGAATGAGTTTCATTTCAAATCCAACACATCTTGCATGGTATAAAGCCCTGGTTTTTTACCCACTAACCAGGCAGCCGCGCGAAGAGCGCCTTGGGCAAAAGTGTCCCGGGAAGTGGCGCGATGAGTGATTTCAAGTCTTTCACCCAGACCTGCAAAATAGACGGTGTGATCTCCAACGACATCTCCCCCGCGTAAAGTTTGAATTCCAATTTCACCCAATTTTCTTTTACCAATGAGGCCGTGTCGAGCATAAATGGCATCTTTGGAAAGATTGCGCCCCGCCGCTTTTGCAAGCACTTCTGCTGTTGTCAGTGCTGTTCCGGAGGGAGCATCTTTTTTCAAACGATGATGCATCTCGAGCACCTCGATATCAAAACCAGAACCCAGGGCTTTGGCCGCATCTGCAATGATTTTCCACATCACGTTGACGCCCACACTCATGTTCGAAGAAAAAACAACTGGGATTTTTTTGGAGGCTTCCGTGATTTTCTTTTTTTCTTCTTCGGTAAAACCGGTAGTGCCAATGACAAGAGGTTTTTTATTTTGAACAGCGATGGAAATATTTTTCAATGTTGCTGCGGGCTCTGTAAAATCAATGACCACATCGCCTTTTAAAATGATTTTAGAAAGATCCTCTTCTTTTTCCACTCCCCCCACCAAAGAAAAATCTCTGGAGGATTTCATAAGATGTGAAATTGCTGATCCCATGCGGCCTGCAATGCCACAAACAATCACTTTTATGTTTTTTGTCTCATTCATAATTTAAAGTCTCTACTCCCATGTACAATTTCTACGATTTCCAAATGCGACGGAGTTAATTTGTAAATAATTCTGTATCGTTCATGAATAATTTGGCGCGTATTTTCTTTGTTTATTTCTTTTACTACCTTTCCCAGCCGAGGGAATTGCGGCAAAAATGTAATTTTATATAAAAGCTCGGTAACAAATTGATGGGCATAGAATTCTGAATCCTTGGAAATAAATTGATAAATTTTATCCAGGGAAATAGAAGCTGTTTCAGACCAGATAATTTTCATGATTTAAGAAATTTTTTTAATACCTCTTCATGAGAAACTATCCTACCTTCCCGAATAGCTCGCTCCCCCTCTTCAATTTTTGCCAAAACATAAAGCTCATACATAATGTCATCCCAAGAACTTTGCTCTGGAAGCTTGGAAATAACCTTTAAGGCTTCTTCTTTTGCAGATTCCATGATCCCTCCTCCTTTAAACAAGATGATATTGCTTCAAACACTCTTTTAACCTTTTTTTATTATCCTCTTTTAGCTCCACCAAAGGAAGCCGAAGTTCTTCCGTACATCTCCCCATCAACGCAAGCGCAGTTTTGACAGGGATGGGATTGGTCTCGATAAAAAGAACATTATTGATTTTCAAAAGTTCATGATGCAGTTCTTGGCATCGCGATATTTTTTTCGCTACATGGGCATCCCAAAGTTCTGCGCAAAGTTTTGGTAAAATATTCGCGGTGACTGAAATAGCCCCCTGGGCTCCAATCGCATAAAGCGGCCAGTTGAGGGCATCTTCGCCTGATAAAAGTGAGAAGTTTTTTGGGCAGGCAGCAATCACTTCACTGGCCTGAATGAGAGAGCCCGTCGCTTCTTTAATCCCCACAATACGATCCAGTTTTGCAAGACGCGCCACTGTTTCGGGAAGCATATTCACTCCGGTACGACCCGGAATATTATAAAGAACCTGTGGAAGATCCACAGCTCGGGCCACGGCTTCAAAGTGACGATAAAGTCCTTCTTGGGGAGGCTTATTATAGTAGGGACAAATCAGGAGTGCCCCATCGACTCCCACTTCTTTGGCGTGCTGAGTAAGGCGAATGGCTTCTGTGGTTGAATTGGAACCCGTCCCCGCCAAAACTTTCACACGATGATTGACTTGCTCAACAGTGAGTTCAATCACACGATCATGTTCCTGATGCGAAAGAGTGGCCGACTCACCGGTGGTGCCACAAGGTACAATCACATCGGTTCCGTTTTCAATCTGCCAATCAATAAGCGAGCACAAAGCTTTTTCATCCACCTTTCCATTTTTGAAAGGGGTGATCATTGCCACCATGCTGCCAGAAAAAAGAGTTGTCATAATTCAATTTCTCCCTCAAACACTTCCACCCCCGGTCCTGTCATATACACATGATTATCGCGTTCACTCCAATTGATTTCCAAGGCACCGCCCGGAAGTTGCACCATCACTTTGCGCTGAACCAGACCATTTAAGACAGCCGCGACTGTGGCACCGCAGGCGCCTGTTCCACAGGCAAGTGTTTCACCGGCGCCTCTTTCCCACACACGAATTTTAAGTGTGTGTTTATCCAAAACTTCCACAAATTCCACATTTGTTCTTTTGGGAAAAAGCTCGTGAGTCTCGAAAAGAGGCCCCACTTGTTTTACAGGAAAATCATTCACCTCATTTACAAAAATCACGCAATGAGGATTTCCCATGCTCACACAAGTGATCGCATAAGAATGCCCTGACACCTCCAGGGTTTTACCAATCACCATTCCTTCCATACGAACAGGAATTTCAGCCCCTTGCAAAATGGGTTCTCCCATATCCACTTCTACCCGATCTCCTTTGATGACGGGTTTCTTGATTCCGCCCAAAGTTTCTACCGTCATGTCATCCTGATTCACAATTTTATGTTTGCGTACATACTGGGCCAAGCAGCGGATGCCATTGCCACACATTTCGACTTCACTGCCATCCGCATTAAAAATTTGCATTCTGACATCTGCAAGCTCAGAAGAACGCAAGATGAGCAGCTGATCGCAACCAATTCCAAAGCGGCGATCACAAATTTGTTTCGCCTGACGGGAAAGATCTGAAAGACGCCCATCGAAATTATTGATGAGGACAAAATCATTTCCCAAGCCATGCATTTTGGTAAATTTGATTTTCATATTAAAAGGAAGGGACACCTTCCCCTCTCACCAAATCTTCCAAACTTTCTCTTTGCCTTATAACACGAAATTCACGGCCCTTGACAAGTACCTCTGCGGCCCGCGGACGGGCATTATAATTGGATGACATGGCAAAGCCGTAAGCCCCTGCGGAAAAAATAGCGAGCAAATCCCCGGATTGAACGGGAGGCAGAAGCCGATCTTTCGCAAAAAAATCACCCGATTCACAGATAGGTCCTACAATATCTGTTTTTTTCTTTTTTGATTTTTTGCGAAGCGCCGGTTGTATCTCGTGATAGCTCCCGTAAAAAGCGGGGCGAATGAGATCATTCATGGCAGCATCCACAATGACAAATTCTTTGGTGGAAGTTTTTTTGGTATAGAGCGTACGCGTCACCAAAATACCGGCATTGCCCATGAGCACACGGCCTGGCTCAAAAACAAGTTTCAGATTCAAATCTTTCACTTCCTGAATAATGGCCTGGGCATACTGATCAGGAGAAGGAGGCGTCTCATCCTGATAACGAATCCCCAGCCCTCCTCCCAAATCAAGATAGCACAAGGGAATCCCCAGGGCCCGGATTTTTTGAATCAGAATTTTCAGTTTTTTGAGCGCATCAATAAAAGGTCTCACTTGCGTCAGCTGGCTGCCAATATGGCAATCCAGGCCGATGACTTGAAGATGAGAAAGTTTTTTTGCTTTTTGATAAATTTTCAAAGCGGTTGAAACATCAATGCCAAATTTGCTTTTTTTCATTCCTGTCGAAATATAAGGATGAGTTTTTGGATCGATATTGGGATTCACTCGCAGAGAAATGGGGGCTTTGCAATCCAAGCGGGAAGCTACTTTGTGAATCAACTCCAGCTCTGCTTCTGACTCGACATTAAAAAGAAGAATGCCTGCCCGAAGGGCCTGGGTAATTTCGGCTTCTGTTTTTCCCACCCCTGAATAAACAATTTTTTGGGGATCCACTCCCGCTTGCAGTGCCCGATAGAGTTCTCCTCCACTGACAATATCCACACCTCCGCCCCACTTTGCCATCTGGTTTAAAATGGCCAGATTTGAATTGCACTTCATTGAAAAACAAATGAGGGGATCCAAAGAGGAAAAGGCTTTTTGAAAAACTGAAAAATGCCGATGAATCGTGGCATGGCTATAGATGTAAACGGGCGTTCCCACTTCTGCTGCAATTTTTGAAACAGGAACGTCTTCAGCATAAAGTTGATTATTTTTGTATTGGAAGAAATTCATTTTTTTAAAATCTTTTCTGCCCGCTTTAACTGCACTTTCACCTGCTCCGTCGCAGTCCCCCCATAACTTTTTCGCCGATTGATTGCAGATTCAACCGTGAGCCAAGATTGGACATCCGGGCCGATCACTTCACAAAATCTTTTCAAAGTGATCAAAGACAAATCTTCCAGGACTTTATGATGTTCTTGGCAATAACGAACAATCTTTCCCACGATCTCGTGAGCTTCCCGAAACGGAATTCCTTTTTGGGTGAGGTAATCTGCAAGATCTGTGGCCAAGACAAATCCTTCTTCCGTGGCTTTTTTCAAATTCTCTTCCTTGAAAGAAGTTTTTTGAAGCAGACCTGCAAAGAGTTTTAAGCAAGTGAGGGTGGTCTCCACAGAATCAAAAAGCGGTTCCTTGTCTTCCTGAAGATCTTTATTATAAGCCAGGGGAAGGCCTTTGAGAGTGGTAAAAAATCCGGACAGATGACCCAAAGCCCGCCCTGTTTTGCCGCGAACGAGCTCCAGCACATCGGGATTCATTTTTTGGGGCATCATGGAAGAACCGGTACAATATTCTTCGGGGAGTTGAACAAAATCAAACTCAAGGGTCGACCACAAAATAAGTTCTTCTGCAAAACGCGAAAGATGAACCATGATGAGTGAACAGGCGGATAACATCTCAATCACAAAATCACGATCGCTTACGGCATCCAAAGAATTGGCGGCCACTCGCGAAAACCCAAGTTCTTTGGCCACGGCCATCCGATCAATCGGCAAAGTCGTGCCTGCCAAAGCTCCGGCGCCCAAGGGTAAAGTCTCGACTCTTTTTAAAAGATCTGTCAGTCGTTCTTTATCCCGTTCGGCCATTTCAAAATAAGCCAGCAGATGATGAGAGAGCAAAATGGGTTGAGCCCGCTGCAAGTGGGTGTATCCGGGCATAATGGTTTTCGAATATTTTTTCGCGAGCGTGATTAGAGCTCGTTCAAATTCTGCGATATGATTTTTCAGATTTTGAATTTGTTCCCGCGAATAAAGTCGCAGATCCAAAGCCACCTGATCGTTGCGAGACCGTGCGGTGTGAAGCTTGCCTCCCACCGGGCCAATACGTCGAATCAACTCCGCTTCGATATTTAAGTGCACATCTTCCTGGCCGACTTTCCAATGGAAACGACCTGCAGCGATATCACGGGCGATACTTTGAAGTCCCTTTTCAATTTTTTGGGCGTCTGTTTTGGAAATGATTTTTTGTCGACCCAGCATGCGTACATGAGCGAGGCTGCCCGCAATATCATGAGGCCAAAGCTTATAATCAAAGCCCACCGAGGCGTTAAAGACATCCACCTCGTTTAAAGTTTTTTTGGAAAATCGACCGCCCCATAATTTCTTTGACATAAAATGCAATCTCCCCTCACCCTCCCCTCTCCCCACAGGGGAGAGGGTAAGAGAGAGGGGTTCATAACAAGCTGATTAGTTTTATTCAAATCTTAAGTTTCTTTTGAATTCTTTGGATCGCTTCTTCAATTTTTTCCAGAAATCCAAAAGCACTCAAACGAAAATAACCTTCTCCGGAAGGCCCAAAGCCTGCTCCAGGAGTTCCCACCACATGGGTTTCACTTAAAAGTTTGTCGAAAAAAGCCCATGAATTGATTCCCTGAGGAGTTTTGAGCCAAATATAAGGAGCATTCACTCCCCCAAAAACCTGAAGACCCATTTTCTGAAGTCCTTCTCGGATGAGTTTCGCATTGGTTAAATAATAATCAATTTGTTCCCGGATTTGTTTTTTTCCTTCTGCCGAATAACAAGCCTCGGCTCCCCGCTGAACGGGATAAGAAACCCCGTTAAACTTGGTCGTGTGGCGACGATTCCAAAGAGGATTCACAGCGATTTTGTTTCCTTGCACATCCCGACAAAAAAGTTTTTCAGGAACTACCGTGTAAGCGCAGCGCACTCCGGTAAAACCCGCCGTCTTCGAAAAACTTCTAAATTCAATGGCTACTTCTTCAGCCCCTTCTATTTCATAAATGGAATGGGGAAGAGCAGAGTCCGTAATATAGGCTTCATAAGCCGCATCAAACAAAATCACCGCTTCATTCTTGCGGGCGTAATCCACCCATTTTTTGAGCTCTGTTTTTGTAAGCGTCGCTCCCGTGGGGTTGTTGGGAGAACACAAATAAATGAGATCTGTTTTTTCCTGGGGAAGCTCAGGGCAAAATCTGTTTTCTGCAGTGGCAGGCAAATAAACCATTCCGTCATAATGTCCTGAAGCCAGAAGCTTTCCCGCACGACCTGCCATCACATTCGTATCTATATATACAGGGTATACGGGATCGGTAACTGCCACCTTGTTTTGGATCGAAAAAATTTCCTGGATATTGCCCGTATCGCACTTGGAACCATCCGAAACAAAAATTTCTGTGGTTTTGAGGGGAACTCCCCGAGATTTGAAATCGTTTTCTAAAATCGCATCCATCAAAAAAGGATAACCTTGTTCAGGGCCATAGCCGTGAAATCCTGAAACTGTTCCCATTTCTTGGGCAGCCGTTCGCAGGGCTTCTACTACTGCGGGAACCAAAGGGAGCACAACATCTCCAATTCCCAATCGAATGATGGAAGCCTTTGGATTTTTTTCCTGAAAAACTTTTACACGTCTTGCAATCTCGGGAAAAAGATAGCCGGCTTTGAGTTGAAGATAGTGATCGTTGATCTGTGCCATAAATTGTACTTCTAGTTGACCGAAACATTTCCCTCAAGTACTTTCATCATGCTATTAAAACACTCGTGAGTGAGAATCGGATTTATTCCGTTCGAACGAACAAGAATAGGGGAACGGGGGCTGCGGTTTACTGCACCCCCGATACAAATGATCAATCCTTGGAACATCGCCTATATCGGACTGGGTTCCAATATGGGGGATAAAATCAAAAATTGCACAGAGGCAATTCACAAAATTCACCTTCATCCTCTTTGTCAGGTGCTGCGCGTTTCTTCCTTTTATGAAACGGAGCCCCTGACCAAAACAAAACCCTGCGAAGGAGGATGGTTTGTGAACGCCGCCTTAAAAATGAGAACTCGTTTGAATGTCGTCAAACTGCTTCAAATGTTTCAGGCGCTGGAAGTGGAATTGGGAAGAAATCCCCTGCATGAAAAATGGTCTCCTCGTCCCATGGATTTGGATATTCTTTTTTTTGGGGATGAAATTATCAAAACGGGGCCCCTCAAGGTCCCTCACCCGGAACTTCATAAAAGAAAATTTGTATTGGAACCTCTGGCAGAGATCGCCCCGGACCTGCTTCACCCGATTAAAGGCAAAAAAATCACGGAATTGCTTGAAGAACTGGAAGACAATAAAAAGGTCACCCCACTTTTTCGTTTTTATTTAAGCCAAAATAATTCAAAACACCGGGAGCAGATTCAACTCACTTAATTTATGTTGCGCTTTATATTCGCCGTCTTATTTTTTTATTTTCTTTTCAAATTTTTCACACATGCCAGAAAAGATTTCGGATTTAAAAAAAGAAAAACCTATAAAGATACTCCCTCTGCCCAGAATTTGATTGTGGATGAGATGAAGAAATGTCCTGCTTGCGGTACGTTTAATCCCCTGTCGCATGCCTTGAGAGATGGAAAAGATTTTTTCTGTAATGAAGAATGTAAAAAAACTAAATAGGAGACCTTATGCAATTTTTTATTGATTCAGCCGATGTAAAAGAAATTCGTGATTGTTGGGAAATGGGTTTGATTGATGGAGTCACCACCAATCCTACTCTCGCAGCCAAGACAGGCCGTAATTACAATGAAACTTTGAAAGAAATTTCACAGATCGTGGATGGCCCCATCAGCGCTGAAACCATCAGTTTGGATTTTGAAGGCATGATGAAAGAAGCCTATCACTTTGCCAAAATTCATAAAAATATCGTGGTGAAAATTCCCATGACCCTGATTGGCATGAAAGCCGTGAAAAAATGCGCATCGGAAGGAATCAAAACCAATGTCACTCTTGTCTTTAGTCCTAATCAAGCCCTGCTCTGCGCCAAGGCAGGTGCCACTTATGTGAGCCCCTTTGTCGGCAGGTTGGACGATATTTCCGAAGAAGGCATGGAGCTCATCCAACAGATTCGTCAGATCTATGATAATTATTCTTTTGAGACAAAAATTTTGGTGGCTTCCATTCGAAATCCCATCCATGTTCGAGATGCTGCATTGATCGGCGCAGATGTTTCTACGATTCCCTACAGCGTAATCAAACAACTCGCCGCTCATCCTCTCACCGATATTGGAATCGAGAAATTTCTGAAGGATTGGGAGAAAGTGCCAAAATGAAAAATCTCACCCGTCATCCCAACCATTTTTTTAAAGATTTTCAATCTCATCTCGAACCGCATCATATTGAAACCTGGTTTAAAGATGTTTCAAAAAAAATTGATGCCGCCAAAAATTTTGAAGATTGGGAAAATGGGGTTCTCTACTGGAACGAAGTCAAATCTCATCTCAACACCCACGCTTGTGAAATTTCTTTGGCCTTTCATCGCAATACCCAAGACCCCAAAACTCAAGCGGAAGAAAAACGTCTGCATCAAGAACTCGATCCCCCTTACAAAACTTTGGACGCGCCTCTTCGTGAAAAAGTCTTGGGTTCACCTTTTCGCGCGGAACTCGAAAAAAAAATGGGGAAACAATATTTCGTGCAACTGCAAATCCAGCAAGACGCCTACTTGCCTGAGAATGTATCGTTAGAGACACAGATCAACGAAAAAATTTCAGCTTATACCCAACTCACAGGCAGCGGCCAGATTGAAGTGCAGGGCAAAAAATATCCTCTTGCCCATTACAAAAAATTTTCGAGTGACGAAAATGCCGGCATCCGCAAAGAAAGTTTTTTGAGTTACTCTGGTTGGTTTTTAAAAAATCGCGATCCTTTGGAAAAAATTTATGAGGAGTCGTTTCAACTGCGCGATCAAATGGGGAAAGCCCTGGGATATGAAAATTATATTCCTCTGGCTTACCAAAATATGCGCCGGGTGGATTACGGCCCCGAAGAAGTTGCCCAGTTTCGAAAACAAATCCAAGAGGTAATGGTGCCTTTGGTGACGAAAATCCGCAGTCTTCAGGCAAAAAGTCTTTCAGAACCTTCTATCTCTATTTGGAACAGCGATTTCTTTCCCGATTGGCGAGTGCAAAAATTAAATATCACGATTGAAGATCAAGTTCCTTTGGCGTTGAAGACCTATCAGTCTCTCTCCCCTGTCTTGGGAAAACATTTTAAAAACCTGGTGGAACATGAACTCATCGACGTGCCCGCTCGCCCTGGTAAAGCACCCGGAGCCTTTTGCACGGATTTTCCGGATTACCGGGTTCCTTACATTTTTTTGAACAGTGTGGGTGAGGCTTCCGACATCACCACGATTTTGCACGAGAGTGGCCACTCTTTTCAGGCCTGGGAAAGTTCTCATTTGGATTTGTTGGAGCTACGCTGGCCCACGCTGGAGGCCTGTGAAGTCCATTCGATGAGCATGGAATTTTTGGCCTATCCTTACTACGACCTTTTCTTCTCCAAAGAAGATGCCGCTCGTTACAAAAAATTTCATTTGGCAGAGAGCTTGGCGATTCTTCCCTACATCGCCATCGTGGATGAATTTCAGCATCGGGTTTATGAAGGGACAGCTTCCGGCGCAGAAGGCCGCGCGAAAGCTTGGGAAGAGTTGGAAAAAAAATATATCCCCAGCTTAAATTTCGACGATGCCCCTTTCTGGCGGCAAATTCGCTGGCTGCGCCAACTGCATATCTTTCATAATCCTTTTTATTACATCGATTACGCCATTGCCTTGGTGGGCGCCCTTCAGCTTTGGGTGCAAAGTGTAAAAAACAAGGAAGCGGCCCTGGAAAGCTATCTCAACCTCTGCAAATTAGGCGGCACTCTTTCTTTAAAAGATTTTTTCAAGGCGGGAAACTTAAAGTTGCCTTTTGAAGAAGGTGTGCTGAAAGAGTTAATGGAAGAGGTGTTAGAGATAGAACCCTTGCTCAGATAAAAAAATCCCTCCTCACCGATGGATGAGGAGGGAAAGAAGAAAAAGGTAGAAATCAGATTCTATTACGGCTTTGCAATTCCATCGGGATAGCTCAATGTAATCCCTGAAGTCACACTGGTTGAGGTATTTCCTCCTGCAAGAGCTGCCATGACAACATCGCCTCCGTCAAATTGAGTGATGAGATAATCTTGTGTTCCTCGCGGTAACACATCTCGTGGCCCACTTAGATCAGATTGTACGGTCATACATCCCACTCCTAACACGCATCTTACAATTTGGCCAGCGGTAGAGCCTGTATTAATGTCTGCAATAAGAAGTGAATTGTTAAGTGGATCGATTGAGATATCTTTCATAGTCGGATTGAGAGCATCCGTCAAAATAGTAGAACTCCCTCCTGAACCGAGGTTAAATTCGCTTAATCTTCCTTGAGAATTATCAGCAGGATTTTTTCCATTCGCAATGAAAGTGGTTGTATTCTCAAAAACCACTCCTCGAGGGTTTTGAATTCCAGCCGATTGAGTCGTGGTCATGGCTGCTGAAAAAGCCCCATTATTTAAACACAAAGACCAGACAGTACCTCCTTGTGTACTGCCAGTATCTGCAATTAACAAAACTCCATCTGTATTTGTCGTTAAGCACCCAAAACTCGTATTGTCTGCACTAGCATTATAGGCAAGCCCTTCGGGGCAAAGCCAAGCCTCTTCATCTTGAAATAAACTCACACGATTAGTCCCCGATTGACTTAAATCTACCTTCCAAATCTGCCCCGGTTTTGTAAGAGCAAGGGTTGCATCTCCCCCCGCGGGACAAGTCGACATAAACCCAATCGTGCTGGTAGCAAAAACAATGTCAATCGGTGCGGTAAAGCCTGCAGCAATTACTTCTTTACATCCCGCATCGGGATTAACCCGTGAAAGTTTGCCGGCACAACTGGCTCCTGCTCCATTCTCAACCACATAAAAATCATTACTACCACTCGCACAACTGGGACTGGAATCCCCCGTGATCGTACAACCAGACGAAGAACTACTACTCCCTCCCCCACACGAACCAAAAAAAACAAGACTCATCAAAAGTGAGCCCACTAACAAAATCCGTTTCATAATTCCCCCCTTTTTAAATTTTAATGAAATGATAAACATTGTCTTCGGTTTTGACATTGTGAGTCAATATAAATTATTGTTTTTCTTGTATATATGATCAAGATCATGTTTTGAATTAAAATCTGTTAAGAAGAGTCATGATAAATTCATCCATCGAAAATGTTTTGAATGAAAAAAGAGTTTTCAAACCTTCTCCTGCTTTCGTTGGGCAATCTCATCTGAAAAGTTTTGAGGATTATCGAAAAAAATATGAAGCCTCACTAAAAGATCCTGAAAAATTTTGGGGAGAGATTGCAGAAGAATTTTTTTGGTTTCAAAAGGGAAAGTCAATAATTTCTCCCTCCCCCCTATTTTTTTCAAAATGGTTCTTCGGCGCCAAAACCAATCTCTGCGTAAATGCCCTGGATCGCCATCTGGAGAAACATGGAAATAAAACAGCCCTGTTCTGGGTAGGCAATGAACCTGGTGAATCTCAAAAATTTACCTATCAAGAACTCCATCAAAAAGTTTGCCAGCTCGCCAATGCACTGAAAGAACTTGGAATTAAAAAAGGAGACCGCGTGGGCATCTATATGGGCATGGTCCCTGAGCTGAGCATGAGTTTACTCGCTTGTGCGAGGATTGGAGCCATTCACAATGTGATCTTTGGAGGATTTTCAGCCGAGTCTCTCAAAGAAAGAATTGTAGATTGCGAAGCAAAAATTTTACTCACTTGCGACGGACTTTTTCGCGGATCCAAAAAACTAAATCTCAAATCGATAGTCGATGAAGCTCTGGAAAAATGTGAGCGGGAAGGCCACTCGGTAAAAACCTGTCTGGTCTTGAAACGGACTGAAGAAAAAATCTCTTTTCAAAAAGGGCGTGATGTTTGGTGGCATGAAATAGTGCCTGAGCAACACACAAGCTGTGAAGCTGAAGTAATGGACTCCGAAGACCCTCTTTTTATTCTCTATACGAGTGGCTCCACCGGCAAACCCAAAGGAGTCATGCATACTACGGCAGGCTACATGGTGTATGTCGCCACCACTTTCAAATATGTTTTTGATTGCCATGAAAAAGATTTGTTTTGGTGCACTGCAGATGTGGGCTGGGTAACCGGGCACAGTTATCTTGTTTATGGCCCGCTCTTAAATGGCGCCACGACTTTGATGTTTGAAGGAGTTCCCAACTATCCTGAACCCGATCGCTTTTGGGAAATCATCGAAAAATATCGCGTGAATATTTTCTACACCGCACCCACAGCCATTCGTGCGCTGATGCGCGAAGGAGAAGCGTGGGTGAATAAACACGACCTTTCGAGTTTAAAATTATTGGGAAGTGTCGGCGAACCCATTAATCCTGAAGCGTGGATGTGGTATTACAAAAATGTGGGAAAAGAAAATTGTCCCATCGTCGACACCTGGTGGCAAACTGAAACGGGTGGCATTTTAATTTCTCCACTCCCCGGCGCCATGCCTGTGAAACCTGGATCTGCGGGCGTGCCTTTTTTTGGAGTGAAGGCCAAAGTCATTCGGGAAGACGGCAGCGAATGCAAAGCCAACGAAGGCGGTTATTTTGTGATTGAACAGCCCTGGCCTGCAATGATTCGAGGTGTTTGGGGTCAACCGGAACGCGTCAAAGAAACTTATTTCTCAAAATTTCCTGGTCTTTATTTTTCAGGAGATGGGGCGCACAAAGATGAAGACGGTTATCTCTGGTTTTTAGGGCGCATCGATGATGTTTTAAATGTTTCGGGGCATCGCATTGGTACGGCAGAATTAGAAAGTGCTTTGGTGAAACATCCCGCAGTGGCTGAAGCTGCGGTGGTGGGCTTTCCCCATGAAATTAAGGGACAGGGAATTTATGCATTTATCACCCTGAAAAAAGATGTGAATGCAGGGGGACACCTACACGACGAACTCATCGCCCACATCGCCCGAGAAATCGGCCCCATCGCCAAACCCGATCACCTACAATTCGCCCCTGCTCTTCCTAAAACTCGCAGTGGTAAAATTATGCGACGCATTTTAAGAAAAATTGCGGAGGGGCAAACGGAGAATTTGGGGGATACTTCTACGCTGGCAGATCCCACGGTGGTGGAAGAGTTGGTAAAATGCAGTTCTTCCCTTAAGAAAAAAGGAATTTAATGCCTAAAAAAATTTCGTGTGAATTCCAGGGGGCATAGGCCACTTGCACCCCCGTCACTACCCCCATCACAGACTTCTTTGGAAAGAGTCCTAAAAAAAAGTCGGGTTTAAACTCAACTGCTTCAGTCGTCGAAAGGGCAATATTCAATCTTGATCCCAACTCTAAAGGCCCTACACACTTAGAAACACCGACACCCACATCAACTCCTATGCGATCTTTCGAAGTCCCATTTGCAATTGCATAAGAAAGAAAAATATCTCCTCTACTCACCAAATTAAAACTTTCTCCTACCGCATAATCAAAACCCACCCCCAAAGAAACGGCGATAGGAGCAGGCTTTGAATCTTTTTGGACAAAAGATTCCGGTAAAATTCTTAATCCAAAAATTCCATTCCAATGTGAAGAGGGATCGACTGCCATACAGTCAGTATCGAAGAATTACCAAAGAAGTTGCGGAAAATAAAAAGATTATCAATTCGTATATCGAATATCGTGTATCGGGAAAATTTTGTTCACACAAAATTTTTACGGAAGGAGTGGGATTCGAACCCACGTTACCGGTTAAGATAAACACGCTTTCCAAGCGTGCGCCTTCAGCCACTCGGCCATCCTTCCCCCACCACTAAAGCTTTGGTGGGTCCCCCATCCTAATTGGTGGGGGAAGTCCGCCAACGCTTTAGTGGCGGACACCTTCCAATAACTTTTTAAAACCCCCACCACTAAAGCTTTGGTGGGTCCCCCATCCTAATTGGTGGGGGAAGTCCGCCAACGCTTTAGTGGCGGACACCTTCCAATAACTTTTTAAAGACTTCTCTCCCTTTACCTGTTTTAAAAAATCTTTCTCTTTTTAAAGCAAGCTCTTTGCTCTCAAAAGATTCAAAATAAATTAGGCGGTAGGGGATCCCTTTTCTTGTAGAAGAGTTCTCACCTCGATTATGTTGATGAATTCTTCGCTCAAGATTATTTGTACTCCCCACATACTTCCTTCCGCTATTATCACTTTCAATGATGTAAACATAATAACTCATTCATCCTCTCAACAAAGACTCCTATAATCTAACCAAAAAATACTCAAATCATTTTGAAGAGCGCAACTTCTTAAAAAATTCGGATAAAATTTGAGAGCACTCTTTTTCAAGAACGCCAGAAGTAACCTCTATTTTATGATTCAATCGAACATCAGAGGATAAATCATAAAGCGATCCACACGCCCCTGCTTTGGGATCTTTGCATCCAAACACCAGCTTCCCCACACGCGCCTGAATCATCGCGCCCATGCACATCAGGCATGGCTCAAGCGTGACATAAATCGTGACATCGCTTAAGCGCCAGCGTTTTAATTTTTTGGAGACTTTGGAGAGAAGATAAATCTCGGCGTGGCCCAAGGGATCTTGTTTGGTCTCTCGCAAATTATGGGAACGAGCGATGATTTTGTCTTTTATCAGGGCAACAGCACCTACAGGGATCTCCTGGCGTTTGGCTGCTTTTTGAGCTTCGCGGAGGGCAAGTTGCATGGCATAAAAATCTTGCGATTGGTTTTTTATCATAAAATTGACCTACCAAACTGTTCTCAATGTAAAAATCTGTAAAAAAACACTTAAAACTGCCCAACTCATCTTTAGATCTTAACAAAAAAAACTAGCAACTCCTTTTGATTCAAGACGATAATCCTAAACAGAGATAAAGTGACTGAAATTATTAAAAAGGAGAACTCCAATGTCTTTTGATGCAAAAAAATTAGGAAAAGATTTAGCCAATGCAGCCCTTGATAGAAAACTTTCAAAAGCAGAAGAGACTTACATTCGTGAACAAGCCTCAAAAGGTGCCTACGGCCTTGAAGCAAATGGAGCTTTTTCCGTCACTGACCAAATGGATGTGGTTTTACAAGATATCGGTGATGGACGTCTTGATGAAAAATACCAAAGGAAAGCTCCTATTAGAGGCATTTGGGTAGATAACCACCTCATCACTCTCAAACGCGAATTTTCACGTAGCCTCGCGAAATCTCTTTTAGAAATTCTAATGGATCCAAATAAAGACGCCGCTCGCACAGCCTTCTTAAGTAATCCTGATAATCCTGCCCGTCTTCTGGAAAGCACCCGATACATGTCGAGCTTTGGAGCAGAAGAAGAAGATTACACAGAATTTCACATGCGTGTTCTTTTAAGTTATGTTGGAGATTCAAACCCCACAATGCACGACATGGCAGTTCAAACTATTCACGCCATTGCTTCTACGAGCACTAACTATGCTTTTGGCCACCCCTTGAGCCGAGACTTGGCAAAAATTATTGTGGACCCCCAGGAAACTGCCCTCCGGCGAAATGCCGCCCTACGCGCAACTCCAGATGATCAGCGATCTAAAGCACTGGGTTTTTTAAATTCCCATAACTTGGGTGATCCAAGCAAATCATTAGATGGCTTTTATGACTCCTCTACAATAAGTAAAACTCCGCAACCCCAAGATGTACGGCCCTTAAGTCCAGGAGAATTTGTAAAATTCAGACTAAGTACCGTGGAGAAAGAAATTGACAAGGGGGAAACCATAAAAGCAACAGGGATCCCCACAGCAGAAGGAAATGTATATGTTGGAGAGGGAGTGATTGCAGAGATTGTGAGTCAAGATCAGGATATTTATACTGTAAAGTTTAGCGGTGTAACAGGTGGGGCTTGGTTAACAAATTATTTCCCAGAGGCTAGACCCAGAGCTCACTACTCCTCTTATGGCCTGTCAGTAAAGAGTCTCAGAGTTCCAAGGTCTGCGTTGCAACCTTTATTTCCTGAGAAGTAAAGGTTCAAAAATTCCCCCGCACCTTTAAAGAAGTATGTTTAGCCATGTGATTAAAATAATTGTCATCGTGCATCACTATCAAAATCCCTGACCCCACCACTCCCTTACTACTTTCCTCAAGGGAACAGCCCTTGCCATATGATCCAGATCATTGTCATCCGGCCATTAGCGGGCAATGTTATCGACAAGATAACAATCATTAAAAAGGAGGATCCTATGTCTTTTGATGCCCAAAAATTAGGAAACGACTTGGCCCATGCGGCTTTGGATGGCCAACTGACTTCTGCAGAAGAAACAAATATTCACGCACAAACCCTAAAAGGCGCTTATGGCCTTGAAGAGAACGAGGGGCATTCGGTTAAGGAACAAATTGATGTGGTTTTAAGGGATGTGAGAGACGGACAACTCGATGAGAAATATAAAGGAGAGCCCCTTGCCATCCAAGGGGTTTGGGGAGATCAGTACCTTGCTCTCAAACGCGAATTTTCACGCAATCTCGGCAAAGCTCTTTTAGCCATTCTGCAAGGGAAAAACCCTCAAGAGTTCCTGAAAAATCCGGATAATCCTTCTCGACTGCTCGATTGCGCCAAATTTGCAGATCTGAGCGGGGATCTTACGAAAATAGTGCTGGATCCCGGAAAACCGTCCACCGTACGCAATGCAGCTCTGCGAGCAATTCCGCCAATACAACGACAGGCAGTCCTTGAGAGTATTGCAAAGAAAGCCAGCGACAAAGATCTCTATAAGCCCGTTCCGCTCTCTTCAACACCACAAAACAATCTGAGAGTTTTAAACAAAGGGGAATTCGCAAAATTTGTGGTTGATTCTGTTTATCTTTTCACAACCATAGAGGGAAAACTATATGGCGGCTTCGGCTACATTGCAGAAGTATTGGGGCAAGAAGAAAATATCTGTACGATAAGACTAAGCCCTTTCCAAGGGTTTGGCTATTTATCGAGACGTTCCGAAAGAGGGGTGAAGCTCCCCAACCTCCATCCTACAGATACTTCGGAACCGGAAGAAGTTCGTATTCCAAGATCCGCTTTGCAACCTCTGTTTTAACAAGGGGTAAGGGTTCAAACATACATGCGGAGGGCTTTCGGCAACACCTCAAACCTCACCGGCAGCTCGCCCAACATTTCTCCATCTCCCTGCAGAAAAACGGGATGGGGAGAAGTGGATTGTACTTCTAAAAAAGAAGACCGAAAGTGATGAATCCCCTTCCCTTCAATCTTTTCGCCTTTGAGGAGTGGAACGAGATAGCGGAGAAAATCAAGAATATTTACTTTCTCCACCAAAAAAATATCGAACAAACCATCGGCGATTTCGGCCTCGGGGGCGATACAAAGCCCGCTTGAAAAATAGCGCCCGTTCGCCACAACGCCCATCACCATTTCTTTGAATTGAAAAGTTTTTTCTGAAATCTTTATTTCTGCGGAAAAAGAACGAAAAGTAAAAAGTGTTTTGGCAATGGCCCCGAAATACGCCGCTTTGGCGCCCCAAAGCTTGGAAGCATTATTCACGATTTGCACCACATTGCCGCCCAAACCAAAGTCGGCGATGTTGAGGAAATAACGATCAGCATCTCTCGTTAAAATCCCCCCTTGCCCCCCTTTGTCAAAGGGGGGTTGGGGGGATTTTGAAAATGAAATCTTTCCCACATCCACCATGCTCGTTTTTTCTTCCTTCAAGCGTTGCAATATTTCATTGGGGTTTGTTGGCCAACGCAGGGTTTTTACAAAATCGTCTCCTGTGCCCAGGGGGAAAACTCCCAAAGTGACCTGGGAATTTTTTTTGGGATCCCGCATTAAAGCATTCACGACAGCATTTAAAGTTCCATCGCCTCCCACTGAAATAATTTTTCGAAAACCTTTTTGAAGAGCCAGATGGGTTTGTCGCATCACATCTTCATGGGAAACCGTAAACACAAATTCAAAAGGGCCCAGGGCCATCCTGATTTTGGAAGTCACCGTCGGCCACAAGCGGCGGGCACGCCCGCCCCCGGAGCTGGGGTTGATAATAAAATAGGGGGTATCACGACGTATAGGCATGGCTACTCACCCAAAACATGAAAGAGTTGTTCTTGAAGATCCGTCACTCTTTTATCTTCTTCCATTTTTATTTTCCCTCCCCACCCGATCTTGGGAATTTCTTGCCTCAGCAATTTCTCCCATTCCAGATTTAAACCTTCCTGATTTTGATACTTCACTTGGCCTTCTAACAAATACGCCACTTGAGGGAGAAGCACTTTTATCCTATTTGCTGAATCCGCCCACTCCAGTAACAAATACATCCCTTCTGATTTTTCGAAACGATAAAAGCTTCGGGGAATTAATTCTCTGCGACTTAAATTTTGTTCAATAAGATAAGTCTCTTCCAAAGAAGAAACGGTGATGCAGGTATAAGCGACAAGTTCGGGAAGATCAAAAATTTTTAAAACGGCCTGCTGAATATTTCCCAAATGCTCCTTGCTTCCCAAAATCAGATTCTTCCAGGAAGGGCCTGTGGCTTGGCGTGGAACGATGGGAGTGTGAACCCTCTCCCCTGTTTTTGTTTTCAACCCCAAGGCCACGCAAAGATCAGGCAACTTCCCATACTTTAGAGAATAAAGATTGGAAAGTTTTTGAGCCAGCGCTTCTTTCAAAGAAACCTGATTATCCGGCGGAACAAAATACCCCAAAGTATGGTTTTGAAGACTCAGTTTTTTTTCGATGTCGGAGATCAGACAATCGGTGTTTACAGTGAGAAGATAAGAAATTTTATCGATGTCGAACATAAAAATCTTTCTCTCCCCCTTTGCAAGGGGGAGATTAAGAGGGGGTAGAGGTTTGCAAAAGCTAGTAATTTTAACAAGCTTCTACCTCCCCTTAATCCCCTCCTTACAAAGGAGGGGAAACTCTTTTCACAGTCCTAATTTTCCAGGATTTAAAATACCCTGTGGATCCAAATTTTTTTTCACCTTTTTTAACCAATCATGCAAAGGCCCCAGCTCTTGCACAAAAGCTTTGGCTTTTAAAAAACCAACGCCATGATGATGGCTGATCGTTCCACCATGCTCATGACAAGCTTGCAAAGCACAATCCCAAATCTTTCGATGAAGTTGTAAACTTTTTTCTTCTCCACGCGCATAAGTAGCAAAGGTAAAATAAATCGAGCAGCCTTCTGCGTACGCGTGAGAAAAATGGGCCATCACCAACGCATGGGGAGCAATGGCTTTGCGCAGCGCTTGATACAATTCTTCGAGCCGAGCCCAAGAAGTGGCCACTTCCATCGTATCGGCAAAACAATTTTGCTGCATGAGCGGCCCCATTTTAAAAGCAACATTGTAACGCCGCTCAAGCCACTGAAGGCCCACGGCTTCTCCCAAACTCACGCCCTTTTCTTGTTCACAAATTTTGAACACTTCCTGAAATTCATGGTTTACTTTCCAGGCCGGGCCTTCAAATCCCAGGATCATCAAACTTTTTGAAAGGGATAAGTCGATCAAACGATTTAAAAGAGTACTTTGTAAAAAAAGAATTTTCAAAGAACGAGACATTAAAAATTTTTGGGCAGATTTCAAAAAACCAGTTTTCTTTTCAAGAGAGGCCTCATCGTGATGTTTTAAAAAAAACAAGGAATCGAGAGGATCGTAAAGCCGAACCACGGCTGGCCTATATCCCTTCTGCATAAAATGGCGGATGGCGTTTAATCCTTTTGAAAGATCAGAAAAATGAAAGGCCCCATATTTTTGAATTTCAGGCTGGGGATGAATTTTTAATTTTGCCTGGGTGATCACTCCCAAAGTTCCTTCGCTACCCATGAATAATTCCTGAAGATTGAACGGAGAAGAAGCTCGCAAATTGAGCACACGCCCATCGGCCAAACACACGGTGAACTCTTCCACCATGTCTTCTATTTTTCCGTACTTCGTTGAAAGCTGTCCTGCGGAACGACAGGCCAAATATCCTCCGAGCGTTGCGCTATCAATCGAAGAAGGAAAATGGCCCAGTGTAAAACCGGCTTCATTTAATTTTCTTTCCAACACAGATCCCAAAATGCCTGCTTCTGCCGTCACGGTCAGGGTTTGCGGATCGATGGAAAGAACACGATCCATTTTTTGCAGATCTAAAACGATTCCCCCTTTTAAAGGAACGGCTCCGCCACAAACTCCAGAGCCTGCGCCATAAGGCAACAGAGGGATCTCATGTTCATTCGCAATTTTTAAGAGAGAAGAAACTTGTTCGGTAGAAGTAGGCCAAACCACCACTTCAGCAGGATGATGCGCATGACCTTCGCGAATTTCCAGGAGAGAAGGCGTGGAGCAATCACGTCCATGGCCTATGAGGTGACTTTCGCAAGTGGAGACATTATCTTCTCCACAGATTTTTTTAAATGGTTCGAGGATAAAATTTGATTCCACTGTCACCCTCTCCCTGACCCTCTCCCCTCAAGGGAGAGGGAAATTTAATTTTTCTTGAATAAATAAAATTCCCTCTTGAATAGGAACCCCATTCGGGCATACTTTTTCACATTCTCCACACTCGCTGCAAATCGAAAAACTTGTACTGAGCGAAGTCGAAGTATCCAATTTTGCCGCCCACAAATCATTAAACGACCGGGTATAGCTATTCGCAATAAAACTAGGCCCTGGAAATTTTTCTCGTGGGGTTTTCAAAAGCGCCGGACAAGCCGTGTCGCAAAACCCACAGCCAATGCAGGCGGAAAGACGGCGAAGCAGTTGTGTGTTTTGAGAAGTGAGCGGAAGCATTCCCCCATCTTTTTGATAGTGATTAAAAAAAGTTTTTAGCCCCTCATGTCGAAACAAAAATGGTTTTTTGAGAAAGTGGAGAATAAAGTGGTAAGCAAGATTTAAAATAGCAAAAATCTTTTTGAAAGGCCCTGTTTTACTCATGCGCTATTCAAGCTACTCAAAGCCCATCAAAGCAGCAATCGTAAAGTGAAGGATTATTCCGGAATCGGTTGCACAAAAATACGCGCGAAAATCGTCGGATTGAAATCAGACGGTTGATCCCTCTTAAAATAAGGACCCGTTTCGTCTTCTCTGCGAAAAACAGAAGCATCGATACGGCCTTCCAGCCCTGCTCCAATAAGGCCGGGAAGCTCACCCCAAATATTTTTTAGAGGAGTTTGAAGCGTTACCCCCAGGGTTTCTGAAAATAGGTCTTGGTGTCGATCTGAATCCAAAACCGCTTTTGGATCCCGAATATATTCCACGCGATTTGCGACATAGAACCAATCGGCAGGAGCCCATTTCATATGAATAGCCAACCCTTCCCAAAATTCATTGGAGAGGGTCTTCGGCTGTTTTTTATGCCCCACGGCAAGATCAGCAGTCAGTGTAAAATCGGTTGAAAGCTTATAAGTATAAACGGCATCCACCAGATGGCGCCAACCCTCTGATTCTGGCCCTGCGAGATAACTTGCAACCACACGATGTTCAGGAGAAATCATCCAATCCAAGCCTGCAATTAAAGTAGGGCCCGAATCATGAACCAAAAATCCATCTGAACCTGTACCGATTCCTAATTTTGCAATGAAATTAGAAGTGGTTTTATCCGCAGCATCTTTTTCTTCAAAAACAGTTTGCTCTGCCAGGAAAACGCCAGCTGTAATGGGCTCATTGAAAAAAATTCCTCCCAGGGCACCCAGTGGATTTAAAGGACCATCGGGCACTTCTGCACAAACAATGGCTGGAATCTGTCCGAATTTCAGCACCAATCCAGCAAGAGCAGGAAAATAGACATCCATATGAGCTTCTTGCAGACCCAGATATAAAGTTCTGGTGTCTTCTCGCTCAACAGTAGTGGGATCATCCGCTGGCCCCGCAACACGGAATTTAATAGAACCTTTGGGAATAAAAGCCCCTGAATCAGATCCCAAACTAAAAGCCACACGACCTCCAACAGGAGTTGTGGAATTCGCAGGCAGTTCTGCAGAAGCCTTGATTAAATTAAGCCTTAAACCCTCGGTAGGATCATTGGCATGGTAAGTATTCACTCCATTTTTAGGATTCAGAAAATTGTCACTCACACTGCTTTGAAAAAACAAACTCCACTTGAGCGCGTCTCTTAAACTTTTCGTGGATTCTGCAATTCTTGTAAGATGTAAGTCCGGAATAAGGGCCAAGGCATCATAGGTCTTTAAAGGATCGATAAAAACTTCAAAAGAATAGGGAATAAAATTTGCCGTGACAGGAAAATCGCCAGGATGCTCCCCTTCGGCTGATCCCATTTCAGCACCCACTTTAAAAGAAGGAGTTAAAATTCCACCGAGCAACATCGCTGCAAGCCTGCCACTGACTCCACTAGAATAAGTATTGTGAAAATTGGCTCGACGGCCATCAATATCAAGCCCTGTAGAAGAATCAGAAAAGTTATGATTCCATCCGCCATAAAAGCCAAACGCCAAGAGAGGATGTAAAAATAATTCTCCCCCGACCTCTACTCCAAAGCTGTTTCGTGTCAGACGATCTGATCCTGAAGAAAAGGCACTGTGAGAAAAAGCGGCTTGATAGGCAAAATTGAAATGATTTCCCAAAGAAGTCGCATGACCTGCGAGAAGGGAAAAACCATTGAGCCCATCCTTTGAAAGGGGAACTTTACCGCTTTCTTTTAAATAATAAGAGCCTACTCCCAGTTGTAATCGATAAAGTGTAAAAGCGCCTGCCATAATAAATGCTCCAATTCTCCCCCTCGTTCCTTACAGATTTTATCGGCATTTGCCGAGATAAGTTGCTAATTTTATTTCAAAAAAAGAAATAAAAAAGGCCCCGTGTTGCGGGGCCCCGAAGAAGTTTCTTCTTCTAAACATTAAATATCAAAATACAACGCATATTCATAAGGGACCGGTCGCAACTTCACAGGATTGATTTCGTGTTCGGTCTTGTAATCAATCCACATTTCGATGGCATCTTTCGTGAACACGTCTCCCTTGAGCAAGAATTCGTGGTCTTGTTTCAAGGCCCCGATGGCTTCTTCCAAAGAACCGGGTGCGGTGGGAATATTTTTCAATTCCTCGGGAGAGAGTCCGTAGATGTCTTTATCCAAGGGTTGACCGGGATCGATCTTGTTTTCGATTCCGTCGAGACCTGCCAGCAACATCGCCGAGAAAGCGAGATAGCCGTTACACGAAGGATCGGGAGTTCTGTATTCCAAACGTTTTGCCTTGGGTGAAGGCGAAATCATGGGGATACGAACCGCCGCGCTTCGATTGCGAGAAGAGTAAGCCAAGTTCACAGGCGCTTCAAAACCAGGCACCAAACGACGATAAGAATTGGTGGTCGGATTGGTGAAAGCACAGAGGGCACGCGCATGTTTTAAAATTCCGCCGATGTACCAAAGGCCCATTTGAGAAAACCCGCCGTACTTGTCACCGGCAAAGAGGGGTTTTCCTTCTTTCCACAAGCTTTGATGGCAGTGCATGCCAGAACCATTATCATTAAAAAGAGGCTTGGGCATAAAAGTAACGGCTTTATTATGTCGACGTGCCACATTTCTCACGACATATTTATACCACATGAGTTGATCGGCTTGTTTGGTGAGATTGGTAAAACGCATGTCAATTTCACACTGACCGCCGGTGGCGACTTCGTGATGTTGGGCTTCAATGCGAATCCCCAACTTCTGCATTTCCAGACACATTTCCGAGCGGATATCATGAAGAGTATCGGTGGGAGGAACAGGAAAATATCCTCCTTTATAAGGAGTTTTATATCCCAAATTGGGGTTTTCTTCTTTGCCAGAATTCCAGCGCCCTTCGACAGAATCCAAATGATAATAACCAAAATTACAGCCTTGATCGAAACGGACATCATCAAAAATAAAAAACTCGGCTTCAGGTCCAAAATAAATCGTATCGGCCAAGCCGGTTGTCTTTAAATATTTTTCTGATTTTTTGGCAATATTTCGGGGGTCACGGGTATAAGCCTGTTTGGTAATAGGATCTGCAATATCTACAATCAAAGAAAGGGTGGGATGTTGCATAAAAGGATTCATCACCGCAGTCTCTGGATCGGGGATAATGAGCATGTCTGAAAGATTAATCGGCTGCCAACCACGGATAGACGATCCATCGAAACCAAAACCTTCTTCAAAGGAAGCTTCACTGAGCTCTGAAATAGGAACTGTGAAATGTTGCCATATTCCCGGGAAATCAATGAATTTGAAATCAACAAATTCAACCTTATTCTCTTTGGCAAAAGAGAGTACTTCTTTGGGTGTCTTACTCATTTTTATTGCTCCTTTCGATTCTTGTTTTTTTAAAATTATCCCTTCGACTCTTCCAGGCAGGAACTAAACTGCATTAGCGCCAGTCTCGCCGGTTCTAATCCTGATCACTTCCTCCACTGAAGTTACAAAAATTTTTCCATCTCCGATTCGACCTGTTTTAGCTGCTTTCTGAATCGCCGCCACCACTTTTTCAACCTGGTCATCGCCGACAATAATATCGAGTTTAATTTTCGGCAAAAAATCGACGACGTATTCTGCACCGCGATAAAGTTCGGTATGCCCTTTTTGTCTTCCAAAACCTTTGACCTCTGAAACCGTGAGACCTTGAATCCCGGCTTCTTGCAAAGCGGTTTTGACTTCGTCCAATTTAAAAGGTTTGATGATGGCTATAATTTGTTTCATAAAATCTCCAAAAGATGCGGCGTGGGTACCACAGTCATTCTAAAAGTGTCTACCTTAAAAATGAAGCAAGCTTCGTGCCAACAAGATATTTTTTTATTTCATTTTGATTTTGAAGAGTTGTGTGAAAAATGAGGGGAATAGAAGCAAAAAAAATGCCTAAAAAATAATCGATTGCATAAAAAATAGGGCTCCTTATGTCTTCCACCTGGATTATCGATGCTTTTAATCTCATTCGACAATCTCAAGACTTGTCTGAAATTGAAGCTTTAAGTTTAGACAAAGCAAAAGCACGCCTACTTTCCCGGCTTAAAAATTTTTCGGAAGCCTCTGGGGAAAAAATCATCTGTGTTTTTGATGCCACAGGAAGCACCAATGCCCAAAGAATGGAAGAGCCGCACGGCCCTGTAAAATTTATCTATACCAAGGCCTTTGAAATTGCCGATGAGGTCATCATCGAAATGGCAAGGGAGAGAAAAGAGTCTGCCATTATCGTCAGTTCTGATCGTGAAATTATTGAGGCCTCTGAAAAAGCCGGAAGCACCACGATGAAATCCCAGGAATTTGACCGCATCCTTTATCAACTCGAATCCCAGGCTTTGGGAGAAAGTGACGAAGAAGAATCGGGTTTTGATCCCAAGCGTGGGCCCAAAAAGAAAGGCTCCGCCTTTAAGCGGCCGAAGAAGGATCGGAAGATTTATGGGAAGATTAAGAAGTGGTTGTGAGTCTTGACATTTGTACTGACAAAAATTATATTTGTACGTCTATGAAACAGATTTCTATCCGCGAAGATAAGATTAAAAAAACTTACCGCTTAAACCCCACCCTGATTGAAGAGGTGCAAAAAATTCTGGGGGCAAAAACAGAAACAGAAACTATTGAAAAAGCTCTCGAACAAATTCGTTTCAAAACCGAATTAAATAAATGGATTGGAAAAACCTCGGGCCGTTTTCCCAAGCTCTAAAGCATTTCAACTTTTAAAATGAAAGCTTTTCTAGATACCAATATTTATATTTCTCATTACCGATCTGGCTTACACCAAGAACTTCTTTATCAACTCAATTCCGAACATCTTCTCTACCTTCATGGTTTTGTGCTTGCAGAACTTTACGCAGGAGCTAGAACTCCAAAATTTATTCGGGAATTAAAACGCCTCGAAAACATTTTCTCCTCCCGAAACAGGATTATCATCCCCACTTTAAGAGATTTAAAAGAGGCGGGTCATATCGTTGCCCAATCCAAAAGTCACATTCAACTCAGCGACGCTGTTTTGGCTTCGAGTGCACGCCATGAAGGAATGATGCTGATTAGCGAAGATGGGGATTTTTTGGAAATCCAGAAAATCAGGGCTTTTACTTTTCAAAAGGTTTATTTGCATTAGCGTTTCGTACAAAACAACTACTGGACACACTCACTCCTTCACATCCTCCAAGGTCGCCTTATACATCGGTCTTCCAAAGAAAATAAAATTTAAGTTTCAAGCATTGTAATAATATCTCTAAATCCGCTCAGCACTCGAACAATTTCAATCGGAGAAACCTCACTTTTATAGATGACAAGATAATGACCCACCGGCCAAAAGCGCACCACCCGATGAGTAAGATCAGGACGGGAATGACCTATCTTTGGTAGATCCGCCAATTTTTGAAATGCTTCAAAAAATTTCTCAATCAAACGATCTGCAGCATTTAAATTGTGAGGGGCGATGTAATCCCAAATTTCTACGAGATCTGTTTCGGCGGGCTCAGAAATAAGATACGTTGTCACTTTTTAACCTTTTTATAGTCCTCGCTCCGTTTTTTCATGCGCTGATGGACTTCACTGCCGGGGCTATGCTTTCCCTGTGCAAGAGAGGATAAGCCAAGATCAACTTCCCGATTTAATCTGTCCACCTGATGTCGAAACTCCCGTTCACGCAGCAACCTCAGCCCATCCCGAATGACCTCACTTGCTGAATGATACAGGCCAGTTCCCACTTTTTCATTGATAAAACTTTCAAGTTCTGGGGTTAAAGAAATATTCATAAATTTCCCTCCATGCACTATAGATAACAATTTTTGTTGTTTATGGGAATATTTTTATACGGACAACCCATGACTGTTCTACAAAAGCTGACTATTTTTAACAAAACTTTCATTTCTTCCCAAAAAAGAAATTTGTGGCCAGTTTTTTCAAAATAATCCGCAACAAAATTTGCTTTGTTTCGATAATTAAATTACATCGCTGGCACGGCCAGTATAAAAAGAAAGTGGGAAAATTTTATGGCGATTCCAAAACCTAGTTTAAATACAAATCCTAACATCATGACTGTGCCTCCATCTGTTGAAACACCCAGTGCTACTGTCTCTGCTGTACCCCCCCGCTTCTCGGGTAACCCTCGATTGGTCTGATTCTCTGGTGGTTCGATGTGCAAGAAATATTGAAGAAAAATTGGGGATGGATCGTGAAAGCCTGGAAGGAAAAGCCAGTACTTTGGCGTGTTTACTAATGGGGCTCATCCCCTCTGCTCTTCAGACTCAAGAACCCGAAACGATTGCGGCTACCCATTACAGATCTCCAAGCTCCATTCCAGATTCTGCTCAAGCTCTTGTCATGGGTTTGAACTATGGGGAACCGACGGTAACTATTCCCAAATTGGGGACTGCTTCTGTACCGGGAGGAGGTGTGTCTGCCACTCAAATAGGCCTTATGTTTGCGGCAACCGTGATTGTTTTGGATCAACATTACGGCACTGATTTTAATTCCTCTTTGGAACATCGCATCGACTCTCTCAAACTCTATGCTTCTACCCAGTGGGAAAATTTTACTGCTGCATTTTCTCGTCACAATTTAGATCTTCGTAACTTGGGGGCATTTTCTCCTCTCACTGCAGATGCTTCTCCGGTGCAAGTGGCTAATATTACCCAAGAACAACAGGAGATTTTGGATGCAATAGACCGTGGGACACCGTTAACACTAAAACAAATAGATATTTTAAAAGCAGCTTTCGATAATCATGAAGATTGGTTATGGGAACAGAAACAGAAATATATAGACTATGTTGTATACGACCTAGCCGAACATTTTGCGAGCGAAGAAGAGGATATCTTGGAGGTAGTAGCCAATGGGGCACCATTAACGCCAAGACAATTTGCTTACTTAGGAAGAGCTGTCGATAATGATGAAGATTGGGCACTTGATCTTCTAGGGATTTGGAATCGGGGGATTACTCCTCAATGAGATGAGGGAAAAAATGGCCTCTCAATAAGACTGGTGTCCGACACACTCAGAGGCCATTGAGAATATTAGAATTTTAAAAACTCTTTCACAAAAAATTACGGCCCCGCTTTCTCATCAAGCCTCTCTTGACATTTGTACTGACAATAATTATTATTGTACGGCTATGAAACAGGTTTCTATCCGCGAAGATAAAATTAAAAAAACTTACCGTTTAAACCCCACCCTGATTGAAGAGGTTCAAAAAATTCTGGGGGCAAAAACAGAAACAGAAACTATTGAAAAAGCTCTCGAACAAATTCGTTTCAAAACCGAATTAAATAAATGGATTGGAAAAACCTCGGGTCGTTTTCCCAAGCTCTAAAGCATTTCAACTTTTAAAATGAAAGTTTTTCTAGATACCAATATTTATATTTCGCATTACCGATCTGGCTTACACCAAGAACTTCTTTATCAACTCAATTCCGAACATCTTCTCTATCTTCATGGTTTTGTGCTTGCAGAACTTTATGCAGGAGCCCTCACTCCAAAGTTTATTCGGGAATTAAAACGCCTCGAAAACATTTTCTCCTCCCGAAACAGGATTATCATTCCCACTTTAAGAGATTTAAAAGAGGCGGGTCATATCGTTGCCCAATCCAAAAGTCACATTCAACTCAGCGACGCTGTTTTGGCTTCGAGTGCACGACATGAAGGAATGATACTGATCAGCGAAGATGGGGATTTTTTGGAAATCCAGAAAATCAGGGCTTTTACTTTTCAAAAGGTTTATTTGCATTAGCGGGCAACTAATTTTTTAGTTTCGCCTTCGAAAAATGATCTCACCTTTTTCCACTCTACTTTAGAAAGCATGCGGGGGATGGGGCTTGCTTCTGCATCCTCAAAATAGACAAGGCTTTTAAAAAGATGCATGTGGTGTGAAGCCAGGGTTTTATATTTACGATCGTAAAATGATAAAATTTCTTTGAGAGAAATGTCTTGTTTCAGGATGAAAAAAAGATCGATAAAATCTCGTTTGATTCCTCGGGAGGCAATCGCATCCACTTTCATGGCTGCAATATCACGAATATCGGCTAATTGAACACTGTCAAAATCTTGAAACGGAAACAACACAGGATAGGGATAGACAAAGAGACTAAATTTTACTTTTTCAAATTGTCCAAGGATTGTGCCTTCGCTTTGTTCTTCAAGTTCAAATTTCCCCGTTTCCTGAAGTAAACGAATGATATTTTTTTCATCAAATTTTTGGGGTGTAAAAAAATCAAGGTCGATAGAAATCCGGTGCCCCAGTTGCAAGGCACAAGCAGTGCCCCCCGCAAGATAGGCATGTTTCAAAAACTTCGAACAACCTAATATTTCCAATGCCCTTGCGGTTTCTTTTGAGAGCGTTTTTTTAAACAAAGAATTTTCTCCCGAGGCAGATTATAAATGATGGCCCAAAAATTGGCGCTTTTAGGGGATACAAAACGAAACTGAAAAAGTACGTCTGCAATTTCCTTGGCAGTGTATTTCTTTTTCAGCCAACGATTTGCTTTTTCATCCCCTGCTTCCAGTATTTTCCCAATAATATATTGGGAGTCTTTGCTGACATCGAGGGTCAAAAGATCCACATCCCAAAAAAGCGGCTTTAAAAAATGAGGGGGGGTTTTCTTCATAAGAAACTTGATCCTAGCAGAGCATACTTATTTCTCAAGTTGTTTTAAGATAAAAACTCATTTCCACAGTTGCCTTTAGATAATATTCTCGTACCTCCAAAGTTGTTACAAATCTCATCACCGCTTCACATTCTTAATCAAAAATCTCATGCGATTAGATATTTCTCAAAATATTTCTCAAAATAATCCGCAACTAAATTTGCTTTGTTTCGATAATTAAATTACATCGCTGGCACGGCCAGTATAAAAAGAAAGTGGGAAAATTTTATGGCGATTCCAAAACCTAGTTTAAATACAAATCCTGACATCATGACTGTGCCTCCATCTGTTGAAACACCCAGTGCTACTGTCTCTGCTGTACCCCCCCCCCCCTTCCCATGTACCACCGGATTGTG